>Ga0153916_10001543_pt1 | contig 16616 bp, 17 predicted proteins | sample Opewatmetagenome_FD_109642 | JGI IMG/M metagenome (GOLD analysis project Ga0153916, IMG submission 109642) | Freshwater wetland microbial communities from Ohio, USA - Open water 3 Core 3 Depth 4 metaG | ecosystem: Environmental > Aquatic > Freshwater > Wetlands | place: USA: Ohio, Lake Erie...
CTAAACATAAAAGGTTCAATCGGAAACGTGGGCGGTCGTAGTCTAGCTTGGTAGGACATCAAAGCATCGTAATCACTGACGGTGCTGTGTAAGCTTCCCAAGCTGACAACCCGGGTTCAAATCCCGGTGACCGCACCAAAAAAACCACCTGTAATAATCGCAGAATTTTACATATTGCCAACAGGTTCGCCCAACTACAATTGTGACGAGCATGGGTTATCGCAGAAAATGCAGCGCCAACTTGAGGAAGATGCAAGTAACTGTCCGAATATGGCACTCCAGTTGCATTGCAAGAGAGTTATAAGCCGCAAGGCGCGAGAAGACCAATTAGTTCTTTGGCAATTGCATGTATTACTATGATTTCGGTAGTAGCTTCAAAGTAAGCGTTAGGCTCAGTATGCTTATGTTGCTGGCAAATAGCAATCACATACCATTATTAGCCTTAACCCGACTGTTTTTGTGGTGAATTTTTTGGGAAATCCTGTTATGGACAACGAAGAAAACAATAAACTGTGCCAATGTCCAACGTGCCCCACATACAAGAAATCTAATTTTACCAACAATGTGTTTTGCGCAAGAGGCAAAGCAAAAGAAAAAGCTCAAGTCGTAGCCTGTTTGTGCCCTAACTGTCCAGTGTTTAAGAAGTATTCGCTTGACCAAATGTACTACTGCATGATGGGAAAATCCGCCGACATCCAATAATAATTAAACCAAGGTCGATTCGACAAGCCTACTAACTAGACATGTCAGCTCTGCACCTGTTAGGGGCATAAAAGAGGAGGGTACAGTTCATAAGCAATAGACATCAGAAACATTCTTTACTTCTAAAGCAGTCACAACTAAGCGGAGAAATGCGAACATGCCTTTAGCGTTTATTATTGGAACTGCCGGTTCTGGAAAATCACTTTTCACAGCAGCTTTTAGTGAATGGCTCAAGATGTCTAAGCAAGACGTTGCGGTTGTCAACCTGGATCCTGGAGCACTTAAACTGCCCTACCAGCCAGATGTTGATGTCCGTAACTACGTTGACGTTGGCGACTTGATGGAGAAGTACGGTTTGGGCCCAAATGGCGCTCTAATCATGGCTGCTGACTTAATTGCTGACGAAATTGAAAACTTAACCAGAGACATAGAGGAAGTCCACGCTGACCTAGTGTTGGTGGACACTCCTGGGCAAATGGAATTGTTTGCTTTCCGAGCAAGTGGTCCATACATCGTTGATGAATTAACCAAAGAGCCAAAAGCACTCATCTACCTTTTTGACGCTGTATTCTCGATTAATCCACTCAACTACGTTTCAAACATGTTTCTCTCAGCGGCAGTTTACAACCGTTTCTTTCAACCGCAACTACATGTACTCTCAAAAACCGATCTTATTCCGAAAAAAGATGCGCAGTCAATTGCAAATTGGTCAGTGAACACTCCCGCACTTGAGGATGCCATAGACCAGAAGCTTGAAGGAACAAAACGCCTCTTCAGTCGTAACATGATGCAAGCCATAAACAGTCTCGGATTAAAATTCATGTTGATGCCTGTTTCCTCAAAAACAAACGACGGCATGGTAAACATCAACACAACGTTAGAGCGAATCCTAAACGAAGGAGAAAAATACACAACCTAACCGCTAATGAGCGACCAGCTTGCTGCAAAGGCTCCACGCTTTGCCTTCAAAGACGAATCAGCACCCGCAATTACGATGACATCGTTGTCTTGTGGAGCTAAGCCTTTGAGGATTACACTTGCAGCTTTAGGATAAGCTTTCTCAATGCAATCGCTCACTGACTCTATGCGCAAATGACCATTCCTGTAAATCATAACCAGCGCATTGCGTGCTCCAGCAATAATAGCTGCATCGCGCTGATCAATCGCTGAAGTCACATTCTGCCCACAATTTTTAACCAGAAACGCATGATTAAAGACTGAAGTGTTTAACTCGTTTTTTTGGACATCAAGTTGCTTGGGAAAGATTGCTTCAAATTGATGCCAGATTTCTAAGCCTTTCTTTGTCAGACTACAGCCCTCTTTGGACGTTTCAATTAAGCCTGCTTCCTTGAGTCTGCTGACTATGGTGCGTACTGCGCCATCGCCAACCGACAATTTCTCTGCTAGCTTGTTTCTACCAATTGGCTTCCCTGCCATAAGCTTCAAAGCGTAGTAAACATGGAAGATGGTGAAGGTGGTTGATGGTCCTGGAGCTTTTTTTCCAGCGATTTGTTGAAGCAACTTTTTGAGTGATGTTGCCATGTTTCGCACTGTAGTTAGCTTAAGCGTTAGCTGGGTTTTTATAACTTATCAAAACAGCTCTTGCCGTTATTCTTTGTATGCAACAACGGAAACTTCCAAGAGTGCACCCGTCTTCAATTCTGCGCCAGCTGTTGTACGGGCTGGAAAGTCTCTGTCGAAGTATTTGGCGTATTCCCGATTGAAGTCGTCAAACAACGTCATAGAAGCAAGATACACCGTGGATTGTACGACATCTCTCAGGTTGAAATCAGCGGCTTCCAAGACAGCTTTAATATTCTCCATGACTTGGTGTGTTTGCCCTACAATGTCTTTGGCAAGGATTTTGCCTTGTTTTGGGTCAATGGGTAGTTGTCCTGAAACGAATAGGAATTTGTCAACTTTTACTGCTTGGTTGTATGGTCCAAGTGGTTTTGGCGCGTTTAGGCTAAGGATTGGTTTTTTCATGTTTCCCTGTTGGTTGTGGGGGTTTGGGGTTAAAATGGTTTTGCAAGTGCGGTTGTTCGTAAATATGTTGCTAAGTTTGTAGAAAGACTTTTAAGAAAACCGCCGAGTTACCTATGCCTATTACATATTGAACGGAAACGATTTGCCATGAAACGAAATGGAAAATACTTGTTCACCTCTGAGTCAGTTGGAGAAGGTCATCCAGACAAAGTTGCTGACCAAATATCCGATAGCGTATTAGATGCGATTTTCAGCCATGATCCCAAAGCACGAGTTGACTGTGAAACCCTCGTGATGCAGGGAACTGTAGTAATTACTGGTCAAATCACTACTTGCACATATGTTAACATTCCACAGATTGTTCGCCAAACTCTTATGGAAATTGGCTTTGATAATGCTAAAGATGGTTTGGATTGGGAAACATGCGGAATTTTGGTTTCATTGACTGCGCAGTCTCCAGATATTGCAATGGGAGTAAACGAAAGTGAAGGTCATGAGCAGGGTGCTGGTGACCAAGGTATGGTTTTCGGCTATGCTACTAATGAGACGAAAGAGCTTATGCCGTTGCCAATTATGTTGGCGCAAAAGTTGGTTAAGCGGTTGGCTGATTGCCGAAAAAATAAGATTATGCCTTATCTGCGTCCTGACTGCAAATCGCAGGTTACCGTGGAATATGAAAATGGCAAACCTAAATGCGTCAAAACGGTTGTTATCGCTGCACAGAATAATGGAAAGGTTGATGACGCCACCTTAAAGAAAGACATCATTGAGAAAGTCATAAAGTACGTTATTGCTCCAAACATGATAGCAGAAGACATAAAATACGTAATCAACGGCACAGGCAGATTCGTCATCGGTGGAACCTTGGCCGACTCAGGCTTGACTGGCAGAAAAATCATCGTTGATACTTACGGCGGAGTTGGAAGTCACGGTGGTGGATGCTTCAGCGGCAAAGACCCATCAAAAGTTGACAGGTCAGGTTGCTACATGGCAAGGTACATCGCTAAAAACGTTGTTGCCTCAGGTATAGCTGAACAATGCGAAATTCAAATTTCATATGCTATTGGAGTGGCGCAGCCAATCAGCGTCTTGGTAAACACTTATGAGACAGGGAAACTTCCAGACTCGCAAATCCTTGAACTAGTCAAGGAATACTTTGACATGAGACCCAAAGCCATCATTGACCAACTTAACTTGCTAAGACCAATCTACAAGAAAACCGCTTGCTTCGGGCACTTCGGTCGAGAAGACCCAGATTTCTGCTGGGAGAAAACCGACAAAGCAGACGCGTTGCGCAAAGAGCTCGAAAAAGCTAAAATCACATAAAGAGACAGCTCTTAAATTTTTATTTTTTCTTCCGTTCTATTGTTTGGAAGTTTGCTGTCTCCGGAAGCATCTATACGTGTCTCATATAATGGAGAAATCTGGGCTCTCCTAAACCACACTATCTATAATATCTATAATGGCAATTGTTGTTTCATTTGTTTGGGGGCTGTTTATTTAGAAAAATAAGATGATAACGATTTGTGATGGATGCGGCACGTTGGTTCTATTTACGACTGAGGGACTAGTGTGCTCGGTTGGGGTGGTTCTGGTTTTTTGCGTTTTGTTTTCAGAAATGCGACCGCAGCTATGGCGATTGCCAGCGCTGATGCTGCTATCATGCCGACCACAAACATTGGTAGAACGATAACGCTGGCTTCACCGCTCCTGGCGCCGTTAAGTTGACTGTTGCCGACCCAGCCTGCCTGAACTGAAATGGAGCCACCTGTCGGCGGAACCCATCTGTATTCAAACCGCCCATTCCCTTGTGTTGGTACGGTGGCGATGTCAGTCCATATGTCGCTGTTAATTTTGGCTTTGAGGGTGACGTTTTCGTTCGACATTTCAGGTAGAATTTGACCGGTTAGAATTACTTGATTGTTCTCAAACATGATGCCTGATGACACTTGCAGCGACAGCGTGCTTGGATCCAGCGGTCTTATGCTTGCGGAAACTTGCCCCATAAACGGCTCTTCATGCCGTTCAAGCGGAATAACCATGGCTGAGACGCCTTGGTAATCGGTTGGGCACTCACCGATGCGCCAGCCAGTCCGCCATTGACCGCCCGTAGTTTCCCCAACATAGTAAGGTGAATTCAGATAGGTTACGCTTACAACATTAACTCTCCCATCCAACGGAAGTTCTGGAAGCTGCACGCCGATTTCCATATGCAACTTATCCTTGTAATACAGCAAGATGGTGTTGATTCCACCTGCTTCAAGGATAGAAGCGGCAATTGTGGCGAAAAGGTCGCAGTCGCCGTTGCCCTCTACCAGCGTTTGAACAGGGTACTGGCTTGGAACGATTTCTTGGTACGCTATCTGGTGAACTAGCATCAAAACTGAATTGGTGAAGTCTTCGCTATCGTTGCTAATCTGCCACAGCTGGTCAGCGACTGGCTTGAAAGTGTCTGGAGTGACGAATTTAGCAAAGTCTCCCTCAGAAAAGATGAGACCGTCCCTAGCAGCATAGTATTGGTAGAGCGCACTTGGGATTGTCATTTTTAGTTCGTAAGTCATGTCGCCGTCGGGCTTGTTCTGCACTAAAAAAGTCATCGTGTAGTCAGAAGACTGCGCCTTGCTAAGCGGCAACAACGAAACAACGGCGATGGCTGTTGCAACCAAAGCTAATACTCTAACGTAACCATTCCTCATGGGAAACACTAATGACTGTTTTCTTTGGCTTGATAACTTAAATTGTTATTCCCAAAATCTTCCTAAATGCCTGCCGAGATCATACCACCATTTTTTTCAATCAAAACCATAAGCTCCCCCGCCGCTTTCGCAAGTTTTTCTGAAGGCTTGTCCTCCTTTCGCATGGTGGCAGTTAGGTGAAGTTCGATGTGCGGCTTGTTTTCCGAGCGCAAAGGATGAGACTTAACATAAACACCCACGTTATCGATCATGACTTGGTCAATTAGTGGCGCCAGCCTAGACTCAAAAATGTCATCCACAAACAAGCTGCGCTCACAAAAAATGTCATCACCAGCCGCCCGCCTTAGCAGCGGCGCAATTGTCTGGTTGAAAATCATCTCCATCTCTGCAGGCACACCCGGTAGCACAAACACAACCGTGCCCTGCAAGTTGAGGCGCGCGCCCGGCGCTGTTCCAATAGGATTATCCACTGGCTCGGTATCTGCTGGAAGCGTTGCCATCTTTAATTGTGGCGGTGTCATTTCGATTTCGGTTGGCATCTGCCTTTTTCTCGCATATTCTATGCATCGCTGTTTGACCATTTCGAGTGCTTTGTGATTGACTTCCAATTTGCGATTGAGGGCTTTGGCGATGCCCTGCAGGGTTTTGTCATCAAAGGTTGGTCCCAACCCGCCTGTGGTAACTATTAATTGGGGTTTGCGCTCTACGGCTTCACATAGGGTGCTGGCGATTTCTCCGATGGTATCTTGAATTACTGTTACTCGTCGAACGTTGGCGCCGACTTGGGTGGCTTGTTTGGCTAACCATGTAGCGTTTGTGTTTTGGATTTTGCCGATTAGCAGTTCGTTGCCTATGCAGATTAATTCTACGTTAACGGTCATGCAACTTCACGTACTTGAAATGAGGTTGTTTTCTTTTATACCGTTTGTGCTTTTGTGGTGAAAATTTCATATTTGTTTTGTCTAGCGGTCGTCGAAATATTTTTATGTGCACAACGATAACTTCAAAGAAGGAGAAAAACAAATGGCAACCAAACTACACATCAAACCACCTTTCCTGTCACTCCTAATAATAACCGCGATAATCATTTCATCCACTACACTTCAGGTGAGCGCGCAGGAACCAACAATAACCGTGACTGGAGCTACAGGAACTACCCAAACCTACACCATAACACAGCTGCAAGCTATGCCAAGTGTTAGCATGTATGGTGGATTCTACCAGACAAACCAGCAAATAGGCAACAGCGGTCTCTGGACAGGTGTATCTGTCCTCTACCTCTGCAACCAAGTCGGCGGCATCTCCCCAAACAACAACATAATGGTCACAGGTCAGGGGGATAACTCCTTCACGTATGACATGGTAAACAGCGGCTTAACCTTTAACACTGCGTACAAAACCTACGACAATATCACAAGAAACGAAAGAAACCAAACCGAGCCCATAACTCTCATACTAGCATATCTAGTCAATGGCACCACCTTGCCAAGTAACTCGCTGCCAGCGCCAAGACTAGTCATAGTTGGACCTGAAGGCTTAATGATGGACGGCTCAGGCGGCAGAAGTATAACTCAAGTGAGCGTAGTTAACACTCAGCCGACACCTACTCCAACTCCAACACCTAACCCAACGCCAGCATCAACCCCAATACCCACAGCAACCCAAACGCCTACCCCAAGCCCCACCCAAACGCCTACTCAGCAACCGACCGTTGTACCCACACCAACAATTAGCCCTACACCAACGCCGAGCGGAGACACGGGTTCAGGTATTGATATGCAAATTGTAATCGGCATACTGATTGTGGCAATAATCATAATCATTGTAGTTGCCTTAGTGTTAAGCAGAAGGCATTCAGGTAATGCTTAACGTAAAATAAGCGTCAACTCTTTCATTTTCTATTTTTAGAACTTTTTTCATTTTCTATATGATTTGGAAACTGAAAATGACTAATCCTGTTCAAAATTATGCCAGCGATTATTCCGCCTGCACCACCGAAAATTAAGTGCGAAGCCCCAGCAATGCCGATGCCCACTAAGAGAATGTTAGCGTTCACACTCAAAGCACTGGTAATAGAGTAATTAACTATCATTTTGCTAAAACTGCCAAATGCTCCTAAAACAAACCCGACCAAAGGATTAGTCAAGTGTCCCCTAAATGCCAACGCCAAAACATCCATGGTTAAGCCCATTGCTGTGTATTCAAAGACTTTGAACGGGCCAGTATCTGCCATTCCAACAAAGCCAATGAGCAATCCTGATAGAACGCCGATATAGGTGCCTGCGCCGAACTTGCGTGTTAACCCGATACCGATAATAAAGGGGATTACCCAGAAAATCGCTGTATGACCTGGCAGTTGAATTGGGGTTCGAAAGAAGGTTTTGAAGACGTACACGAGCGCAGCCATAAGCGAGACAAAAGCGACCTCGTAAACCAGAAAGTACTTTTTCTGCTTTAGGGTACGCATTAGTCTGGCACACTCGACTTTAGGTTTAGCTGGAAATCACTGCCAATCTGACCGTTCACCGCAACCAACAAGATAAAGTCGTCTTGAACACGGTCACCTGTAAAATTCACAAAAAACGTTCCTGTAACATTACCTGTATTAGTAACTTGGCCGGTTGGTACTCTGGGGTCGGTAGTTATGTGCAGACTGTTGAGTCCACCTCCTACCTTCGAGAACTTCATAAAATAAGTGTCATTACCATAGCCGTTGAAGGCTGCACCAGCATGATTGGCAACTTGAACGAAAATGTTATTGATGCCTTCCATCGCTTGAGCCCCCGCCAAAGTACTGACTGCCTGCGGATTGGACGTTACGTAGTACCCGCTTGCGCCGTCCCCGTCCACACGGTTAGTCCATGAAAGCCCACTGTTCTCCTGAATGTAACCATACACGTGGAACGCAGCCATCCCGTTCAAGCCCGTAAACGAGTATTTCACCTGCACCCTTGGGAACGTTGAATTCAAATTAGAAGTTGCATTAAGATCAACAAACATTACGTAGAAGTCATCGTCGCCGTCAACGTCGCCGCCCGGCACGATGGGCATTTTTGAAGCGTAAGGCACCCACGCCTGAGGACCATAAATCAAGTCCTGAGTCGCGAATGTTTCGTCTAGTATGTAGTTGCCTGAATCTGATGATGCTTCCCTATTGAGGTAAGCCCATTGGACTGCCCAGACTGCCACTATTAGAAGCGCGAAAGCTGCAAGTGCCGCTGCCAACTTATACTTGAACTGCACGTTAAGCCCTCTTCAACGCCACAATGCTATCGCCGTTTTTCTCCACAAAAAGCACAGCTTTCCCATGTATAAAAGAGGGTGTGGCGTTTTTTAAGATGCGTATTTTGCCCTCGATGACGGATTCACCTTGTAGGGTTAAGATTTGGTCTATGCCTGCGCCGAAAATTTCCTGAACCGACCGTAAACCAGATAGTTCCCTATTTTTACCTTTTAAAAGAAACCTGCCATCGTTTCTAATGGATGCTAAACCGATGCCTGCGATCGCTCCGATGATGCCACCGTTGGTGCCGCCTAAACCTTCAACATGAATGCCACAGTTGTGCGCAACGTTTAGCGCTCTTTCCTGTGCAACAATCATGCTTTTTGCATCTTGACCAAATGCTACCGCGGCTGGCGTTATGTGTTCGCTTGATGTTATGGCTAAGCCTGGGTCGCTTCCATCAACGAAGTCTTCTATCATCAGCCTTTTGGCTGTTGCAAAAATCTCTTCCATGGCTGTTGGCGGCGCTTGAGCGTGAATCACGGCGCAGCTGTTGTGTGATGTGAAAGGTATGTCTGGATGCACAAAAAGCTGGTGGCGAGTCACGCCGAAGATTTCATATTTATTTGTTAGTTCTGTTGCGATAGTTCTTGCTAGTCTGCCTGTGCCTCTAGATTCCAAACTGTCAGTGTCGTCTATTCCTACGTAAATCATTGGCTTCTCTCCAACTCAAACGATATGCGTAATAAAGCACATCGATTTACGCTAATTAAAGTTTCTGAAAAATTTTCACTTAGTATTCAAGCTCAAATTTATAGCCAACTATAAATAAAATTCGAGAAACCTAAGGTAGGGAACAAAAGGCGGTTCTTTAGTCGTTATAATGTTAAAAATTTGCTGCCTGCATAGTCAAGGCTAACGAAAAAGGTCGTCACCTTTTCTGTAGGGCAGTTTATTTCTTGCTAAGCCACCATTTCAGGTAGTCTTTTCTGCGGTTTTCCCGCTCGTCTTCCTCAGTTTCTTCGCTTGGTCTATTCTTATCTCGCAAGTCGTTGAGTTCCTGCTGTGTCACGGATAAACCGCAACTTTTGCAAACGTAGTGTTTGGTGGCTATCATATACTGCATTTCTCCACCGCATTCAGGGCAATATACCATTTTAGATTCTCTTTTAGGGAAGTTTGATGCTTAATCGCTTTCGCCGAGATATTAGTCTTCTTATGCAATTTAGCATTTTTAACCCAAAAAGATACGGTCTTAACCTGAAAAATGTATATTTCACAACGATCTCGGCATAGACAAATTGCCACTCGGAATGGCCGACCAAATCTCATGAAAATTACTATAAGAAAAGAAGCAAAGATCGTTTCTTTGCGCTAGAACTTGATAAGGATGCACTAAAGGACTGCCGCGGCTTCCTTGAATACCGTGAGGAATTCGGCATCTAATCCTGCTTTAAACGTGGGCGTAAACTTTATCGGTGCTGTATTTGCCTGTGTCCATTTCGGTTTCGATTTCTTTTAAGAGCAATATACGCTTGAAAGTCGGTGGATGCGTAGCAAACAGGCTGTTCATTTGTACCCATGTTGATTTAGCTTCTTTCTCCATCGCCATCTCCAACTCTCTCTCATCAAGCACACCGTCTCGGTCCAAGTCATACTTGTCTTTTTGTTCCATAATATGTTGGATTTCTTGTTTTGCTGCGCCTGGGTCTTCAATGTAGAAAGCTCTGGTTCCCTGTGGCGCTTTAGGCGAGAGGGATAACCCATAGGTGATTTTTGCCAATGCGCTTTCTAGTTCTCTTGGTGAACCAGTTACGTAAGCTGAGTACTCGTCAGCATAGTGTTCACGCAAGCGGCTGAGTCGCATGACGATTAGAAATGTGATTATGTATATAGCAAACGCAATACCACCGATTATAAGCAATACTGCACCAGAATTGTCTTTGTTTCTTCTTCCCCCGCTAAGCATTCCACCTCGCAAGGCAACCTGCGCGATAAGGTATGCAATCAACGGCAAAGCCGACAGCACTGTCATAACAATATAGTCTTTGTGCTTAATGTGCCCTAACTCGTGAGCAATGACACCTTTAATCTCATTCTCATTGAGTTGCTCTAGCAACCCATCGTGCAAGGCTAAGGTAGCGCTGCTTGTATTTCTTCCGAAAGTGAATGCATTCGGCGTTTTATCAGGTACAGTAGCGAGTCTGGGCATAGATATCCCGGATTTGTCAGCTAATTCTTTGACTGTGGACTCAAACCACGGGTTCTCGCCAGGCTTAAGATAATGCAAGCGTGTCGTGGCGGCAACGATTGCTGGTCCGATTGCGTATTGGAAGAGTATGAAGAGAGCTGAGCCACCTAAAGCAACCAGCAATCCAGTAAAAGCATCAAGTTGCAAAAAGAAGACGATGGCGAAGACAAGGAGGCCAAATATGAAGGCGGATAAGAAAATGGATGTTGCCATTGCAAACTTCAGTTGTGACAGATTAGCCAAGCATTTTTCCTCTTAATTATTTCACCAAAGTATTGAACTAAAGAATTAAGTCTTTTCCCAAATAACTGGCGAGATATAGGAAAAATTTTGTGTCGAAAACTCGCGGGAAAACTAGCCTTAACAAAGCTGAAACGAAAAAAGGAAAATAAAAAGAAGAAATCTAGATCGGATAAGCTCCGCAGACTTTGCAGAACTGAATCTTTGTCTTAATGTGGCTGTGGCACTTGGGGCATTCGATGCCGCCTTCGATCTTGGGGAACACGTCTTTGGGTTTGCCGAATTTCTTGCGGAAAGTTTCGTAGTAAAGTAGTTGTTCTTTGTCTTGGATTTCTACGTCGTCTTTTTCTTTGATAATCTTCTTTTTCTCCGCAAACTCTGTGTCGCTGAAGAAGTCGTTGAAGTGCGTGCGTAGGGTCTCTGTTCCCGTGCCTGCTTCTAGTGGTGCTTTGGGTCTCCATATGATGTCTTTGGGTATGACGTCTTCGTAGGCTTTGCGCAAAATCCATTTGCTGTACTTTACGCCATTATACATGTTTATCTTGTATTTGATAGGTAACTTCTTTGCCCAAGCCATGAACAACGGATCCATATAAGGAGCCTTTATGGTCATTCCAAGAGAGGTCGCCATTGGGATAGATGAGAAACCCATCTCTGCCCACATCTCTTCTTGTTTCTTCGCAAACTCATCTACCGTAAGGTGGAACTGCCATGGGTAACCGAAAAGCTCATCTAACGCGTCGCCAGTGAACACGCTTTTTACTCCTTTTTCCTTAAAGAGGGTTAGGCCAATGTAGACTGGCAGACTATTTCGGATTTCCATCGGATCAAACTTTTTGAGTGCTTCCACAACTTTGGGGTAAAATATGAGCACGTCTTCTCTGCCGAACTGATAAGTCTCCTGTTTCAGATTCAAGAGATCAACCATTTTCTTTACATATTCAGTGTCTTTGGGGGCTCCATGCTTGAATGCCAAGGTGAGGCATGGAATATCAGGTTTGTACTTTACAGCTTCGTAAGCGATGATTTGAGTGTCTGTTCCAGCAGAAAAGAGGAAGCCTTCTGCCATATTCTTCTTGACACATTTGTTTATTAAGGTTCGAACTTCGGGCAAGAGTTTGCTAACTTCTGAATCATTAAGCGTCATTTCTATCCCTCGATATACCTTGTTTGTCATCCAGCCACTATTTAAGTTTATCCGTATGCATATAAAAGCTGATAAATAGTAAACATATGTGCTGAAAATGTCATTAGCAATGAACATTCGGTTATCAACCAATGACTAAAATTAATTTACATCACAACCATCAATGTTTAAATGTTCAAAAACAAAACAAGTATACCACAAGAAAAGAGGCAAACACACTTGAAAGTCAGCCTGCTCCACATGCGAATACGCGACACCTTAGAAAGAAACCTCACAGCTGCAGAACACGCAATCCAAAAAGCAGTAAAACAAAACCCAGTCCTCATAGCTCTCCCAGAATACTTCACTGTTCCCGACTGCATGGCAGACTTCAATGATGCAAAAAAAATATCGCAACAAACCTGTGCTCAAACGTTAAAGTTCTTGCAAGAAATCTCTAAGAAAATCAGCGACATCTATCTTCTCGGAGGTTCAGTGCTACAAGAAGATAACGGGAAATATTATAACACAAGTACCCTATGGAGAAACGGTTCTCTTTTGGCAAAATACAAAAAAATTAACCCAATCCAAGCAGAAATTAAGGCTGGCGTTGCTAAAGGAACTCAGCCACTTGTCGTTAATACAGAAATAGGCAAGATTGGGCTACTGGTGTGTGCAGACACGTTTGACCCTGACCTCGTGAAACGCATAGCCAACTTAGGGGCAGAAATTCTTTCTCTCCCGGTTGCAGCAATGGGTACACATCCAACTGTGAAAGGTCACCCCCTAACCGAGCAGATTGCGCGTGATTATGGCTTGTTTGTGCTTAAAGTTGGAAATGTCTGCTCAAATATGCGTGGAGGGAGAAGCGCTATCATCGCTCCATGGGGCATTCTAGGCGAAGTTTCAGATGCCCCCCAAGATTCTGTACTTTCGGCTGATTTGGATTTGCAGCGGCTGAGAGCATACAGGCAAAAACTCAGTAGACCGTAGCCCAATAGTCAACGATTCGGCTCATTTCCCCGAAATCGAACTTTTTAAACCAATCTCTCAAGTCACTGTTTTTAACCGCAAACCTGCAAACCTGCCTAGCGTTCTCAGAATCGTGAACTAAAAGCAGTACTGCATCCAACCTGTGTCTTGAAACATAAGCAATCGTCTTGAGGAGCGCATCCAACTTCTCGTCGGTTGGCATCTCAGCACTCAATTCCAACACAACAGGCTTTTTCAACAAGTAAATGAAGTCGCGGGCTATCAAGTCAACCCAGTAATTAGTAAAATAATCCCGAGAAGAGAGAGGAACATGGAAATAATCGACCAAGTCGCCAATCGCGGCCAAATCCAAGCCAAACCTCTCTTTAGCAAGCACAGGATCAGGGTAAATCTCAACCGCAAACGTTCCCTTCACACGTGCCTTTGCATCTTGAACAAACTTTGTGATTGTCTTGGCTCGCCACTCTGTCCAGTTTAGGCCGCTCTGCTTCCGCAGTTCAGTGCATCTTTGGCAAACGCAGAATTCTTGGTCTGGGAAATGGTAGAGATTCAAAGTCACGCCGAGGATGTCTTCTTTAGATAGACTCTCGATGTAGTTGAAGACTTTGGTTTGATATTTAGGATTTGTTGGACAAACGTAGTCAAACGGCAAATTCCAATGCCTGTTGCGCCGCAACGCTGGACCCGTGCTTGAGACTGCAACTATGCTTGGGTCTTCACGGATAGCTTTGGCATCACAGAAAACCGTAACATCATTTTGCATGCCTTTTGCCGCGGGAAAAACTTGCCCATCAGTCCATTTTGAGTAATAAACATGCAGATCGAAGCCCTCAACTTTCTCAGGCGTGTAAGTGACCAAGCCTATTTTCATACCAAATACCTTAACTCGCAACAAATATATTCTTGGCGCTTATTTAATTGTTGATTCGTATGGACAAACGTCGACCCCCAGTCGTTATTGACACCACTAAATGTCCACCTTGCACAGGACAAATCTGCATCGGCGTTTGCCCACAAGGAGCGCTCGAAGAAGGGAAGAACCGTAAACCCCAAGTTATTGGTGTTGTGCAGTGTACGCGGTGTGGTGTATGCGTAAACTTGTGTCCAGCTAAAGCCATTACTATAAATCCTAGTAATCCTCCAAGATAGCAGCTGAGGAAAAGGCTTGGAGCAGCAACTCGCCGAAGACGTCAAACTAATTCTAAAAGATAACGTCTTAGCCATCACGTCGCAGAGTGGCTTGGCAACTGTTAGCTCGGCAATTTTCAATGGCGGTTGCAAAGAAATAAGGGCAGTTCTAAACGTGGGTGTCCCAACAGGCTACAGCGACCGCTCACTCCATCTGGACCCCTTGGAACTTATCACCACTTCAGCGGCGAAACTTGGCATAACTCAACACTATCTCGCCATGGTCACAGCCGCCAACGTCCAAAACTATAGCCTAGTAACCAATAGGACTGACAGCTTTAATGTCAGCGTTATCGCCACGGCAGGTTGTTCACACGGCGAATCATCAGGCGAAGAAATGGGCGTTTCAGAAATAACAGGAACTATAAACATCATAGTTCTCATCGATGCTTACCCGACCGCAAGCTGCATGGTAGCCGCCCTAATTACCGCAACGGAAGCCAAATCTGCGGCTCTAAGAGATTTTGACGTACGTAGTCGGTACACGGGCGACTCGGCAACAGGCTCAATAACTGACAGTGTCACCATTGCATCAACAGGTAGGGGTAAAACAGTGACTTTGGCTGGTCCAGCCTCTAAGGTGGGCAAAGTCGTTGCGTACTGCGTGAGGCGAGCGGTTACTGAAGCGTTGCTTAAGCAGGAGCCCGTCTGGGGTATGCGTTCGGTTGTGGATAGGCTAAGAGAAAGGGATTTGCCGCTGGAGAAACTTGCGGCTGAAGTGTCCAAGGTCGAAGGTTTAAACGCTGATTCGAACGGTTTAGCGGAGATCCTGAAGAAATACCCTGCCGCGAGCTCTTTGTTGTTGGCTGCAGCAAAGTTGGACGACGATTACAAGAAAAGCTTGGTTCCAACGGACCTTGTAGGTATGGATGTGTGGAAGTGTTTTGGAGTCGACTTCAAACTGGATTGCGGTAAACTGCCAAGTTTTGATGCGGTTGATTTGCCGCCCTTTGTAAAACATACTTTAATCAACATTGTCAAAGCTGCTGTTTCTAGGCCTTAACTTAAAAAGACTTAAATAACTTGCATTTTTATTTTCGTAACAAAACAAAACTAATAATGGTGTATTGAACTTGAAATTCGGCGTATTTCTTTATCAACCTGAGCCTGTAGAAGGCGTCGACTATAACTTCTATCGTCTAAAATCAGAATCAGGCATCGTTGGAAAACCAAACCCAGAAATGTACACTAACATCGCCTGCTTCGGCGACAACTATATGGCGGCAAAACGCCCCGACTGGGTATCTGTAAGCTCTTGGGGTCCAGCACTACGTACAAACAAACGGTATAACCTCCGCTGGGACGTCGTATGCATGACTAACCCAGAAGCCCGAGAATACAACTTAAAAATCATCGCTGAAAGTGCCAAAGTTACTCCAGGCATCAGCATCAGCAGCCAACATTTTGCAGACCAGCACTTCTGCACCTGCCCCAGATGTATAGAACAGCAACGCAAAAGTGGCCTGAAATGGCTTGATTGGCGAGCAAAAACAGTAACTGACTTCCTAGCCGAAGTTAAAGAAAAAGTCTCAGGTAAACCACTCTTCGTAAACTGTCTTCCTGACCCCTTACTGGGCAAGGAACGCTTTGGCTATGACTTTGAAGCCATGGCACAATACACAGATTACTTCGTCATCCCCATGTTCAGCAAGGCATACCCAACTCCGTGGTAATGGGAAACCATTGCGAGAGGTTACAGGAGCTTCCTAAAAAAGCCAGTGTTCGTAAACTTCTATGTCCGAGGTCCAAACGAAACATGGGATACAGTTGCACCTGCAAAACAGATTATGACTGTTGCGACCCGTGTTGCAAGACAGGGAGTTGACGGCATAATCTTCCTAGCTGAAAAAGCCGACTACATCCGTGAGTTCCAGAAGAGATGTGTTGCTGATACGGAAACACGGGAATTCCTCAAAGGTCACAACGGCGACGAGGTTTTAGAGCTCTTCAACCGCTGGGAAAAACTCTTTTAAACTTCCCAACAAACCTTTTATTTTATTCTTTCTTTAAGCAGAAAATTCGCTAACTAGCTTTTTACTTTTGAATGCACTCCATTTCCAACAGTCTAAGGTTTCCTGCTCTGAAAAGCAATTTTTAGCATTCGGCGTCTATTTACAAAAACAATATATGCCTTTTTAACGTACAAGCAGTCACCATAAAGTGGGCGAACATCTTGAAGATTACTCTCGTCAATCCACCCTATCCTTTAAA
>Ga0153916_10001544_pt1 | contig 16611 bp, 11 predicted proteins | sample Opewatmetagenome_FD_109642 | JGI IMG/M metagenome (GOLD analysis project Ga0153916, IMG submission 109642) | Freshwater wetland microbial communities from Ohio, USA - Open water 3 Core 3 Depth 4 metaG | ecosystem: Environmental > Aquatic > Freshwater > Wetlands | place: USA: Ohio, Lake Erie...
CTCGATATCATAGTCGATGAAGCCCACAATCTCCCTGGTCACATTCTGGAGGCAGAAGCAGCCAAGTTGACTTGGAATGATCTCAAATGGCTCAAGGAACACTCGTCTGAGCTCTCTAGGGATTCAGGTGCAACATGGTTGTCTCAAGCCACAGACTTCCTTTGGGAGACCTTGACAACAGCTCTTGACGAAATGAAATCCCGCAATGAGAAGGTGCTTGACAAATGGGATGTGGCCCCACGTTTCGTCGACGAAAACCGACTCCGGTTCCTGAATGCGGCTGACCCACTGCTCGGAGACCCAGATGCAATATCGACCATCGAGATGCCGTTCGATAGACTGGTTGAGTTCCTAGCAGCAGGATTGAGGGCGGCCAAGAGTGACGACTGGCACGTCTCGGTAGTAACTCGACGACTCCTGCAAGAAGAACAGAGCCATACCACATCCGAACTCATAATCAGACCGCTGAACTCAGCGGGACTTGCTGCGCCCGTGTTGAGAAGCTCGCGTTCGGCCCTTCTGCTGTCAGGCACATTGAGACCACTCGAGTACTATGCGAGACTTCTGGGAATAGCAAACCCCCTTTCGGACGACCTTGCCAGTCCCTATCGTCGCGGGACAAGACTAATACTAGTGGACAAGAGCCTAACAACGAAGTTCGAATCTAGGAATGATGAGCTTTGGCGTCGATTGGCTGAACGAATCCAGACAGCTCTCTTGTCATTGCCTGCGAACAAGAGTGCTCTCATTGCCTTCCCGAGCTATGCAATTCTGCACGAAGTATTCAGCCATGGAATAGACACAGCGTATCGCGGAGTGATCTTGGAGAATCCTCGTGAACGAATCGAGACCATCGTGGACTCGGTCCTTGAAGGCCCGAAGGCAATCTTCTGTGTCTATGGCGGCAAATTCAGTGAGGGAGTAGACTTGGCTCGCGATGGTTCGAGCTTGCTCGAGATGATAATCGGCGTGGGGTTACCATTCACCCCACCTAGTAGCTACCTCCAAGCACAGCAACAATGGCTTGATGGAAGATTCGGTGATGGTACGGGGTATTTCTACGGCTCAGTGATTCCGTCGATGAGGCAGGTTCTGCAACTCATCGGTCGGTTGAGAAGATCACCGGGAGATTCGGGCGTAGTGATTCTACTTGACAACCGTTTCCTGAGATACACCTCTGTATTGGGCGAGGACATGGTGTCCGACATCTGGCCCTTTGAAGATCTTGATGAAATGAAACTCGCAATTTCCGAGTTTCAGAAGCAGAGGGAGGTATGTACAGTTGCCTCGTGAATCAATCCGAGATGAGTGGGTGCTGCTTGTGCTTCTGCTCTTGTTCTGGGCGTTCAAGTTGGTCACCGAGATGGACAAGTCCCTCTCGGTCTCTGTATGGCTGCCCGGTTTCACAGTTACAGTGGCAATCATGATCATTCTGAAGCGGACAAATCGAAGACCATCAGTCTTGTGGAATGAACCAGACGCAGTACTGATGCTGTTAGGACCGTGGAAAGTCAAGGCTTGTGCCGCCAGACTCATGACAAGCGTTCCGCTAGGGATTGACCTCAGTCGATCTGCATGGAGAGTTTTGCAGTCGATGCACCCTGCGATGTCAGATAGCAGTAATGGTACTCTCGGATTCTTCGTCTGCAGGCCCCTTGACCAAGGACCGACACGTGTCGGTATGATGGTCATGCGAACACGATACAGACTCGGTAATAACGGGAGAAGAATCAGCGAGCTCACAGAGAAGGTCCTGAACGATGTTAGAACCCTCGAGAGCGCCATGAAGGCTGCTTATCCGCACATGCCAATCGAGAAGGCGGGTTTGGCAGATGTCATGACGATTGTCCAAGGAGGAGTACAATCCGTTGCGCAGCCCGAGTAATGAGAGAGTGGGATTGACTCTGCCTCGAAATGTCAAGCCTGAGATACTCATGGACGCCCTCACGAAGGGCCATGGATACCAGTGGTTGGCAATTGCCAAGCGACCAATATTGCTGGTCTACGGTGAGACGTCTTCCGGAGAGATGCCCCAGCTGCTCCTTACTGGAAACACCACGCTTGTTGTATCTGGTGGTGACGGTGCTTACATAGAACGACTCAGAAGAATGTTAGAGATACTTGAGAGGCAGGAAGAGAGAGAGCTTCTCGCGCAGGAGGGTGGAGGCGTTGAGTAAGGGGCTTGTACTAGGCCCTGCACCGGCGTATGATCCTTTCAGTGAAAGGTCGCAACCTCCAGCAGAGACGCCTTCGAGCAGTGAAGTTAGGTGGGACAGCAGAACAACAAGCAGGTCTTTGCGGCAAGTTGGTGTGATGGGTATACTCATTGTCTTTCTCGGCAATATGTACCCGAACGGACTTCTCCTTGGGACCACAGCGCTTCTCTTGATTGTCCTTCTATTATCTCAGTTGAACGGACCCGCGGATATCGATGGCTGGACTGCCTTAGAGCCAGGCGACGTTGGTCTATCTCCGTCCATCGACGGACTCGAAGTCGCGGATGTTAGAGGACGAAAACTAGCTATCGGCATGTCCATGAACTCTGCCGGTGCTCACCTACTTGGGGACATGGGAGCTGTCATACGAGCGACAGACGATTCCAACGGGCTATGTCTGCTGGTTGATATGAAACCGAAGGAAGCCAAAGACATTCTAGGAGAAGACAGGTTTAGTGCATCGACCTCCAGATTTCTGAGTGGTCTTTCGGACGAGGCTCTCAGAGGATACATGGATCATCGTGGAGGCATGTGGGCAATCCGTCTGGCCATAGTCGGGTACACAAGAGAACGTCTCGGATTGTCTGCTCTCGAGTCTGGGTTCAAAGCGGCAGTGCCCGATCGGGGCTGGCAGACTATGACGCCAATCGAGTTGCGCGCTCGCGTTGAGGAGAAAGAAATCATCGCTGAGGGTGCAGCCTTCTATGGGACAGGAGAGGAATTGTCCAAATGGGTCGTCCAGATGGCCTCGGAGCTATCATCCGAAGTGGGCACAAACGTGCCAGCTGAATTCGTCGCTCCAATCAGAGAAAGAGAAACAGACTACAAGCTGGGTTTCATAGTCAATCCCGAGACCTTGAAGCTGGGTCCTCGAGTCGGATTGTCTCACGAGCATCTCCAAAGCGGACTCATGGTCTGTGGAGGGACCCAGCCCGAAAGAGGGCTTGTTGAGGCTCTCCTCGCTTCCGAACTTCTACATGCAGGGAAGAGAATCATTCTGGTCTCCAACGATCGTGCAAGACTATCGATGACCAGTTTGTGTGATGGTGGCATCGGCCTTGAGCTCGGTAAGGATTTGGTATTGAACCCCGTGGATAGTGAAGCCATGCTGAGGTCGGACTACGTGCCTCAGCTCATGACGGCCCTCGAAGTACTCTCTGGCACGGATCTCCGAGCAGCAGTTGAGCTGGAAGTCGCGGTCAACAGGGCAACGAGTCTGGGAAACGGGACTGTTGCGGACATAACAATAGCCGATTCCACGAACACCAGTATGAGACCTGACTCGGAAACATCATATGGTATAGTCGTGTCAAGGGCATCACTACTCGGGTTCGAGGCTGTTCGGTCACTGCGTCAAGGTTCGGGCGCCATTGCGTTCTACGGAACGCAGACCGCGTCACTCCAAACTCTGGCGGATAGCCGCCTCGTAGTCATCGTGACGTCCCTTGAATCGTCAGCTCTTCAGAGATTCGCTTGGGATCTCTTGTCAATAAAGATCGCCGGGTTGAAACCGGACTCAAACCTGATTGTAATGCTCGACGACCCGGACAACCTAAGGGTCGGAAACAGGTCGTTCGGAAACCGTGATGTTTGGAGTGAGAACATAGTTCGAAAGCTTAGAAGCAGAGGACCGTTGCTGATTGCCCTAGACCATCCAGCCGACTTGACTGCCGGTTCCATAGGGCACCTATCCTCTTGTCTGTCACTCCGACTTCGCGATAGCTCAGACCTGAGGGTGGCTTCTGATTTGTTGGGTCTCGGAGTGATTGCCACGGGACTGCATAGCAAGGCCAGACAGTCATCGAGAGAGACCTCGTTTCTGCGAATCATGCCTGCGGACATGGCGGTTCTATCACGGGGCAGATCGGAAATCGGAATCCCGGTCAAGCTGGACAATGCGCCTTCGAGTCTTTCAATGGCGTCTCCACAGGAAATGTCACGCAGAGTATCCCGCATATCCCCGAGCCCGGGTGGTAGGCAAACACAGACAAGGACACTGCTAGAGCACGTTGCCGGGACTGACTCTGACTTGGCCCGAAGCGTTCTGCATTTACTGACTAGGTATGAGCCTCTCACTGAGGAAGCCGTCAGGAAATTCATTCGGTCTGACAAGCGTCACGAGAACGCGGATGTCGAGGGAATCTTGGCTCGCTTGGAAAGAGCAAACATGATTCTTCGTGGGCACGAACTGCATGGTGGTGTATCCTACATGAACTTCCGAATCACGATGAAGGGAACGATGGCGCTGCGGCAGGAGGCCACCGAGGACGATCACAATGATAGCCACTGAGTCTGATATACCGAGCTACGTCCAAAGGGTGCTCGATGGCATTGGCTTGGTTCCGCGGGGAATCCAGAGGGCAGCAATCGATAGAGGACTCCTAGAAGGAAAAAGCATCATGGTGTGCAGTCCCACAGGTTCGGGGAAAACCCTCGTTGGGGAAATGGGTGTGCTTCGAGCAGTGGTCTCTGGTCGAAAAGGATTGTATGTGGTGCCACTTCGGGCTCTTGCACTTCAGGTTGCTACGGTATTCAGAGACAGATACGGCAAACTCGGTATCAATGTGGGAATGAGCACGGGAGACTATCAGACCGATGGCTCAGAGCTGGGAAAATGCGATGTGGTTGTTACGACGTATGAAAGGGCGGATTCTCTCCTCAGGCGCCAAGCATCATGGATACCTGAGATAGGAACGATTGTGATCGACGAGGTTCAGAGCATATCAGAGCCTCGGAGAGGAGCCCGTCTTGAAAGCTCGATTATCAGATTCAACGAGCTGATTGCCGACCTGCAGATTATAGCTCTGTCAGCCACAATAGCAGCCCCGGACGAACTCGCGGAATGGCTCCAATGTGAGCTTATCGAGAGCGACGAGAGACCCGTCCCACTCCACTGCAAAGTCTTGTGCAGCGGCAGCAAAGAGAGAATGGTCAAGGATTTGATTATGACCACAGTGCAGGGGAACGGACAAGCGATTGTGTTCCATCGAACACGGAGGGAAACTGAAGTTGAGGCATTCCGTCTTGCACCAGACATAGGCCGGCAGCTGACCGTATCTGAGAGGAATCGTCTCGACAAGGAGCTTGAGTCTCTCGAAGACTGGACAGTCAGACTGCCTTCGGAGTTGAAGACAATCATGCATGATGGCACTGGGTTTCACCATGCGGGTCTCAATGCTCGTGTTAGGAATGTCGTAGAGCGTCTCTTCCGTATAGGGCTCATCAGGGTGGTGTGTGCGACAACAACCTTGGCAGCAGGCATGGACTTGCCAGCTCGAACTGTTGTGGTCACATCAGTCGTGTCGCCCGAAAACAATGAAAAACTCCTGAACGCAAACAGGGTTCACCAGATGCTTGGCAGAGCTGGACGGCCAGGACATGACAAAGTCGGGTTTGGTATCGTCCTAGCTGGGAGCGAGGGAGAAGCTGACGAATTGGAGAGAAGGTACTTTGAGAACAGATCCTCAGATACCGCTGAGCAGACAGCACTTGCTCCAAAGTATGAGAGAGCTACAAGCGTGCTAGGGTCTCCGAATTCGACGACAGAGCAGCTCTTGGTTGCACTGGACTCAATGGGAGAGGCTTCCGTGCAGGAAATCGAGGACAGAATAGTGAGCCAATCATTTCTTGCATATTGCGGCGTCAGAGACCTCCGTTCGCCAGTCCGTCTCATCAACCTCGGAGAGATCTCGGCCGTGACTGCAATTGAACACCACGCTCTCTCCGATTCGCTTCGTGCAGCGAAACAGAAGCTGTTGGGTGCAGTGAGCCTAAGAGAAAAAGACGATACTACGATAGGTGCCATTGTGACTGATTGGGATCATACGCAATACACCTGCCGTTACTCAACGCGGCTTTCGACGAGCGGGCTCGTCGACGGCCCCCAGTGCTCATGCGGCAGACCAATAGACTCTCAAGGAATACTATGTACGCACCTGCTTGTGTTAGGGTTGTCGGCGGCAGCCGACCTGGGGAGTCTGGCAGACTATGTCATACCCCTGTCTCTTAGCGAATCGAGTCCCGTCGGTGCTCTAAAGAATCTCGGGCTCGCGGAGGCAGCAGATGGAGACAAGTTGAGACCGACTAGACTCGGGCGCTTGGTGAACCGACTGTACTTGGGTTTGCCGACTACAAGGGAGATGATTGCTCTCCTGCCCACTGTAGAAGAGACTGCCTCGCTCCTTTGGCTAGTAAGGCATCTGGTTTCGCTTGAGACCGGTATGGTACTCACAGAGCAGTTTGAACAGCTGATTGCGGCTCTAGCAACGACCAACACATCAATCGGGGAATTGGCGAGAGACGCAGAGCTTCACGAAGGAGATGTGTATGGCCTCGTAGAGACTGCGAGATGGCTACTGCACTCAATTGAAGCTATTGCCAGCCTTGGTGGATTATCAAAAGCAAGCGAGACTGCAACCCGATTGTCAGATGCGATTGAATCTCGAATGAAAAGGGGTGAGCCAAATGACAACGACTGAATCTGAGATGCCCAGGGAGGTTTCTGGGAAAACCGATCAACATGCTTCCGCTCGCAGTGAGACAGGAGCAAAGGATGATACCAAGCGCCGCACTGACGATATTGCTGCAATCCTCAAGAACTCAGGTCACAGAGTTCACTCTTATTCAAACGGCATTGTTCTAGCAGTCCGACTTGAGGCGGTTCCGGGAACTCGCAGTGTGCATATTGAAATCACGCACGTAGTGGACTTGCGTTCTGACAAAGCATGGAAAACTACAACTGCGATGATGGCAGCGGTACTGGCGCATGTGAATAGGCCGCTGCAAGGCATTCTTGACGATGTGGGTCTCGAAGAATCATTGAGCGAGAAACCTTTGGTCATGCCCTGGGGACGCATTCGTCTGCCGATACTGTTGACACAGTCAGGTAAAGCATCTTCGATAGTCATAGAGACAAGATGGGTGTATGCAATCTGCAAGGACATTCGACCCGCGGCAGACCTTTCATGGCTGACGGACTCGAAAAGGGTAGTGAGCATCAGTGACCTTGCACTTTCGCGGCAGAGCGACATGAGGTCCTCATCCGCAAAGCTGAGAAACGGTGTAGGCAAGAACAAGGTAGCTCTAGTTCGGCAGGCGATGGCGAACGGATGGTATGGTGTGTTAGCCCTCGTCACTATATTGGTAGGGCTGATGACAGCTTCCATGGTCGGTCTAGGACACCCAACTGCAATGATTGTACCTCTATTGCTCGCAGGAGTTGCCGGCATTGCGACTGTCAAGCTGCTGTCTACATCGAGGCGGAGATTCAACGAGCTCGTTCTTGCACTGAAGACCGAGCATCTCCACGCATTGGAGGTGGGAGATTCCGCCAGAACCGCAAAATCAGCTGAGAAGAACCGGGACTTGCTGAGAACGGTTGAAGACCTAAGCTTCGTTGTCTCACCTCTGATGGTGATGGCGGCAGAAGCACTGAAGGCGGGCGATGTGAATCATGCTGTTTCGTCGGCATGTTACGTGCTAGATGAGTGTGTGCGCCTCTCACCAAGCCCTGCAAATGAGATCGAACCATCTCTGGCTGGAACAGACGAAGGTCTCAAGAGATTCCTTGGATTCATGAAGTACCTCGGCGTAAATTCAGAAGAGGAAAGCTTAGCTGTTGCCTACGTGGGACTCACCGGACATCTGTCAAGTCCCATAGGATTCGGGGAAGTCGTCGACCACATGACATCACTGACAAACCTCTTGGGTGACGCGGGAGTGCTCACCCAAGATGCTAGGGAGAAACTCGACAACGTCATGAACACGTGGGCAATGGAAACTGTTGCACATGAACTCGAACAGATTCTGCATGGGCCGGACGAAACAGTATCAGTTGCTCGTTCACCGGAGACGAAAGCAGAAACTCAGCCAGATTTCGATCAGCCCGTGACTGGAGGCAAACATGTAGACAGGAATGAGGAATTCAGACAGGCCTCCCAATCCATACGTGATAATTCAAGTCCTACTACGGACTCTCTGCCGTCCAGGAAATCAGAAGCATCGGCCACTTTGCGAATGCAAGAATCTCTAGAGAGCCCAGTTGCTAGCAAGTCTGTTGAGAGCGAGGACAAAGACTCGGCAGCACAAACACGTTATGTTGCCAAGATGGATGACCCCACCAAAGCTGACACAGTCGTCAAGACACGCGGACAGGAACACTCTGTGCGGGCATTGGTTCACAAGGATGCCGGTGGAAAAGCAACGGAAGAAGGACAGAACGATGAGGATAGAGACATCTAGTCGTTGGCCATCGACCTCGCTGGGACTCAACGGGCTCGTACATGTTTGGGGACCTGCAGGTGCCGGGAAGAGTCTCTTTGCCGTCGCGATGGCAGCCCAAGCGTCTGCTAACACTCAGGTTGAATGGATTAGCACAGATGGGAAGATGTCCTTCATACCTCATCTCAAGAGAAACGTGAAAGAGCGGGGCGGTAGCACTGGCAACATCCTCGTGACAATGACTCGGAGTCACAACGAAGCACAGCGAGCTATTCTCAATCTTGTGCCCTTGCTCGAAAGGAGCACTGCACTAATTGTGGTGGACCCAGTGACGCGAGTGGCGGACATGGCGCGTTCGAACCCCACGTTGTGGGGTCAAGAGCTCATTGAGGAGGCGCTGCCCACTCTTGCTGCCCTAGCGGCCAATGGATCAAGTGTGCTTGTTACCAGCGAGTGCAGATTGCTTCAGGAAAGCGAGAATGCCCCAGTTCATCAACAAGCAATCAGGCGCTGGTCCGATAAAGAGATTCTCATACGAAGAGAGATGGCGGGTCGATATTCTAGCATTACAAGCATTGATCCGAAATCTGGAGTTCGGACGCAAATTGGCAGACTGAGACTTCTGGACACGGGACTGATTGAAGCAAGCTGCATTTACCAGTCATCAGACATCGGGAGGAATCCATAGAACATGTTCGGCGGCCTTCTGTGGAAAGGAATCGTGTTCGGTCTGGTGGTCATGGTGGTCTTAACCGTAGGGACTGAGATTCTGGCTTCAATCATTTCAGTTGTTGTATCAGCACGTCATGGTGACTTGCTTCCTCTCATATTGACATTCGTTGGAACTCTTGTCCTCTGCCTGCTGGTGCGACGAGTCAAGAGCCATTCTCCAACCAGACCGATTCTAACCATGTTGGCTTACGGAACAATCGCTTACGTGGCCGCTGTCTCATTTGCGTACGTTCTTCCATGGGGACTTCTCGCATCCTTCATCACATCTGTGGCCACCATTCTTAGCTTCTCCGCAGCAGCTTTCCCTCCGAGCGTCTGGAATTACAGAGGAAGGTCTCAACTGCGTTCGCTGGCATTGTACACTGACAACCCATCAGGTCAAATCACCCCAACAGCGATCGCGACACTCTCTAGCGCCCTCATGCAACAAGCACGAGTGATTGTACTGCAGCAGGAAGATAGACACAAGGTTATACAGCTGATGAAGGAGAGGCCCCTTCTACCTGTATCGATTACTCGTCTTGCAGACTGCTATGCTGTAATTGTTACTTCCTCAGATGCCGATGAAGGAGTGTTTCGCAAGGCAACGTCTACGCTTTCGGAATATGGTATTTCCCATGTGAAGCGGGCCCGGCCCTTGCTAGCCGAGGCCGTTCTTATGCTTCCACTCATTGATGAATCATATGGGCTCAAGATGCGTGACTATCGCATAGTCAGAGACAGCATGGCGTTGACTCAAGCAATTTCCCAATGGCCGGAGAGACTGACAGTCTTTGCCGACAAAGGAAGCCTCGTAGCTGTGTTTCCAGAAGAGATTGTTCCCGGCCTCAAGACAGAGGAAATCCCACGAGGGCTGGAGACCGGTGTAGTCCTGTTTAGGAATTACTCTCTAATCCGAGGAGGTGATGAGCATCTATCGCAGGCCGCTTGAGGAGATAGCGATTGACCCTGCGCCTCACTTTTCTTTGGTGCCCAAACCCCTAGATGCAGTATTGGGGAGGCTGCTCATACCGAGCCAGATCAGCTTGCTTCATGGTCCTAGTCGGGCACCCCTCACGGCACTTGCACACTTGGTCACTGTCTGCGCAGCCAAAGCAAACGGGCAGCGCTCGGTCTATCTACATGCCGGGAACAACTACAGTCCAACATTGGCTAGGTCCTTGTGCGGTCGGTACCAAGATGCGTCGGGAATCCTTCAACGCATAGCTGTCGGAAAAGTGCTGAGTCTTTCAGACATAGAACATGAGCTATCACTCATTCGTGACACTGAACGAGTGCAGGTCGTTGTGGTCGATAGCCTAACGTCGGCACTTGATTTGAGTGACGATGTCACCGGTCCAGGAAGACAAAGAAAGCTCTTTCATACACTGGAGACGATAAGGGAATTCGTTAATCATAGCTCAGCGCATGTGATGATGACAGACCACTCTTCACCCAATTGGTCCTCTGGTGAGCCCTCCCCGATTGGCGGCAACGTCGTGGCGCACAACGTTGACAGCGTCGTACGCGTAGAGAAGCTGGATGTTGGTACGGACAACCTAGTCACCATACTTGTAGAAAGATGTCCTCTTCCCGATCCTCCAACGGGGGTTGTGATCAGGTTGTCAGCAAAAAACATCAGCAGCATCAAGTGAGGACTCCCAATGGGCGTAAAACGGTTCAGTGTCATTCCGTGGGTCTGGGCCGATTCATACGAGATTCTCGGAACCATTGCAGTAGATGCACCGAATTACATCACCCGAAGAGTCTCTGTCTTGAAGCGGAAGAAGACCTACAGAGAAAGAGTACCTCTCGAGCACCTTCTGATGGGATTTGGTCTCATCAAGACTGCACTTCGTAACAAGGTGCTGCCCGTCTTGGTCTTCGATGGACCTCCGGAGTCCTTGAAGAGGGAGCCAAACCCCGAGCTCGTGATAAGAGCCCATGAGGTCTATTCTGAGTTCTCACGAGAGAGTGACCCCTACAACGAGAAAGTCTCTAGAGAGATTCTAAACAGCCCCGCACTTCGCATGTATTTTGCAGCAGAACACCTCAAGGACTTGGCGCGTGCCATGGGTGTTCCCACTTTGACGGCACCTTCAGAGGCGGAAATGCTGTGCGCGACATTGTGCAGGGGCGGCCTCGTCAAGACAGTTGTATCAAATGATGCGGACGCCTTATTCTTTGGAAGCCCTCATGTGACAAATCACATGGAGTTGTCCCGAGGCCGCATCTGTAGAGCTACGCTTCAGGAACTCGAAGACTCACTTGGTCTGGGCCTTGACCAGCTTAGAGACCTGGCAGTAATCTGCGGCTGCGATTTCCACAATGACGGCATCAAGGGAGTGGGTCCGCACAAGGGAACCATCCTCTTGAAGCGGTATGGGAGTCTAGAGGCTGTCTTGAGGGCGAAAGGTTACCGCCCCGATGAGAGGGAACCGCTCCTTCTCGCGCGAGAAGTCTTCGAACAGACCGCCTACATTTCCGTTTCAGGCCTCGATGCATCTCTTAGACCGCCAATCGTGTCCAAGCTTGTTTCTCTTCTTCTGCCCTGTTTTGGTCAGGAAAGGAGTGAAGAGACTGCTGACCAGATTGTCCGGATATGGCGCGAATTCGGGAGACACCAAGCCACATTGGAGCAGTGGACATGAGAGCCCGCAGTGGGAACTAAGACCACGGATCCAGCCAGTCTCTGGAGACAGGATTGTAGAGTCTATTTAGTACTGTCATGTAATAGGATTTGTAAGATTGGATGACCGAGACCATGAATTCGCAACCAGTCTCCTCAAGTCGGTCTCTGATCACCTCAGAGGCAAGTGTACTCCTTAGACGAGGAACTCTTGCGATTGCCACAACATCGCCCGCGGACTTGTTTGTGAGTATACGACAATATGGAAAGACCCCCACAGCCCATCGCGTGTATGATAATAGATCTCTTGCGGACATGCCAGTCGAACAAGCGAAGATTCCTTCGGGCAAGCTGCAGTACTCAAGCGCGGGATAATACATCAGTCGCACAAGTCTTTTCTTGAACAGACTCGGGATGATATGTTCCGCCGTGCCCGCAGGAAAACCCATCCTTTCGAACAACCATCGGCGTGTCGGTCTTGTCCCTTTGAAGCTCCACAATATGCTGAGAGCATCAACTTCACGCTGCATCGGAACTGAGGGAGGTCCAAGCACGGGCGGCTCGGACCCTGTTAGATGCAGAATGGTGGATCTTGGCGCCGGTCGGCGTTCGTTCCAAGGCTCCCTCCATACTGACTTGCCAACATCATAGAGGTCAAGCCGCACGGACACAAACTGGGACTGAACAGAAACGGTAAACGAGTTTTCAGGCAAGTCCCGTTCGCTCGGGCCTTGGGAACCGACCGGCTCAACTTGACCGACAGCGACGCGGAAACCTGCATGAGCCAAGTTCTTGGTTGTGGTTTTTGCCGCGTGCTCGCGGCGGAGGAAGCACTTGTCAGCTATTGCCAGAGGCCTGTCCACGCCTCTCTCTTGAGACATCATAACGTACCTATACTGAAGACCCATAGACCCGAAGGAAGGTACATAGTCCTCTGTTATCACCATCTGAAGAAAGGCTGACGCATGATAGGATGCGCTCTTTGTCAGACCTGTGGCGTTCATGACATCCGCACCTGTAGGACAACCGGGCATCGGACGTTCTGCCAAATACGCACAGATATCCCGGACTGGCTTATACTCCAAAGCATTGAGTTGTTGGCGAACCTCGCTGAGTATTCCCTCGGAATCGCCTGCGATGGATCCATCTGCTCTGAGCGTCATCACTGGCCATATCACCGAGGATGATTGGAGGAGCTCAAGTTCCTCGGAGATTCCGCTTCTCTTTTGTTTCCCCTTTGTCTCTCCATCTCGTAGCCTGTCGATGATATCGTTGGGAAGGCGGCCGCTCATATCACCGGGTATCATAGCAAGCCAAGTATCAATGATGGTGCTTCCAAGGGGGTCTTGGGGGAGCATTTTCATTAGACGATGGCCTACCTTCCTAAGACGCTTCCTCATTCGGCCAGCTGTCGGCGCAGCGCGCAGCGCTGCTAGCAAATCCCTCAACACGCCAACTTTGAGACGCAGTATACTGGTCCGCCATAGGACTTCTAGCCAAGCCGGTCTCCTTGCGATTTCCTTTCCGACATGGTGAATAGCTAGGACCGCGGCGGCAAAGGAGTCGAGGCCGGGATTATAGAGCTGCCAACGTGTCTTCGAAGGTATGTCGTCAGTGACTACCCTGCAGAGAGCATAGATAATTGACGGCCTGTTCGGAAGATTGTCGGGAAGCAGCGAGTCAATCTGCATTCTCAATGTACTACCCTTGGCGGCCAGAGGACGATCCCATCCAGTAATTGATTCTGTTGCCAGAGACATACCTAAAGCTGAGTCTATTCTGTCCTCGCCATATGCAGACGATGGGAGAGGATTCAATCCTACAGTGGACTCGTAAAGGGGCTCATCAAGGACAAGCGTCTGACATTCCAGAGCATATGGAACCAGAACTAACTTTCTCAGCAATTGAAGATCGTCTTCGAGAGCTCTCCGCTCACGCGCATCATGAAGCCTATCAATGACCGGCCTTCTGCGGCCGCTCTGTAAACGCTTTGACATCTTGGCGATTCGTCAACGTGTCAGACCTCTTATGACTACCGGTCAAAACCCGAAAATGCCGTAATCTATAGTCAAACAGAGCCCGAAAAAAGCCCCAAATGTAATTTGAGGCATTAAGTGTATTGAATAGTCGTGCCCAAATACCCATGATATCTCAAATCCCCCAAAGTACAATATGGCTACTCACAGTTGTGAACAGTTAGACCTAGATATACTGACTTGTTCTAAGATTATCAGATTGAGCAGGGTCGTGAACGAGAGTGCAGTTTGGAATCGTTGAACTTCTAATCGGTAATATGCAGTTCTCGCTGAGAATCGCTCCTTATGTCATCATAGTTGCGACACTGTTCAGAAGCATATTGCTTTTGACCGGCTACAAGCGTGCCTTCAATACCTGGACAAGGAATACTGTGCTATCGCTTCTCAGCATAGTGTTGGCGCCGGGGATCTTCATCAATACTGGAATCCGGTATGTTGTGTGCTCAGTCTTGGGTATCCATCTCGATGGCTTTGGTGTAGGGACCACATATGCAGAAGTGAACGTCTTCATACACGTGGAAAGACCGCCTAGGGTTGCTGCTCTACTTGTTGCCCTCTTCCTCAGCTCCCTAGCATCTGTGTTTGTTGGATTCCTGCTTCTGTTCGTGCCCATGAGCCTATTGATGGAATTCCCTCTTGCCTTCGTGTGCTGGTACCTAGCGGTAGCAGTCCTCCTTAACAGCTGCATTCGAAGCGGGGATCTCACACTAATCGGAGCTTCATTGAAGAAACAGGGCCGTCGAGGTGCAATTGAGCTTCTTGTGGTAATCGCCGTTCTTGTATTATTCTACACACAAGTCGTGGGGGTGTATGTCTAGACATGAGGACGAGAGGCCTTGTTGTCGTGGCTGTCGTTATAGCTCTCATTGCCGGGACGTCTCAGTATTCTGTCACTATCAATTGCCCGAACTTAGCGCAGATTTCTGGCTCAGTGACAAGCCCCGGGGGAAACAACGTGAGCCTAGCGTCCGATTCCGGGAGCACAATCGAAGTGAGTCCTTACCTAGTGATAGAGATGCCGAATTCGAGCGTTCCGGCACTAGGCAAGGCATGGTCAACCATTCTCAATTCGTCCGGCATTGTGAGTCATGTATTGTCGACTCAAGACATTCTTGCGCAGCCCACTTTGTTGCAGCATGCGCCTGCAGTTCTTCTGGATGGAAGTCTGGGTTCGGGAAACGGAAGTGGGATACCAGACACGTTTATCCAACTGCTGATTTCGTGTGACATTCCTGTGATACTCACAGGTCGAGCTGCTTGGTTACTCCACAGTCTGAGGGCGTCGCCGTTGGCGTCGGCGACTGCATCGGTTTCTCAAAGGCTTCTCACAGCGCCAGGATACGAGACAGCTACATTTCTCAACTCCCCAATCACACTATCGATATCTTCTCAGCTTACTGAGGAGACTGGTCTGGTTCTGCCTGTTGACATGGCTCAAGGCGAACATTCCCGCATCGTGAATCTCACTGGCGTGAAAAATCATGCGGACCTCGCAGTGCTTCGGTACGACTCATATCCACTTGACTGCTTCCTGTTTAGTCCTGAAGACCCCACCAAGTTGACGGACCAAGGTCGTGGGCTGCTGGTCAACATAATTGCATTCTCAGTCGCCCTCAGAGAGACTTCGACCACGAACGTAGTTAGCCAGCTCCAAGCACCATATGACAGTCTGTTTGCCGGCGGGTATCGCTATCTGCATGAACCGACTCTGAAGGCCGCATACGCCGTGGTGCACTCTGCGAAGTCTGCATTGAGTATGTCGGACTGGTCAACGTGGAAATCTCAGAAACAGCCGTTAATCCAAGGACTCCTCGATAGTCTCTTCGTCGACTACGGGTCACAAGCTGGCTTCATGAACTCGGTAAGTGAGAATACAGTGAGCGTGCAGACCGCAGCAGAAGGGCTATGGCTGGCTTCTTCTATGGGACTTCTTGCACGTTACGGCTCAGACAAGCTCATTTCGTATTTGGCTTCGAGACAGGATGCTGAAGGAGGCTTCAACAACGATCTCACAACTACATGTCTAGTTGTCGAGGGCCTAACCCTCTCGGCCAGCCTTGCCTACGTCAACACAGCCAACGCCGAGACGTGGCTCCGTAGTTGCATCATTGACGGGTCCAAGACATCCAACCCCGACCTATGGGGCGCAGTAGGACAGAATCCGACTACCATCACTGCAAGGACCTCCTATGCGGCCCAATACGTCATGGCTCTGCAGCTGCTGGGCAAGAACCATGGAGACCCTCTCAAGCTCACAAGTTGGATTACAACTCGGATGTCCAATGGCGATGGATCATACAAGGAGACACTTGGCTCAAGCGGGGAGCTAGTCATCGGGACCTCATCGGCTCTCACGGCCATGGCAATCATGAACACTTTAAGCTATCAGAATCTGACCACAGGTATGTCCTGGCTAGCCGCCAACCAGCTACCATCGGGGGGTTTCGGCCTCACTGAAGCAGCCAGCGACAATGTGGGCAAGACATGGCCGACAATGAATGTCGGCCAATGCATCCAAGCCGTCGGACAGCAATCTGAATCAATGGCTAGTAAGGTAATGAGCTTTCTGTCACTCTGTGAGACCGAACTGGGTTTTGAGGTAATGGAAAAGATACCATCACTGATGTGGACGAGTTGGCTGGCATCGATATCCAGACTGTCTCATTCAGCAGGATTCTCAGACTATTCGCTTGCCAAGTCGTATGTAGATGGACTAGTGGGCTGGTCCCAATATCCGGGCAACGTGACTGCTGCGACGCCGATTGAGTATTCTCCAACTCAGTATCGGATGCAGAGTGCA
>Ga0153916_10001545_pt1 | contig 16600 bp, 11 predicted proteins | sample Opewatmetagenome_FD_109642 | JGI IMG/M metagenome (GOLD analysis project Ga0153916, IMG submission 109642) | Freshwater wetland microbial communities from Ohio, USA - Open water 3 Core 3 Depth 4 metaG | ecosystem: Environmental > Aquatic > Freshwater > Wetlands | place: USA: Ohio, Lake Erie...
AGGATGACGATGTTGAGGATGAGGGCGACGATCGCATTTATGCCCGACATCCGGTAATAGATGATCATGAAAACCATGACCGAGATGACGGCCACGAGGAAGGAGAAGAGGCCCTGACGGACGGAGTCCGCTCCGAGCGACGGCCCGATCGTCCGTTCCTCGAGATACCGGATGCCCGCGGGGAGCGACCCGGCTTTGAGCACGACGACCAGGTCCTCGGCTTCTTCGGCGGTAAAACGGCCGCGGATGATGCCGCCGGTGGCGGCCGGGATGACGGACTCCACACGGGGAGCCGAAATGACTCTGTTATCCAGGACGATGGCGATCTGCTTGCCGATGTTCTCTCCGGTGGCTTTTTCGAAACGACGGCCGCCTTCCGGGTCGAGGGAGAAGGAGACGGCAGGGGAATTCCACTCGTCGAGCGACCGGCGGACGGTCCGGAGGTCTTTGCCCGATACCGTGGCCACCCGGTCAAGCAGATAGAAGCCCGGCTCCCGGTTGGGATCGCCCTTGACGACTTGGGCGTCCTCAGGGGCCGTTCCTCCGGTGGAGGCGAGCAAAGTCGCCTCATCCGGTGCCGGCCCGGCCCGCACGAGCTTCCATTCCAAGATCGCGGTGGTCTTTATGATGCTCTTAACCCGATCCGGGTCTTCGATCCCGGGCAGCTCGACGACGATCCGGTCGCCCGCCATACCCTGCCGCTGGATCATGGGCTCGCTCACGCCCATTACGTCAACCCGGTTGCGGATCGTCTCCAGGGCCTGGGTGACGGCCTGCTCTTTGAGATAGCGCACCGTCGGGTCCTTCAGTTGAAGGCTGATTGTATCACCGAGGAAGCTGTAGTCCCATTCCTGGAAGCTCTCGTCCAGGACGCCCTTGAGGCCCGCTTCCTGGTCAAGGCCGAGGCCCTGGATCGTGAATTTCCCGGCATCGCCTTTGACCATCGTTTTGAAGGTGATGTTCTTCTTTTTGAGCTGCTCCTGGAGACGGGCGATCTCCTGGTCGGTTTCGATGGTGACGGCGTCGTCTGTCATCACCTGGAGGACGAGATGGATCCCTCCCTTCAGGTCGAGGCCGAGCTTGATCTTGTCTTTCGGGGGGAAAAAGAGAAAGATCGACAGAGCCGTCACGCCAAGCGTCAGGATTAATTTCCACTGCAATCCCTTTTTCATTGCGGGCTCTTATCCTGTGATCTTGAGAAGGCCTTGCATCCGCGGGTTCCGGGTTCTAGGCGGATTCGCTTTTTTGCTGTCCCTGTCCAAGGATGACGGCCACGGCGCTCTTGGTGATATCGATCTTCGTATTGGCCGCGATCTTGAGCTCGATCCGGTCCGGGTACACGCCCATCACGGTCCCGTGGATGCCTCCGGAGGTGATAATGCGGTCCCCCGGCTTCAGCTGTTCGACCATCATCTGGTGCTTCTTCTGGCGTTTGCGCTGGGGCATAACGATCAAAAGATAGAAGATGACGAAGACGAGCAGAAAGGGGAGGAGGGCGGTGAACATGCCGACGCCGCTCTGTGGCCGGGCCTGCTGGGCGGCCTGGGATGACATCAAAAAACCTGCCATGATCATGGTTCGCTTTCCTTCATTTGGTTTAAGAGTTGGCGCTTAAACTCTCGATAGAAATTGAGTGCTATAGATTGCCTAATTTTGCGGAAGATGTCAAGATAAAAGAAAAGATTGTGGATGGTGTTGAGCACGGCCGAAGACACCTCTTCCCGCTCGTAGAGATGGCGGAGATAGGCCCGGGAAAAATGGCGGCAGGTGTAGCAGCCGCAGTCCGGGTCGATAGGCCGCCGGTCCCGGGCATACTTCTGGTTCTTGATGATGATCTTTCCCCGGCTTGAGAAGAGAGTGCCGTTGCGGGCGTTGCGGGTCGGCAGGACGCAGTCGAAGAGGTCGATGCCCCTGTCGATGGCTTCGAGGATATCCTCGATGTATCCCATCCCCATAAGATAGCGGGGCTTGTCCTTGGGGACGAGCTTGTCGGCCTTCTCCAGCGTCGCCATGAGCTCGGCCTTGGGCTCTCCGATCCCCAGCCCGCCGAGCGCGTAGCCGTCGAACCCGATGGCCAGGAGGTCTTCGAAGCTCTGCTCCCTCAGGTCCCAGAAAACGCTCCCCTGGCTGATCCCCCAGAGCTGCTGCCTCGCCGGCTTTTCTTGAAAGCGGTCTTTGGACCGGCGCGCCCAGAGGGTCGTCAATTTGACGGCCTCCTTCATCCTCGCCTTGGTCGAAGGGAACGGCAAAAAATAGTCAAGGGCCATCATGATGTCGGTCCCCAGACTCCGCTGGATGTCGACGACATCCTCGGGCCGGAGAAAGATCTTGGTGCCGTCGAGATGGGATGAAAACCGGACTCCTTCGGGTGTGACTTTGACGAGAGGGGACAGACTGTAGATCTGGAAGCCGCCGCTGTCTGAGAGGATCGGCTTCGGCCAGGAGATGAAATCATGGACCCCGCCGAACTCATTGATAACCTCCAGGCCCGGCCTCAGGTACAGGTGGTAGGCGTTAACCAGGATAAGTTGGGCCCCGAGTTTTTCAGTCTGTTCGTGGAGCAGGGCCTTGACTGTCCCCTGGCTGGCGACCGGGGCGAAGGCCGGGGTCTCTATGTCACCGTGAGGGGTCCTGATCTTGCCGGTCCGCGCGGCCGTGGAGGGATCTTGGGCGGCGACGGCGAAAGTCTTTCTCATGCGGTGAACCGGAAATAGATGACATCGCCGTCCTGGACCGGGTATTCCTTGCCCTCCAGGCGGATAGCCCCCTTTTCCTTGGCGGCCTGGAGGGAGCCGAGTTCTAGAAGCTTATTCCAGGAGATGACTTCAGCCCGGATGAAGCCACGCTCGATATCGGTGTGGATGGCCCCGGCAGCCTGACCGGCGGGGGCATCCTGGGTGACCATCCAGGCCCTGGTCTCGTTCTTGCCGATGGTGAAAAAAGAGATCATCCCGAGAACCCCTGGGAGCTCGCGGAAGAACCGCTCCCGGCTCAGCTCCCTGAAGCCATACTCGGCCTGAAAAGTGGCTTTTTCTTCTTCCGGAAGCTCGGCGATCTCCGCTTCGATCCGGCCGCAGAAAGCCAGCACAGGCGACCCCGTCGTCTTTCCGGAGAGGATCTTCTCCGGGGTTTCGAGGAGAGGGATGTCCTGCTCGTCGCAGTTGATCATGTGGACGAGGGGTTTCAGACTGAGGAAGGCGAAGCTGCGGACAGCCTTTTCCTCGGCGGGCGGAAGGCTCAAGTCGCGGAGAGGCTTTCCTTGTTCGAGTCCGGTCCGGACGGTGTTAAGCAGCGCCCTTTCTTTCTCTCCTTCCGGGTCCTTCGCTTTCTTGAGGTCCTTATCCAGCTTTTCCAGGCGCGCGGAGGCCGAGATCAGGTCGGTGAGCATGAGCTCTTCTTCCATATAATGAATATCATCCTGGGGCCGGATTATTCCCTTGGGATGGGGGATCCGGGGATCCCTGAACCCGCGCACGACATGAATGAGGCCGTCAGCCTTGCGGAGGGCGCTGAGATAGAGGCTGTTCTTGACCTCTCCGTAGGATTCCCCGGCCAGGTCGATGAGCTCGAACGACGCGGCGATTTTCTTCTTGTCCGGGGAAAGGGCGGCGATCCGGTCGAGCCGGGTGTCGGGGATGGAACATGTCCTCTGGTTGGGCTCGCGCTTTCCGTCCTCATAAGCATGGACCTCAATCCTGGCGCCCGAGATCAGGTTGAACAGGGTTGTCTTCCCCGTTTTGGGATAGCCGAACAGGGTCAGATTCACGAGCTTAGTTAACCCCGTTTGTTCTTTGAAGTCAAACCCTTGAGGAAATCACAGATTTCCGTTATAGTAGAGCATCACTCGAAGGGTTTTTATGGCCAAACAAAAGAAGCCGCGAGAGAAAAGCCTGGTCAGGGAGTACTTTGAGCTGATCGCCGAGACCGCGGTTTTCGTCTTCTTTGTCATGACTTTTGTCGTCCAAGCGTTCCAGATCCCGACCGGGTCCATGGAGCCGACGCTCCTCGTCGGGGATTTCCTCCTGGTGAACAAGCTCGTCTATTCCAGTCCCTCGACTGCCCTCGATAAGCTGCTCCTGCCGCGCCGGGGTATCCGCCGTCATGACATCGTGGTCTTTAAATACCCCAAGGAGCTGACCAAGGATTATGTCAAGCGCGTCGTCGGCCTTGAAGGCGAAAAGCTCGAGATCAAGAATAAACAGGTCTACATCAACGAGCAGCCGATCGCGGAGAGCTACAAGGTCCACAACGACAGCCGGGTTCTCACCAAGGACGGGTACTACCACTATGATGACGCCATCCGGGACAACTTTGGACCGATCGTGGTACCGCCTGGTCACCTCTTTGTCATGGGTGACAACCGCGATAACAGTGAGGACAGCCGCTACTGGGGCTTCCTGCCGCTGGACAACATAAAGGGAAGGCCTTGGGTGATCTATTTTTCCTACCGGGCCGAGCGCGATGCCTTCACCAAGACCAGCGTCGGCGAGCGGATCAAGAAGTTCGCCAGTTTTCTTCCCAAGGCCCGCTGGGGCCGCATGCTCCGGGTCATCCACTGATCTGGGGGGAGACCGGTCCTTGCCGGTCCGTCCGACCGTCATGAGGGGGGCTTGATTAGGAATTCCTCATAAGAGGAAATATAGATGATGGGATTCTCAGCGATGAAATCATCATTGAACACTAAGCTCCGTACGATCCCGTCCATATCCCGGCCGACGGGAAGGCCGAGAAAGTAGAGCAACGTCGGGGTGATATCAACGATCCGGATAGGCTCTTCATGCCTGGCCCTGCGGACCCCCTTGCCGTAGAAAAGGGCCACACCCTCCGGGGCGAGCTCGTGATAGGCCGAGACGTCCGGGTCGCCGAGCAGCCGCTCGACAAACCTCTTCCAGAGCGGCAGGGGTTCCACGCCGAAGGCTGAGTAGACGACCAGGATCTCGTCCTCCTTCAGCCCGGTCAGGAACTTCCCGATCAGCCCGTCATAATACTCATAATAGCGCTCGATCACCGGACCGTAGCGCTCGATCTCCTCCAGGGCGATATCCCCGTACTGCTCGGGAAAGCTGTATTTATAGAAGTAGGCCTGGACGCTGTTGAGTCCGTCGAGCTGGAGGTGGAAGACCTGGGGCTGGCGCTCGTTCCGTGCCGCGCTGGCCGCTTCTTCGGCAGCGGAATCGCGGAGAAAAGCGCTCCTGGCCACGGTGGAGAGGGAGTCACCCGGAAGGGCGGACTCACCCAGCAGGTCAGCGGCCAGCTTCTCTGCTTTCGGGCTCGGCGCCGTCTCCTCCGCAATCAGGGGCCAGCTTTTATCGAGATAGGAGATGCGGTTGTCTTCGAGGATCCGCCAGAGGTCTTTTGTCCGGACCTGCGGACGGATGGGCGTGATCCCGAGATAACCGAACCGGCTGAGCTGAGTGAACAGAATGAACCGGGGGACAGTTTCCAGTTCTCGGTCCATCTTCCAGAGGCGATAACGGCGGCCGGAGAGCAGACGGTGCTTGGCCGGGAGCTTTCCCGTGGAGAACGATGCCTGCAGGCTCGGGGGTTCGGTCGGGGAGAAGCTGACCAGTTTTCCCGAGTTCCCGTTGTCCATGAGCCAGGAGAAGTTGGGGAGCTTCCCCGCAGAGATGAGCGGGATGAGGAAGTCGAAGCTCAATCCGTCAAGACCGACGAGGGTGAGCCTTTTTTCGATCTTTTTCCCGAGGAGGGGCGTGCTGCCCGACGGCTGCCGGACAAGGGGAAAACGGGTCCTCTGGACCAGGACCAGGGTTAGGCCATAGAACAAGAGCAAAAAATAGGCCCAGAAATACAGGGCTTTCCGCGAGCGCCGGAACCCGAAGAAACAGAGGATCCCCAGGAGCGCGAGCAGGAGGAGAAAGACCATTTGATTGGAGATCCGGGCCTTGATCTCGGGGCTGAAGAAAGATGAGAAATAGCGCTCGTTCATCCGGAAAATCGCCAGGAAGAAGATGATGAGCAGAGAGAAGCTCAGCGAAATGAAGGACGGCGAGACGAGGGCGATCCGGTCCCCTCGGCCAAGCAGGAATCGCCAGAAAATGAAGCCGAAGAGGCAGACAATGGCGAGAAGAAGACCATAGATGGGGAAGAGGCTAAAAGTGAGACGGGCCAGGAATTCCGCTCCGGCCGTCTGGTTGATGTTGAGGTCGGCCACCAGAATGGCCAGGAGGAAGGCGAAGAAAAGCCCGCCCAGCAACGAATTGACAAGCGCCCGCAGGAATCTCATCGGCCCTAGAAGTAGCACGAAAGGACCCGTTGGTCAATCCGGCAAAGTATTGACCGTTATTTTAGAATGGCCTAAGATGGAGCGAAATGAAGGATTCGAGCATCGCCCCGCCGGAAGGCCTGGAAGGGACGATCGAGCAGGTCGTCTATTACAACCCGGACAATGGCTACTCGGTCTGCCGGTTCGCCCTCGAGGACGGCCGGCAATTCACCATCATCGGGACATTCCCCCCGCTCTCCCCGGGCGAAGTCCTGCGTGTTTGCGGCCGCTGGGAAATGAATCCGCGCTTCGGTCAGCAGTTCCGGGTGGAGAGCTTCGTTCCCATCCTCCCGTCCTCGGTCAAGGGCATCGAGAAATTCCTCTCCTCCGGGTTGGTCAAGGGCATCGGGCCTGTGCTGGCCCGGCGGATCGTCAAAAAGTTCGGCCAGGATACGATCGAGATCATTTCCGGGCACCCCGACCGGATTCTCGAGGTCGAGGGGGTGGGGGACGTCAAACTTAAGGAGATCAAGAAGTCATGGGCCGAGAACCAACACATCCGCGGCCTGATCATCTTCCTCCAGGAGCACAACGTCTCAACCTCCATCGCCACCAGAGTCTACCGCCAGTATGGCGAGAAGTCCTTCCAGGTCCTGAAGCGCAATCCCTACCAGCTCTGCCTGGACATATGGGGAATCGGGTTCAAGACGGCTGACCAGATCGCTCTGAAGCTGGGGATGGACCCGGCATCCGCCGACAGGGTCAGGGCTTTTATCCTCTATCTTCTGGAAAAAGCGGCCGAACAAGGCCACGTTTTTTGTTTTGCGGACGAGGTGGAGGAGAATTGCCGCAAAGAGCTGGAGGTGGAAGAGGACAAGGTCCAGTCTGCTCTGGCCGACCTTTCCCGTGATAAAAGGGTCGTGGTCGAAAAGGCCGGTGAAAGGATTGCCGTCTATCTGCCCCACCTCTATGAGGCCCAGGAAAATGTCGCCCGCTCGCTTCTTGAGCTTGACTCGCAGCCGACTGCGGCCCTCCCGTCGGATACGGAAAAGACGATCTCCGGCGTCGAAAGCGATCTCGGGGTGCGCTTCTCTCCCCGGCAAAGAGAAGCCATCCAGGAGTGTTTCCGGCGAAAGATCTTGGTGATCACCGGCGGTCCGGGGACGGGGAAGACGACGATCATCCGGGCTGTGGTGGCCGTCTTCGACGGCTGGGGCCGGCAGGTCCTGCTGGCAGCGCCCACGGGCCGGGCCGCCAAGCGGCTGGCTGAGGCCACGGGGAAAGAGGCCAAGACCATCCACCGGATCCTGGAGTACAACCCCAAGCAGGGGCGGTTCAAGAGGAACGAGCGCCATCCGCTCCGGGCCGACGCCCTCGTCATCGACGAGTCGTCGATGGTCGACCTGTTGCTGATGAACTCCTTGCTCAAAGCCACGCCCCCGGGGATGCGCCTCATCATGGTCGGGGACAAGGACCAGCTGCCGTCGGTCGGCCCGGGGAATCTGCTCCATGATATCATCGCCTCAGGCCGGGTCGGGGTCGTGACCTTGGACGAGATCTTCCGTCAGGAACAAGGGAGCCTCATCGTCCAAAATGCCCACCGGGTGAACCAGGGCCTGGGCCTGATCTATCCGCCGCGCGAAGACCGGGACGCCGATTTCTATTTCATCCACCATGAGGACGAGGAAAAGTCCTTTCAGGCCATCATGAACCTTTGCTGTTTCCACATCCCCCAAAAGATGTCCCTGCCGCCCCTCTCTTTGCAGATCCAGGTCATTAGCCCGATGTACAGGGGCAAGTGCGGAGTGGACAACCTCAACGCCGAGCTGCAGGCGCGCCTCAACCCCTGTTCGGACGGGCTCAAGGTAGGGACGAGGGAGTTCCGCGTCCGGGACAAGGTCATGCAGGTCAGGAACAATTATGATAAGGAAGTTTTCAACGGCGATATCGGGCAGATCGTCCACATCGACAAAACAAACTTCCGGCTGGTGGTCGATTTCGACGGCCGCCAGGTCGGTTTCGAAAAGGACGAGTTGAACGACATCACCTCCGCCTACGCCGTTTCCGTGCACAAATCCCAGGGCAGTGAGTACCAGGCGGTGGTCATGCCTCTCATGACGCAGCATTTTATCCTGCTTCAGCGGAACCTCTTCTACACCGCCCTGACCAGGGCGAAGAAGCTCAGCGTCGTCGTCGGCTCCTACAAGGCGCTCTACATCGCTATCAAGAACGACAAGCCGGTCCGCCGCAACGGCGTCCTCATGGAAAAGCTGGTCCAGGGGTTTCCCGCGCTGCTGCGCCAGCCTTGATTTTTGGCCATAGGTTTATCTATCATGACGGGAGTGAGGAGGTTCAGGTGAAAAGGCCGATTCCCATGACTTTGTCTGTATGTCTCTTGATACTGATCGTCTCCCTGCTTGTCGCCGAAACCCTTACCGTCAAGGTCCAATCGACGAGTCTCCGCAGCACCCCGAAGTTCTACTCTTCGGCCGTCCAAACGCTGAGCGCCGGTCAGAAGCTTGAGAAGATCGCGGCCCAGGACGGCTGGATCCAAGTGAAGACGTCCGGAGGTGTCGTCGGATGGGTCCACTCGAGCGCCGTCGAGGTCCCCAAGTTCGACCTCATGGCCTCGAATAAGGGCCTCAAGACGCAGGCCTCGGCCGGCGAAGTCGCCCTGGCCGGGAAAGGCTTCAACAAGCAGGTCGAAGAAAGCTACCGGGCCAAACACAAGGACGTGAGCTTCGCCTGGGTGGACAAAATGCTGCAGATCAAGATCGCGGCCGCCAAGATCGAGGAGTTCATGAAAAAGGGGAAGCTGGGCGAGTTTGGAGGTGGACGATGAGCGGACACAAGAGAATCGTCCTGGTTCCCATCGCTTCTCTGGCTATGCTCTTCCTCGCCTCCTGCGCGGCCGTCCAGAGCGGCGCTGATATCCTGGCCGGCGCGGGCCAGATCTCGGAGAGCGACCGGCAGTCGATCGTCAAGACGAGCCAGGCCGTGAGCGCGACTTTCTCGCAGATCACCGAGGAGCAGGAGTACTATATTGGACGCAGCGTTGCTGCACTCATCCTCGCGCAGTATCCGGCTTATGATAATCCCGCCCTGAATACCTATATCAATACGCTGGGTCAGGTGATGGTATACTCCTCAACCCGGCCGGAGATCTACGCCGGGTATCATTTTCTGGTGCTGGACACCGAAGAGGTCAATGCCCTGTCCGCGCCGGGCGGGTTCATCTTCATCAGCAAGGGCCTGATCCGGCGCTGCAAGAACGAGGAGATGCTCGCCTCGATCCTGGCCCATGAAGTGGGACACGTCTGCTCTAAGCATGGGCTGCAGGCCATCAAGAAATCCCGGCTGGTGGATGCCTTCCGGGTCATCGGGACAGAGGCCGCCCGCCGCTATGGCTCGGAAGAGCTGGCCCAGTTGACGACAGCCTTCGAGGGCGCTCTTGGCGATATCGTCGAAACCCTTGTCGTCCGTGGCTACGACCGCAAATACGAGCATGAGGCGGACGAGCTGGCTGTCAATTTCGACGTGACTGCTGGCTACTCTCCCAAGGGGCTGACGGATTTCCTCCAGACCATGATCGGGGATACGACCACCGCCTCCGCAAAAGGCTGGTTCAAGACCCATCCCTCCGCCGAGCAGAGGATGGAAAAGGTGAAGAGCCGGATCGGCTCCCTTTCATCTGCCCCGGTGGAAGCCTCGGTCCGCACCAAGAGGTTCGAACAGAGTGTTGCGAAATTGATATAGAGCGGCAGCCGGTCGATCATGCCCAATGGCTCGGAATTGCTTCGACGCAAAAGGCTTGTCCGCGGCCTCTGGGTTGGACTCGGCGCATTTGCCCTTTCGCTTCTTCTCTATGGTCTCAACTTGGTCCGGCCGCTGGAATGGAAGTCCTGGGACGCCAGGTTAAGGCTGATGGCCCGGCCGGAGCGGGCGAGCCAAGATATCGTTATCTTCCTTATCGACCAATACAGCCTCGATTTTTTCGAAGATCAGCAGGGGGTGCCCTGGCCGTGGCCCCGTCAGATTTATTCCGCCGTGATGGATTACCTAAGAGCTGGCGGAGCCAAGGCGGTTTTTTTCGACCTCTTTTTTTCCGAGAGCTCCCGGGCCGGCGTCGAATATGATCAGGACATGGCCCGGGCGATGGAGCGCTCGGGGAACGTTTTCCTGGCTCTTTCGCTCAGTCAGCAGAAGGAAGAATCTTGGAAGGCTGCTCCAGCCTCGGCGCTGGAGCGTTTTGGCCTGGCCAAGAGCGACTTGCCTGAGTGTTCGTATCCCTCGGCCCGGTCAGCCAGTCTTCCTGTTGACGCGCTCCTCGGGGCGGCCAGGGGCGCAGGGAATGTCCTTTTCGTTCCTGACGAGGACGGCATTTTCCGCCGTCTGCCGCTGGCTGTATCCTATGATGGCCTTTTGATCCCATCTCTTGCTGTCGCTATGGCTGATTTTGTCGGTGGGAAAAGAAACTTCCCCTCTATCCCTGTCGATTCCTCGGGCCGGATGATCATCCGCTACCACGGCCCGTCCGGAACCTACAAGAGCGTCTCCATCGCCTCCATCATAAACTCCTGGGCTCAGATCGAGGAGGGCAAGGAGCCGCAGGTGCCCCCGTCGGAGTTCTCCGGAAAAACCGTCCTCATCGGCGGGAGCGCTCCGGGGATTCTCGACAACAGGCCGACACCCCTGGGCGGTGTCACCCCGGGTGCGGAAATTCACGCCACGGTCCTGGACAATCTCTTACGAAAGGACTTTGTCAGAGTCCCGGTGCTGGCCGTTTTCCTGGCCTTCCTGCTCATCGTCTCGCTCTTTACCGCGGTCGGGGCATCGGCGCTCAGAAAGATCTGGCAGCTCGTCATCCTCTTTGTCTTCTGTCTGGCGCTTCCCTGCGCAGCCGTCTGGCTGGCATTTCGCTCCGGGTATTGGCTGGACTTTGTCATCCCGGAATTCGCGGTTGTTGCCGGGTTTATCGGGGCCTCACTCCTGAACTACAGCTTCGAGGGAAGGCAGCGCCGCTTCATCAAAAGCGTCTTCCGGCATTATCTGAGCCCGGACGTCATCGAGAGGGTCATCCAAAACCCGGCGCTCCTCCGGCTCGGCGGGGAGAAGCGGGAGATCACCTCGTTTTTCTCCGACGTTGCCGGCTTCACCGCGATCTCTGAATCCCTTACCCCCGAGGACCTGGTCAACCTTCTCAACGAGTATCTCTCCGAGATGACCGACATCATTCTTGCAAGCGGCGGGACTCTGGACAAGTATGAGGGAGACGCGATCATCGCCTTCTGGAACGCGCCCCTCGACCAGCCCGACCATGCGTTGAGGGCCTGCCGGGCCGCCCTGGGCTGCCAGAAGCGCCTCGGCGAGCTTCAGCCCCGTTTCCAGGAAAAATACGGCCGGTCGGTGGCCGTGCGGATCGGGCTGAATTCCGGGGCGGCGGTCGTCGGGAACATGGGTTCGACCCGGCGCTTTGATTACACGGCGATGGGGGATACCATCAACCTGGCGGCCCGTCTGGAGGGCGCCTGCAAACAGTACAAGGTCCCTGTCCTCATCGGAGAGGAGACCTTCCGGCATGTCCAAGGCGAAATCGTGGCCCGCGAAGTTGACATCGTCCGGGTTGTCGGCAAGGCGAAACCCGTCACTGTCTATGAGATCATCGCCGCGAAATCCGGCCTTTCTCCGGCTGCAAGTGACCGGCTCAAGGCCTATAACGAGGCCAGGGAGGCGTATAGACGCCGGGATTGGCAGGAGGCCGAGGGTCTTTTCGGCAAGATCGAGGGAGATGCGTTGTCCGCCGTCTATAGAGAACGCTGCCGCGCCCTGACGCAGTCACCCCCGCCTGGGGATTGGGACGGCGTCTTCGACCTCAAGAGCAAGTAGGAGGGAGCCGACATGGAGCTTGAATTCTGGGGCGTCCGGGGGTCAATCTCGGCTTCGGGCCGGGGGGTAGCAAAGTACGGAGGCCACACTCCCTGCGCTTTGCTCAGGTCATCGGCGGGTGGGCTCCTTGTCATCGATGCGGGGACGGGGATCAAGCAGTTGGGCGAGAGGCTGATGACCGGGTCCGGAAAAGCGGCGCTCAAGGTCCACATCCTGATCACCCATTTCCACCTCGATCACATCACCGGCCTCCCGTTTTTTGCACCGCTCTACGCGCCCCAGGCCGCCATCACGTTTTATTCACCTCTCGCGGCCAAGGAGACAGAGAAGGTCCTCGGCGGTCTCCAGGCGGGCCGCTATTTTCCGGTGGCCTTTAAAGAAACGGCCTCCCGGAAAAAATTCCTGAAGGCGGCTGAAGCCGGTTTCTCCGTGGGGAAATTCCGCGTATCCTATTGCCCCCTGAACCACCCGCAGGGGAGTGTCGCTTACCGGATCGAAGAAGGCGGCCGGAGCGTTATCTTCGCCACGGACACCGAGCCCCCTGAGAACGGCATCGATGAACGGCTGGCCGCTTTCATCCACGGGGCAACCTATTTTATTTGTGATGCCACGTTCACTCCTGAAGAGTACCGGATTAGGCAAGGCTGGGGGCACAGCACTTGGCGCGACGGCGTCAACCTGGCCCGTGCGGGAGGAGTGAAGAACTTGGTGCTCTCTCACTTCAACCCGGACCATGACGACGCCCGGATCGCCGGGATGGTTCAGGTGGCCAAGAAGGAATTCCGAAAAACGTACGCCGCCCGCGAAGGGTGGACCGTGAGGGTCGATGATGAATAACAGCGCTTCTGCTCAAAACCTGACTCTGGTCGAGCTCGGAGTCCTTATCGCTGCGATACTTGCGGCCGCAGTGCTCTTTTTTCTCCTTAAGACGGCCTTCATGAGGCTCCGCCGTCCACCAGAAGCGGCCGGAAGCTCCCTTCTTTCCCGGGTGATTGCGCCGCTCATATTCCTGCTCGTCGCCTTGGCCCTCAAGCTGAATTTTTTGGCGAGCGCTTTCGGGTTGGGCGCCCGATTCACTCAATTTGTTGATGCCGCGATCGTCTTTCTGGCTATTCTTTTGGCCATCCGTCTTATAGACGGCTGGCTGCTCTACCGGCATGAGAGAAAGCGCGTCCCGTTCCCCCTGCCCGGCGTCCTTCACGGGTTTATCCTCATAGTTCTGTACCTTATTGTCTTATTCGCCGTGTTCAAGGGGACCCTTGGTGTCAACATCACCCCCTTCCTGGCGACTTCGGCCATCTTCACAGCCATCATAGGCTTAGCCCTCCAGGGCGTTCTGAGCAATGTCCTGGCCGGGATATCGCTGAACCTGACCAAGTCGTTCAGCCGCGGCGATTGGGTCAAGATCGGCCCTCACGAAGGGGTTGTGCAGGACACCAACTGGAGGGAGACTCTGATCCTCGACCGCGCTTCCAACGTTATCGTCATCCCGAACAATGCGGTGGCGGCCGAGATGATCGTCAACTTCACCCGTCCCGACCACAAGACGGCGCTGACCATCCCGCTGAAGGTCGGTGCAGGAGCCGCGCCGGCAGTCGTGCTGGAGGCTCTGCGGCAGGCGGCCCGCGAGGTCCCGGAGGTCATCGCTGCCCCCGCGCCCCAGGCCTACATCCTCAGCTACGACGACCTGGGCATTTCCTACCTGGTCAAGTTCTGGGTGACCGATTTCGCCCGCAAGAATTTGATCATCGCCGACGTGGCCCGGCATATCTGGTACAAGTTCAAGCGGGAAAAGATAGACGTCCCGGTGGCTTTCGGTGAGGGCATAAAGGGAGTGGTCGGGGCCGTCGCCGCCGCGAAAGGGATGGAGGCCGATGCCGGGGAAAAAGATAAGACGTTCAGGGATTTGCTCCGCTCGAACCTTCTTCGCTATCAAGAGGGCGAGAAAAAAGGCCAGCTTCTGGTCCCGGAGGAGGAGGTCCGACGGCTGGCTGAGACCGTATGCCGCCGCAGATACACCCGGGGAGAGGTCCTCTTCCGCCAAGGGGAAAAAGGGGAGAGCTGTTTCATCGTGGCCGTGGGAGCGCTGAAGGGCGAGATCATTTATGAGGAGAAGGGGAAGCGATTTACCTCGGAATTCCATGTCGGCGTGGGCGGGATTTTCGGAGAAATGTCCCTGTTCACGGGGCTTCCCCGGACTGCGATGGGCATTATAGAGGAGGAGGCTGAGCTCCTGGAGATAACGGCCGAGAATTTCGGCTTGCTCCTAAGCCGGAACCCCCAGCTGGCCGAAGTCATGGCCGACCTGGTCAGCTCCCGCAACCAGAAGAACGCGGATTTTCTGGGTAAGATCAAGGAACTTTCGGCCAAAGACATCGAGGCCAGCACCAGCCGCCACTCTATTCTGGATCGCCTGAAAAAACTCGTCTCTTTATTCAAGAGATAAGTCGCCGTTGGGGCCAACTGGGTTCCCCTTTTGAGCAAAGACGAACACCAATCGAATTCCCCTCTTTAGCAAAGAGGGGTGAGGGGAGATTCTTTAGCGGTTTGAAAAAGAGCGGGGTTTGGGATATATTTTCCGCATCAGGGTGCCCCTGTAGCTCAGTATGGATAGAGCAATGGATTCCTAATCCTACCCGGCTCCCCTGAAAAATCCGATTTCCCCTGAAGACCGTTCCGTTCAGTCCCGTCTATTTCCGGCTATTCCCGTTCAAGGACGTCAAAAAGACGCCAATTTTTTTGCACAGTAGGTTTCTTAATTTGAACTCTAATCTTGCCAGAGGCATAATAAGAAAAGCGAGGGTAAGAGTATAAGTATCTTCTGCTGGCAAAAATGTCTAAATAAGAGGAGGGGGATATGCCCAGAAGCGGAAAAACTGTAATTTTGGGAATCTTATCTTGCACTGTTCTTATATTTATCTCTGGTGCGTGTGCCCCAAAACTGAATCCTGATAAATGGATATTCTTGGGCACGGGTAATTTCGATGAAAGACGTGACACTGCAAACATTCAAGTAGGGGCGTCTGAAGGTGTATTTTCCCGTCTCCGATTCGAAGTCAGCAACGCCTTGGAACTCAACTGGGTCTTCGTCTATTTTGAAGACGGTGAGAGGTGGTCTCCAAACGAAGGTGTTAGTGCCAATTATAAGCCTCGCCGTGGGATGGGTCGTGGTGACCAAGAATTTGATCTTCCAGATGGTGAACGCGTCATCAAAAGAATTGAATTCAGAGTCACTTTCATAGGTTTTGACACGAGCGCAGGCTATGTCAAAGTATATGGATTGAAAGAAGTCAATTCGTCGAAGGACTCCGTGGCAACACGTCCATAACTCACCGGGTGCCAGGGTCCAGGCCCGGCCCCGCCCGCCTCATCTCCTATGCCATCAAGGTGATCAGATCCGTTCCGAATCATGGGCCTTTATGTAGAGGACGCGCTGGACACAAAATCCTGGCCGGCTCCCCTGGAGAAGCATTTTTCCCCTGAAAACCTTTCTGTTTAGTATCATCTATTTCTGGGTATTCCTGTTCAAGGACATTAAAACTCCCGTCAATGATCCATTCCCCATTTCAACTTTCTTAAGCGTGACTTGGCACGCTGTGCTCTCTCCTTGACATAGTTTTATGTCCCGATCTATAATTCCTACCATAAAGGGAAGTCTCAATAAATTAATAGCGCTTTCCGGGGTAATATGAAAAAGCTGACGGCCGCATTGTTGGTCGTCCTCTGGGCCGCCGCCTGCGGCCCGGGCCGGAGTCCCGCCGAGAGGTCGATGGAGGGCGGGGTCGAAGTCGTCTTCAATCGCGCGCAGCCCTTCCGGTCCGGCCAGGAGGGCCCCTTCGCCTTGGAAGAGGTCATGCGGATCGACGCGGAAACAGAAACGAGGATCCCGGAAATCTTGGGCTTCGAGGTGGACGCCGCCGGCGAGGTATTCGTCCTCAGGTGGTATGTCGGCGAGGGAGATTTCGTCGTCAAGTTCGACGCGGGCGGCCGGTTCCTGAAGTCCTTCGGACGAAAAGGCCAGGGACCGGGCGAGCTCGAGAACCCTCATCACATCGCCCTGGGAAGAGACGACCGCCTCCTCATCTCGGATCTCGGCCGTAGGTTGATTTCCGAATTCGACAAGGACGGGGCTTTCGTCGGCACGCACCCGCTGGGACAAGCAGTCCGGGCCGGGGCGGGCCCCGGGGATACATGGATTACGCAGGCAGTCGACCAGAAAATCGACATGGACAAGCAGCAGATGACCTGGTCGGCCCGCTTATTGGATTCTATGTTCAAGGAAATCACGGAGCTCGACTCGTTGAAAGTCCTGATGAGCCGCTCGGACTTTCCGTTTCCGGAGCCCTTGCTGTGCTGGAGTGCGTCGAGCGATCGAGCGTTTGTGGCCAATGAGGCTCACGGTTACGAGATCCGCATTTTCGGTGCGGATGGGACGCTCGAGCGAATGATCAGAAAGGAATACGCGCCGGTCCCGATCTCAGACGAATTCAA
>Ga0153916_10001546_pt1 | contig 16597 bp, 19 predicted proteins | sample Opewatmetagenome_FD_109642 | JGI IMG/M metagenome (GOLD analysis project Ga0153916, IMG submission 109642) | Freshwater wetland microbial communities from Ohio, USA - Open water 3 Core 3 Depth 4 metaG | ecosystem: Environmental > Aquatic > Freshwater > Wetlands | place: USA: Ohio, Lake Erie...
ATTCACCCAGCAGCGGATGAGCCGCCGCGACCGCGCTCGTGCCTGCCGGTGCCTTGATCTGCTTGATGTTTGGTTTCTCGGGGGCTCTGTTAGATTCAGCAATCCACGACGACCAGTCGTTTCGAAACCACAGCGTCGGCAGGAGGTGCAGTTCGGCCGCGTCCGGTCCCCGATTGGCTGCCGTGATCCGCACGAGTATGTCTTCCGGACCGGCTTTGGCGTATTCGACAAAAACGTCAAAGTAACGGTTGTCGTTAAATATGCCGGTGTCGAGGAGCTCGTACTCCATGTTGTTGCGGTTGCGCCGGCGGTTGGTCTCGATAAGGTCACGGTAGGGATACTCACGCTGCGGGTACTTGTAGAGGTACTTCATGTAGGAGTGCGTCGGCGTGCTGTCGAGGTAGAAGTAGTACTCCTTGACGTCCTCGCCGTGGTTGCCCTCGCTGTTAGTAAGCCCGAACAGGCGCTCCTTGAGAATCGGATCCTTGCCGTTCCACAGGGCCAGCGCGAAGCACAGGTGCTGTTTGTCATCGGAAAGGCCGGCGATGCCGTCTTCGCCCCAGCGATATGCCCGCGAGCGCGCCTGATCGTGTGTAAAGAAGTTCCAGGCGTCTCCGTTCTCGCTATAATCCTCACGGACCGTGCCCCACTGCCGCTCGCTCAAGTAGGGTCCCCATTTCTTCCACGGGATTCCCGCCTCGCGCGCCTCGTTCAAGCGTTTTTGCTCAGTGACATCCACAATCTTAGGGTCCATGTTCTGCCTCCCCTATGTAGTCAAATGAGATGTCTGCAATTTACAGTTGCCGCGCCTCAATCACGGCATAAGGGCCGTTTTGAACAGGAGGCAACAGACGAAATAGAGTTGATCAAAAAAACTTCTCCGTTCCCTCTGTTTGCTCCTGTTAAATTCCCTTCTCTCGTCTTTTGATCTGTACTCCGTGTCCCTTATTTTTCACTCGTCACTCGACTCTCGACACTCTCTGTTCCTCTCCACGGCCAGTGCCCATCGATCTCGACAACCAATGACCAACTCAGGAACGTGCGGATAACCACAAGCAATCCTAGTATCACGACATTTTGAAGATTCGGTTCGAGCGCCACGGTCCTGATAATGTCCGCCGCCACTAGAAACTCCAGCCCCAAAAGCAGCGCCTTTCCAAGCTGAGCCTTAAGTTTCTGATACGCGTCACCCGCCTGTTGGTTGATGCGAATGAGATAGCGTATCGTTCCATGCACGATGGCAATCATGATGATTGCAACCGCAAACAGTTCAATCGCCTGAGCCGAGTATTCGATCAGAATTCGCATCGTCGATTCGCCTTCGTTAAACAGGAGCAAACAGAGCAAACCGAGTTTTTCAAAATCCATCTCTGTTACCTCCGTTGCCTCTGTTTGCTCCTGTTAAGTGAAATTTCCTCGACCCCGCGACCTGAAACCTTATTTCCATTCGGCACCCGACCCTCGTCACTTCTTCACAGGAGGCAACAGAGAAACCAGAGTGTTTTTAACAATTTCTCCGTTACCTCTGTTTACTCCTGTTCAAATGAATTCCTCACTCCTCCCTCGCCACTCGACCCTCGTCACTTTCTTCCCTAAACATTGATGAGTCATCTGTGAAATACAGATTGGAGTATTCTCCTTTGCGTGCTTATTGCCAAATTTAGCGAAACAGAGGCTATCAGCGCTATTGGACTTTGGTCCAATGAGGGGTGAGGCGAACTTCACGCAGAAATCCGAAGTTCTAATGGCGAAAAGCGAGACAAGTCAGGTTACCGCGCCAAGCATGTCCTGAGCTGAGCCGAAGGGACACCAAGAGCGCCAAGTTCGGAATCAATTCTTTCCTTTGCGGCCTTTGCACCTTTGCGCGAGTTGTTCAACCGTTTTTGCTCAGTGACATCGACAATCTTAGTGGCCATTTTTCGCCTCCTCCTCCGCCTGACTCTGCGCCGATGATCTCGACTTTTTTAACCTGCTTGGCTTTGGTTTTCCCCGTGCTTGTGACCGGCGGTTTACGATTGGTTTTGACCGGCTCGTCTGCGAGCGGCTTGGTTCTTTCTCTTGCCAGATCCGCTTCCGCCTGCAGCCAATCCTCGGTTTCGTGGCCATCTTCGCGCCCGCGTCGCTCGTAGAGTTCGTAGGCACCGCGGCGGATCTGTTCCTCAAGGTCAACAGCAAATTCTTCGCTATTACCGTTTGTGGTTTTTGCTTTGGATTGTTTCGCCGTGACTTTCACTGTTTGCGCTCCTTTTCGGTCGACTTAAAATCACTTTATAAATTTTCTTCACGCAGCCTTGCGCCCCTAGTGCCGCGGCCACATCTTTTAACGCCCGTAGCCACAGCGATTCTGCAGCGACTGTCCCAAACACAAAGCATGCGCCATGCCATCGTTTGGTTACCAAGGAACGAAACGACCAGCTAGCTAATGCAATAAAAATCGTCAGGCGCGCTTGTCATGGATGACAAAACAATTGGGAAATTTCTTACAGATGAAATTTGGCAAAAGCGTTCTGGTTGAGAATGATTTGGCTAGCGAGAGAACATCTTGTTCTTGTGGCCAGCGCTTTGTGAGAGGGGAAAATTCTCTGCACCGAGGCATCGCCGTAACTGCAGCGGACACTGCCGAGGGCGCAACGCGCAGAAGGATCGGCTTGCTGAAGTCGAAACTAAAACCCGCAACTCGAACTGTGCCCGGCTTTCATTGATAAGAAAAAACGATGAAATTTTGCTGTCGAGGCTCCATCGGTTTTACTGCCCAAGCCAAATGTCCGTCGTTCCCGTCGCTCCTGATGTATTTTGTGCCTTGAGGATTTTATTTCTTGAGTTCGATCGTCATACCGTCGGGGCCGAGATTAAACTTGCGTCCCTCAGTTGTAGCAACCAGGTTCACGACCACACCGTTTTGATTCTTTATCAAGGCGCGGCTACCGCCACCGACAACCGTTTCCCCTGCGCTAACGACCTTATAGTTGCCGCTGAACGCTTCCAAGCTTTTCAGATCGAAGACTTGACCGGACAGCTCCGCGGCGGTAATCCCTACTTCGACGTCTCGGAAAAGTCCGGTGGCCTGGAAGGTGAATGGATAGTCCGTCCCTTTGTAGCTCAATACACCATCGCCCCATGAGAGCCCTACACCTTGGGCAACCGATCTGTTGGTTATCTTCACGGTGCCGTCCGGTGCCTGTGCAACAGCTCGCGTAATCGCCGATACCAAGACGATATTCCCGAGAATCAATAATCCGATTAATGTACGACGCATTGGCCAATCTCCCTGTGTTGACGGTCGACTCCCGCGCTACCAACGTCAGGCAGCCGAGCAAAAACAAAGCCAATAGGACTACCGAAACGACGGGCGTCGCGTATTTTTTTCCCGGTTTCGGGTTTCGGGTGTTAAATATCGGCGGCCTCTCACTGGACTCCTTTACAGGAGGCAACAGAGGAAACAGAGCTTTTAAGGAAACTCTTCGTTATCTCCGTTTGCTCCTGTTAAATTGAATTTCCCGTGACTCGACCCTCGTCGCTCATTTCCCCTCGTCACTGTTTTACTTCTGTCCAAGTCTTGTCTGGGTTGTATTCTTTCATCGCCGCCGCAACGGTGGCGGTACTCTGTCCCAGGTTTTTTTGAAAGACTTTACCATCGTGATTGATCATAAAAGTCATGACACCGGAATTCCCGTACTCCGCCGGATGGGCAACCACCGCAAAGCCGCCGATCATCTTACCTTTGACGAGATAGCTGTACGCTCCGCCGGGTGCGTTCTTCCCTTGTGCCGTAAGAATCCTATAGTAATAGCCGTGGTAGGGAACAGGTGTGGCGGAAGGTTTTCCTTGATAACCCTCGCTTCTCATTTGGGTCATGATCGGACCGAGAGGACTCTGCGGCTCACCTTGCTTAGCCTCCCAGTACAGACCGTTTTTCTTTCCGGGGTCGCTCACGAATTTCTGCGCGTATTCCAGCAGTGCATTCCGGTCCCGGTCTTTCAGCGCATACTCGCGTTGGGCATCGACAATCGCTAAACACGATTGGATCGTGTATAGCTCGTTCTCGCCGATCCTGCGGTTCAGGATTTCTTGCTTTCCTCTTTCGGTATCGAAAACCCAGCTTTCGCCTTTCTTGGTCACGGGAATGGGAAAGGGCCAGTCATCCTTGCCGATCACTAGGACCATGTCGTTGCCTTGTTGAACGAGCTTGTTCTTTTCCTCATAGGCTTTAATAAATTGCGCACGCCTCTGCTTGTCGGCAACCGCGTCTCCCGAAAAAATCAATTCCTTGGAGGCGGGGCCGAAGATCGCTAACATTTCGTTGTCGTTGTTATTTTTTGCCGCCGTTACAACTGCCTTGACGGCGTCTTCAGCAGTTGAAAACGTCTTTTGTTGCGCCGTTGCGGCGGAGCACATTTCCGTAAGGCCGAACGTCGTCACAAACGCGGCGGTTATTGCAACACCAAGGAATAACCATATTGATTTTTTTCTATTCGTCTTTTCAAGCTTCATTGCTTCCTCCATCAAATGAGATACGACGGTCGAGGGTCGGGTGTCGCGGGAACTTTCACTCGCCACTTGACACTCGTTACTCAATACCTGCTTTATCGTCGCCCGCCGCCTCCACCTCTTGCTCCGCCCCCGCCGCCGGAACGACCTCCGCCGCCTCCGCCAAAGCCGCCGCTGGGTCTACTGCCACCACCGCTCCCAAAGCTTCCCATGCTGGAGCTGCCGCGCTGGCTGGCGCTGCGCGCCGCGCTACCTCCGCCTCCAATGCCCTGAAAGGCACCGCCGCGACTTCCGGCGCCGCTCCGATCGGCGCCACCGCGGCCGCCGAGTTGGCTAGCGCCTCCCCGGTCGCCTCCCAATCCTTGACCGCCAGCGCCGCGATCGCCAATCCCACCGCGGTCACCGACTCCGCCGCCCTTGGTCGCTCCTGCGCGATCCGTGACGCCGCCCCGGCCGAGATCCTGTCTCCCTTGTTCTGCTCGTCCGCGAAAGGCCTCGCGCGATTGAATGGCTTGGCTATTCGATCCACGATTGTATCTTTGAGCCGTCCCTTGATCCCTATAGGAAACGCCCTTGCGGTGCTCCGGATTGTGCTGCCAATTGCCTTGACCACCCGCCGGCAATTGCGACGCATATCGATTGCGGTTGATGTTGTTATTGATATTGATGTTCTGGTTGTAGTTGTACTGCCCATTGCCGCCGTGCCAATTCCAGTTACCCCACGCGTAGCCCCCAGCCATACCGAGCCCCACGCCGGCGGCAAACCAAAATGCCGTTCCGGGGACATAGCCGGGCGGATAGTAATAGTAGGGCGGATACGCCGGGTAAGGCCAAGCGCCATACACCACTGTGGGATTATAGGTCGGCACGTAGATGACCTGCGGATTGGCCGGTTCGATCTTGATGATCTTTTCCTCCACGATGACGGTCTGCTCTTTTGTCGTCATGAGATTCCCCGACGCCTGAGCCTTTGCGCGAAGGCTTTGGATCGTGTCCAATACCACTTTTTGGTCCGCTAAAAACGCATCGCCCAACTTCTGCGTCCAGTCGAGCTTGTCGCTCATCATGGCGAGCACCTGAGGGAAGTTCACCAGCGACTTCACGCTCGGGTCCCAGCTCTGCGCCTCCAGGGCCTTGGTCAATGCGTCGCCCTTGAGGCTGGTGTTCTGTTTCGCAAATCGGTCGGCCTGCACCACCTCGAGCGGGTAGGTCGAGGCCATCAAAATTTGCGAAATCAGCGAATCCGGATGCAGCGCAATCGGCGCCAGCAACTGGTCCAACTCTTCCTGCTTGAATACCGGCGCTTGTCCTGCCTGCTGGGCGATCAGTCCGGGCGGTACGACCAGAAGTGTCGCGATCAGGCAAGCCAGTATGCGAAGACAAGTGTATCTTTTCATGGTTTTACTTACCTCCAGAGATCTGTGTCCAAGCTCTAGATTGAATCGACGTAAAATCAGTTTATAAATTTCCTTGAAACAGCCTTGCGTCAATAGAGCCGCGGCCCGAACTTGTGACCGCTGCACCAGCAGCGATTTGGCCGCGACTATCCCGAACACTGAGCATACGCCATGCCATTATTTGGCCGGCGCAAAACTAAACGGACAGCTAGCGGCTTCAACAAAAATCGTTAAGCGCTCTCGTCATGGATGACAAAACAAGTGGGCAAGTTCTTACAGCTGAGAATTGGCACAAGCGTTTTGATTGAGCATGATTTGGCTAGCGAGCAGCGACAATGATTTTTTTTGGACAGCGCCACCCTGCCCGTTCCGATCAGCAGGTGAACGTGATTACTCATCAGGACATAGGCGTAAATCTTTAACCCGTAGCGCTCGCGATACTGCTCCAGACGGTCCAGATAACACTATCGAGCCATACCACTGCGAAATATCACCTGCCGCTGATGGCCCCGCAGATCACGTGGTGAGTAGATTCCGAGGTCGGCTAAAATTACAAAACGAGCTGCGCTTTTTCAGTTCCTAAGTTTGTCTCTCGCAGCCCCGCCCAAGTTTCGAGATTCGAAGCTTTCATCAGATCTCAGAAAACTGGATGATCACTTTGATGTCGTCGGGTTTTCTTTCCAGCGCCTGTTTGAAATTCTCCGGCGTTTCACGGCGCGTGATCAGGCGGGTCAACCACGCCCGGTCCGCGCGAGCGAGATTTTCAGCCGCTTTGTACCAGTGGCGCTTGTTCGCATTCACACTGCCGACTATCACATTGTTCTTGAGGACCGATGCTGCCGCGACGTCGGCTACGGCCCGGCTGGCGATACCGCCGGCGCCGACTCCCGCGCGCCAGTTGATACCGCCAGCTCGCTCATTCTTGAGATGAGCGCTAGGACTTCGCGACAGCGGCTATTTGTCTCCGCGATAGATATCGCCCACGCGCCCCTCACGCCGCTCCTGGCGAGTGGCAGCGTCAGCACCATAAGCGTGTCCGCCAAAGCCGTGGCGCATCATCGCAATGGCCCGCGCCCAGTTCTTGCGGTCATCACGAGAGGAGAAAAGCTGCATCACGGCCTGCGAGATGACGGGGATCGGCACCTCCATGCACATTGCATCGCCGACCAGCCAGTTGACCTCGCCGGTGTCCTCGACATACGGCGGCACCTAGTCCAGCCCATGCTCGGCGCGGTAGGCCGCTTCCATGAGATCGATGAGCCAGGAGCGGACCACTGAGCCATGTTGCCAGCAGCGCAGGATATCGGCGATATCCATTCGATCATGGTAGTGCTCCAGCAGGTCGATGCCTTCGCCAATCGCTTGGAGCATGCCGAACTCGATGCCATTGTGCACGAGCTTGGTGAAGTGACCCGCACCGGGCGGCCCGGCATGCACATAGCCGCCCTCGACCGCCAACGCCCGAAGAATGGGCTCGATGCGTGCGACAACCGTTTTTTCACCGTCGATGGCGCACGACATGGTGCCTGCTTTATGGTCGGCTCTATTGGACCTTGGTCCAATGAGGAGTGAGGCGGACTTCACGCAGAAATCCGAAGTTCGAATACGGAAACAACAGAGTTGAAAAAAAGAAATCCTCCGTTCCCTCTGTTTGCTCCTGTTGATTAAATTTTCCTCGACCTCGCAACCTGAAACCTGACACCTGAAACGTTATTCCCCCCTCGTCACTCTTTTCCCTCGTCCGTCGATTGCTTTCCTAGCATTGACACTTCAAATAATCATGATAATTTGAAGTACAGGTTCATACGATCACTGCAGCTCCCCAAGGCCGGCACGGAGACCTTTTTCCTTTGGGGACCACGTCAAGCAGGTAAAACCACACTGTTGACTGCCGCTTATCCGGACGCTTTGTGGATAGACCTGCTCAAAGCCGAGGAATTTCGCCGTTATCTTCACAACCCGGAATTGCTCAGAGCCGAGCTCGCCGCCGAGAAGTCCGTACGTCAAGTAGTTATCGACGAGGTGCAAAAGGTCCCGCAATTGCTCGATGAAGCCCACTGGCTGCACGAGAATCGCGGCGTGCATTTCGCCCTCTGTTGTTCGAGCGCCCGCAAGGTCAAGCGCGGCCACGCCAATCTGCTTGGCGGCCGGGCGGTGCGTTATGAACTTCATGGCTTGACTGCGGCCGAGATCGGAAAAGACTTCGATCTGAATCGCATCCTCAACCACGGGTATTTGCCGAGAGTGTATCTGTCGAATACGCCGCGGCGTTTGTTGAATTCGTACGTCGCCGACTACTTGAAGGAAGAAGTGGCGGCGGAAGGACTCGTTCGAAACCTTCAGGTTTTTTCCGAATTTCTCAATGTGGCGTCGCTCTCCGACACTGAGCTGGTGAATTTCTCGACCATCGCGCGCGACTGCGGCGTCTCCAGTCACACCATCAAGGGCCATTTTCAGATTCTTGAAGACACCCTGCTCGGCCGCTGGCTCCCTGCTTACACGAAGCGTCCGAAACGCCGGGTCATCGCCGCTCCCAAGTTTTTCTTTTCCGACGTAGGCATCGTGAACCACTTGGCCAAACGCGGCGAACTGCGACCGGGCTCGGAGCTCTACGGCAAGGCTTTCGAGAATTGGATTTTTCAAGAGTTGAGCTCTCATAACGCCTACAGCGAAGCTTTGGCCAGCCTCAGCTACTGGCGCCTGGCCAGCGGCATCGAGGTGGACTTCGTGGTCAACGACATGCAAGTTGCCATTGAGGCAAAAGCCAGTTCCAAAGTCAGTGCTGATCATCTTAAAGGTCTCCGCGCTCTCGTGCAGGATTATCCAAGGGTCAAGCAGCGCATCATTGTATGCCTGGAACCCAAGAGTCGCCGCACCGAGGATGGCATCCTCGTCCTTCCCGCCACGGATTTTTGCCAACGCTTGCAGGCCGGCGAACTGTTCTGATCTTTTCTCTCTTCGATTTCTTCCCTCGACACTCGACACTTCTTTACAGGAGGCAACAAAGGGAACAGAGGATTCCTAATAAATATCTCCGTTACTTCCGTTTGCTCCTGTTAAATTGAATTGCTTTTCACTCGTCACCCGTCCCTCACCACTCGTCACTTCTTCACAGGAGGCAATAGAGGAAACAGAGGCTTCTTCGAAATCAATCTCTGTTCGCTCCGTTTGCTCCTATTCAGTTCCCCCAACCCTCGACACTCGTCCCTCTGACCTCGTACCCCCCGTGACACCGCTTGTACTTCTTGCCGCTGCCGCATGGACAAGGATCGTTGCGCCCGGTGTGGGCGACAGCCGCGGTTGCTTCTTTCGCGAGCATCGGCATGATCTCCTCCGCATAGCGCCCGCGCTTTAGCAGCTCGGCCATGATCCGCATCGGCCGCTCGGTGTGCGCGTAGAAAGCCTTCAATCCCGCGCACAGCCAGTTGAGACCCGGCTCGCCGTCTGGGGTCAGTAGCACACGGTTTTTTGGGCACTCGCCGTGGCAGGTAAAGAGGAATTCACACTTGCGGCAGTACTCCGGCAATGAACTCGACTTGTCCTGTCCGAACCCACGCTGCTTTTCGGATGAGACGAGGGTTTCGATCGGGGCGTCTTTGATATTCCCCAGCCAGTGCTTGGGCTCAACGTAATGGTCACAGGAGTAGACATCGCCGGTATGTTCGAGCGCCACGCCTTGGCCGCAAGTTGGCTGCAGTACGCAAATGGTCGAGTAGCCGCGCACGTAGGACGCCAGCACCGCGTCGAAGAACAGCACGAACATGACCCCCACATCCCGGTGCACCCACTCGTCGAAAATCTCGATCAAAAACTTGCCCCACTGCTCCGGGCGCACGGAGCGGTCGGTGATGCGCGTGCCTTCTTGATGGCCGGTGTCGTTTTCGCGTTCGACGATGGGAATGAATTGAAGATAGCGCGCGCCCAGCTCTTCGCGGAAAAACCTGTAAACTTCAAGCGGATGTTGGCTGTTGACTGAATTGACCGTGCAGAGGACGTTGAACTCGACCTGGTGCTCCTGTAGTAGCCGAGCGGCTCTGACTACTTTGTCGAAGGTGCCGACGCCGCCCTTGTCGTAGCGATAGGTATCATGCAAGTGGCGCGGCCCATCGACGCTCAGGCCGATGAGAAAATTGTTTTCATGGAAAAACTTGCACCATTCGTCATTGAGCAGCACCCCGTTGGTCTGAAAGCTATTCTCGATCCGCATCCCCGGTTTGGCATACTTCTTCTCCACCTCGACAGCGCGCCGAAAAAAATCGAGCCCCATCAAGGTGGGCTCGCCGCCCTGCCACGCGATGGTGACTTCAGGAACCCGGTGCCCTTCAATCGTCTGGCGGATGTACTGCTCCATCACTTCATCCGACATGCGAAAGTCGCTGTTCGGATACATCCGTTCTTTCTTGAGATAGAAGCAGTAGGCGCAATCCAGGTTGCAGTGCGAGCCGGTCGGCTTGGCCATCACGTGGAAAGCGGGCAATGTGTTCGGCGCTGGCATTCGGTACCTCCAACAGGAGCAAACAGAAGAAACGAAGTTTTCGTTAAACTTCATCTCCGTTATCTCCGTTACCTCCTGTTCAAATCTCTTCTCTTCGCTTGTTCCGCTTTACTGCTTTTTGATCAACAGGAGGAAACAGAGAAAACGGAGTTTTCTTTAAAAAATTCATCTCTGTGATCTCCGTTACCTCCTGTTCAAATCTCTTCATCTTTCCGTTCGTCCCTCGTTCCTCGACCTTCACTTGATCCATCCTTCTTGCCGATAATAGTTAACCACCCGTTCCGCTAGTTCCTGCGCGATGCGCTTGGCATCGGCATCGACGGCTGCGCCGGGCGCGGTTCCCGCTTTCAAGCTGCTCGGCGTGACTGCGTCTGCCTCGCCTACGAGGCTCAAATTGAGCCCTGTTCCCCGAAAAACCTGGATATGCGTCCGCACTTCGCTTCGGCCAAAACCGAAGCCCACGACCGTCGTCCCCTCACGTGGGTTAATGCGCATAAACTGCCCTCTGATCGAGGCGGTGGTTTCGCCAGGCGGCGATGTCTCGCTCACGAGGTAGGCAGTGATGCCGCGGCTGCCCAGTTCACTCAAAAGGTTCTTTGAGAGCGCTTTCGCTAACGCTCTTCCCACCTGAATTTCCTCTTCGGTTTGCGGTGCCGTGGAACGAATCGAGCGGTCGACATCAGCGTCCGCCGACGTCACCGCAAAATCGTATACAATCACTCGATCCGGCCGTGGCAACCCACGCGTAGCAGGAAATCTCGGCGTCACAGTACTCGTGGCGCAGCCGGAGAGCAGAAGCGCAGCCAGCCCCAATGCTGCATGTGGTCTGAGGTTACGAATTCCTTCAAACATACAAGCTCCTCATTTATTCGGTGTCAGGTGTCAGGTTTCAGTCAAAGACGGTCCCCCAACATTCGACGCCGCCAGCTGACACCTGAAACCTGACACCCGGTAACCTTATAATCTTTCGTCACTCGACCCTCGCCGCTCGACACTCTATTGCACCAGCGGCACGCCCTGGGCTAGGTCGTACCTCACCACGGCGCGAATCTTGTTCTCGATCTGCAGGTAACGAGCAACCTTTTTCACCGGCAGGGCTTTGCTTAGTTTCGGCGCGAATGTGCTCTTGAGATTGGCCTCCGCCTGCTCGATTGCCATTGCCTCATCGATCAGCTTCTTCGCCTTGTCGTCCGTCAGCGACTTGCTCCGAAAATCAGTGGCGTAGCTGTCCAGCAGGTTGGCAATCCGTCGGTTAATCTTTTGCAAATCTTTTTGATACTCGTCGTAGATCGGCCAGAAGTTCTTCGCCTCCGACTCGGTGAGTTCCATGTTTGTCGCCACCAGCAATTTTTTATCGGCCTTGACCTTGTCACGCAGAATCTGCATATTGTCCGCCGGCTTGTCTTGCGCCAAACCAACAGGCGTGGTAAAGGCCAAAGGCATCAACGCCATCAGCATGCCCAGTGTTTTCTTCACGAAATCCATTCTCATCGCATTTCTCCTTAGAATTTTATTCAAGCTGATCCGAAGTCTTTTGGAGACTGCTCAAAAAGATCTCAGAGGCAAGGCGCGCGAAGAATCGACGAGCGGAGGCGTACTTGACCAGTACGTCGTAGCGAGGCGATTGAGCGCAACGAAGCATATGAGTCTTTTTCAGCAGGCTGCTAAGGATTCGGGTTGATTTTGGTGATCTTCGATCCCTGAATGCCCACTCCCCCCATCAGTCCCTTCTGGTCGAAGATAAACGCATACACGCCTTTCTGCAGAGTTGTCGTCGACAAATTCTTGCCAAACCCTGCATCCAGTATGACGAGGCTGGGTCCGGTTCCGAGCTCCCAGCCGGCGCTGTTGTCGAGATACCGAACTGATGCATCGTCCATGAAAAACAACACGTAGCCGAACGCCTGAGCCCCGGCTTGAAAACCATACGAAGCCGCCAGCGACCGATAATAGGCGACGGTCTTGCCGCCTTTGCGTAATGCGCCGTCGCCGAATTGACCCGCAATAATGAATCCGCCCTTTACGATGCTCGGGAACACCAGCACCGCCACGGCCTTGTCGGCCAAAGCTTTCGCCCCCGGTGTATTCTTGTAGAGTTTAGCCAAAGACGCCCTAGCGTCGCGATCGATGGCGCTCGCGCTCGCCGCCAGCGCCGCAGCCGGACTCAAGACATGGAAGCTAAACAACATCAATGTCAGCCCGACGATCAGGTTTCGCATCTTGGAATTTCGGTTTTTTGCTCTCATTCTGTGCTCCTGTCATCCATATTGAAGGTACTGCCACTCGACTCTCGTCCCTCGCCACTTCACCCTACTGAACCAACGGCACGGTCGCCGCGAGGTCGTACTTGATCAGCACGCGGTACTCGTTTTCGATCTGCAGGTAACGCGCCGCCTTTTTCGCAGGCAACGCTTTGACCACCCTGGAAGCATAAGCTCTGCGTTGCTTCACCTCGTCCTGATCAATGGCGATCCATTCGTCGAGCAGCTTCTGGGCTTTCTCATCCGTGAGCGACTTATTGCGGTAATCCCCGGCATAGCTCTGGAGCATGTTTAACAGGCGCTCGTTCAGCTTCTGCAGATCCTTTTGATAGTCTTCGTAAACCGGCCAGAACTTCTTCGCTTCCGACTCCGTTAATTCCATGTACTTCGCCACGATGAATTTCTTGTCCGCCTTGAGCTTCTCGTGGATAATTTGCAGATTGTTAGCCGGCTTGTCCTGTGACCACGCAGGCATGGTCACACTTCCCAGCACTGCCACGAATAGGATGGCTGAACATCTTGTCCAAATACCTCTTTTCATCTTTACCTGTTCTCCTTTCCGATATTTTTATTTCACATTCGAATCCGCGTTGAGCACTTGACGTCCCGACGACGAAATAAGGTAGCCGATCATGACCACCGGGACGATCGACCAGACAAGCGCGCGGGCCGGCGATTCGCCCTGGATCACGACACTCACGACGAGGAGCAAATTCACGATGGACAAGAAAATTCCCAGCCCCCTGGCCCAACTCCACTGCAGCAATAGGCTGCACGAAAAAATCACAAAGAGTAGAGCCAAAAACGCCACCAAAATCCCTCTGCCGATCGCGACAAGCCCAAGAACCGGCAATAACAACAATCCCTGTCCCATGAGATCGCTGCCGATATCGAACCACTGCAAAGCCCGCAGCACACCAAAGACACCCTGAACCAGAGCCAGTACCGCAATAACTATCATGCCCACCGTTCTGTTCGTCACTTGAGATTTCATTGCGTCACCTCACTAAATGGCGAGTGGCTGAGAAAAAAGAGGATTCCCACTGCGGGCCAGCCGCTTCATGGCTCGGCAGACGGACACATCATCATCGACAATGGCAATAAGGGGCTTGGACTTGCTCAAACACATGGTGGTCCTCGCGCGCAGCACGCTGGAACTTCATGCTCCATTTCAACGCATCGAGGTCACCTTACCGGAGAGTGAGAATTGTGGATATTGGACCTTAGTCCAATAGGGATAAGGGACAAGAGGCGAGAAGGGTTTCAGGTTTCAGGTCACGGACAGGGCTTCCGATCCTGACACCCGAAACCTGGTTTCTATAACACTTTGCCGATCCCCACGCGCTCAACCAGGCGCACGAGTTCGGCCAGGGAATCGGCATCCATTTTTTCCATAACCCGCGCGCGGTGAACTTTGATCGTTTTCTCCACGGTGCCGAGATCAAAGGCGATTTGTTTGTTTAGCATGCCGGTGACGACCAGAGCCATCACCTCGCGTTCGCGTGGAGTAAGTGTGTCCACCCGGCGTTGAATCGACTCAATTTCTGCCCTCTCGGCGATCTCACGCTCCGCGCGCGAGTGCCTGCTTAATGGCGCGCAAGAGATCCGCGTCCTTTACCGGCTTGGGAAGAAAGTCCACCGCGCCAGCCTTTATCGCGTTCACACTCATCGGAATGTCACCGTGGCCGGTGACGAAGATAATGGGGAGAATAGGATTCGTAGCCTGTATTTCGCGTTGGAGGTCGATTCCGCTGAGACCGGGCATGCGAACATCGAGCACCAGACATGCGGGGCCTTGAGTGCGCCAGCCGCTATCGAGAAACTCGCGCGCCGAGCCGAATGTCTGGACCTGATAACCGGCGGATTTGATCAGCCGCCCCAATGCCTTGCGGACGGAGGCGTCGTCATCAACCAGAAAGACGGTGGGGGCGATCATGACGATTGGGTGTCGAGGGTCGAGTGTCGAGCGGAAATACTCTCTCGTCCCGCTTCACTTTCTCCTCATTGTTCCAATCGAGCCGGTTAAAATACCGATAATTTCGTCGACTAGTTCTATCCTGTGACTAATTACGTCCGGGGCAATCCGGTGTTTCATCCTCTCGTATCGCCCTCGCGTTTCACGTGCGGAACCGCGCGAGATGTCGAGAAAACGAACATACTCTAGCCGGCGTTATGTTTGCACAGATCGAATCCGCGCTGCCAATCTGTTGAGAAACTAGCCGGTAACATAGCGGTTGCGTCCTCAGCGCCTGCTTGTCTGCTACAACTAAGTCGAACAATTTCCGTGATTTTTGATAAGCTCCGAACTGCTCCAGTCCCTGCTGACTCATCGTTCTTATGTTTTCTTCACTCGACACTCACTCCTCGACACTCTTTCCCTCGTCCCTCGTTACCCCACGGACCGTCGACAGTCCATCCTCTACATTCGTCCGCGTCCCTCGTCCCTCGACCCCCGACCCTCTTCCCGTTTCTCCACCGGTATCGTGAAGTAAAACGTGGCGCCCCGATCGGGGTTGTTCTCCGCCCACAGACGTCCGCCGTGAGCCTCGATGATCGAACGGCTGATGCAAAGACCCATACCGAGGCCGTCTCGCTTGGTGGTGAAGAACGGCTAAAAGATCTTGTCGAGCTTATCGCCACTCAGCCCCGTCCCGCGGTCGCGCACCGCCACCGTCAGCATGCGCGCGCCATCCGGTCCTACCTGCACCTTGACCTCGCGCTGGTTCGCCGGGCAATCTCTCATCGCATCAAACGCGTTGAGCAGCAGATTCAACACCACCTGCTGCAACTGCACTTTGTCGCCGCGCACCGGCGGCAGGTCTGGATCGATTTGCAGCGAGACGCGGACGTTGTGCAGTATCGCGTCGCTGCGAGCGAGCAGCACGACATCGCCGACGACACTTCCAAGATCGAGTGTAGCGAATTCGAGCTCCTCTTTTTTGACCAGCGCCCGCATCCGGAGTATCACCTCGCTGGCGCGGGTGTTGTCCTGAACGATGTCTTTGAGAATCTCGCGCACCTCCTCCAGATCGGCCGGGTTGACGGCGAGAAAGCGCTGGGCCGCCTGCGTGTTGCTGAGGATGGCCGTGAGCGGCTGATTCAACTCGTGCGCCAGCGACGCCGCCAGTTCGCCCATGGTGGAGATGCGTGTCACATGCGCGAGTTCCGCTCGCTGTCGCCGTAGTTCCAACTCTGTCTCTTTGCGCTGGGTGATGTCGGTGGACGTGCCCAGAACCTGATTTGCGGAACCATCCTTCCCAAGGATCGGGCGCTTTACGGTCTGCACCCAGTGCACTTGCCCGCGCGAGTCCGTTATCCGTTCTTCCGGTATGAAGCGCTCTTGCAATGTATCCATCACTTCCAGGTCCATCCGCCGGAAAAACTCGACCTCCTCGAGGTTCGAGTCGAAATCCGCATCGGTCTTGCCGATCAGTTTCTCCACCGTGGTGCCATAGGTATCGGCCACGGCTTGATTGACCAGAGTAAACCGTCCTGCGCGGTCCTTGGCAAAAATAAAGTTCGGATTAATGTCGATAACCTGCCGGAGGAATACTCGCTCGTTTTCCAGTGCCTCCTCCGCGCGTTTGCGCTCGCTGATGTCGATGCCCGAGCCGATGTACCCAAGGAACGTGCCGTTGGATTCAAAGCGCGGCACTCCATTATCGAGGACCCAGCAATATTCGCCGTCATATCTCGGCAGGCGGTATTCCATGCTAAACCCTTGCCGCGCGTCGAAGGCGCTTACGTAAACGTCGAGACAGCGGTCATAGTCTTCGCGGTGCACGCCCTCCGCCCAGCCCTTGCCAAGTTCGCGCTCCAAAGTACGGCCGGTAAAAGCCAGCCACCCTTTGTTGAAAAAAGTACAGAGCTTGTCCGGCCCCGACATCCAGATCATCACGGGCGCTGTGTTGGCCACGGTGCGAAATCGCTCCTCGCTCTCACGCAGCGCTTCCTCG
>Ga0153916_10001547_pt1 | contig 16596 bp, 19 predicted proteins | sample Opewatmetagenome_FD_109642 | JGI IMG/M metagenome (GOLD analysis project Ga0153916, IMG submission 109642) | Freshwater wetland microbial communities from Ohio, USA - Open water 3 Core 3 Depth 4 metaG | ecosystem: Environmental > Aquatic > Freshwater > Wetlands | place: USA: Ohio, Lake Erie...
ACGGCAATCGAGACCAAGGAACGCGAGCTCGAGGAGCTGAACACAGCGATCATCGAAGCCGGCAGGGGAAAGCGAGGCCCTGAGATCGTCGAGATCTCCAGGGGCATGCACCGTCTGAAAGAGGACATCGACGCCCTCTACAAGAAGCTGGAAAAACAGAGCGAAGAGCATCGTCAGATCAAGCGCCGGTATGACCGGGAGCTTGACGAATTGACCGATTAGCCGGGGCTTGTTTGCCGCTTGAACGACAGGCCAGCCTATAGTATATACGCAGGCGAAAGGAACGAGGAAGTTTTGAGCCGGTCCTTCCACTCGAACAGTCGCTTTCTCCGGTCTCTTTCGCTCCTTGTCTTGGCCGGCTTTATAGCCGGCTGCGGCCGCGGCTCCGCCCAGCGCGGTCTAGTCGTGGCCGGTTCGACCAGCGTGCAGCCGTTCGCCGACCATTGGGCCGAGGTCTACATGAAGGAGAACCGGGGCCGAGTGGTCAATGTTCAGGGCGGAGGCTCGAGCGCCGGGATCCAAGCCGCTCGCGAGGGCGCAGCCGACATCGGTATGTCTTCTCGTGAGCTCAAGCCTGAGGAGAGGGACCTTCTCGAGGTCGTCGTGGCCTGGGACGGCCTGGCCATCATCGTCCATCCCGGAAACAGGATCGAAGAGCTCAGTCTCGAACAAGTTCAGCGTGTCTTTGCCGGGAACATCACCAACTGGTCCGCTCTGGGGGGATCGAACCATCTCATCACGGTGGTGACGCGGGAGGAGGGCTCTGGAACCCGCGGCGCTTTCCAGGAATTGGTGATGAAGAAAAACCGGATCTCAAGGGGAGCTATCGTCCAGGATTCAAACGGCACCGTCCGTGAGATCGTGGCCAACGATCCGCAAAGCATCGGTTATATCTCGCTCGGTCTGGTCAGCCAAAAGGTGAAGGCCGTCCGGTTCGACGGAGTCGAAGCCAGCTTTGAGAACATCGAGCAGAAAAAATACCGGCTGATCCGGCCCTTCCTTTTTGTCACCAAAGGCCCGCCGAACGCGGCCGCCCAGCAATTCGTCAACTTCGTCCTCTCCCGCCCGACCCAGGAGATGATCCGTCATGACGGCCTGATCCCGGTCTTCAAGGAGTAACGAGCGCAGCGGCCATGAATCGACTGGAGCGAAACGAGAAGCTCACCCGACTGGCCCTTTTGCTCGTCGCTTTTTCCGCCGTCTCCATCCTGCTGGTCATCACCATCTTTATTTTCGGCGAGGGGACGCCCGTCATGTTCAGGTACGGGCTCCAAAAGTTCCTTTTCAGCCTCGACTGGTTTCCGCTGGAGAAGAGCTATGGCCTGTTGCCGATGATCATCGGGTCCCTGTTCGTCACCGCCGGAGCCTTGGTCATCGGCGTCCCGCTCGGCCTGGCCTGTGCCATCGTCCTAACGGAGTTCTCCTCCAAGCGTCTGCGCCGTATCCTGAAACCAATCATCGAGCTCTTGGCCGGGATCCCCTCGGTGGTTTACGGATTCATAGGAGTGGTTATACTGGTCCCGTTCATCCGGGACAACTTAGGAGGGCCGGGCCTCTCCGTTCTGGCCGCTTCGATCATCCTCGGCATCATGATCCTGCCCACGATTATCAGCATCTCAATCGATTCCCTGGAAGCCGTGCCCCGGACCTACCGGGAGGGGTCGATTGCCCTCGGCGCAACCCGCTGGCAGACGACCCGGATGGTCATGTTCCCGGCCGCGAAGTCAGGGATCATCGCCAGCATTATCCTGGGCATGGGCCGGGCGATAGGGGAGACCATGGCCGTCATCATGATCGCCGGCAACGCGGCCACAATTCCGCGGTCGCTTCTCGACCCGGTCCGGACGTTGACCTCGAACATCGCCCTGGAAATGGGTTATGCAGCGGGTGAACATCGCGAGGCGCTCTTCGCCACCGGCGTCATCCTCTTCATCATCATCATGGTCCTCAACACGATCGCCAACCTGACCTCGAAAAGAAGAACGCCATGAGGATATACATCGACCCCAAGATCGAGCAAAGGTTTTTCCGGGCCGTCCTCTGGCTGTTCACTGGGGTAACCGTGTTCATCCTTTTCTTCATCATATTTTATGTCCTGAAGAGGGGCCTGCCGGTAGTGTCCCTGGGCTTTTTGACGAAGAACCCGGTGGAAATGGGCAAGGCCGGAGGCATTTTCTCCACCATCGTCGGGACGGTTGCCCTGACTGTCCTGGCCATTCTTATCGCCACGCCGCTGGGCGTCGGCTCAGCTATCTATCTCACCGAATACACGCGGGAGAACTGGGTCACCCGGGTGATCCGGTTCGGGTCAGAGTGCCTGGCCGGCATCCCGTCGATCATCTTCGGCCTTTTCGGGTTTATCCTCTTTGTTACCAAGCTCGGACTCGGCTGGTCGCTCCTCAGCGGCAGCCTGACCCTGGCCTTCATGATTCTGCCGACGATCATCCGGACGAGCGAAGAGGCCATCCGGTCCGTCCCCTATGCCTACCGGGAAGTCAGTTTCTCGCTCGGTAGCACCAAATGGCAGACCGTGACCAGGGTTGTCCTGCCGTCGGCTCTTCCGGGGATCGCCACGGGCGTCATCTTGGGCGTCGGGCGAAGCATCGGTGAGACGGCGGCCGTTATATTTACTGCCGGCAGCTCTCTCCATATTCCGACCTCGCTCTTCTCTTCATCGCGGACGATGTCGGTCCATTTTTATATCCTGGCGAGAGAGGGGATCTCGATGGCCAACGCCTACGGCACGGCGGCCGTCCTAATCATCGCCATCCTGGTCATCAACGTGCTGGCCTATACCCTGATGAACAAGTTCATGAGGAAATACTGCTGACATGGATAAGACCGTCATCCGGGCGATGTCTTTCAGCCATTACTTCGGCCCCGTGCCGGCGCTGAAAAACATCAACTTGGAGATCTTCCAGAACGAGATCTTCGGGATCATCGGGCCGGCCGGGAGCGGCAAGTCCACCTTCCTCCGTGCCCTGAACAGGCTCAACGACCTGATCCCGGGTTCACGGCCGGAGGGTACCCTTGAGATTTGCGGACAGGACGTCTATGCCCCGGGGACGAGTGTCGCCGAGCTGCGCCGCCGGATGGGCATGGTCTTCGCCACGCCTGTCCCGCTTCCCCGGTCGATCTTCGAGAATATCGTCTTCGGCGCCAGGATGGCGGGAGAAAAAAACCGGGGACGGCTGACCGAACTGGCGGCGGACTGCCTGAAAAAAACTGCCCTCTGGGAAGAAGTTAGAAATCGGTTGGACGTGAGCGCTCTCAAGCTCTCCGGCGGCCAGCAACAGAGACTCTGCCTGGCCAGGATTCTGGCCCTGAGGCCGGAGTTCATCATGCTCGACGAACCCACCTCCGGGCTCGATCCCATCTCGACCATGAAAATCGAAGAGACGCTGCGCAAGCTTCAGGCCGAATACACCATCATCCTGGTCACCAACAACACCAAGCAGGCCGCCCGGGTTGCCGACCGGACCGCCTTCTTCCTCAATGGGGCACTCATCGAGGTGGATTTGACGGAAAAGATTTTCTCCGCTCCCTCGGACAAACGTACGAACGACTACATCTCCGGGAAATTCGGATAGAGTGGGCTCAATGAGCATCATCGAGGTCAAGGACCTGAATTTCTTTTACGGCCGCTTTCAGGCGCTTAAGAACATCAACCTGAGCATCGAAGAGAGGAAGATCACCGCCCTGATCGGGCCCTCGGGCTGCGGCAAAACGACCTTCCTGAGGTCGCTCAACCGGATGAACGACTTGATCGAAGATGTCCATATCCAGGGGCGGGTCCTGATCGATGGAGTTGACATCTATGACCAGCGGACCGACCTCCAGAAACTCCGGAAAAAGGTGGGCATGGTATTCCAGCGGCCGAACCCTTTTCCCCTGAGCGTTTATGATAATGTGGTCTATGGACTTCGGGTGCATGGGGTGTTGGATAAAAACGTCATTGAGGATCGGCTGCAATGGAGCCTGGAGTCTGTTCACCTCTGGAATGAGCTGGAGGATAAGCTTGAGGCGAATGCCCTGTCGCTCTCCGGAGAGCAGCAACAGAGGCTCTGTATCGCCCGGCTGATCGCCATCGAGCCCGAGATCCTGCTCATGGACGAGCCCTGCTCTGCCCTCGACCTCATCGCTACGGCTAGAATCGAAGACCTCATGCATGAGCTCAAGAAACAGTATACGATCGTGATCGTAACCCATAACATGCAGCAGGCCGCCCGCGTCTCTGATTTCACCGGCTATTTCTTGCTGGGAGAGCTCATCGAGTTCGGCGCGACCGACCAGATCTTTACTACTCCCGCCGATTCTCGGACAGAGGACTATATCACCGGCCGGTTCGGATGAACTCGGGGGAGTCCCTCCGAAAGACGCGGATTTCCCCCAGCGTGGTAAATCCGCTCCCTGTCCTCGTTTCGCTCTCCTCTCGGCAAGCCGAGAGGAACCGTGCCCGCTGCACTGCGGAGGGCTTTCTGAGGGACTCCCCCTCGTTCTACAACAGGCAATAGACAGGTCCTGCCCGCTAAGCCCTCAGACCTTTTGCCCAAACGTCTTCCTAATTGTCCCCTCCTGATTCTCCAGGAGGGGAAGGGGGCAATGAGGTTCAAACAGAGTCTTGGGGCGTTTCGGAAAATAACTTATCCCAAAACCGACAACTTGTTTGTCACCTGACCTCAAGCTTAGGGGTCTTCCCGGCGCAGATAGATGTTGATATCCGGAGGATGTTGGCGCTAAAATAATCCTAGGGGACGAGTGTCATGAGAAAGACGGTTTTCGCTTTTCTGTCCACCATCATGCTGCTATCAAGTGCTTGTGTGATTGCGGTCGTGGATCCCAATTCCCGAGGCCAATACTGGCCCAAGAGCGAATTCCACAAGAGTCTGGACCTGAAACCCGGCGGAGCGGTTGCTCTGGAGAACATGAACGGCGATATCGAGATCTCCGGCTGGGAAAACGAAAGGGTCGAGATCTCTGCTGAAGGTGGCCTGGAGTCTCCTCCAGCGGCGGGAATCCATTTCTTAGGCTGGCGGTACTCTCCGCCCGATGTCCGGGTCCAGAGCACGGGTGATTCGGTAAGGATCAGGACAAGGGAGAGCGGATATGAGGACGAGCGCGGCGCTGTGCATTATGTCCTGAATGTGCCTCACTCAGTCAACCTGGACAGCGTCCGGAACGGCCGGGGCAGGATCGCCATTTCCGATATCTACGGCAGGTCCCTCCTCGATGCTGATGAAGGAGAGGTCAAGATCAGCAACTATTCCGGCTCTCTGGACGTCCGGCTCGGGAAAGGCGCCGTAGAAGCGGAGATCCTGGACCTCAGGCCCAAGGACAGCGTCCGCATCAAGGTCGAACGCGGGGATATCGTTCTTCTGCTGGAGCCTAGTGTGGCGGCTCAACTCATCGCCGATGCCCCGGCGGGGAATGTTTTTAGCGAACTCGAGCTCGGTCAAACTCTGCCCGCCAAGAAAGTGTCCGCCAAGCTAGGGGACGGCCAGGCCTCGATCGAGTTGACGGCCGTCCAGGGAGATATCAGAATCCGAAAGGTAGAGGAAACACAATGAATGAAGAGAAAAGGGATTTGCCGGAAGAAAAGATCGAGGAAAAGGAGATCGGGGAGCAGGTTGCCGAAGAAGGGGACGAAGGTGGAGCCAAGAAGGGATTTTTTCCCAGAGCCCTGGTCATCCTCCTGATTCTAGTCGTGGCCGGCGTCCTTTATTACTTATTGATCTATAAAAAGGCAAACAAAGATAAGGGAAGGCTCGAAGCCCCTCCGGCCGCAGCCCTGGACAAAGAGACTCCGCTGCCAGCGCTTTTAGACGCGTCCTCCAAGCCGCCGGTCGAGCTGGACAAAAGCGATGACTTCGTCCGCCAGCTGGCCAAAGAGATCTCCTCGCATCCTCGGATCGCCCAATGGCTGCAGAGCAAAGACCTGATCCGGCGGTTGGTGGCCGCGGTCGACAATATCGCCAACGGGCTGAGCCCCCGGGCCCACATCGATTTCTTCCTGCCCCCGGGAGAATTCGTCGCCATCAAAAGAGGCAATGTCTATCTTGCCGACCCGGACGGATACAGCCGCTATGATACGGTGGCGGACGTCTTCGTTTCCCTGGACAGCAAACAATCCGTCTCTCTCTTGCGGGCTCTAAAACCCCTTTGCCAGGAAGCTTATCGAGATCTCGGCTATCCCGACCAGGATTTCGAGCAGACTGTTCTCCGGGCCATCGTCGAGCTCCTAGAAACCCCGGTCGTCGAAGGCGATATCCTCCTGGAGAAGGCTGTCCTCAACTATGTTATGCTCGATCCCGAACTGGAAAGCCTGAGCGACCCCCAGAAGCACCTGCTCCGGATGGGGCCGGAGAACGTCGGCGCCATCCAGGCAAAGATGCGGGAGATGGCCATCGCCCTGGGTTTTGCCGAATCGCGTCTGCCGAAGGCTCGAGTCTATACTCCGGCGGGCCAGTGATCCTTGGGATAGGACAAGAGATTCAGCCGTTCTCCGGTTTATCGTCCCAGCAAAAGGGCTCGGCCCGGTCGAAGTCTGGGGAGAGGTGATCCTCCGGGCTGAAGGCTTCCGGCTGGACAAACATCTGCTCAAACCCAAGCCCTTGGGCTGCGGACAGTACTTCCCTGTATTCATCGGGAGACAGAGCTCTCTGCAGTTCTTCAGGGGCACGATAACAGGGATGATACTGGCTCATCAGGCTGATGGCTACGTGGCTGCCGAGCTCGGCGGCCAGCCAGCTCAGGACGGCCATCGAGTCTTTGATCTGACCCGGGAGAACAAGATGCCGGACGATCAAGCCCCGCTGGGCAATCCCCTGATCGTTGAGGACGAGGACGGGCTGTTGGAAAGCCATTTCTCTGACCGCTTCAGCGGCCTGCTCGAAATAGTCTGCCGCACCCGAGAACCTCAAGGAAAGACCTGAGGAAGAGTACTTAAGGTCGGGCAGGTAGATATCGATGATCCCCTCGAGATAGGCTAGGACCGAAGCCTTTTCATAGCCGTTGGAATTCGAGACGACAGGGATTTTCAGGCCCCTCGAGTAGGCGAACCGCAAGGCCCGGAGGATAGGCAGGATGAGGTGAGAGGGTGAGACAAGGTTAATATTGAGCGCTCCCTTCTCCTGGAGGCCAAGCATCAAACCGGCCAGTTCCTCGTCCCCGACCGGCCGGCCCTGCCCGAGCCAGCTCAACTGATAGTTCTGGCAGAAACGGCATTTAAGGTTGCAGCCCGCGAAAAAGATGGTACCCGATCCCGAACGTATCTGTCCCGTCTGGCCTCGACCGCTGGCGCAATCCCCCGGGCCGCTCAGGACCGGCTCTTCTCCGAAATGGAGCAGGGCATGCGAGACAATGGCGATGTTCCCGCTCTCACAAAACCCCTTCTCGTTGCCCGCCCGGTCGACCCCGCAATCGCGGGGGCAAAGGCGGCAATTCGACTCGTGCGTCCGGAGCCGGGCCAGGGCGGTGTCGATCCGGTCTATTTTTCTTGGGGCGATCATCTCGGCCGGGTTATCCTCGTCCATTCTATCAGAATCCTCTTTCTCTTGACACCGCAGTGGATGTGTATTAATTAAAGCCTTTCCTGTTCCGGTGGAACCGCCGGAGCTGCTCTCTTTGAGGAGTGAAGATGGAGTTCCTCTCGCGGCTGCTCGATTTCGTGCTGCATCTCGACAAGCATCTGAGCTCTTTGATCCAGACCTATGGACTCTGGACCTACTTGATCCTCTTTGTGACCATCTTCCTGGAAACGGGCCTGGTGGTCACGCCTTTCCTGCCTGGCGATTCTCTGCTCTTTGCGGCCGGGACGTTCGCTGCGGCTAAAGCCCTCAACGCCCTCTGGCTCTTTATCGTCCTCAGCGCCGCGGCCATCCTCGGAGATACGGTCAACTATTGGATCGGTCATTTCATCGGCCCGAGAGTCTTCCATCAGGAAAAATCCCGGTTCTTCAAGAAAGAACACCTGGACCGAACCCACCGTTTTTATGAGAAATATGGGGCCGAGACTATCATCATCGCCCGCTTCGTACCGATCATCCGGACGTTCGCGCCGTTCGTGGCCGGGGTTGGGAGGATGAGCTATTGGAAATTCATCAGCTATAACGTCATCGGCGGGGTCGGTTGGGTCGCGCTGTTCGTTTTCGGCGGCTACTTCTTCGGAAACATCCCTTTCATCAAGAGGAATTTCGGCCTGGTCATCATCGCCATCATCATCGTTTCGACGATCCCGGCCGGGGTCGAGTTCTTCCGCTACCGCCGGGCGTCCCGTTGTCAAACCAAGCCCTGAATGATCTTTTTCCAGGAGGGGTTGGACAAGGCCGCATAGTCTGTGAGATCGGTGTGCAGGGGAGTCACCGAGATGTAGCCTCGGGCGACGGCCCAGACATCGCTTGTCCTGTCTCCAATGGGAGTGGGTTTTCCCGAACCGATCCAATAATAGGTGTTGTCGCGAGGGTCTTTTTTTTCGACGATCTCAGGATCGTAGCGTTTTTCGCCGAGTTGGGTCATCCGGGCTCCTTTGATCGGCGGCGGAGGAATGTTGACGTTAAGAGTCAGTCCGGCCGGCAGTTTTTTCTTGAGAATCCTCAGCGCCAGCTTGGAGACAAACTCGGCCGCGGGATCGAAGGTATACCCGCCCCGGATATTCGGAAGGGCGGAGACCGCGACCGAGGGGATCCTCAGGAATGTTCCCTGGATAGCGGCGGCCACTGTGCCGGAATAGGAGATGTCCTGCTGCCCCAGGTTCGGACCGTGGTTGATCCCGGAGATGATCAGGCTGGGGGCCTTCGGAAGGATCATCTTGAGCGCCAGATATATGCAGTCGGCTGGGGTGCCGTCTACGGCAAAGACGTCCCTCTTGATCCTCTCCACCCGGAGGGGGCGGCGCAGAGTAAGGGATAGGGAAGTGGCGCTCTTTTCCCTGTCCGGGGCGACAACGACTGTTTCGGCCGCCTTCTTAAGATATCTAGCCAGGGTCAGAATCCCGTCGGCAAAGTAGCCGTCGTCATTGGTTAGGAGGATCAGAGGCCTCATCGGTGCTTCTGGCGTCAGGAGCGGATCATGATCAGCATCATCTTGAATTTCTTCATCGCCTTGAGGGCATGAGGTTCGTGAGCCGGCATGATGATCATTTGGCCCCCCGTCAGCCTGTGGCTGCGGCCGGAAATCGTGATCTCCGTCTCTCCGTCGATCACATAGACGAGGGCGTCAAACGGCGCCGTGTGCTCGCTCAGCCCCTGGCCTTCATCAAACGCGAAAATCGTGACCGTGCCCGTCTTCTGGCTGACGATCTCGCGGCTGACGATCGAGCCGGCCTGATAGTCGACCAATGTCATCAGGTCGAGATCCATCGCTTTGAGGTCGCCGGCGGTCTGCTGCTTCTGGATGGGACTCATCTCTGTCTCTCCTTTGGTCGGATGTTTGGGCTTAGAAATCCTTCTCCGAAATGTACTGGCAGTAGCCGAAGCAGATGGAAAAAGTGGTCGGGACGGGCGGATTCGAACCGCCGACCCCATGCACCCCAAGCATGTGCGCTACCAGGCTGCGCCACGTCCCGAATCGAGAGCTTACATTATAGCAAAAAAGAAGGGTGTTTTTACAGCCTTTTGGACTTTTTTTCGAGCGACGCAGCGATGTCCTGGAGTTCCGCGCGGACTTCGACCAGGGCCTTCTTCAAACGGTCCGGATGGAGCTGTTCGGCCGAGCGGCCCTCGAATTCCGCCTGGATTTTGCGCTTGGCACCGGCCAGGGTGAGGCCTTCCTTGACCAGGAGCTCCTTGAGCCTGAGGATTATGTCCAGATCTTTCTGGCGGAAAATCTTCTGACCGCTGCCCATCTGGCCGGCATGGAGGAAAGGAAAATCCTTTTCCCATCTCTCGATGACCTTGGGCTCGAGCTCAGAGATCCGGCTGACCTCGTCGAGTCGGTAAAAGAGCTTGCCCGCATCCTTTTCGCTCTTCATTTAAGTTCTTTTTTAACAATAGCATGACTCGGCAGACCCGTCAAGGAGAAGGTTCGGCCTTCCCGGGTTCGGGGAACGTCCCCATTTCATGATATAATCAACGGCCGTCATGCCCAAGGAACAGAACGCCAACCTGACGCCGCTGGCCGAGAGAATGAGGCCCCACTCCTTTGACCGGTTCCACGGCCAGGAACACCTCCTTGGTCAAGGGAAGATCCTTTCCCAGTTGATCGAATCCCGCCGCCTGGTCTCTCTCATTTTCTGGGGGCCGCCGGGATCGGGGAAGACCACCCTGGGGATGATGCTGGCCAAGCACTTCGACGTGCCGTGTCTTTTCTTCAGCGCCGTGCTCTCCAGCATCAAAGAGGTCAAGGATGTGATGGCCAAGGCCGAAAACCACAAGAAGATGTACGGCCAGCCGACCATCATCTTCATCGACGAGATCCACCGTTTCAACAAGGCCCAACAGGGGGCCTTCCTGCCCTATGTCGAGAGGGGAGATATCATCCTCTTTGGGTCGACAACTGAAAATCCCTCCTTCGAGGTCATCGCTCCGCTCCTCTCCCGCACCAAAGTCCTGCTGCTTCAGCCGCTCTCGGCCGAGGCGCTTTCCCGGATCCTGGATGAGGCGCTGGCCGATGAAGAGCACGGTCTGGGGAGTCCGAAGATCGCTCTTGATGATCCGGCCAGGCAGCTCATAATTGACTACGCCAACGGCGATGCCCGGAGGGCCCTCAACTCTCTCGAAATCGCCGCCAGTCTGGCTCATGGCCCGCGGATTGGGCAAGACGAAGTCCAGGAAGCCCTCCAAAAGAGGATTCTTCTTTATGACAAGAGCGGGGAGGAGCATTTCAATCTAATCTCGGCCCTGCACAAAAGCCTGCGGAACAGCGACGTGGACGCGTCCCTCTACTGGCTGGCACGGATGGTTTTTTCGGGGGAAGACGTCCTCTACATCGCCCGCCGCCTGGTCCGGTTCGCCTCCGAGGACATCGGGCTGGCCGATCCGCAGGCGCTCTCGATCGCCCTTCGGGCCAAAGAAGCCTTCGATTTTCTTGGATCACCGGAGGGCGAGCTGGCCCTGGCTGAAGCCGTTATCTACTTGGCCTCCGCCCCCAAGAGCAATCGGGCCTATGCCGCCTTCAGCAAGGCGATGAAAGATGTGGAGGCCAGCCCGCACGAGCCTGTCCCCCTCCAGATCCGCAATCCCGTCACCCGGCTGATGAAGGACGTCGGCTACGGTAAGGACTATGCCTACGCCCACGATTTCGCTTTCTCGACGACCGACATGGAGACTTTCCCCGAGAGGCTGAAAGGGCGGCGATACTATACACCGGGAAACATGGGCCTGGAAAAGGAGATCAAGAAAAGGATCGACTGGTGGCTGAAGATCAAGGAGAGGATTCAGGCAGAATCATCTCCAGAGAAGAAGAACGAGGGCTGAAAGCGCTATCCTTCCTCTTCCTTTTCCTTCATCAAATAATAGATTTCCCAGCTGATATCATCGGCCAGACAGCCGAGACAGGAGGTCTTGGTCGTGGCCAGCTCGCCATCCGAGATTTTGTCTTTCAAGATTTTTTTCACCCTTTTCCGGATCCTGTAAAGGACTATGTAGTTCACCATCGGCCTGTCTTTTGAGAATCATACCAGCATCATCCCCCCAAGTAAAGATTGAGGGAGGAGAGTCAAAATGATATGATTATGGCCCGACGAGGAGAGGAGTGAGAAGAGTCCCGGTCTTTTTCCTGGTCCTGCTTTTGTTTTCTTGCTCCCTCTTTCGGCCGAAGGTAGAACCTTACCCGACCGGCGTCGTCTTTCCCCTGGAAGAGGCCGGCCAAGTGCCTTTTGAAGGCAAGCTCAACCGCACTTTCGTCAAAGGGGAGGACGGCCGCCTTTATTTCTCGACCGACAGGGGCCATTTGTACTGCCTGGACGGCACGGCGCAGCAGATGACTTGGCACCAAGCCAATCCATCGCCGTTCGGCTGCCCGCCCGCCCTCGGTCCAGAGAAGCTCTTCGTCTGGGACCAAGACAACATCATCTCTTGTTTCGACAAGCAGGGGAAACCGGGCTGGAAAACCAAAGTCCCTGACAAAATCTCCAGCCCGATCTCCCTGGACAAGGAGAGGGTTTATATGGGCACCGAGCCGGGTGACCTTCTCGCTTTGAACATGGCTACGGGGGAACCAGTCTGGCGCTTCCGGACTAAGGGAGCCATCGTGGCCGCGGTCGTTTTCTATGGGGACTTGATCATCCTGAGCAGCGTCGACGGGATGGTCTATCTACTCAACCCGAAGGGAATCCGGCGCGGCGCCATCGCTCTCGGCAGCCCTATCTTGGTCGCTCCGCTCGTGGACGGACACCGTCTATATGTCGGGACAGAGGATTTCGGTTTTCACTGCTATGACCTGAAGAGCCTGAAAAGAAAATGGAAGATCAAGGCAGCAGGAAAGATTCTCGTCTCCCCTAGCGCGGACGAGAAGAGGATCTATCTCCAGGCCTCGAACAGCGTTCTCTATGCCCTGGATAAGAGCGGCGGAGACATCCTTTGGTGGTGGATTGCGCCGTCGCGGAGCTCTTATGATCTCGGGTTTGATGGACAACGGGTCCTGGTCACATCGCGTTCCCCCCTTCTTTTCTCGCTAGAAAGGGAATCGGGGAAGGTTGTCGGAAAATTCGAGGCTAAGACCGAGATCAGGTCCAATCCCGTCTGGTCGGAGCCGAACCTAATCTTTGCGGCTTTCGATACTCCGGCCGACCGGGGAATCGTCAACTTTCTCCGGAAGGAAGTGAAGGTCGAGATCTCCCCTTCACTGTCCTCGCCGCGGCCGGCCGGGACAGAGATTAGCTTTACGGCTTCAGCCACGGGCTTTTATCAGCCCCGATATGAGTTCTATCTGCGCCAGAGGGAAGAGAGATCTGTTGTCCAGAAGGCGGCGCAGAAGAACTCCTGGGTTTGGTTCACCGAGAAGGAGGGAACCTACTCTGTCGGCGTGAAGGTCAGTGACGAGAGACAAACCAAAGAGGCCGAGATCCCGTTTGAGGTCTCCAAGAAAGAAAAATAGACTGAGGGGCATGGACGTCCCGAAAGGAGCCGAAGGATGAATCGAGAAGAGGCACTTGACCTGCTTAAGAAGCACCTCCAGAACAAGAACTTGGTTAAACACTGTTTGTCGGTTGAGGCCTGCATGAAGGCCGTGGCGGCGAGACTCGGCCAGGACCCGGAGTTGTGGGGTTTGGCTGGGATCCTTCACGACCTCGATTATGAGCTGACCGAGAAAAGCCCGGAGCTTCACACCACCGAAACGGTCAAGCTGCTCGAAGCTTTGGGCATTTCTCCGCAGGTCATCCACGCTGTCAAAGCGCATGCCGCCAAGGTTCCCTGCGAGAGCGCCATGGATTGGGCGATCTACTCCATCGACCCGCTGACCGGGCTGATCATTGCCGCGACCCTGATACATCCCACGAAAAAGATTAAGGCGATCGACCTCGATTTCGTCAAGCGGCGCTACAAGGAGAAAAGCTTCGCCCGCGGAGCCAGGAGAGAAGAGATCGAGGAATGCCGGAACCTCGGCCTGAACCTGGATGAGTTCATCTCCATCTGCATCGCGGCGATGCAGGGAATTGACCAAGAACTGGGGCTATAAATCGTCCATCTCGCCCCTCGTCTCCCTGTTTTCTCCTTCTCATCCTTTTCACGGGAAAAGATGAATAGAGGAAAAGCCAAAAAAACTAGTATTCTGTCATCGCGCCTCTGCCCTTTAAAGCCTTAGGCTGAACCTTTTTCTGTGATTTTGACATGACGGTTTTCCTATGTTATAAGTTTTTTCAGCCATGAAAATCGTAGCTGTCGTCGGTTCCGCCGGGACTGGAAAAACGCCGTTGATCGAGCAGCTTGTCGCAGAACTAAAGAGGCGCGGGCGTTCTGTGGCTGTTATCAAACATTGTTCCCGAGGGTTCAGCCTTGACCAACAAGGCAAGGATAGCTGGCGATTTAGAGAAGCCGGTTCGGACGGCGTGGGACTGGTTTCCTCCGAAGAGATAGCCATCATTCAAAGGCAATCCGATAAAGTCGGCGATCTCCAGCTTGCGGCTTCTTTTTTCATAAATATGGACATTGTCTTAATCGAAGGCCGCCACACGATCAAACGTATCCCTAAGGTGGAGCTCCTTCGGAAAGGAGTGGCCGAAAGAGTGGCGACGCCACTCGAAGAACTGGCCGCTGTTGTTTCTGACTTTGATGTCAATGTCCCCCGGCCAGTTTTTCATTTGAGTCAGATAAATGAGATCGCCAATTTTTTAGAGAAAGAGGCACCGGTAGAGAGATCCCGGGTCGTTTTGGAGATCGATGGGGCAGTCATCCCTTTAAATCTTTTTGTCCAAAGTGCTTTTGAGAACATGCTTCTCGCAATGATGCGATCATTAAAAGACCCTCAACCCAATCCGCAGAAGATTTGCGTACACATCATCAGGAGGAATAAGGAAGATGAAAGATTATAAGAATTGGGTCTGGATATTGCTCTTCGGCTCTCTCTGGGGAATCAGTGAAGTGCTGGGTGGAGAAGCCTTTTATAGGAACAACGTGCCTCACGCTTCAGTCTGGCTTTCAGCTTGGGCTTTCTTTGTCCTTGCCTTGGGACGCGGCCTGGTTAATAAACCTGGCTCTTCGACAGTGATCGGGGGAGTCGCTGCGTTATACAAGCTCATCAATGCGGCGCCTTATTTTTGTCATCTTCTGGGCATCTTTTTCCTGGGATTAGCCTTCGACGTTTTTGCTTCGGTCTTGATTAAAAAAGAGCGCAAAAGGTCATTCTGGCCTGCCCTTTCCGGGGCGATCAGCGCCTATGGCGGATATGCTCTCTTTGCGTTAGTGATTACTCATATTGTCCGTTATGATCCCTGGGTAGCCGGGGGCTGGCCTAAAGTCAGTCATCATATCTTCGTTGGCGGCAGCTACGCAGCCTTGACGGCTCTCCTTGCTGTTCCCCTGGGCTATTGGCTTGGCGTCAACGGATGGATTTTAGCCGGGCGTCGCCCCCGCTGGGCCTATGCGAGCGCTCTCGTGGCGCTGGTTGTTCTATGGACTTTAGGAAGATTCATCGGCTAACAACTAGGGAGGGATGCCGTCTTTCGGAATGGACAGACAAGAATTTGAAAGAAAGTTTTTCTTTAAGCGCGACCTCAAAACTCTATCCATTCTTCAAAGCAGCACAGTGGGCATTGCCGGCGCAGGGGGATTGGGTTCCAATGCTTCGGTCTCTCTCGCCAGAGCTGGCCTCGGATCGCTGATTATCGCCGATTGCGATCGAGTTGAACCGTCTGACCTTAATCGACAATACTATTTCAGGGAGCAGGTTGGAAAACCCAAAGTTTTTGCTCTGCTCGAAAACCTAGAAAGAATTAACGCTTTTTCTCAATATCAGATCCATAACGTCAAAATCGAGCCCGCCAATGTGGCGACGATTTTCGGGACTGCCGATATCCTGATCGAAGCCTTTGATAAGGCCGAAATGAAACAAATGCTCATCAATACCTGGCTTTTTCTTTTTCCTCAAAAGCCAATCATCAGTGCCTCAGGACTAGCCGGCATAGGAAAGAACCAGAAACTCCACACCAGGAAAGTGGGAAATCTCTATATCTGCGGTGACGAAGAGACGGAATGTGAAGAGCTGATATCCCCGCTGGCGCCGCGAGTGGGCATCGTTGCCAATATGCAGGCCAACCTGGCCTTGGAATTGTTGGTCAAAATGAAGAGCAAGAAATCAAAGAAATGATCAGGAGACTTCCAACCTCTGCCTGTACGGGCAAAAACTAGACATCGCGCTGCGTCCATTCTCCATTGATGAAGCGCCACATTCTGCCGGTGGGGTTTTTGTCTTGCAGCTCTTCAGGAAGGCGATGCGGGCGCACATTATCGTAACAGTAAAGTGCGCTAAAACGGAGGAGGGATACGGGGATCCCGATGGATGTGAAGCCTGAGTGGCCTGTTGCCGGATAAGGTCCGCCGTGGTTCATAGCCGGGGAGACCGTGACACCCGTCGGCATCCTATCGTTAATAAGACGCCCTACCTTCAAGCGGAATATCGGTTCGATCTTGGTATAGGGATTATCATCTTTGTCATGGCTCTCGCTGTAGATGGCGCCGGTGAGATTCCCTTCAAGAGATTCGACAATCTTCAGCATTTGCTCATTGTCCCTGGCAAAGACAACGAGAGAGACGCTTCCAAATGCCTCGATCTGTAGCTCTTCGGGATGGTCTAAAAACCTTTCTCCAGAAACGCGGAGGAGGGTATTTTCTAGGCGGTATCCGGGTCCAGCCGGCTCTTTGTTTCCCGTGACGATCTCTGCGCCGAGGAGGGCCATCCTGGCAATGCTTTCGCGCAGCCTGTCGAGGGTGTTTTGGCTCAGCAGAATACCTGCCGGAGCCTGTCTGAAAAGGTTGAGAAGGCAGCGGAAAAATGCTTCGCTTTGTGGACTCTGTCTCAAAATCACTAGGCCGGGCTTGGTACAAAACTGGCCTGAGCCCATGGTGCAGGAGGCGAAAAGCTCTTTGGCAATCTGCTCAGAGCGCTCTTCGAGGGAACCCGGGAGGAGAATGACCGGGTTCAAACTCGACATCTCAAGATAGA
>Ga0153916_10001549_pt1 | contig 16582 bp, 13 predicted proteins | sample Opewatmetagenome_FD_109642 | JGI IMG/M metagenome (GOLD analysis project Ga0153916, IMG submission 109642) | Freshwater wetland microbial communities from Ohio, USA - Open water 3 Core 3 Depth 4 metaG | ecosystem: Environmental > Aquatic > Freshwater > Wetlands | place: USA: Ohio, Lake Erie...
CGCCTCCGGCACGGCGGCTCCCCTGGTGGTCGGCAGGAAAGAGTTCGAGGAGGCGTTTCAACGGGCGACGGTGCGCTACGACGACGGGGGCGAGGAGCACTACAACATCATCTCCGCTTTCATTAAGAGCATGAGGGGAAGTGACCCCGATGCCGCTGTCTACTGGCTGGCACGCATGGTTGAAGGCGGGGAGGACCCGAAGTTCATTGCGCGGCGGATGGTCATTTTGGCGTCGGAGGACATCGGCAACGCCGATCCGTATGCGCTGACGCTGGCGACATCGGCATTCACAGCAGTGGACTACGTCGGCATGCCTGAGGCGCGGCTCATTCTTGCGCAGACGGCGACGTACCTCGCCTCCTGCCCGAAAAGCAATGCCTCCTATATGGCCCTCGAGCAGGCGCTTGCGGATGTCCGGAAAATCACGGATGCGCCGGTTCCCCTCCACCTGCGGAATGCGCCCACAGGGCTGATGGCGCATCTCGGCTACGGGTCGGAGTACAAGTACGCACACCAGTTTGACGGTAACTTCGTCGAGCAGCAGTATCTGCCAGACCGGCTGCGTGACAAAGTGTACTACAGACCGACCGACAATGGAAGGGAACGTGATATCCGCGCTCGGTTGAAGTCGTGGTGGAAATCCAGATCGCGATGAAGAGGAACACTGCCCCTCCGGAGAGAAGGATCCTCACCGGAGGAATCACTGCCGGCCTTCTTGTGCTGGCACTCCAGGCGTTCGCCCAAGACGCTCCCGGAGCCCTCAGTGCCGGACGCCAGGATAGTACGGCAGCGGCCCGTGATTCCGTCCGCGTGCCGCGGTCTTCCTCGGGGCTCGACACCGTTGTGACGTATGCGGCTTCCGACTCCATCGAGTATGAGCTTGTGCGCCGCACAATGTTCCTTCACGGAAAAGCGTCGCTCCAGTACAAGGACCTCGGGCTGAAGGCCGAAGAGATGGACATCAACTGGAACACCGCAACACTCAACGCCCGGGGAGTCGTGGACACGTCCGATAGCACAGGGCGGCACTACCGGGGCCTGCCACAGCTGACGGATGGAGGCGAGACGTACGACGGTTCTGTGGTGTCCTACAATTTCCATACGAAGAGGGGGAAGATCGACCTGGGAAAAACGTCCATCGACCGCGGGCGGTACACGGGAGAGGCGATCAAGAAGACGGAAGAAAAGGTCCTGTATGTCCGCGACGGACGGTTTACCACCTGCGAACTGGATCATCCGCACTTTTATTTCGAGAGTCCGACGATGAGGATCAAAGTGCAGGAGGAAATCGTGGTCCGGCCCGTCTATCTGTTTATCGCGGACGTTCCTGTTTTCGCTCTCCCGTTCGGCGTCTTTCCCGCGCACCGGGGGAGACGCTCCGGCCTCCTCACGCCCGCATTCGGGGAAAGCCGGCGTGGGCGGTACCTGACAAACCTCGGGTACTATTGGGCCATGAACGACTACATGGACCTGAAAGCCCGCAGTGACGTCTACTCGAAGGGAGGGTACACGCTATATGCGGATTTCCGCTACGCCCTGCGGTACTACTTCGGCGGAACACTGAGTGCTTCGTTCGGGCGGGAAATCAGCGGTGAACCGGGGGATCCGACCTATTCCGACAGCCGGGTCTACAACATCCGGATGAACCACAACCAGCAAATTGATCCCACCTCCCAGCTGCTTGTCGATCTCACGTTCATCAGCGGCAACTACTATCAACAGACAAGCACAAACTGGAACGATCTGCTGCAGCAGAACATCGTGTCGAACGCCACCTTCACGAAATCATGGGAAGGATCTCCTGCGAGCCTGACCGTCAACGTCCGGCGTGACCAGAACCTCTATCCACAGCCGGGTTCCGTGGAGCTCACAACAGTCCTTCCCAACGTCCTGTTCAATCTCAGCCAGACGTACCCCTTCCGCTCGCGGAAGGCGACTGGCCTCTCATCCCAGCAATGGTATGAAATGATCGGGGTCTCCTACGGCGGTCAGTTCACAAACAGACAAACCCGGACACTGGCGCTGGACAGCAGGGCGCTGGATGACAAACGGTGGGGGGCACAGCATACGCTGACCATCAACGCTTCCCCCAAAGCCGGCTACATTACGGTTGCCCCGTTTCTCAACTACCGTGAGACCTGGTACGGGGAGAGCGTCGAGAAGGAGGTGAACCCCGCCGATTCACAGCTGGTGACCTCGACGAGGCACGGCTTCAATGCCATCCGCACGTTTGACATGGGGGTGTCGGCGAGCACGAAGCTCTACGGGATGTTCCGACCGGGGGTCTTCGGCATCACGGGCATTCGTCACCAGGTGGTTCCCTCGCTGACCTACTCCTTTCAGCCGGACTTCAGCGACGCCCGGTTCGGATACTACGGGACGTATGTCGACACGGCGGGAAAGGTCCAGCGGTATGACAAGTTCGAGGGATCCGTGTTCGGCGGCGCCTCAAGCGGAAAGCGTCAGGCTCTCAGCTTTTCACTAGGCAACGTCTTTGAAATGAAAACCGCGCCTACCGACACGTCGCAACAAGAGAAGAAGATCCAGTTGCTGAACGTCGGCCTGGGACTCTCGTACAACTTCGCGGCCGACAGTCTGAGACTGAGTGATCTCTCCATGGATTTCCGCACCAATGCCGCGGAGATCCTCTCCCTCGGCGGGTCTGCCCGGTTCAACTTCTATCAGTTCGCCATTGACCCGGCCAATCCGCAGCGTGGCCACCGGATCAACACGTTCTCCGCTGCAGCCGGCGGGCCGCTGGCGAGTCTGACCGCCTTCAGTATCAGCGTGGGTACCCGCTTTAGCGGTGAGAAGACGAAGACGTCAGCCGGGCACGAGCGGACAGCCGAGGATTCTGCCCGCCAGGTGCAGCGGAGCAGATACGCGGGGCTATACGAAGAACGGGATCCGGACTTCAGTATCCCCTGGAATCTCGATCTCACATGGAACTTCTCACAAAGTCAGCAGGATCCCCGGTATATCTACCGCAGCAGCACGATGGGAGTGCGTTTCGGCTTCAACCTGACCGAGATGTGGAAGATCACTGCGAGCGCAAATTACGATCTTGTGCGGCGCGCCTTCTCCGCCCCGTACATCACTGTCTACCGGGATCTGCACTGCTGGGAGATCAACTTCTCCTGGGTACCGACCGGCGCAAACCGGAACTACCGCCTCGAGATCCGCTTGAAAGACCCGATGCTGCGTGATCTGAAAGTGACCCAACAGTCCAGTGCCCGCGGCATCTACTGATCCGCATGTGCACCAGGGGTCGGGGGAAAACGGGGGGGCTGTGGCTCAAGGGGAGGGTTATGCCGACTGCTTGCGCTCTCCGGACCGGTACAGCGGCTCCTTCTTCTTCAGGATGACGTCTTTGGTGATGGTGCACGATGCCAGGTTCTGTCTCTCCGGCAGCGTGTACATAACGTCCAGCATGACTTCTTCGATGATGGAACGGAGCGCGCGCGCGCCCGTTCCACGTTCGATCGCCTTCTGTACGACTGCGTTCAGCGCCGCCTCCTCGAACACCAGCTCCACCCCTTCCATCCGGAAGAGCTTCTTGTACTGTTTGGTGATGGCGTTCTTCGGCTTGGTGAGAATGTTATGGAGGGCCTCGTCGTTGAGGGAATGAAGTGCGGAGATGAGGGGGACGCGTCCGACGAACTCGGGGATCATGCCGAACTTGATGAGATCCTCCGGCTGGACGAGTAGCAGGAGCTCATCGACTCTCTTGCTTTTCCTCCCCCGGATATCTGCGCCGAACCCCATCGGGTTCTGATCAACCCTTCGCGCTACGATCTTGTCCAGTCCCTCAAACGCACCGCCGCAGATGAAGAGGATGTTCCGGGTGTTGATGTTGATGAGGCTCTGCTCCGGGTGCTTTCTGCCCCCCTTCGGGGGCACGCCTGCCACGGTTCCCTCGAGGATTTTCAGCAGGGCCTGCTGGACCCCCTCGCCGGAAACGTCGCGCGTGATGGATGCACTCTCGCTTTTCCGGGCGATCTTGTCGATCTCATCGATGTAGACGATCCCCCGCTCGGCGCGCTCCACGTTGTAGTCCGCGCTCTGCAGGAGGTGGACGAGGATCGTTTCCACATCGTCACCCACGTACCCTGCTTCCGTCAGCGTGGTCGCGTCGGCGATTGCGAAGGGCAGGTCAAGTATCCGCGCCAGTGTCTGTGCGAGAAGGGTCTTCCCGGTCCCGGTGGGGCCGATGAGGAGGATGTTGGTTTTCTCGATCTCGACGTCGTCGGTATCGTGGAAGGATTCCCGGGAATCAATGCGTTTGTAGTGATTATAGACGGCGACGGAGAGGGTCTTCTTCGCATGCTCCTGACCGATGACGTAGTCGTCCAGGGCCTTCTTGATCTGTACCGGCGTCAGGGTGGTGCGGGACCCCTTGTGGGCCGTGAAGGCCGCCATGTTGTTGCGGATGATGTCGACCGAGCTTGAGACGCAGATATCGCAAATGTAGACATCGGGCCCAGCAATGATGCTCTGCACCTCTTCTGGGACGCGGCCGCAAAACGAGCACCGCACCTTCTCACCGCTCCGTGGCTTCTGACTCATGGTTCGCTTCCGGGATGTCTATTTCTTGGGAGATCGCTCTTTCTTGATGAAGACGCTGTCGATCAGTCCGTACGTTTTCGCCTCCTCGGCCGACATGTAGCGATCGCGGTCCGTGTCTTTCTCGATGGTCGCGAGCGGCTGATTGCAGTGGTGTGCCAGGATTTCGTTCAGGCGTTTCTTTGTCCGCAGGATCTCCTCAGCCTGAATGCTGATATCGGAGGCCGTTCCCTGCACGCCCCCCCAGGGCTGGTGGATCATGATGCGCGAATTCGGCAATGCGGAGCGTTTCCCCTTGGTGCCCCCGGCAAGCAGCACGGCGCCCATACTGGCCGCCATGCCGATGCAGATGGTGGAGACATCCGGCCGCACGTACTGCATGGTGTCGTAGATCGCAAGGCCGGCGGACACGCTGCCGCCGGGACTGTTGATGTAGACATTAATGTCCTTGTCGGAGTCTTCGGATTCGAGGAAGATGAGCTGGGCGATCACGAGGCTTGCCACCGTGTCGTCGAGCGGCATCCCAATGAAGACGATCCGCTCTTTCAGCAGACGGGAGAAGATATCATAGGCGCGCTCACCCCGGCCGGTGGTTTCGACAACCATCGGGATCAGCTGGCTGTAAAGGTCATGCGACTTCATGCGGCGGTTCCCTCCTGGGGAGTTCGGAATCAGTGGGTGGCGTGCAGATCCGGCTCGATGGTCTTCTCGCGTATTTTCGCGTGGGCGAGCAGGAACGTCATGATCTTGTCGGAGAGTATCCGCTCGCGCACGGTGCCGGCCCGCTTGTAGTACTGAAGGAGTTTCTCCTTTTCAATCTTGAGCCGTTCCGCTTCATCCGCGGCAAAACGCTCCAGGTCCTCGTCGGTGGCAACGATCCCCTCCGCCTCGGCGATCTTCTCCTTCAGGAGCAACCACTTCGCCTGCCAGAAGGCGTTTGCCCGGTTCTCCTCCCGGAAACGCTTCTCTTCAAAGTCCTTCGGGAGAGTGCCGCCGCGTGAACGATTCTTCATCTCTTCGACGAAGGAATCGAGGAATGAATTCACGATGGTCTCGGGAACGGGAAACTCATGCGAGCGCACGATTTCGTCAGCAAGGGTGTCCCGGACGCGGGATGTCCCCAGGTCTTCCCAGTACCGCCCGATGTCATTGCGGAGGTTGTTCCTGAACTGCTCGGCCGAGGTGGTTTTCCCGCCGGTGATCTTCTGAACGAGCGCGTCGTCGAGATCCGGGAGGAGCACTTTTTCCACCTTGGTGACCGTGAGCGCGAGATGCGTCTCATGCGTATGGTCCGCATGGGTCGACTGCAGGTCGACCCTGTAGGTCGTGCCGGGAACCGCATGTGCGAGCGCCGTCTTGATCTCGGGAGCGAGCGTCTCTTCATACAGATGGAACTTGGCTGCAGAGGTTTTCTTGCCGATCAGGGGGGTTCCCGCCGCATCCACTTCCTGGACGTCGGCCGTGACCACGCACTCGCTGTCAGTGACGGCGTCTGTTACCTGGAGGTTGCTGTTGGCTCTCCGGATGTGCAGGAGTTCCCGCTCCACCTCCTCATCACTCACCGTGTGGATCGGCTTCTCGGCGGCGATCCCCTTGTATTTGGAAAGCGTGATGGCGGGCTTCACCTCGTACTTGATCTTGAAGCGGAGCGATGCGCCGCGCTGGAAGTCCATATCGGCCAGAGTGGGCTGTCCCAGGGGGTGGATGTTCCGCTCCTCCATTGCCTTGCGATAGGTTTCGTCGGCAATGGTGTCGAGGGCGTCGTGTTCAATAGCTTCGCCGTAGATCTTCTTGATCATAGGGAGCGGCACCTTCCCCTTGCGGAAGCCGTGCATCTGGGCTTTCGGGCGGAATCGCTCGTACGCCAGGTCGAAATGCGGCTGCAGTTCCTCGTTGGAGAGCGTGATCTCGGCTTCCTGCTGTGTTCCGGTGAGTGTGCTGATCTTGACGTCCAAGCGTGCTCTTCCTTATCTCGAGACAGTGGGCACAGGGGGAGTCGAACCCCCATGGATCGCTCCATTGGATCCTAAGTCCAACGCGTCTGCCAATTTCGCCATGTGCCCGGGAATGGAAAGCGACTTTTAGAGACCGCGTCTTTCTCGTTCCGCCGCGTGCCCGGACGATGTGGCGGCAGAGACAGAAGATACGCAATCCGTCAGGGATTTTCAAGGAAAGGAAAAACGTCAGGCGAGGGGGAAAAATAGGCGAAATGTCGTGCCCTTGTTGACCTCGGACTCGAGCTCGATGGAACCATGGTGGTCATCGACGATCTTCTTCACGATGGCAAGGCCGAGCCCGGTGCCGTGACGCTTGCCCGCGGTGAAGAATGGTTCGAACACCTTGTGCCGGATTTCGTCGGGGATGCCCGCCCCGGTGTCGGAAAACTCGATGACGAGTTGTCCGTCCTGCCTGCGGGAGGTGACGGTCAGTGTCCCCCCGTTGTCCATGGCGTCAGCCGCATTGCTTGCAAGGTTGTAGAAGGCCCGGGAGACCTTGTCCAGGTCCAGGCGGCACTGGCCGGTGTAGTCGAACTTCCGGGCGAGGGTGATGTTGCGCTTTCCGAGATCCTTCTCAATAAAGGTGACAAGGCTCTCCAGAACATCTGCCAGTTCGACATCCTCCAGGTGGATCTCGGAAATCCCCTTGGAGAAGTCGAGGATTTCCTGTGTCATGTTGACAAAGCGGTCGACCTGGCGGATGATCTCCTCCGCAAGCTGGGCAGACTCGGAGTCGCCGGTCTTCTTCTTGATGACCTGGGCATACATGCGGAGTGTGCCCATCGGGTTCTTGATGTCATGGATGATCGTGCTGGCCATCCGCCCTACTGCGGAGAGCCGCTCGCCCTGAACCATTTCGCGTGCGATGCGGGCGTTCTCCAGGGCAATGGCGGCGTGCACGGAAAGGGCGTCGATGAATGACTCGTCGTCCGGCCCGAATGCCCCCTCCTTCTTGTTGAGGAACTGGAAAACGCCTATGATCTTCGCGTCTTTCGTGCGCATCGGCATGCACAGGACGTTTCTGGTCTTGTAGCCGCTCTTCTTGTCGATCTCCGGATTGAAACGGGGATCCTTGTACGCATCGACGATGTTGACCGTCTCGCCCGTCTTGGCGACGTATCCCGCGAGCCCCTTTCCGAGCGGGAGCCGGATCTCCACCATGTTGTTTCCCTGCATGACCTTGGACCAGAGCTCGCCCTTTGCCTCGTCCAGAAGGTACAGTGTGCCGCGGTCGGCGATGACGCTGGATGCGGCGACATCGAGGATTAGGCCGAGAAGTGTGTCGAGGTCAAGTGCGGAGTTGACGATCTTGCTTGCCTCGATCAGTTGGTGGAGCTTGTCCATCTTGTTCTTCGCGGCGATGGCGCTTCGTCCGAGCTCAAGCACGAAAGTCTGGTCCATCGTGCGGAGCCGGACCCCCAGGTTGCTCATGATGTTGAACGCGAACGCGTGGCTTTCCGTGACGAGCGCCCGGAACGTTGCCGAGGGGATGGCCAGAATCTGGCATTCGTCCATGGCCTCGGCCCGCGCGGAGCGGGGGAGGCCGTCGATCACGGAGAGCTCACCGAAGAAATCGCCCGGGTGCAACACCGCCAGGAGAGACTCGACGCCGAACTTGGTGTATTTCTTGATCCGTACCCTCCCGACGCTGATCAGAAAGAGCTCCCGGCCGCGGGTGTACTCGTCAAAGATCACATCCCCCGCCTTATGGCGCCGCTCGGTGAAGCCGGAGATATTCCTGGCAATGACCTTGGGGTCGACCCCGTGGAAAAGGATGTTCTGGCGGATACACTGGAGGATCGCTGCGGGGAGGTCCTTCTTCCGTGCGGCACGCGGAGGGAGTTTCTTCTTCCCTGCCGAACGGGCCTTGCCCGTCCGGGATCGAGCCGATGTCGCTTTTGTCGCTGGCATGGTGTACAATATATAGGTAAATTGGTCGCGAGAGTCAAGAAACGGCGGTTTCTGTGGACAGCAACGTGGTTCTGGAAACAGCGGGACTTGGAAAACGTTTCGGCGAACGCTGGGCGGTCCGGGATCTCAACCTTGTCGTGCGGAAAGGGGAGGTGTTCGGGTTCCTGGGTCCCAATGGGGCAGGGAAAAGCACCACCATCCGGATGATACTCTCCCTTGTCCGTCCGAGCACGGGTGAGGTGAACCTGTTCGGCAAGCCCCTCCGCAAGTCGCGCAGCGAGGTCCTGGCGCGCGTTGGCGGGATGGTGGAACGGCCGGACTTCTATCTCTATCTTTCTGCGCGCCGCAACCTCGAGATCATATCAGCGCTGCAAGGTGACCGATCCCGCGGAGATCTCGACACAGTCCTGGACATTGTCGGACTTCTTCCCCGGGCCGGGGACAGGGTCAAGACCTACTCCCACGGGATGAAACAGCGGCTCGGCATCGCTCAGGCACTTCTCGGGTTTCCCGATTTTCTTGTTCTGGATGAGCCCACCTCGGGTCTTGACCCGCAGGGAATCAAAGAGGTGCGCGATTTGATACGGGGCCTTTCGGTGGACCGCGGAATGACGATCTTCCTGTCGTCGCATCTCCTGCATGAGATTGAGCAGACGGCGACCTCCATGGCGATCATCAACAACGGCAACCTGGTGGTCCAGGGCCCTGTGACGGAACTTCTCTCCAAAGGAGAAGCCGCGGTAAGGCTTGAGGCGTGGCCGGCCCCTGAAGCGGAAGCGCTGGTACGGAATTTCCCGTTGGTCACCGGGGTGCGGAGAAACGGCGATCTTATTGAATTCGCGATTCCGCGGGAGAGCACCGGCTCTCTCAACCGCGCTCTGGTTGAGGCGGGGATCGAAGTGCGGGCGCTCGTCCCGCGCCGCTCGCTCGAGGAATATTTCCTCGCAATTACCGCCGGGGCGTCCGAGCAGGGTGCGCCACGCACGCGCAGGCCCTTGCTCCGGCGGGTATTCACTGCATCCCGAACCGGGGATGCCGGAACACACTGACACACGTCGATGCGCTCGGTACTGACCAATGAAATCCTGAAGACATTTAGCAAGTGGCGCTCCTCCATCGCGTTCATCGCCATTGCGGTGGTCGTTCCCCTTGTCCACATTGCCTTCTACCTGCAGGGGGAAGCTGCGGCGAAGTCCCTGGCGCGCGGCCTGACACAGGATTTCTTTCTGCTGGGAAATCTTCTGAACGGCTATTTCGTGACCTACGTTGTCTTGAACACGCTCTGGATCCACGTTCCCTTCCTGATCACGCTCGGCGCGGGGGATCAGCTTGCCGGTGAGGCGACCGGTGGGACATTCCGGCTGTTGCTCATCCGCCCGGTCTCGCGAACAAGAATTCTCCTGGCTAAATACCTGACAACGCTGCTGTATACGTGCGCCGTCGTCCTGTTCCTGGGCATACTCTCCCTTGTGCTGGGCATCGCACTGTTCGGCACCGGCGACGTGCTGGTGCCCGGCCGCACCATCGTGATCATTCCGGAAGCGGAAGCACCGTGGAGAATCGGAGGCGCCCTTCTGCTCGCGCTGTGGGGGATGTGGACCGTTGCTTCCCTTGCGTTCCTCCTCTCCTCGCTGGTGGAGAATGCCATCGGCCCCATTGTCGGGACGATGGCGATCATTATCGTGTTCTATGCGATCGGCAACATCCCGGCCGACCTGTTTCGTGATATAAAGCCGTATCTCTTCACAACGTACCTGAGCGTGTGGCAGCAGGCGCTGGAACAATCGATCGACTGGCATGCAGTCGCTTCGTCGGTGCTCATCCTGGGCGCGTTCAGCGTTGGCTTTTTGGCGGCGACTTGGTATATTTTCGTGCGGAAGGATATCCTGAGCTGAGGAGTCCATCGTTTCAGCAGAGACTCGCCGCCTTCTTCCGCGTACTCTCATTGAACCGTGCAGTATCACTGTAGACTCTCAAGGAGACTGTCATGGACCTCCGGGCACTGCAGGAAGCGCTGAGGGCAGAACGTGTCGACGGTTGGCTGCTGTATGACTTCCGGAATCGTGACTACCTCGCGTACCGCGTCCTGGGGCTGAATTTCGAAAAGCTGCGCACCCGCCGCTGGTACTACTTCATCCCGGCAAGAGGCGAACCGAAGAAGATCGTCTCGGCAGTGGAGAAGCATACCCTGGATGCCCTCCCCGGAAAGACGCACGTGTACCTCTCCTGGAGGGAGCTCCACAGAACCCTCAAGAAAGTACTGGGAGCACCGAGACGCATAGCTATGCAGTACTCGCACCTCAACAACGTGCCGTATGTGTCGCTTGCCGATGCGGGTACCGTGGAACTGATCAAAAGCCTCGGTCACCGGGTCGTCTCGTCGGCGGACCTGGTACAGCTGTTCGCCTCGCGTATCTCTGAAGATGGGTACCGCCTGCATAAAGAGGCGGCAGCCGTCATGGATCGTATCCGTGCGGAATCGTTCGATCAGATCCGCGAGGCAATCCGGACGGGGAGCGGGGCCACGGAGTATGATGTGCAGCAGTACATCCTCCGCCGGTTTGCGGAAGAAGGACTGGTCACGGATGATCCGCCGATGGTGGGCACCAACGAGCACCCCGCGGATCCTCACTTCGATCTCTCTCCGGAACTTGCGCGGTCCTTTGCAGTGGGAGACACGGTGCTGATTGACATGTGGGCGAAGAAGAACGTCCCCGGCTCCATCTACTACGACATCACGTGGGCAGGATACATCGGGGAGGCGCCCGCCCGGCAGTACCGGGAGATTTTCACGGTGGTCAGGAACGCCAGGGACGCCGCCGTTGAATTTGTTGTCCGGAAATTCGCCAAGCGCCGGCCGTGTCACGGATGGCAGGTGGATGATGCGTGCCGGGCCGTGGTGGAGAAAGCGGGATACGGAAAGCAATTCCTGCACCGCACAGGCCATTCCATCACCGAGGAAACCCATGGCAACGGCGTGAACATCGACAACCTGGAAACGAAGGACGAGCGTGCGCTTCTGCGCGGGTGCTGCTTCTCGATTGAACCGGGCATCTATCTCGAAGGCCGGATGGGAGTGCGGACGGAGATCAACATGTTCATTCGCCACGATGGTGTTCCCGAGGTGACGGGAGAGGTGCAGCAGGAGCTTGTCCGGATCACGCCATAGTGGCGGCATCATCCCACGCTTTGGACCGAAGGAGACTCGTGTGACGATTGCACAACGCATGCAGACCATCCGCACCGGGTTCCACCCGAGCTTTTGGATCGCCAATGGCATGGAGCTGTTCGAACGCCTTGCGTACTACGGGCAGGGAACGGTCCTGAGCATCTTCCTGCGGGACCACCTCAAGTTCTCCGAGCTTGAAGCGGGTTATCTTTCCTCCATCTTCGGGGGTCTCATCTATCTCCTTCCCATTGTCGGCGGGACGCTCGCGGACAAATTCGGCTTCCGAAAAGCTTTTTCCGTAGCCTTCTTTATCCTCGCCATCGGCTACTTTCTCATCGGCTCCACAGGCATGGGGACCTTTTCCGCGGCCTATGAGGGACTCCCCCTCTTCTGGGTGATGGTCGTGCTCCTCGTCTTCACGGCGATCGGCGGGTGCTTCATCAAGCCGTCGGTGCTGGGAACTGTGGCGGTGACTGCAAAGCCGGAAACGAAATCGCTCGGCTTCGCGTTTTACTACTGGATTGTCAATATGGGGGCGGCCCTGGGCCCGCTCATTGCGTATTTTGTCCGTGACCGTATCGGCATCGAGTACGTCTATATTGTCTCGGCCTCAAGCTGTGCGATGATGCTCCTTGTCAACCTCCTCTTCTACAGGGAGGTGAAGGACGAGAGCCACGACGTCGTCGAAAGCCTCGGGACGAAGCTCAAGAACCTGGTCGTAGTGCTCGGAAATGCCAAGTTCATGGTGTTCCTCCTGATCTACGCATTGTACTGGATCATCTTCTGGCAGATCTTCATCGTTATCCCGTTCTACATCACGGACTACATCTCCAGGGATGCGCCGTTTGAGATCATCATGTCCGTCGGTGCCTGGGGGATCATCGTGCTGCAGCTCCCCATCGAACGTCTGACGCGGAAACTCTCGACACGCACTGCCATCCTGACCGGTTTCGTCATTTCGAGTTTCTGCTGGCTCGTCATCGCCCTGCACCCGTCCGTACCGGCGATCATCGCCGGCATTCTGACATTCTCCATCGGCGAGATGACGCAGGCCCCCCGGTACTATCAGTACATTTCGACCCTTGCACCGCCGGGGCAGCAGGGACTGTTCCAGGGGTACGCGTTCCTTCCCATTGCCATTGCGTGGGGCGTGGGCGGGACGCTGGGAGGCTGGCTGTACGGGACATATGCGCGGCAGGCCGGCTCCCCCGCAACGGTGTTCCTTGTGATATTCCTGATCGGTGTCCTTGCGGCCCTTCTGATGGCCGTGTACAATCGTGTTGTCAGTGCGAGGGAAGAATCAACACGAAGCGGTGTGTAGCGTATGGTCGGCCTTGTCGCTCTCGTGCTTCTTACCTCCGTCTCTCCGGACAGCGGGGCGGCGGCAGTGCTGCGCAGGCTGGACGCAGCATTCGGCGGCATCAGGGATCTCACGGTGAACCTCCACGTCGTGGCGAATATCGAGCGGCTTTCGGTCCCCCCGATGGACGCGAAGCTGTTCTTCAAGCAGCCGGACAAGGTCCACCTTGAGTCAAAGGGGTTTGCCTTGGTTCCGCGGGAAGGTATTGCGATGGCGTTCGGAAAACTCTCCGAGCGGTTTACAGCGGAAAGTTGTGTCCGGGATACCCTGAATGGCGAGGAGGTCCAGAAACTGATTCTCGTGCCCCGGCAGGGCCGGACGCGGCTCCGACAGGCTATAGTGCTGGTGGACCCTCGCACGGGGGCAGCCAGGCGGTATCAGCTGACGACATCCGACGGTCGGTCAGTGACTGTCGATGTAACCTGGGAGCGGTCCGGCGAGGCCTGGCTCCCCTCTGTTGTGCGCGTCACCCTCCCCCCCTCTTCCGCCGATACGGGCGAAGCGGGTCCGCCGCAGGGTGACCTTCCGCCCCTGGTGCGGCGGGGAAATGCGCATGCCGGGACGGTGGAGATCCGCTTCTCCGAGTACCAGCTGAATACGGGTTTGAGTGATGATCTGTTCGGTGCGGAATCGCGTCAGCCCTGACCCATCTGTTGCGGGTGGTTGTCGGGGCGGTGTGTGGTGGGTGGGGTGATCAGCGCTGGCCGAAATCCTTTCCCTCAATCAGCAGCTTCTCATACTCTTTCTTGTACTGCTTGATGGCCCTGAAGAGCGCTTCCGCGATCTTCATCTGGCCGGCCTCGCTCTTCAGGAACTTCTCGTCCTTGCGGTTGGAGAGATACGCGGCCTCGACCAGGACGTTGGGCATAGCTGCACCGACGAGGACGTAGAATCCGGCCTGCTTCACCCCGTGATTGGTGAGGCCCGTGAATGTGCGCATGTGTTGCTGTGCGAGATCCGCAAACACTTCGCTTGCTTTGACGTACGCGGCCTGCGCCATGGTGACGAAGATGAAATTCTCCTCCGTCAGCTCTTTGTACCGGTCCTGATAACCTTCCTCCAGCTTGATCACGGCGTTTTCCCGTTCCGCAATGGCGATGGCCTCATCGTCCTTTCCGAGACGCAGCAGAAAGACCTCAAACCCCTGGGTGGGGTTCGGCTTGCGCTTCATCGAGTTGCAGTGGATGCTGACGAAGAGCTTTCCGCCCGCCTCGTTGGCGATCTGGCCGCGCCGGTCCAGCTGGACAAACCGGTCATCACGGCGCGTGTACACAACGGAGACCTCTTTCATGTTCTTCTTGATCAGTCTGCCGAGCTTCAGGGCAATCCCCAGCGTGATGTCCTTCTCCTTGACCCCTGTTACGCCGATGGTGCCGGGATCGTAGCCTCCGTGTCCGGGATCCAGAACGATGACGTCAAGCTCCCACCGCTTCCGGTGGTTCTCCAGGCCCGCCTGGAGGTCCTTGGACGTTCGCTCAAGCAGCTGGTTCTCGTCCGGCGTCGGAGCATGGATACTGACAAGGAGGTCGTGCGAGGCGTTGTCCCTGATTACCTCCGTTGTGGAAACCTTCCCGGAGAGTCTGAAGGTCAGCTGAACCGCGGTCGGTGACTGGATCGCGACGATTTCCTTGACGAGACCGACAGGTTTTGTCGCATTGATGGTGAGTGTGTCCGCCCGTGCATCGGCGATCGTCACATAGAGCCATCCGTCGGTGTGAACCCAGCTCTCGTAATCCTCCAGGTGCTTGGAAGAGCGGATGCGGACCATGGTCCCGTTGATCTTCTGCTCGAGCTCGACCGCGGGAATGTCATACCCCCGCCCTGCAGCATAGGAGCCAATTTTCAGGGTCCTTTCCGCCGGAAGGTACGCGATGGGGCTGTTCAGCAGGGTCCCGAACAGCGGGCGGAAAGAGTCTAGGGGGATATAGTAGGAACCTGCCCCGTACACGACCCCGTGGCGAAGCTGGTAGACTGTTTCGCGCCTGTTCTGGTCCCGGAACACCACGAAGGGATTGTCAGGGCAGAGCGTCACGGTGTACGGAGGCTGTCGGAGCTCCAGTTTGCCCGTCTGCTCGTACCGGGCGGCCGAAACAGAAAACAGCCGCGCTAGATCGTTGACGGAAGCGTACCGGACCCCCTGCCGTTCAAGCGCTCCGATACTCGTGGCACGTGAAGGATCCTGATCGAACTCAACACGCAGCGCGTTCTCCTGCGATTGCGTCCGGGGCGCAAGCAGCAAAAGTCCCGTAAGGATCAGAAGAAAGTTCTGGGCTGCGGTCTCTCGCACGAAAACACCTTACCGGTAATTCGTGAACTGCACGGCAAAGGCCAGGTCGGTACTGCGGAGCATGCGGATGATCGCCTGGAGGTTGTCTTTCTTGGGTGCGCTCACGCGCACCTGATTGTCCATGATCTGTGCCTGGACCTTCAACTTGGTTTCCTTGATCTTCTTGACGATCAACCGGGCGTCGTCGCTTTCGATCCCGACTCGAAGGCGGATCGTCTGGCAGACCGTTCCTCCGGCGGATGGTTCCACGGGGCTGTACGCGAGAGCTTTCAGGGGGACGCCGCGCTTGATCAGTTTCTCCTGCAGGACGTCCACGACACTCTTGATCTTGTACTCGTCGTCCGAGTGGAGCACCAGCTGCTTCTCCTTCAGGCTCAGGTCAATGGAGCTTCTGGATCCCTTGAAATCATAGCGCTGCCCGATTTCCTTGCGCGCCTGGTTCACGGCGTTGTCAACCTCCTGCAGATTGACGTCGGAGACGATATCGAATGAGTATGCGTCGGCCATGGCTACCGGAAGCGGATGTGGAAAAACGCGTGCCAGAAGATCTTCAGCATCTCCCAGCGGGGGTGGCTCGTCTGGATGACATACTGCAGCTGGATCTCCTTCTGGAGTACGCTGTCGCGTGTGCTGATCTGCAGTGACAAGGGGTGCTGGCTCACATGCGTGCCTCGGTATTCGTGATGTTCCCTGGTGCCGGTTGCCGTATCGCTCTTTCCCCGGGGACGGAGACTCCGGGGGACAGTGCGCGGCTGAGGGTGATCCGGTCCATCAACAGCATCCGCGCAATGATCGAGACGGGGAACGCCCTCGCGCGCATCACGGCACTTGTCCGCGTCGCCTCATCATAGTAATCTCTCACCTCATACACAAGGGTCTCCGGATTTCCCGCGCGCCACACCTCGTGCGATGACGCGCCGCCACTCTCACTGTCTGCGGCAGCACGTGGTCGTAGCGCCCGGCGTGCGCACCCTCTCTGTTGGAGGGATCATTTGAGCAATACTCCTGTCTCTCTGCTCCAGAACAGCAGGTCCATTTCGTCCATCGGGATTCCAACTGCATCTGCAAAGCCGGCGAAGCTGCGCTCCACGGCCAGGTACCTGCCACGGGTGAGAGTCCGCGGAAGCGAGGCGAGGACCCCATGGTGCTTGAGGTTTTTCAGGATGTGGCGGTCCAGGATCGCGAGGTTCCGGCATCCGATATTCCTCAGGAAATGCGAGGCCTCCTTCCATCCGAGGCCCTTCACGTTCTGGACAAGCCATTCGCGCAGTGCCGGCGGAGAACCTCCCTGGGCC
>Ga0153916_10001550_pt1 | contig 16580 bp, 12 predicted proteins | sample Opewatmetagenome_FD_109642 | JGI IMG/M metagenome (GOLD analysis project Ga0153916, IMG submission 109642) | Freshwater wetland microbial communities from Ohio, USA - Open water 3 Core 3 Depth 4 metaG | ecosystem: Environmental > Aquatic > Freshwater > Wetlands | place: USA: Ohio, Lake Erie...
CGGTGCTGGCGTTCGCGCCGGCGGTGGGGCCGTTCGCGATCGCGCTGGGGGCGGTGTGCGCCGCCGCCATACAAGTTCTCATCCTCGTGACCCGCGTCATCACCAAGGGCCTCCGCTACTGGCGGCCGCGGCTCGACGTGCGCGCGCCGGAGGTGGCCTTATTCGTCGCCTGGGGCGCGCCGCTGGCCTTCGGCGCCGCCGCAGAGCAGCTCCAGACCTTCGTCGACCGCCAGGTGACGGCGACGCTCGAGCTCCCCGGGGCCATCGCCGCCCTCAAGTACGGCTTCGTCCTGACGAGCTTCACGATTGCGTTCTTCTCGGTGCCGCTGGCCCGGGTGACGTTCACCTATTTTTCGCGGGACGCGGCCCGCGCGGCTCGAGTCGAAATCAACGAGCGCTTCAACCTCGTCCTGCGCCAGCTCGCGATCTTCTACGTCCCGGCGACGGCGGGCCTGATAATCCTGGCGGAGCCGCTCATCCGCTTCCTCTTCGTCGGCGGCAAGTTCGACGAGGCGTCGTTGGCGCTGGCGCGGCCGGCGGTCGCGGCCTACGCCGTCGGCCTCGTCTTCCTCGTCGCGCTCAACCTCGTCCGCTACGCCGCGTACTCATATAAGAGGTACCTCGGCTACTCGCTAATCGCCGCGGCCGCGGTGGTCGCGACGTACGCCGCCGACCGGGGCTTCGCGGCGTTGTGGAGCTATTGGGGAATCGCGCTGGCGCGGGGGGCGGTGGCGCTGTTGTGGTTCGTCGCGGTGTACGTCTACCTTACGCGCGTCGAGTTCTTGAAGTTGGAGTGGCGGGTGGCGGCGACGGCGGCTCGAGCGCTGGCGGCCGCGGCGCCGATGGCGGCGCTGGTGTGGTGGCTGTCGCGCCTCGAGTGGGGGATAGGCGGCCCGGCGCGCCTCGGGCCTTTCGTGGTGGCGGTAGCGTCAGCGGCCGCGGGCGGCGCGCTCTATTTCGTTTTAATGTTTCTGATGCGGGAGGGGGAGGTGGTGAGTCTGTTTAGGAGTGGATGGAGGAAGTTGAGGAGAAAATAAAGCGCCCGGTGGGGCGGCGTTTTCTTCATACGGTTTCGGCGGTGTGCCGTCAGGTGTTACGACCTGGCGGCCCGGGCGTCGGGGAGGGGGGATTTAATATCCGCCGCTACCATATATTCATATAACGGAAGCGGTGGGCTTAAAGCCCACCGCTACGGGTTTTTCTCACCGGCCCGGCGGCGCGGCGTTTTCTTTACGTCCGTTCTGTCCCCCTTATTTATACAACGCCTTGACCTTGCCCAGCGACGCGGTTTGAACTTCCATTAGTCCCGCGATTGCAACGCGGTAAGCCCATATTTCGGTGCCCAGGTCGCGGAGACACCAATAAGATTGCCCGCCGCCTACGGCGCCGCAGCTTCGGATACCGGGTAAGGCGAAAGACGCCGCCATAACGCCAGCCGGGCCGTAATAAACGCGTATCGGGTCGCCCGCCTGCCTGGAGCCCACCTCTAAGTAGTCGCCCCAATAGTGTCCATAACCGTATCCCGCGGCCAAGTCGGCGACCGCGACGCCGGTCGGATACGAATTCGCCAAGCTCCACGTAGGCGTGTAACAGAAGACGACGCCGTTGTTAGTCGCCAGGTATAAATAACCTTTCGTGTAGCCGCCACGGCCGTAGGCGACGACGTCGCTCGGGAGGGTCCTGATCACGCCGTAGAAACTCCCCGTAAACGTGTAAGCTTTCAGCTCGTGGGCGCCCTCGTCAACGACGGCGAAGCAACCCCCGTACCCTTCGGGCGGGTGGTCGGCGTCGCCCAACTTCACGGCGCCCGGAAGCCTTACTGTCGAAACGAGCGACCCCGAGGTTTGGAATTTGTAGAGATAGTTATAATTCGTACTTTGGTAGAAGATGCCGTATACGTCAGGGGCGTTAATACTCCACGCGAAAATGCCCCGGGCGTACGGCACCGTGACGCCGCTCATACGGAAGGAGCTGAGAATTGACGGATACGACCCCTCGTACGCCGGCGCGCGCGCGACCGCGCGAGGCGCCCACCCTTCCTTTGTTGAGGCCCGGGCTGGCGGGGGCGCCATAAGAAATATTACCGCGACCGCCGCCGCCAACGCTGCTAAGCTAACGCCGCGTGCTATTTGCGTTTTCATATCCCCATACTCCTGTCTGGTTCGTTGCCTTAAAAGTTCTTCATAATTTATTTATACAACGCCTTGACCTTACCCAACGACGCGGGCTTGACCGGCATGCCTCCTCCCAGGAATACGTAATAAACCCAAAGTCGCGTATCAACGCGACGGAGGCACCAATAGAAGGAGTCGGAGATTCCCTCTGCGCCGAGGTTGCCGGTCCCAGGCAGCGCGAAACTACCTTCCAACGACCCGGTACTCCGGTAACTGTATATCGGCCCGGGTAGGCCGCGCGGCGCCACTTGTACGAAATTGCCCCACCATTGGTAGTAACCGCCGCTCGCCGCAAGGTCGCGCACGTCAATGCCGGTATTAAATGAGTTTAAAAAGCTCCCCCCGGACGAATAACGCCGAATTAAACCGCCGCGCGTCGCGAGGTACACGTAATCAGCTTCGCGGCCGCCGACGCCGATCGCGACCGCGTCCGCCGGCGGGGCCATAAACGTTCCCACCAAGCTTCCCGCCGTATTGTAAATCTTAACGTCTTGCGTGGCGGTATCCACGGCCGAAAAGTAGTAGGACGGGTATGTCTCCGGTAAGCGGTCCGTCTCCGCGATTACGTTTGCGCCCGGCAATCGTACGGACGAGATAAAAGAACCCTGAAGCGTGAACTCGTATAAGTAATTAACGCCGGGTGCGGTATAGGAAATCACGAAAGTTGAGTTACCGCAACGATGTATACCGCACGGGCCGGGCGGCGCCGCCCCGGTTAATGGAAAAGAGTTTATTATGCTGGGCGGTTGCGAAAACGCCGCAGATGCGAAAATAAACGCGACCGCGGCCGCCAAGGCCACGCTCGCCCACCTTCTGTTCGTCGTATCCATGATGACTCCCTTTCCTTTTCTCCCCTGAACTTCCCCACGCAATCGGTTAAACGAACCTATTTCATTTTATACCCGTATTGCCTCCTTGTCAACTATTTTAATAGGCGTCGCGTTGCCGTGCCGTAAGGTGTTACCACCTGACGGCCCGGGCGTCGGGTGGTAACACCCGCGCCATCCCCTTCTAAAATGGGAGCGGCGGGTTTAAAACCCGCCGCTTCATCGGTTCATATCACGGGCGTCCGGTGGAACCGGAACCCCTTAATCCCCTTCGGCTTCGCCCCCCGCCTCCTCCCGCGCCCGCTCCGCCTCCTCCACCTCTTTCTCCAACCTCTCCTTAAGCGGCTCCCGCGCCGCGAACGCCTCCTCCAAGAATCGGACCATCTTGGGGTAGGCGTCGAGGCGGTTCTTGCGTTTGGCCAGGCCGTGGCCCTCGTCGTCGTAGCGGAGGTAGACGACCTTGTCCGCGCCCAGGACCATGCGCGCGGCGGCGACGATCTGCTCGGCTTCCTCCACCGGCACGCGCGGGTCGTTGGCGCCGTGTATCACCATGAGCGGCGAGCGGATGCCGTGGATGTGGCTGAGGGGCGAGATGGCCTGAAGCAGCTCGCGGTCCCGCTCGAGCGAGCCATATTCGTCCTCGCGGAGCGGGACGCGCCACGGCCCCGTGTTCTGCAAGAAAGTTACGAAGTTGGCGATGCCGCAGATGTCTATCCCCGCGGCCCAATTATACGGCTTCTGCGTAAGCTCGGCCAGGACCATAAAGCCGCCGTAGCTCGAGCCGTAGACGGCGATCTTGAAGCGGTCGCACCAGGGCTGCTCCGCCAGGTACCACCATCCCTCGTAGACGTCGCGGACGGCGTCCAGCCGCTTCTCGACGTTGTCGGCGTCGGCGTACGCCTTGCCGTAGCCCGTCGAGCCGCGAAAGTTGGGGACGAAGACGGCGTAACCGGCGCTGAGCCAATATTGATAGATTTCGTCGAAGGAGGGGCGCTCTTGGACCTCGGGGCCGCCGTGGGCGTGGACGACGACGGCCGTGGAGCGGTCGTCCCTGGCGCCGCGGGGCACGTACAGGTAGGCCGGAATCGTCGTCCCGTCGAAGGAGGGGTAGAAGACGAGCTCGGGCGCGACGAAAGACTCGGCCGGGATGCCGGCCAGCGCGGCCTTCGTCACGCGCGCCGCCGCGGCGTCGCCGATGCGCCAGGCGTAAACATCCGCCGGCGCCGTCGGCGACGAGTAGGTGAACAATAATTTACGCTCGTCGGGCGAGAAGCGCATCCCCCACATAACGCCCGCGGCGGGGAGCTTGGGCGGCGTCACGTCCTTCTTCTTCTTGAGGTCGCGGAGGTGCAAGGCCGAGTAGCCGTCCTCGTTCGTGGTCCACAACAGGTAGCGGCCGCTTAGGGAGGTTACGACGTCGCCCACGTCCCAAGGGGGCGTCTCGAGCCACTCGTATTCGCCCGCGGCCAAGTCGTAATAAGCGAGCGATAGGTAGTCGCGGCCTTCGTCGTGGGTGTAGTAGAACCCGCGGCCGTCGGCGGCCCACGCCACCGCGCCGACCTCTAGCTCGCCCTCGTGACGGGTTAAGTGGCGCGCTTCGCCCGTCGCGACGTCGACCAGGTACAGGTCGCAATCCTGCGAGCCGTGGGCGCGGTAGGTTATGAGGCTCGAGCCGTCGGGCGAGAAGGCGAGGGCTTGGTTGTAGCCGTCGTGCCGCATGACGAGGCGGCGCCCGCCGGTCTCCAGGTCGTAGACGTAGAGGTCGAAGTAGCGCTCGTCGCGCTCGTTGGCGCCGACGGCGACGTAGCGGCCGTCGCGGCTCCAGTCGCCGTATTCGTAGATGACCTTCGGGTTGTCGGTCAGCGCGGCGAGGGCCGAGCCGTCGGCGTTCATAATATACAATTGGTCGCGCTCGTTGCCGCCGACGTTCGTCGCCGCCAGGACCTTCCCGGTAACCGGGTGCGCCGCGGCGTAAACGACGCCCTCGTCGAAGAACGTTATCTGCTCGGGCCAGCCGCCGCCCGCGGCCACGCGCCAGGCCTGCGTGACGCCGGTGGCCTGGTTGCGGAAGATAATCTCCTCGCCCCCCGGCAGCCAGTAACCCTGGTAGTTGCCCCGGATATTGAGATATTGCTCGATGGTGTAGCCGCAGGCCGCGGCCGCCAAGGCGCACGCGGCCACAATTACCGCGAAACTTTTTCGTGCCATATCGATACCTCGGCATTTTGTAACATAACGGCCCGGCCGGGGCAAGGGGCCGTTGCAGTTTCCGCCGGATTGACGGCGTCTAGCCGGCGTGCTACCATCGCCCCGGGAAACGGGAATGTCCAGGTTATCTTTGTTGGTTATCGCTCTATTCGTCGCGGCCGCGGCGACTTTGCTCGCGGCCCTGCCGGCGGACGTCTTCTTTTCCTCCGACGAGGGCGTGAAATTCATCCAATTGCGCTCGCTGGCCGCGAGCGGGTTCCGCGACGCGCGCATCCTATGGCCCGGCGACGCGCTGGGCCTCGAGCGCCGCTACACCGTCGTCGAACGCTTCGTCGAGCTCGACGGCGGCGAGTTATACTCGCCCCACCCGCTGTGGTTCGCGCTGGCGGCCGCGCCCGGGTGGCTTGCCTTCGGCTTCCGCGGCCTGTACGTTTTGCCGCTCTTGGCCGGCGCCGCGACCGTCGCGTTAACGGCGCTTTTGGCCCGGGCGTTCGGCTCCAACCGGCCCTGGCTCGCCGGCGCCGTCGTCGCCTTCGCCAGCCCGATATTTTTCTACAGTATTTGTTACTGGGAACACACCGCGGCGGTGGCGCTATGGCTGGCCGGCTTCGCGCTACTCCTCAAACGGTCGGGGACGCGTCTTGTCTTGGCGGGGGCGCTCTGGGGATTGGGCGCGGCGCTCCGGCCCGAGTTCTACTGGCTCGCGGCGTGCGCGGTCGTCGCGCTGTTTTTATTTCATAGAGGCGAACGGCTCCGGACGGCGGCTTGGCCCGCGGCGGCCTTCGCGCTTACCGCGGTAGGGCTCGAGCTGCTGGCCCAGGCGGCGTGGGGGCAACCGGCTTTTATGCGCCTCGGCGCCAACGTCCGGTATGCGGGCCCGGGCGGGCCGGCGGCCTTCGTCTACGCCGTAGGCCACTCGTTGGCGCCGGTCGTGCCGTGGTATTTGGGCGCGGTCGCGGCGGCGGCCATAACTTTTACGTTCTTGGGGATAAAGTGGCGCGCGGGCGCGTACGTCGCCGCGGCGTGCGGCGCGGCGCTGACGCTGCTGTCCTGGCGGTTCTTCCGCGGCCACGCGACGCCGCTCACGGCCGCTTTTCCGGCCGTCTTCGGCCTTGTCTTCCTCGCCCTTCCCGAAGGCCGGCGCCCGTTCGGCGGCGCCGGGGCGTTGGAGAAATCGTTCTACGCCGCCGCCGCGGCCTTCGCCGCGACGTTGTTCGTCGTCATACCCGATACCAGCGGCTACGCCTGGGGGCCGCGGTTTCTGTTATACGTCATCCCGGCGACGGCGGTAGCGCTCAGCAAGTTGGCCTGCAACCCCGGCGGCGCGGCGCGCGCCGCCGTCATAATTTCGCTTATCGTAATGTCCGCGGCGACGCAGCTCTTCGGCCTGGCGCGGCTCGCGGAGACGAAAGCCGGCCGGCGCGACCTCGTCGCCGACCTCGCCTCCCGCGCCGCGGCGCCGGTCTTGACCAATAAATGGTACGTGCCCGCGTACGCCGCGCCCCTTTACTTTCGGCAAGCCTTCGTTTTGGTGACGGAGGAGGGAGAGCTGGCGGAAGTCGGCGCCAGGCTGGCGGCGCGAGGCGTCCGGCGCGCTTATTTCCTGACGGAGTTGCCCGTCGCCCGCGGCGAGAGGGAGGATTATATCCTGGGGTTGACGACGACGCTGGCGCGGGACTTCGACGTCGCCGACGTGCGCGAAGTGGGGCCGGCCGGCGGCGGCCGCTACGGCATACCTTATTATATTTGGTTGCTGCGAATTCCCGGGGCGGGGCCGGGCCGGTAGCGTCCGATTTTCCCTTTGCCGGTAGAAGGATTACGGCCGAAAGGGGCGCGACGAAAGATAGTGGAACTTGATTTTATTACTAATATTTAATATATATAAAGGTTGCGCGCGGGCGTTTTTTATGTTAGGCTTTCGGCCCGCTAAAGGGTGGAGAGGAGGCGGGCGCAACATGGTCAATAAAAACTGCATACTCGGCTTAGCGTTGGCTTTTTCGGCGTGTTTCGCCGCGGCTAGTTCGTACGTCGGCTGGCAGAATATCGACAGGGACACGACCTGGAAGCGCAGCCAGGGCCCCCATTATATATACGGCGACGCGGCGATCGTGAACGGCGCCACGCTTACGATTGAGGCAGGCGTCGAGGTACGCTTTTACGAGGTCAAGGGGACCGGCGGCTACGAAGACGGCGCGGAATTGGTCGTTAGGAGCGGCGCGCTCGTCGCCGAAGGCATGACCGGCATGCCGGTTAAATTCACCTCGGCCAACGGCGTCAAGAAGATGGGGGATTGGGGCGCCGTCGTCGTCGAGGGCTCGGGTCAAATCATCCTCGAGAACGCGGTAATCGAATACGCCACCAACGGCTTGCGCCTCCAAAAAACGACCGCTATCGGTTCCTCCCGTTCCTCCTTTAGCGGGACGGTCATTCGTTACTGCTTGAACAACGGCGTCCTCGCCACCGACTCCCGCGCCAACTTCTATCACCTCTGCGTAGAGAACAACGGCTACGCCGGCGTAAAGGCCATCGGCAGCGGTTACATAACGGCGAATTACTGCGACTTCGTTCAGGAAATGTATAATTTCTACAACGGCTCGAGCAACAACGTCGACGCGGCCAACTGCTGGTGGGGAACGGCGGTGCCGAGCCTTATCGCGATGAGGATTTACGATTACCACGACAACCCGACGAAAGGCGAGGTGGACTTCGACCCGTACTTAACGGCGTCGTGGCGCGAGGGCGGCCGGGTACCCAACTACTCGCTGGGTTTCGTCAAGACGTTCTTCAGATAACGGTACGCGGCGACGCAAACCAAAGCCGCCCCGAATGGCGGCTTTCTTTATTACCACGCCTAAGGTTATAAACATTTAAATAAACCATTTTGGCCCGGGCGAAGAACGCCCGCGCCTCCCGGCCGCGCGCGCAAGCCGAATAGGACGACGCGCTCGACGGCGGCGCCGAAGCGCTCTCGAGCCGCGGCGGCGAATTCCCCGAGCGCCCGCCGCCAGCTCGCCTCGTCGGCTGAGTTGTCTTCGTCTCGAGCCACGGCCCGATTATAAGGTCTAGGGGGGCGGCCGTCAAGGGCAGCGCAAAAAAGGCAACCCGTGCAGGTTGCCTAGAATGGTTTTATTGAAGCGGTATTACGAGGGGGAATAATGCCGGGGTTATTGGATTAGTTTCCCTATATCGCATTTGGTGTGCCTATCGCTCGGCTTCGTGCCGCCTTTCGCAAGGAGGATCAAGTTATTACCGTTGTAGTAGTTTTTAACACCGGTCGTTAAACTCGCGGGTGACGTGCCGCCGGCGTTTTCGGTTATATATTCCCAGGAGTCACCGTCCCAATAGTATAGTTGGATTTTAGCGCCGCCCGCAACCGCTACACGCCAGTTGAATTTGATAGTGTCCCAGGCCGGCTTGTAATCCCAGAAGAAGAGTATGTAGTGGTAACCGAAGTCGAGGCCCGCGGTATTTTTTAATACCCATACGCTGTCCTCAGTTTCTATTACTGATCGGTCGTCTTCAGAGTATTGGATAGCGGGATCGGCGGCAAGCTGCTGGGGAGTCCTATTTAAAGGAGTGTCGTGACCCCAAGAATATACGTTCGTTGCTTCCCCCGTATACGCGAGGGCGAGGGCGGGTAAAACCATAAATCCCGTTAATAATATTATCGTTTTCATCCTCGTACCTCTTATGCGCGATTTCGAATTTCGTTATTGAAATTCGTTAATAACTAATATATATATATACATGTCAAGAAAAAAATTTAACGTCTTAGAGGTCACCGGATACGGCGTCGCGATCGCGGTATTTTCCTCCGTCGTCTTTTTTTCGTTAAATTGTACGGCGACGCCGATTGAAGGGCGAGCCTCCGCGTGGAATAAAGTAAGCGCGGCGCCTCCGGGGGCGGCGAGTTTATTCGCTTCGGACGATACGCACGTTTGGCTCGTAGGCAGCGAAAGCGACGAAGCGGTAATCTGGCGTTGGTACGGTACAAAGCTCGTAGAGGAGTTTAGGTACGGAGAAAAAAAATCGGACCTACACGACATAGATTTTTTCGGCCGCACGGGCTGGGCGGTAGGTGAAGTTAACGCCGCGGGAAAGCGCTCAGGCCTTCTCCTAAGGTACGAAGACGGTTCTTGGACTCGTGTTTTGAATGTTCCGGAGTCCCGCACAGGTTTTTCGAAAGTATCCGCTTCTAGTCGCGACGGCTGTTGGTTGATGGGGTACGGCGAGGTTTTTCGATACGAACGCGAAAATTGGACGCGATTCGGTGATTTACCGAACGCCTGCGACATCGGGTTCTGCAACCCCGGCCGGGGATTTATTACTACGGACTTGGGGCCGTACATATGGGTTTTCGACGGGGCCGGATGGGTACGCGAAAACGTCGTACTACCGCCGGGTTTTTCTACGAGCCGCTTATCTTATATCGCGCCCATACCGGAAGGGGCGTTCTTTAATTGCAGTTTATTTACGGAAGGCCTATCGGAATTCTATTACGGCGCGATATTGCGGCGTGACGCCGCCCCGCCGGGCGAAGGCACTTACGACCTCGTTTTCTTCGCCCCGCCCGGGCCATATTTTTCGCACGTTTCGGGTTTGTCTTACGCCGACGGCGGAAATGGGATAGCCGTAGGCTACCTTACCTCCGTCGCATGCGAAGACGGCGTTTATTACGAAGAAATATTAGACCGCGATTTCGGTACGCCTTTTGCCGTCGCCGTCCTCGGGCCCCGTGATTACTGGATGTTGGCTAAAACAGAACAGGGCGGCAATATTTTGGCGCGTTATAAAAAGTAAAAACGTTTCGGCGTAAGTAAAAAAGGCAACCCGTGCAGGTTGCCTTTTATTACTAAACGTTCGCTAAGGCCCTAGCCGCCCTTCGCGAGGCGGTCGGGGGTATCGAGGGCGATGAAGCCCTCTTTCATCAACAGTTGGGTTTCGTCGCGAGCCTTCTTGATAGTGTCGGCCGCTTTTTTGTAGAGCTCGTCCCGCGAGCCCTTAATGCGCGCTACGCCCTGCTCGATGGCCTTGAGCCCCACGGCCACCGCCTCCCGCGGATATACCTCCCACTCGTCCATCGTCGGGATGAGGTATTCCTCGTGGATGCCCTTGTCGTTGGCGATGTCGGCCAGCGCCTGCGCCGCGGCGATGCACATCTCGTCGGTGATGGTCTTCGCCTGGACATCCAGCGTCCCGCGGAAGATCCCCGGGAAGCCGAGCGAGTTGTTGACCTGGTTGGGGAAGTCGGAGCGGCCGGTGGCGACGATGCGCGCGCCCGCCTCCGTGGCCTTCCACGGCCAGATCTCCGGGATGGGGTTGGCGCAGACGAAGACGACGGCGTCCTTGGCCATGCTCGAGATCCACTCGCCCTTGACGGTATCGGGGCCGGGCTTCGACAGCGCGATCATAACGTCCGCGCCCTTGCACGCTTCGGGCGGGCCGCCCTTGACGCTCTTCTCGTTGGTTATCTGGCAGAAGTGCCACTTCAGCTTCCAGGTGGGGTCGTTCTTGAGGTCGTCGCGGCCTTTGTGCAACGTGTCCTTCGAGTCGCACATTATTATATGTTTGGGGTCGATGCCGAAGTTGATGAGGACGCGGGCGATGGCGATATTGGCGGCGCCGGCGCCGATCATCGTGATGCGGACGGTCTCCTTCTTCTTGCCGACGATGCGGAGGGCGTTGATGACGCCCGCGGTCGTGACCGTGGCGGTCCCCTGCTGGTCGTCGTGCCACACCGGGATGCGGGCCTTCGCGCGGAGCGTGTCCAGGATGTGGAAGCATTTCGGCTGCGAGATGTCCTCGAGGTTGATGCCGCCGAAGACCGGTTGGAGCTTGAGGGAGATGTCGATTATTTCTTCCGGGTCCTTCGTGTCGAGACAGATGGGGAACGCGTCCACGCCGCCCAGGTATTTGAACAACAGCGCCTTACCCTCCATGACCGGAAGCGCGGCCTCCGGGCCGATGTCGCCCAGGCCCAGCACCCGCGTCCCGTCCGAGATGACGGCGACGAAGTTGGCCTTGTTGGTATGGACGAATACCTTTTCCGGGTGGGCGGCGATGTCTTTGCAGGGTTCGGCCACGCCCGGCGTATACCAGACCGCGAAGTCGTCGAACGACGCCACGCGGCATTTGGGCGTGATTTCCACCTTGCCGATGTAGAACGGGTGGAGCCTCATCGCGTCTTGCCCGGGCTTCTTGGCCTTTTCTATCAGCTCTTTTTCGTTAATCAATTTATCCTCCTTGCTGGGACGTGACGCGTATACCGGCGCGGGCGACGGTTCCGCGTCGAAAGAGCGCCTGTGAAAATAATAACGATTGGATTGCGTATTAAAAATGCCGCGGCGGCTCGGCGGGGTCCATCTCGCGGGACTTCTTACATCATAACACAAAGGCCACGCGGGTGCAAACGAAAAACCGATTCTTGCGGCGACGCCGGACAAGGGCCCGGCGCGGTTGGGCGCCCTTACACCGGGGACGCGTGAGCCCACGCCCGCGATAAGATTACGGAAGCCGCCCCTCCGGGGCGGCTTTTTTATTGAAAATTAACGGCTACCGGATATAATAACAAAACTAAGCCGTCGCGGCCTTAAGACGTCGGCGGCCGACGTCTTTCTTTTTACGCCGCGCCCCCCTTATCCACTTATGCGCCTCCTCGTCGTTACCAACATGTACCCCCGCGAGGAGGACCCCTCCTTCGGGTCCTTCGTCTACGAGCAGGTGGCGTCGCTCAAGGCCGCCGGCTTAGCCGTCGACGTCTACTTCATCGCGGGATACCGCGACCGGCTGGCCTACCCGCGCGCCGTAAGAGAGCTGCGGGCGCGGCGCCGCTCGTACGACCTTTTCCACGCCCACCACGCGTATTCGGCGGCGGCGGCCCTCGTCGCCGGCGCCCGGCCGCTGGTCCTGACGGTCCACGACAACCCGGTGATAACGAACCCGCTCTATCGCCGCTTCGCCCGCGCCGTCGCCCGCCGCGCGGACCGCTTCGTCGCCGTGACGCCGGCGGCCGCGCGGGCTATGGCGCCCGTGCCGGCCGTCCATATCCCGATGGGGACCGACGTCGAGCTCTTCCACCCGCGCGACAGAGGGGAATGCCGGCGCGAGCTTGGCCTCGACGCCGCCAAGAAGTACGTCCTCTTCCCCGCCAACCCGGCGCGCCGTTCGAAGCGTTTCGACCTCGCCCGCGACGCCGTCGCGATCGCCCGGCGGCTGGAGCCGTCGCTGGAGCTTTTGACGTTCCACCCGGCGCCGCGCCCGCAGGTGCCGCTCTACTTCGGCGCCGCGGACGTGGTAGTCGTCACGTCGGACGTGGAGCTGGGGCCGTTGACGGTCAAAGAAGCGGTGGCGTCGGCGCGGCCGGTGGTGAGCCGCCGCGTGGGCGACGTCGACTTCCTCGACGGCTGCGCCGCCTGCCTGGCGGTGGGCGACGACGCCGGGGATATCGCCGCCGGCATCGTCGAGGCGTTGGCGCTGCCGCCGGTGGACCCGGCCGCGGTGGAGCCCTACGCGATGAAAGCGGTAGCCAAGAGGCTGATTTCGTTATATAATGACGTCGTCGGCGTAAGCCGACGCGAAATGACGACGTCGTCCGAAGGCCGCCGTACCCGTTAGGTCGTGGTAAGTGAAAATTTATCCCGCCGACGATAATCGCCGCGCCGGAAATGCGGCCGCGGTTTTTTATTTATGGCCCAATTGACGGTAGCGGTAGACGCGCGTCACCTCGCCGGCGAGCCCAAGGGCATCGGCCGCTACCTTCACACCCTCCTCGCCGGGATGGCGGCGCTGGCGGATGCGCCCGCTTTCGTACTCATTTCGGACCGCGCATTGGACGCGGCGTTCCCCGCCTTAACGTACGAAACGATAATCGCGCCCGCCCGGCCCGTCTACGCATGGGAGCAGTTCGTTCTACCGCGAACCTTGCGCCGCGTCGCCGCCGACCTCTTCCACGCGCCGGGCAACGCGCTGCCGCTCGAGCCGCCCCGGCCGACGGTCCTCACCCTCCACGACGCCATGATGTTCGAGCGGCGGTTTCACACCTTCGCCGCCAACCGATATTACGTCTACCAGTCGTGGGTGCTCAAGCGCGCGGCGCCGCGCTGCGCCGCGATCATTACGGTATCCGAGACGTCGGCGCGAGATATCGAGCGTCGCCTCGGGCCGGCGGCCGCCTCGCGGCTGACGGTAATCGAGGAGGGCGTCGACCCCATCTTCTTCCGGGATAGGTCGCCGGCGGACCTGGCGACGTTCCGCGAGCGGCACGGCTTGCCCGGCCGATACCTCCTGCACCTCGGCGCCGCTTTTCCCCGCAAGAATACGCGGTTGGTCGTCGAGGCGTTCCGGCGGCTCGAGGCCGTCGCGGCCGTACCGGACCTGGTTATCGGCGGCGTCGCGCGCGACGACGAGGCGACGATACGCGGCTGGGTGGGCGAGGCCGGCGTCGGCGAGCGCGTCCACGTGCAGCGCTATTTGCCGCCCGAGGAGCACGCGTCCCTCGTCGCCGCCGCCGACCTTCTCCTCTATCCTTCGGCGTACGAGGGCTTCGGCCTGCCGGCGCTGGAGGCCATGGCCGCGGGGGTCCCGGTGGTGGCGTCGCGGGGAGGCGCGCTGCCCGAGACCTGCGGCGACGCGGCGGCGTACGCCGAAGCGGAGGCGGGGGCGTTGGCGACCGCGATATCGAGATTGGCGCGAGACGACGAGGAGCGCTGGCGGTTGGCCGCGGCGGGGAGGGCGCACGCGGCGCGGTTCTCGCCCGGGCGCATGGCGGCGCGGACGCTTGACGTTTACCGGGAGGTGCGCGCGGCCACAAAAAGTTGACACCGCCGCGGCGATTTATGCTACATTCCGCCTTTCGAGAGCCCATATGCTCGAAAGGTTTTGTTTTGAAGATACTGCTCATAGCGTCCGAGATACCGTACCCGCCCACCGATTCCAACCGGGCGTGTTACTATCACCTCTTAAGCCATCTCGCCGGCAAGCACGACGTCACGGTGCTGGCGATGTCGTCGGGGGGGACGGCCGAGGACGCGGCGCAGCTCGCGCCCTACGCCCAAGAGATAATCGTCGTCCCCCACGAAATCAAGAAGACGTTCCGGCGCCGGCTGTTCTCGCTGTTTTCGCCGCTGCCGTTCGGCGTCCGCCTGTTCCGGAGTAAGGAATACGCCCGGGCGCTGAGGGACCTTTTGGCGCGCGGGCGCTTTGACCTCATAATCGCCGGCAACGTGAATATGGCGCAGTATACCGCGGCGCTCACGGGGACGCCCAAGGTAATCTTCCCCCAGGACGCCTGGTCGCTCTATTACCGGCGGCAAATGAAGCACGCCCGCCACCCGGCGGCCTTTTTATACAGCTGGCTCCAGCATCTGAAACTGCGGCGCTACGAGCGACGCGCGTACGGCCGCTACGACGCGTGCGTCATGGTGGCCCAGCGGGACGCGGACATCATACGCGCGGCGTGCCCCGGCCTGCCCATATACTTCGCCCACTCGGGCGTCAATATGCCGCCGCTCGAGGGGGCGGCCAAGGAACCCGGCTCCGTCGTCTTCTCCGGCGTTATGGACTATCCTCCCAATATGGATTGCGTCTTCTATTTCGCGAACGACATATTCCCGTTGGTCCGGAAAGAGGTACCGGAGGCGACGTTCCACGTCGTCGGGAAGAATCCGGGGCCCCAGATGCGGGCCCTCGCCAAGCGCCCGGGCGTCGTCGTGACCGGGGCCGTCGCGGACTTGATAGCGTATATCCGGCGGATGGAGATCTACGTCTGCCCCATGCGGCTCGGCTCGGGGATGAAGATGAAGATCGTGGAGGCGCTGGCGGCGGCGCTGCCGGCGGTGAGCACCTCCATCGGCGCCGACGGCATGGACCGGCTGGTGGCGGGGCGGGACTTCGTCGTGGCCGACGGCCCGGGCCCCTTCGCCGCGGCGGTGGTCGACCTTCTGAAGGACGCCGGGGCGCGGCGCCGCTTCGGCGAGGCCGGCCGCGCCGCGGTCGAGAAGGCGTATACGTGGGAGGCCAACGCCCGGGCGTGGGAAAAAATCATAGAAGACGTCGCCCGAGGCGAAAAGGGTTAGGGGAATAGAAAAGGTAAGGCCGCCCCGGCGGGCGGCTTTTTTCCCGCGGCGGCTCACCCCCTCCGTATTTTTTTCTTGACAAGGGCGCCTTTTATCTTAACGTTAAGCGAAAGGGGTTCGCCGAGGGACACGAACCCAGCGGGAGGTATCATGAAAATAGTTGAAATAATAGGCGCCGCGTCCCTGCCGTTGGGAACCGTAGGTGCCATTTTAATTTAACTTGGGCGAAGACTTACGCATATACAAATTCCAAAAACCGCCGCGCTTCGGCGAGAGCTAAGGCGGCGGCTAAGAAGGGGGAGATACGAGATGTTCAAAATAGTTATAACGACGCTTGCGGCCCTCACGCAGACCGCGGCCGCCGTCGCCGGGATGGGCGACGTAATCTCGTCGTTCCGGATGCCCATACCCGGGAACACGGGGCTCGCCTGGGACGGCCAATACCTTTGGAGCTGCCACTATAGCCTTACGTATTTGTATCGCATTACGACGACCGGTAGTCTCGTTTCGTCGTTCCGAATGTCCCCCGCCCCCTACGGGTACTTTTTCGGGACTACGTACGACGGCCGATACCTTTGGGTCTGCGAGTCCCCTATCGGGCGGGACCGTACGTATTTTTCCCGTTTTACTACTACCGGTTCCCGCGTGGGCGGGTTCGAAAAAAACTACGAGTCGCTCGCGGGAATAACTTGGGAGCCGGGCTACCTCTGGCACTACCGTTTCAAATATACTACCGCCGGGTCCTTCGTATCGTCGTTCCCACAGCCGTTCTACCTCCGGGAACTCGCTTGGGACGGCCATTATTTATGGGCGAGTGGCAACGGCGTATACATGACTAAGATAACGAATAAAGGGTCGATCGTTACTAGTTTTCCCGCGCCCGGCGGGGGCGCTTCCGGGGTTACCTTCGACGGAACTTACCTTTGGTACGTCAACGGTACAGGGGGTTGGGCCTACCAGGTAGACATAGACGTCAAGGGCGTTGACCCCGGCTCGATGGGTAAGATAAAAGGGTTATATCGTTAAACGACCAGCGCCGAAAGGGGCCGCCCCCAGGCGGCTTTTTTTATTATGCCGGCAAGGCCAAAGACTTTGGGGCGCTTTTATATTGACGTATACGGGCACAAAATTTACGATATACGCCGATGGCCGCGGAAACGAAACCGCCTTCCCCGAACCGCAAGATGTTATGGCGCAACGTCGGCCTGGCCGCGGCCTTCGTCGTCCCCCTCGCCGTCTACCTCTACACCCTCGCGCCGTCGCTCAACTTCGAGGACGCGATGGAGTTCGCGCTCGGC
>Ga0153916_10001551_pt1 | contig 16578 bp, 19 predicted proteins | sample Opewatmetagenome_FD_109642 | JGI IMG/M metagenome (GOLD analysis project Ga0153916, IMG submission 109642) | Freshwater wetland microbial communities from Ohio, USA - Open water 3 Core 3 Depth 4 metaG | ecosystem: Environmental > Aquatic > Freshwater > Wetlands | place: USA: Ohio, Lake Erie...
ATAGAGTCCGTGGTTGCAGGGGCAGGTAGTGGTTGTTGAATCATAGGGAGTGGTGGTTAATGGTTTAATAGCTTAACGTAGGATGGACCTGTCTTTGAAAAGGGCAACCTGAGAAATTTAATCAACTGATTAAATCGAAGACCCTATAGTTTGTCCTTGGAAACGGCTGGTTAACGCCAAGGAATAGATGGTTATTTAGGGTTTAATATGATGAATCAGACTCGAATTGGGCGTTATTACCATAAGATTTATATAGTAGATGTTATACTATAATTTGTGAGGGATGTTAAAAAATGTCGAGTAAAGTATGCGACAAATGTGGACTTGCAATGGACCTATGTGTTTGCAAAGAGGAAGAACAGGAACAGGAACGTCTCGCAATAGCAGAAGGCAAGTTGAAGCGATGTGGAATTTGTAATGGTTTGTTCAAACCAAGAAATGATGATGATGTTTTATGTGAAAAATGCCGAAGTGAACCAGTTGTAGAAGAAGCGGTTCATGGTAAACCAGAAGTTGAGGCGCAAAAAGTTGAGGTTGGTGAACCTGACCCTGTGCCAAAGAATGTTGAAGTAACTGTTAAAGCTAACGACCAGCCTGCTACTTTTTCGGCTATTCCAGAAGGGCTTCCAGTCGTAGAGAAGAAAACTGAGATTCCAGTGCCACAAGAAGTTATTGTGAAAATCAAGGATGCTTGCGAGAAGGCAAATGAAGATGCTGAACTTATTGACTTCGTTAAGAATCCTGCAATCCAGACCGTGACACTTAAGGGCATAATCAAGGACTCTGGGAAACCAATTGAATTAATCTTAAGTGATGACTATGTGCAACGGCTCGTTAGAGAACTATTGCCAGACGAAAGAAAACGTCAACAGGAACTTTTGGACAAGATGCATGGAATTCGAAAAACCAGAGGATTGTCCGTTGAAGCGATAGATAAACAATTAACCGCTTTAATGCAGGAAGCAGAAAAGAGATTTGATGCTTGTAAAACTGGAACTGACGTGAAGAAAGTAGAAGGTATGTTCAGGGCGAAATTGGCTGTTCTAACTCAGAAGCGATACCTTGCAAAGTTCTCGATACAGGAAGAATCTGAATTATCCTTGCAATTGGCAAAACTACAGCATGGTGAAGAGTAACAATGGTGAGGGGTCGGAGCAGAGGTCTATTCGATGAAGAGACTAAACTATGGATGGTTCACAAGAAGAAAGATGTTAGTTTTCACTCCGATTACCAGAAATGGCGTGAATATTGGAAGATTGCTGGTCCAGTGAAATTTGCATTGGAGCAACTTAAAGTTGACCCTAACATGGGTGGTCCACTTCTTTTCAGTGATGGACAACGTATTTTTCTCGATGATGTAGCCACAGGTCAATATAGATTAGTTATTATAACTGCTGGTCGTGGCTCAGGTAAAACTTTTGTTCTTGCCTGTTATATTATGTGGCGTATCTACACTCATGATAATTGGCATATTGCTTGCATGGGTGGTTCATCCGAACAATCAGACAAAATTGCATTCTATATTTCAGGTTGGATTAGAAACAATCCAACTCTTGAACAATACACTTTGAAAAATATTAAAAAGGAAACTATGACTTATTCTAACAGTTCGGCATCTTTCCATGCCTGCTCTGGAACTTCGGTTCGTGGTCCTCATACAACTGAATTGATTATAGACGAACAAGCGGCTGGTGAAGAAAGCGGTGGTGGACGATTCATTCAAGCGGCTCTCTATGACGTTTCAACAAGTCCAGACATCCGAGTTATCCAAAGTTCTACTGCCCAATATATTCATGGAGACTTTTTGAAGACTTGGAATAATGCAGAAAAAATGGGTTATAAAAAATACACTTGGTCGATTGCAAAACATACCAGTGGAAGAACAGACCCATATTCAACTTACAAGGATAGAGATTCAACACATTGGGCAAGTAACATTCCATGGATTCCAGATATTAACATTCAAATTCTCAGGAAGAAATCAAGTGATGACGAATGGCTCGTTGAAGCCCTTGGTGGAATCAGCATGTCGTCAGGATTAGTTCTTAGTCCAGAGGACTTTAAATCTTGTCTATGTGATGGAAAGGGCATGTGCAATGGATGTCGTCCATACGAAGAAAAGTTCTGTCCAATAATTCAATATATAGTTAACGTAATGGAAGGTGTACAGCAAGTTCCAGTTAGCACAGTTGAATGTCTAAAGCGGTTTGTGCATGAACGAATTATGGGCATAGATTGGGGAAGAGGTTCACCATGCGCATTTGTCATTCTTGGTAGATTTAAGGATTGGGTTTTTGTTCTTGAAACTGTAGAATTCAGTGGCTTAACCGATAAAGAAAAAATTGATTATGCTGACGAATTAGCCAAAAAGTGGGAAATTGACATTATACGACCTGACCCAAGAGAATGGACATTAAATGGAATGCTGGCAGAAAAAGGCTATGCAATTCATGAGTTGTTTAGTTTCGAAGGTGGAAATGAAAAATATGAATATATCGGTACGCTTAAAAAGTATGTTGAACGTCATCAAGTTATAATTCCAACTGTTTTTGAAGATTTAATCAGAAGCATGAGAATGTTGGCTTATGATGAAAATGGCAAAATACGAAAGATAGATGACCATTCATCGGATGCAATGATTTATGCAATAAGTTATTATGGTGAAATAGACACCGAATCTGCGCTTTGGGAACTTCCTAAAGAACAACGTGGAATAAGGTCTCTCTGGTAAACGCAATGTTTATTAATTAGTTCTACACTATAAAAGTGAAGTGAATGTGATGGAAAGTCAATGTCCTGATTGTGGCGCAACTGTTCCTGTACCAGACGATGCCACTAATGACGAAATAGTTAGTTGTCCATGCTGTGGACTTGAGTTGAAAGTTCATATTGAAATTGATGGAGTTTCTCTTTCAGAAATAACTATTGATGGTGAGGATTGGGGCGAATGAGAGAGGAACAAGGCGATATTTGGGAAGCCTATAATGCTGGACTATGGATTGTTATACCAACTAATGGTGATTGGAGAAAAGATGGTGCTTGCGTTATGGGTAGAGGACTTGCTTTACAAACTAAAGAACGATTTCCATGTTTTCCTTATGATTTGGGTGAACGATTAAGAGAATATGGTAATGTTGTTTTTACTTTTCAAAGATACCGTATAATCACTTTTCCAGTAAAGCATCATTGGAATGAGATGGCAGACCTTCATCTTATTGAAGAAAGTGCAAAAGCATTACAAGAAATATTCAAATACAATCTTTCTGGAATTCCAACACCAATTTATCTGCCGAGAGTAGGTTGTGGAAATGGTAAACTTGATTGGAAGAATGTGAAACCAATTCTTGAAGCAACGTTAGATAACCGATTTATAATTATCAGTTTGGAGAATCAAGAATGAAGAAAGGCGATATAATTCATAGAAGAGATGTACCTCAATTCAAATTTATTGTTGGCGATGATGTTGAAGGTTGGAAAGATATGGTCTATGTTGAACCTGTAGAGAAATATAGAGGGTTTGGAAGATGGAAAGGTAGAAAATCTATGATTGATAAAAATGATGAACGGTGGGTTGTAGAGTGATGAGAACTATTACTATGTCAGTTAAAACATGGTTATTCAAATATTTTACACCAGATAAATATTTACTGATTATCGTGATAAATGGAGAACCAAAAGAGGCTATAGAGGTAGGATAATGAAAATAACTCATTGTAGTGAAATGGTCCAGAACTTCGCTGAAATTATGATGAGTGATTTCACCAAACAATCGAAAACAAGAACTGGTATTCATCGTTCTGATGTGATTGCTTGCCCATTAAAGTGTTATTGGAGATTAACTGGATTAATCAAGCCTATTTATACAAGCCAAAATGTAGGCATTCTTCTAATTGGTACTTTGGCGCATATTGCTTTACATAAGAACTTCGATGCACAGGAAAAAGTTTTTAATTTAGATGGTATGGATGTAACAGTTGATGCTATTTTTGGTCAATCCCATGATTCAAAAATAGATTATCCAATAGAAAGTAAAACCACACGAAAACGGATTTACCGTAAAGAAGATATTCCAGAAGAATGGTTGCAACAACTTGCAATTGCTATGTCAGTTATGAATGTTGATACAGGGTACTTGATGATATTTAACGTCATCAATTTTAGCATAACTGTTTGGGAAGTCAATATGCGGTGGGATGAACGAGAAATGTTCATTAATGCCGCTAAGTGGCAAAAGAATAGCATACTCGATTCAGTTGCAAAACGAAAGCCAGAACTATTAACTCCAAAACGTTCAGAATGCGAATGGTGCGCTTATAGACCTATGAGAAAAAGAGAATTGGATGAAGGATGCCAATATTATAATCCTATGCCACGGAAACCTGCGGTGTAACTTCATCTGGTTCTGGGAAGTCAATATTCTTTAATACTAAATCAACTTCCATTTTTGGGTTCAAAAGTTTAATAGTCATTAGTAATTTCTTTAGTCTTCTATGTGAAACAATTCTGCCTGTTTCGTCTCTCCATTCTCGTTCTTCATCAAGAAATAGGTCGGGGAATTTTCTGGCAAGAATAACCATATTGTTTAGGTCTCGGTCTATTTTCTTCTGAATCCTATTCAAGTAAACAGCATATTTTGAGGTCTTCTTCAATTCTGGGTTTTTCTCGGCTTCAAGCAGGAACTTTATCATTTTTTCCGTTATCATCTAACTCACCATTTTAATCAGTTGATTAATTATATACAAAACTTGTATATAAACCTTACGGTTTTTGTTATACATAACATTTATATAGTTGATGGCATTATATCTAATCAGAAGTGATAATTGAAAAATGGAAGCAGATAAAAAGAAATTGCGTTCATTCGTTAAGGAACACGCAAAATCCCCAGACGAAATTAAAGCTGAACTAAAGGCTATGGAAGAAGCTAAGAAACAATACACTCAGGATGTTAGCGCACTCGAAGCCAATTTAAAGAAATTTAATTCTATATTAGACCCTTTGATTGACCCTGCAACTAATGAACCTCTTTGTTGGGTTCGAAGACCTTCACAGGAAGAGTGGGAAGCCATGATTCCAGCAGAACTATTCGAGTATGAAAACATTGAGGACGTACCTAAAGAAGTCGTAAACAAGATTAAAGACCGTCAATTCGATATGATGGCTAACCTAATCGAGATTCCAAAACATGACGCTGACTGGTGGAAGAAAAACAGTAGCAGTTTAGTTTTCCAAGAACTATTTCAGATGCACATTGTTGAAGTGTATCGGAAGTTAGGAGTCTTAGTCGGAAATTTTTAAGTTCCGATTATGGCTTTAATCAAATGGTAATTTGTGAATTCCTGCACTGCTCGTACAGTGAAATGCTGAAACGGTGTCCAAGTCTTTACGATAGACTCATGATATTTGAGTATATACGGCAAAAGAACGATAGGGAGAAAGCGGCTATGCCCCCATTGCCACAATCGCCCCAAACTCCGAGAGCCAGAGTTCCAACTAAAAGGTGAGAAAGATGGGTATGGCAATAAGTGAAACCGACAACGGTACAAAACAAGAAGTTATGGAAACTATTGGAAATGTTGAGAAAGAACTTCCACAAGAAATTGCTGATGAACTAAGTCGAATATGGTATGAGATTTGGATGGATGCAATTGAATTTTGTTCCAAAACCATGGATACAGGCGCACTTGCGTCATCCATCAATGTTATCGAAGGTGGCATGGTTATAGGTGGTGGGATGGGATTATCTCGAACTGCACGTCAACCAATAGGAAATTGGATATTTGACAGGTCGATAATTGCAGGAGATGAAACGGTTATTAATCCAAAAACTGGAAAGTCAACAGCTTTATATGCTGAATGGGTTCATGATGGTCACTTAATGAAGGATGGAGTATTCTGGGAAGGAAATCCGTTCCTTGATGATGCGTTAGCGGCTCATGAAGCTGAGTTAGAAGCGGCTGTTGATAAAGCTATGAAAGAATTAGGATTGGCAGGTGTAGAATAATGCCAGCAGGAACTATGGGTTTAAGAACAATCTGGATTACCTTAAGAGCAGTAAATTATACTGCGCAAGTTTTCAAAGATGTTATTCGTGATACTAAACTTTTATCAGATAGTGAAGCTACATTAGCAAAGCAAACTATGAGAGCAGGTCAACATGCTTTATCGGCAGGTTTAATGTGGACAGTTTTAGGGCAGAGCATAGACAACTCAATAACCAAAAACCTCATGAGTATTGGAATTCTCAATCAAGTGGTTGGAGTTATGAAACCATATGTTGCCGCATTATTGACAACTATCGGTGTTCTTCAAATGCTTATTGGTATTGAGCAGATATACATAGCACTTAAACAATCGAAACTGGTTACAATATATGCTGAATCCATCGCTGTAAACATATTGGCAAGTTCATGGAAGACTGCGGCATTATCAATGTTTGCGGCTTGTGGCATATTCTTTGCTTTGAAGGATGTACTTGGTACAGTTCCAGCATTATTGATAGCGGTAGCCGTAGCTGTTGGAATTATGGCAATTCAATTGTGGATTGCGGCAGGTGCTATGTCCGTTTTAACGTGGGGTCTTGCGGCTATAGCTGGTGGACTTGCTATTACAGGTGCAATTGCGGCTCTTGGTGGAATAAGAGAATTTCCAATGGGTACAAGAATGATTGAAGCTACAGGTCCAGCCATTGTTCATAAAGGTGAAGTTATCTATAATCCTGCAACTAATAGACCAACTCAGATAGGAAGTGATATGAGTGGTGGACCGTCAACAACAATGCAAGAAGTAAACATAAATGTACAGGAACTTCATACAAAATCAGACAAAGATGACGTTGACGAAAGACTTGGTAAAGCGGCATATAAGTTGGCAAAAAACAATAGATAGGTGATTCAATGTCAACGATGGAAGCTGTATGGACAATTGAAGTTGATGGAATATCCAGAAAATATAGAGACTTAAGATTCGATAAAAAACTTATAAAAGAATCTCCTACAGAATTTACTGCAAAAGTAGAATATGACATTGCCCACTTAATAGATTTCATGGATTTGGTGGAAATCAAAAGAAACGGTACAACCGAATGGAAGGGATTTGTAACAGAAAGGGAAATTGCTTGGGATGAAGAAGGAAGATTTTACAATCTTACTGGAAAAGATATGTCGTTCATTTTGTGGAAGAAGATGAATGAAGAATTTACATCTTATGCCGAAGGGATAGAGGGATTTTTTGGTAAAGTAAATCCATCCCAACTAATAAAATTACTTCTTAGAACTCCACGGTCAGACCATCCAAGCGAAGATGATGCATTCAAATACAATAAATCTGGATGGGGACTCGATGCAAGCAGAATATCCGATGTTAGAGCATCACGAACATCATATGGAGACCCATCTTGGGTTTTCCTTAGAGAAAGAGGAATATCTGGATGGAGAAATGTTGGCAATCCGTATTCTATAGCCACTCTTGTTCCGAATGCAGTAATTGATACATCGGGCTGGACAACAGTTGGTGCAAGTCCATACATTAATACTAATGATGGGGATACCAGTTATATAAAAAGTACGCAAACCATGGATGTTGATGCTATTTTTAGATTTGAGAACTTAATTGCTTCGGCTCAGGCAATTAATTCCGTTCATTTAAGCATAACTTGGAAAGGCGATTTCACCTATTGGTGGTGGATAGAAGCCATGTTCGAAATCTATCTATCTACTAATGGTGGTTCATCATACAATTATGTCGGATATGCATATGGACGTTCCATGGGTGCTTATTTCACTATGACGTGGGATGTGACAAGTTTGTTTGATTCTCCGTCAAAATTACAAGGCAATCAATGTTACATTAAATTCGTGAATAAGCGAACAGGATTATCTTCAATAATAACGTATGCGCAATTGTTGGTAAATTACGCATCTGGTGGAACACAAGAATTAGGAGACGAGTTTGACATTTACCACGATGAAGAAGAAACTGTGGGAATTTATATTGAAAGTCGTGCAGACGAACAAAGTTATGCACGAAATTATGGGCTATTATCGGTAACTGACAACCTTCAAGATTTTGGAGCATATCAGGAAACAGACCCAAACTTTCATATAACAAAAACCGCAAACCATATCGACTTTTTCTCATATGAAAATGAAGATGCTTACGTTTACAAAGATTTTGGAGAAGGATACTTTACTGGATACTTCGACCATTGGTTCAATATTAAAGTTGTAACTGACCCTGTTCCTGTAGGTCACATATTTGGAATATGGGCTGTAACAAATGACATTGATGATTATGCAGGATTAGCAAGTGGTTCAAGAAATAATCTTGCCATGTCGATTCAGAATGGTGGAAGTGGACCTAAATTCTACCTACGAGAAGTCCATAATGGTACATCAAATATTTCTGCACCATCATTAGAATTAACGGAAGGAACAACGTATGCGATTCACATCAAACGTATTGCAGGGTCGGTGACGGCATATATCTATACAGGTACAGGAGTTTTATTTGATACCATAACATTGACTATGGCTGTTTCAGGTAATGCATTCAGATATTTGTTCGGATGTTTAACAGCGAACAATGGAGATGCAACATCGACTGATGTTGATTTGGATAACTTGATTCTTGAATCTTATGTTGACCTTGGATATGTAAATAGTAATACGTTTAGAGATATAATTCACAGTTGGATACCACAGATTACATCTCATATAAGAATAAGAATAACTTCGCCAGATGCTTCTCATGCTTGGGCTATTTCGCAAATTTATCTTTATAAAGCGGAAGAACTTGACTATAGAATAATGTATGAAGGTGGAACTGTGCCATCATTAGCATTGAATCAGTACATTCAGGAAGTTGTTTTTGATGAAACATTTTCATCTTATGTAGGTCCATTGAACATTCCAGAAGGAAGAGTATTAGATTCGATTAACTCGATTTTGGAAAAGATGAGTGTGGCTTGGATTCCTTATGAGTGGTATATGGAATTCAATGCGGAAAATACATTTCACATAACTGATAGAATTGGTTCTGATAAGTCTGGATGGATAAGTTTTATTCTTGGAGAAAACCTTGAATCGTCTGAATATACCGAGAACATAGATGATACATTCCAGAGAGTAAAAGTGAGAGGAAGAGGAGAAGGTCAACGTTCAGATGAAGTAAGTTCTGGATGGATAAGTCATCCTACAGCAATAGCCGATGTAAAAACATTCATTGAAGAAGTGAAATCTGTGAAAGAGATAGTTAATAAAACTACGGCTCAAAGTTTAGCCGCAGTTCAATTGATGGCAAACGGAATGCATAAAGATAATATAAAAGTCAACGTAAGTCGTGATGAATATAGTAGTATGACTTATGATGTTGGCGATGACATTTTAATTAACGACTCATTAATTGGAGTAAATTCTGCTAAACGATTATACAATATCAGAAAAGTTATAACCAGTGATGGAGAAAATGTTACGTTATGGGTTGGAAGTCCACATAAGACAGAAGCAGATATATGGAATGAAATATTTGCACGATTAAAGGACTTGGAATTATCTGGTGGAATTGCTGGCGATTGGGTTGACCAAGGAAAACAAGGATTAGTTGACCCTGAGCAAGTTGACTCTTTATTTGAAGCTACAAGAAAAGAAGATTCCATTGAGACAGGAAACGATATAAATGACGCTAAGTGGAGTACATCTATTGGCTCTGGATGCTCATGGAATACGGCTGAAAACGGCATAGTTATAACTGGACCAAACAGTGGAAGTGGAATAAAAATAATAACTGTTGACATGAAGTATGAACGAATACTTAATTACGGTGGAAGTGAATGGGCAATAAAAATGGAAGAAAAACCACGTATGGAATTTACGATGGCTTTATATGAAGTCACGGAAGGTCAAGCCTATTTTTGGAGAGCAGGAGACGAATTCATAATTGGTCTCGCAAAATCAACTGCTGGTCACTACTTCAAGATTATTGCGCAAGGAAGTAGTACATTCAAAGTTTATGCGGCTTGGAAAGATGCAAGTGAAGTAGAAGTATTGAAGGAAATGACTACGATAACCTCTGTAACTAAATATAGATATATAATAAAAACTGACTATGAGAAGAGACGTGTGCTATTTGAGGTTTGGGATGTTGAAAATAATGCAACCTATCCAGTTGTGGCTGTTAGAACTAACATAGTAACAACTGATACGGTTCATCCATTATACATGAAACTTTCATCAGATTGTGGTGGTCAAGCAAACCAAAAGGCAGAAGTCTTCATTTATCACATGAAGATAGAATATACAAAGGTGAATGTATAATGTACAAAGAATTAATAACAATAGTGATTCCAGTAAAAGAGAATCCAGAAATTGTAAGTGAATTCATATCTGGAAATTCTGAAACGTTGAAGAATTGCAACGTGATTACAATAGATACCGATGGTGGAAAAGAATTAAAGAAGTATGGAACATATTTAAAGAAAGAGTGTTCCATGGTACTTGCTCGAAAAATCGGGTTTTCATTAGTGAAAACTCCATTCCTTCTCAACCTTGATGTTGACAATATTTTGCCAGAGCATTACGTTGAAGATGCTTTAGACATATTGCAACAATTTTCCAATGTAGCAGTTGTGGCAATAGATTATGAAACTTGTTTAGGTCATTATGGATTCGGTACTTCGCTTTGGAGAACAGAAGTGCTTAAGAAACTTTATGATTATGAACAACTCAAAGAAGGTTTGTGCGAATGCATATATATGTGGAGACAAGTTCTAAGAGAACGTCTTAGGATTGAAACTCTTCCATGTAGAGCCGTTCACTTAAAGGTGATTAAGAAATGACCGAAGCATTTATGAATCGTGGATTTGAGACTGGAAGTTTATCACCATGGGTTGGCAATGGAGTAGTAGTTTCAAGTGTTCAGCATAGTGGAACATATTCCGTTGAGATGGATTGGGATATTTATGTTGAACAGACATTTGATTTGGCAATAGCAAAAGCATGGTGCAGTGCCTTCGGGTTTTATGCTATGGGTGCTGGCAGTGTTGAAGTAACTTTATATTTCAGCGATGCAACATCGAGTACAGCCAGTCAAGGAGTTGGTTATCCTTATGATGAATGGAATTACATAGATGTTTTGAATTGGATAATAAATCCATGCACAGGAGAATACCTATTTCCAGCCAATAAGAAAGTTACAAAAATTAGAATTACGTCCAGATATGGTCTTATTCATGTTGATGATGCATCATTGTTGTACGAATTAATAAGTCTAATCATAACTGGTTCTGTTACATTTGAGTCGAGCCATGTTTTAGCGGCAAAAATAACTGACGCTTCCAAAGTAGCTATTAGAGATATACCACGGAGAGCAAATGGTTCAATCATTGATTATGGTACATGGACTCAATCACCAATTGGTCTTGAGTTTGAAGTTAGGGTGTCAACGCCTGAAAAAGTCACTCTTGAGTCCATATTTAATAATAGTGCATTCGTTACGGTTGAATTAAATAGTGAAGTAGGAACTTGGACATTTACAAACGCATGGTTAACAACTAAAAAAATTACATATGAATATTCGAAAACAGACGATGGAACTGAACGAAACTGGAAAACGAAAATAATTCTCATTGCTGAAACTGCAACGTATGAGGAATCTTAATATGACTGTAACTTTAGCATATGGAAGTTGCCCCTCAGTATCTATAACCATTGATACGGTTGGTAACTTACTTGAATTTGATTCCACCGAATCAAACAATGTAGCTGTTCCGTCATGGGTCAATCAAAGTCCAGATATTGATAATAACGTATGGACAAGAAAAATTGAGGAAATAACTTATGTTGTTAGATTATCTGATTTAGACTATAAAAAATTGAGGGATTTACAAAACTTTCATGCACTTTTAACTTACAATGATGATGTTTTTGGGAAAGTAGATGAACAATGCTGGATTAATAATCTTGAAGCTGAATATGCAGGAGATGAAAATTCGGCTTTACCTTGGAAAGTCACTTTAACTTTGGTTGTACCAATCTAATATATAATCATGATTTTTGTATCTTTATCGTATTCCGCATCGAACTGTGCTTCTGATTTGTTTAATATGGCTTCTTTTATCTGGCTTAAAAATTCATTTTTGTCTCCTTCAATGACAATATTTCTGCCTTGAACACGATACCATTTCTCTCCACCATCAACAGACCATTCAAAAGATTGTCGTTTAATAATGTCGATGGACATGGGGATACTTAAATCTGGTCTCGTATTGACTGAGGATTTACAATTCTTTAGTTTTTCGAAAACGCATGATTCGCATATTGGAGTCATATCCTCAAGTAAAAATTTAGCTTTTGCTTTACATGAACAAACCGCATCTTTTAACCATTCTGGAACAGGGAATAATATTGTATTGTTGGGATTATGAGAAGTATATTCGTACATTGTGGTCGTACCTATTTGTTTGCCAGTTTGTGAAGGTCTGAGCAATATCTTCATCGTTCTCAATATTTACACCTATAGATATATTAGTGGTCTTCCTCTTAAACCTTTCGGCAACCAAATAAAATCGTCATTATCAATTTCTCGTTTTAGGTGCTTCTCGTCTTTCACGTTGGCAAAAATTACTTTCTTTTGAACCTCTGGGTCGTTCAAGTGAAGCATTCCAATTTTCTCATAGAATTGTATTGAACTATCTAATGACCACAGAATAATTGGCATTTTATGATGTCGAGCAACAGTTTTGAGAACATCAAACATCATTCGTCCATAACCATTTAATTGGTAACTATCATCGGTTGAAACATCCGCTACACGAATCATAGGTCCATCAAACATGAAATATGTCCTTGCTATTTGTTTTCCATCGACAAAGACAGTAATTTCTTCCTTAATCATATTCAGGTTGATTACTATTCCAGCATATTTCTTTCGTTTTTTTCCCCTCATTTGGTTTGCCATAATTATCACAAATCCTGATACATCATCAACCTATATAAATTTTACGGAAAACATTAACCTTTTTTGTCGCAACCTTTAAATAGCAGAATGTTTACTAATAAAGTGATTAACATGCTATACATAGTCTCAGTGGATTATAACGATGACCTAAATTGCATAGTTTTGAAGTTGTATAATAGTGAAACTGAGAAGTTAGAATATTACTATGATGAGAAGTTCAAATCCCACTTTATTGCCGATGAACCGATGACTATAAAAGGAATCGTGAAACAAGAGCCGATAGCAAAATATAATGCCTTACATGATAGGATTGATAAGTTAGTAAAAGTTTCTACGGAAACTCCAAGCGTAATCGCATCCATGAATCGACAGATGAAAGAAGATGAAAAGAAAGGAGATAACACGTTAAGAAGCAAAGTCAGAGAGAATCACATTAAATTTTTCCAAAGCTACATCTATGATAAAAACATCAGAATTGGTATGCCATATTATAGGGGAAAGGAAGACCTGCTTTTCGCAGTAGATGACATGGCAGAAAAAACTGTTGCTGAATTAATGAAACTTATTAATCCAACTTCTGCCGATATTGATGTTTATGAAGATTTTGCACGACTACTTGAATATCCTGCGCCAAACTTTAAGCGCATATCTCTTGACGCTGAAATCCTTAATGAGAACGATAAACAAGTTCCAGACCCAGAGAATGCCAATATGCCCATTTTATGCGTTTGTCTTGTCTCGAATATAGGAGAGAAATTTGCATTCGTTTTAGTTCAAGAAAATCAAGCCAAATTTGATTTAAACATAAACTTTTCAAAGGTATCTTTCTTCACAGATGAAGCGGAGATGATTAGGGCAATATTCAAACTTGTAGCAGAATATCCGTTCATTGTAACTTTTAACGGTGACGATTTTGACTTACCATATATATTTAATAGGGCTTTAAGGTTGGGAATTCCACTTGCTGATATTCCAATTTCGATGAGGGAGAAGATGACGTTTTGGAGTGGCTGTGTTCATCTCGACCTATATAAATTTTTTGGTATTAGGGCTATGCAAACTTATGCTTTTGCGGCAAAATACAAAACCATTGATTTGGATAGCATCAGTAGGGCTTTATTGGGCAAAGGAAAGCTGGACGTTGGAAAATGGGTAAACACAATGTCCTATGAAGAACTTGTCACTTATTGTATGAACGATGCCGAATTAACGATAGAACTTACAACATACAACGATAGTCTTGTAATGAACCTAATTCTTGTTTTGGCACGTTTAAGCAAAATGCCAGTTGATAACGTGAGCCGAAAATCAATCTCAAATTGGATTAGAAGCATGATATATGCCGAACATAGAAAGAGGAACTTCCTAATTCCACGGTCAGAAGAAATTATCGAACTAAAGGGAAAAACTTCAACTACGGCAAAAATCAAGGGAAAGAAATATAAAGGTGCAGTAGTCGTAGAACCAGTATTTGGAATCCACTTCAAAACAGAAGTAGGCGACTTCGCCAGTCTTTATCCAACAATCATAAAGAATTATAACCTTGGATATGCAACCGTGAATTGCATCCATGAATCCTGTCAAGATAATAAATTCGCTGGACTCCCACATTGGGTTTGTAAGAAACAAAGAGCTATTGAAAGTCAATTAATCGGTTCATTAAGAGATTTGAGAGTTTTCTGGTACAAACAAAAAGGCAAAGATAAAAAACTCGATAAAAACAAAATGAACTGGTACAAGGTTTCAGAACAATCAATTAAAGTCTTCTGCAATGCGGCATATGGAGTCTTCGGAGACGAAGATTTTACTCTTTATTGCCCACCTTTTGCTGAATATGTTACTGGAATAGGCAGATGGATTATTACACAGACAATTCAAAAGGCTCAAGAATTAGGTCTTGAAGTTATTTATGGCGATACTGATTCAATTTTCATTAAGAATCCACCAAAAGATAAATTAAATGAATTGATGGCGTGGACCAAAAAATCATTCGACATAGAATTTGAACTTGATAAATCCTATCGCTATGTGTGTTTAAGTAAGCGAAAGAAGAATTATATTGGTGTTCTCGAAGACGGATTTGTTGACGTTAAAGGTATGACTGGAAAGAAGAAGCATACACCAAAAATGTTTAAGGACGCATTCAATACAACAAAAGAATTACTTGCACAAGTGTACACGGAGCAAGATATGAATATCAGAAGAAACGAAATTCGCAAGATTGTTAAAACAACATATAATACACTCAAAAAGCGAAGTTGGACCAACATTGAGGATTTAGCCTTTCACGTTTCATTAACCAAGAATGTGGAAGAATATGATACTTTACCACAACACGTTAAAGCGGCAAAATACCTCATTGAGAAAGGTTATGCTGTTGGAAGTGGTTCAACTATAGACTTCATTAAAGTTAGAGGAAAGAAAGTGAAACCTGCCAACTTAACCAGAGTCGATGAGGTTGATGTTGATAAGTATGTGGATTTCTTAAAGCACCTATTCATTCAGATGCTTGAGCCGCTTGGCATAGATTGGGATAAGGAAATTCTTGGCATAACGCAAATTTGTTCATACTAAAAACCGTAAAGTTTATATATTAGTTATGTGTAATATCTCACTTGCGAAGGGGCTGTCTCGAAGGCTCTACCACGAAGGATTAACCCCCCTCAAGGCGATGGTAGGAACATAGCCAGAGACAAAAGCATATGAACTGCCTTCTTCCATGCCACAATTAGTGACTTGGATTGTAAGGGTGCGAAGCCTGCCTTCTTTGCGTCCAGTGGGAATGGCGCAATGCCATCAAGGTGTGAAGAAGCGACAGTAAGGCGCAGAGTTTCTCTCCGTCTCTGTCCGTGTGTATCGTCCAGAATAGGATGGGATTGACTCCATCTGAGGTCTGGCGTGTGGATGCCCAAAGTGGTCCGTGAACACGATGGGGAGTCACATCCACACGAAAGTAAATATCTATAGCGTTTCCAGCTATCGTATAAAGCTGGTGGTCTCCCCAAGGAGTGTGTGGTGGGGTTCTCCCCTGCCACTTCATAGTCAAACAGAGCCATTAGTTTACTTGGCATGAAGAATAGCACCAAAAGGCACATTAAGTTTCACTCCGAAAGAGTGACGGCTGATGAGGTTGCGGTGCTGGCGTGGTCTGCCGCAACCACATGGCTTTGTGAGACAATCAAAGTCACGGCAGGAATGCCAAGACATATAATGAATGAAGGAGTGAATGAAAGAATGTTAGGTGAGAGAGTACACTTCGGTTATTACACAGATAAAACTAAATTAGATGATGTGGGCAGAGGATTCGGAAAAAGAATTTTTTATTCCGTCAAACAACGTCTTGTATGGCGATTTTATTTACGTTTTTTCAAGACTGACTTAAGACCCTGTGGAAATTGTCAACGAAAGATTCAAGAGGATTTCATAAGAATATTCAAGAAAGAAGTGCCAATTGAAGATGCTAATTTCTTTGTTAGTATGCGATGGCAAGGTTTATGCAAACGATGTAAGAAAGAATTTGATGAAGTGCTACAGGACCAAGAAGTTATATTGGGAAATAGAGAATATACACCATTGCTTGAGTTACAACGAGTCTGGATTAATGTGGATGAAACATATAAGGAA
>Ga0153916_10001552_pt1 | contig 16572 bp, 11 predicted proteins | sample Opewatmetagenome_FD_109642 | JGI IMG/M metagenome (GOLD analysis project Ga0153916, IMG submission 109642) | Freshwater wetland microbial communities from Ohio, USA - Open water 3 Core 3 Depth 4 metaG | ecosystem: Environmental > Aquatic > Freshwater > Wetlands | place: USA: Ohio, Lake Erie...
ACGCTGGCGCCGACCATGCGCGTGCCGATCTTGATCAGATAGGGACGGCCGGGGAGCATGGCCTCGTCGTCCATCCAGACCAGCGTGGCCTCGAACTGATCGGCGACGGCCGGCGGGGCGGCCGCGGCGGCGATGACATCGCCGCGGGAGATGTCGATCTCGTCCTTCAGCGTGACCGTCACCGACTGGCCGGCGACGGCGTGGGGCAGGTCGCCGTCGAAGGTGACGATGCGCTCGACGGTGCTCTCACGGCCCGAGGGCATGGCCTTGATCTTGTCGCCGGGGGAGACCGTTCCCGAGGCGATCAGGCCGGAGAAGCCTCGGAAGTCCAGGTTGGGGCGGTTGACCCACTGGACCGGCATCCGGAACGACTTCTCGCGCAGGTCGTCCTCGACCTCGATGGCCTCGAGATGGGCCATCAGGGCCGGGCCGGCGTACCAGGGCGCCGCGTCGCTGGCGGTGGTGATGTTGTCGCCCCGGAGCGCCGACATCGGGATGGGGGTGAAGGTCGTCAGGCCGATCTGGCCGGCGAAGTCGCGGTACTCGGCCAGGATCGTGTCGAACACCTCCTGCGACCAGTCGACCAGGTCCATCTTGTTGATGGCCAGGACCACGTGGCGGATGCCGAGCAGGCTGACGAGATAGCTGTGGCGGCGGGTCTGGGTGAGCACGCCCTTGCGCGCGTCGATCAGGATCACCGCGGCGTCGGCGGTCGAGGCGCCGGTGACCATATTGCGCGTGTACTGCTCGTGGCCGGGCGTGTCGGCGACGATGAACTTGCGCTTCTCGGTGGAGAAAAAGCGGTAGGCGACGTCGATGGTGATGCCCTGCTCGCGCTCGGCGGCGAGGCCGTCGACGAGGAGGGCGAAGTCGATCTCGCCGCCCTGGGTGCCGACCTTCCTGGAATCGGCCTCGAGGGCCGCCAGCTGGTCCTCGAAGATCATCTTGGAATCGTAGAGCAGCCGGCCGATCAGGGTCGACTTGCCGTCGTCCACCGAGCCGCAGGTCAGGAACCGCAGCAGGGACTTGTGCTGATGGGCGACAAGATAGGCGTCGATGTCCTCGGCGATGAGCTCTGAGACGTGGGCCATCAGAAGTAGCCTTCCTGCTTCTTCTTCTCCATGGAGGCGGCCTGGTCGTGGTCGATCATCCGGCCCTGGCGCTCCGACGTCGTGGTCAGAAGCATCTCCTGGATGATCTCGGGCAGGGTCGAGGCCGTGCTCTCGACGGCGCCGGTCAGCGGGTAGCAGCCCAGGGTGCGGAAGCGCACCGACTTCATCATCGGCGTCTCGCCGGGCTTCAGCGGCATGCGGTCGTCGTCGACCATGATCAGGGCGCCGTCGCGCTCCACCACCGGCCGCACCTCCGAGAAATAGAGCGGCACGATCGGGATCTTCTCCAGGTGGATGTATTGCCAGATGTCCAACTCGGTCCAGTTGGAGATCGGGAAGACGCGGATGCTCTCGCCCTTGTTCTTCCGCGCGTTGTAGAGCCGCCAGAGCTCCGGGCGTTGGTTCTTGGGGTCCCAGCGGTGCTGCGCGGAGCGGAACGAGAAGATGCGCTCCTTGGCGCGGCTCTTTTCCTCGTCGCGGCGGGCGCCGCCGAAGGCGGCATCGAAGCCGTACTTATCCAGCGCCTGCTTGAGGCCTTCGGTCTTCCAGACATCGGTGTGCAGGGCCGAGCCGTGCTCGAACGGGTTGATGTTGCGCTCGACGGCTTCCGGGTTCTTGTAGACCAGAAGCTCGAAGCCGAGCTCCTTGGCCATCCGCTCGCGCATCTCGTACATCGCCCGGAACTTCCAGGTCGTGTCGACATGCAGCAGCGGGAAGGGCGGCTTGGACGGATAGAAAGCCTTGGCCGCCAGATGCAGCATCACGGCCGAGTCTTTGCCGATGGAATAGAGCATCACCGGACGCTCAGCCTCGGCCGCGACCTCGCGCATGATGTGGATGCTCTCGGCTTCCAGGCGCTGAAGGTGCGTCAGTCTGGCCGGCGAAATGGCGGGAGAAACGGTCATGGGCCTCAGGTCTGGCGCGGCGGTGGCGCTCATGGACGGGCAACCTTGCACAAAAAACGAAACGCCGCCTGCCGCGGGTTCGCGGCGTGCGGTTTGGCCCTGCGCTTCGATCTAGGGGACCGCATGCTGGGCGGCAATAGGACGGTTTCTCCGGACATGCGTTAGATTTTCTGACCGGCGTATGGCTGACGACTGTGGCGCCACGAAGTCCGAAAACCGCGAATGGCTATAGGTGAATGTCCGAAAACCGCGAGACATTGGCGGGGCGAAGGATGATCCTGGATATATGGATATGGATCACGACGCCTGCTACCGCGCCGACCTCACACGGGATCCCCGGTTCGACGGGCGGATCTTCGGCGGGGTGAAGACCACCGGCATCTACTGTCGCCCCATCTGCCCGGCACGCACGCCCAAGCGTGAGAACATGACGTTCTTCCCCTCGGCCGCGGCGGCGCAGGAGGCGGGATTCCGACCGTGCCTGAGGTGCCGGCCCGAGACGTCGCCGGATCTCGGCTCGTGGCGGGGCACGTCGAACACCGTCTCGCGGGCGCTGGGGCTGATCGAAGCCGGCGCGCTGGACGAGGGCGACGTGGAGGGCGTGGCCGACCGCCTGGGCGTGGGGGAGCGGCAGCTGAGGCGGCTGTTCAAGCAACACCTGGGGGCCTCGCCCATCGCGGTGGCGCAGACCCGGCGTGTGCTGCTGGCCAAGCAGTTGATCCACGAGACGGCGCTGCCGATGGGGGAGGTGGCGCTCGCCGCCGGCTTCGGCAGCGTGCGGCGCTTCAACGAAACCTTCCTGCAGCTCTTCGCGCGGCCGCCGAGCGCGCTGCGCCGGGCCGGGGTGCAGGAGGCCGCATACGCCGACAGCGGCCTGGTGACGCTGAAGCTGCGCTACAAGCCGCCCTATGACTGGGACGGCGTGATCGCCTTTCTGGCGCTCCGGGCGATCCCGGGCGTGGAGCTGGTCTCGGCGCGCCGCTATGCGCGGACTCTGAATGTCGCCGGGGCCCAGGGCGTGGTGGTCGTCGAGCCGGGCGAGGGGGACTTCCTGCGCGTCAGCCTCAATTTCCCAAAGCTGTCGGCCCTGCCGACGGTGATCGCACGGGTGCGGCGGGTGTTCGACCTGACCGCCGATCCCGAGGTCATCGGGACCCACCTGAGGGAAGACCCGACGCTGGCGCCCATGGTCGCCGCGCGGCCGGGGCTGAGGGCCGCCGGCGCATGGGATGGCTTCGAGCTGGCCGTGCGCGCGGTGCTTGGTCAGCAGATCACGGTGACGGCCGCCCGCGGCCTGGCCGCCAAGATGACCGCGGCCTTCGGGGAGCGCCTGTCGCCCGAGTCCGGGGCGAGCGAGGGGCTCACCCACCTCTTCCCAACGCCGGAGCGGCTGATCGACGCCGACATCGCCGGCCTGGGGATGCCGCGTACGCGGGCCAAGGCGCTGGCCTCGCTGGCGCAAGCGGCGGCTCTGGACCCGGCGTTGTTCGCGCCGCGCCGTTCGCTGGAGGAGGCCGTGGCGCGCCTGCGCGAGCTCCCCGGGATCGGAGAGTGGACGGCCCAGTACATCGCCATGCGCGAACTGCGCGAACCGGACGCCTTTCCCCATGGCGACATCGGCCTGATGCGGGCCCTGACCGATCCGGACGGGCGGCGGCCCACGCCGGCCGAACTGCTGGACCGGGCGGAGGCCTGGCGCCCCTGGCGCGCCTACGCCGCCCTGCACCTGTGGGCCGCCGATGCGCCCAACCTCAAGTCTCAGAAGGAAAGACCCCATGCCAAGGACGCCGCCTGAGCGTTTCACGCTGGACCGCTTCGCCACGCCCATCGGGGACGCGCTGATCGTGACGGACGCCGACGGCGCCCTGCGCGCGGTCGACTGGGAAGAACACGAGGACCGGATGGCCCGCTTGCTGGCGCGGCATTACGGTCTGGTCGACCTCGCGCCCGGGTCATCGCCCAAGCCGGTCAGGGAGGCCTTCGCCGCCTATTTCACCGGCCAGGCGGGCGCGCTGGAGGGGCTGACCTGGCGGGCCAACGGCACGGCTTTCCAGCGCTCGGTCTGGGCGGCGCTGTGCGCCATACCCGCGGGCGAGACGCTGAGCTATGCGGCGCTGGCCGCCAGGATCGGCGCGCCCAAGGCCGTCCGGGCCGTCGGGCTGGCCAACGGCGCCAATCCGGTGGGCGTCGTCGTGCCTTGCCATCGCGTGATCGGAGCGAACGGAACCCTGACGGGGTACGGCGGCGGCATTCCCCGCAAGCGCTGGCTGCTGCTGCACGAGGGCGCAACATTCCGGGAAGCGGCCTAGGTTCGACCGCCCGGGGTGCATGACAGAAAATTCACGTTGCGTCACATTGCCCTAGGGGATGGCTTGATCGATAACAGCGGTCGCCGGACCCGTATCGGAATCGGGGAGAGATCCGATGCAAACCTTGACCGAAATCGTCGCGGCGGTGGTGATCCACTCGTCAGCCGCCGCCTATTCGCATTTCGGCGTCCCGATGGAAGCCCATCAGATCGAAAAGCCGGCTCCGATCGAGCGCACGGTGGCCCGAACGGTCTCCAAACCCGTGGTCCCAGTCGCCGACTGCCCGCAGACGCGCGCCAAGACTCCCAAGGCCCAGCGAATGGCAGCGGCGGACAACGCAGCCCCGGTGAATTCCCGCCTCGGGTGAATCTGCGGAAGGAGCTTTGCCTTCCGCGACTTCATCGCTAATCCTTCGCTCGTGACGCGAGTTCGGTATGGCGCGCGCTTGCGCGCCGATGTCGGACCGCATGGTTGTTCGGCGCCTCAAACGGATCGCGTATGAAGATCAGGAAGCGGCGGGAGCTGCTAGATTTCGGGGCCCTGGCTGGGGGCGAGACTTCCGAGTTCGAAGATCTCGAGCTGTTTGAGGTTGCGCCTGACTTCGACCTGTCGCCAGCCGAACCGCCGCCGGGCGCCAAACCGGCCGCACTGACGCCCATTCCGGAGAGCCCGCTTCCCCAAAGGCTTCAGCCGCCGACCGCGGAGGCGCCTGAGCCCGCGTCCGTTGAGGTCGAGGCGCTGGAGCCGACCGCCGCGGACGAGGCTATCGAGGCTGCGCCGACCGCCGTTGAGCCCGATATCTTCGCTGAGGCTGCGGCGCCCGAGGCCGTCGCGCCCCCAAAGCCGTATGCCGAGCAGCCCCCAGCCGGCGCCGAGCCTGAGATCGCGGCCGCCCCGACGGTGGCGCCCGAGCCTCTCGAGGAGCGACGCGCCGAGGGCCAGCGGGCTCGGCCGCGCCGGCTCACCCCGGCCGCCATGCGGGTGACTCCCAGTTCGCCGAAGTCCAAGCCCGCCGCATCGGGCTCGGGACGGGCGCGAGCTGAATCGACGCCCAAGGCCGCTGGCGCGCCCGCGGCCTGGCCGATCTACGCGGGGGCAGGCGTCGTTTCGGTCCTGTGGGCGTGTGCGCCCATCGCGTTCGCCTTGGGGTACCGCCGCGAGGTGATGCCGTTCGGATTCGACCCCTTCGCCCTCAGCGTGTTCGCCCTGCTGGCGATCGGGCCGGCGGCCATGATCTGGATCGCGGCCTTCCTGCTGCGCCAGGGGCAGCTCCTGGCGGTGGAGACGCGTCGGGCCAGGGCGCTGGCGGACGAAATGGTGTCGCCGGCGTTGATCGCGGCCGGCCGGGCCGGCGATGTTGCAGCGGGCATGCGCGAGGAAATCGCTCGCGCCGGCCAGACCGCCAAGGAAGCTGGCGAGATGCTGCTGTCCATGCGCGACGCGCTGGCGGCAGAGAACGAACGATTGGTGCAGGCGACGGGCGCTTCGGCGCACAGCGCGCTGGAGTTGACCGCGGCCCTCGGCCGGGAGCGTGAGGAGATGACCGGGTTGGCTCAGTCCCTCGAGGGACAGGCGGGCGCGGTGGTCGAGGCGATATCCCGGCAGACCCAACTGGTGACCGACGCCTCGGACCTCGCTGTGACCCAGCTGCGGGAAGCCGAGGCCCTGCTGGCGGCGCGCGCGGCGGACCTGACGACCGCGGCCGGCGTGGCGGGCGATGTCGCGCGGGCTGCCGCGGAGGACCTGACCCGCCATATCGCCCGACTGGACACGGCCGGCGCCGGCGTGGCCGAGCAGATCAGTGCGGTGGAGACCGGCCTCGCGCAACAGCGGGCGGCGCTGACCGCGGCGACCCACGGGCTCCGCGCCGACCAGGAAGTCTTCGCCGCCGAGGCCGAGAGCCAGACGGCCAAGCTGTCCGAGTTCATCGGGCATGCACGCAATTCCGCCTCCGAGATGGGGGACCGGGCGATCAAGGGCGCGGAAGCCCTTCGCGGCTTGATCGCGGAAGCCGCCGACCAGTTCCGCGAGTTCGCCGAGCAGGCCAAGGCGGAGCGTGACGCGTTCGGCGCCTCGACCCATGAGTCCCTGGAAGCCGTCGCCGCGGCGGCCGCGGAGGAGCGGGCAAAGCTTGAGGCGCAGACGCGGGCGGCCATCGACGCCTTGAGCCATGCGGCTGAAGAGACCCGCGAGGCGGCCCAACGTCATGCGGACGCGGCCAGGTCGCAGGTGGACCAACTCGCCGAGGCGGCCTTCTCGGCGGGGCAGAGAGCCAATCAGGTTTTCGAAGCCCGCCTAGCCGAAGCGCGCGAGCTGATCGAACGGTCGACGCAGTTGGTGGAGCAGGCCGGGGCGTCGACGGCTCGCAAGCTGGAGGAGGGCGCACAGGCGGCCCGCGGCACGCTGCAGGAGTTGGAGCAGATGCTGAGCGAGATCGAGCAGCGCGCCTCGCGTCTGCCGACCGAAGCCCGCCGTCAGGCCGAGGAAGTCCGCACGGCCGTGAGTCAGAGCATGGACGAGCTCATGGATCAGGCTCGGCGCACCGCCGAGGAGACCGAGGCGATCGACCAAGCGTTCCAGGAACGGGTCCACCGCAACTACGAGATGCTGAGCGAGGCCGTTCGCCTGATGGGCACGGTCGCCACCGGCGCCACGAGCGCCGCCGCCCCGACCCCGCGCGAACCCCGGAGCGCCGCCCCGCGGCTCAGCGCCGGCCGCGCGGCCCGGGCGGATGCCGCCGTCGCCCCCGGCCCGGCGGTGGAGAAGGCGCCCAAAGAGGACGCGGGCCTGCGGCCGCGCCTGCGTTTAACGCCGACGGCCACGGACGAAGAGTTCTCGAACGTCTTCGACACCGCAGGCGGCCGCAGCGAAGAGCCTGCGGAGACATCCGAAGGGTGGACGTGGAAGGAGCTTCTCTCGTCGATCGACTCGGGCGGCGGAGATGTCTCGCACGCACGCATAGAGGAGACCCTGATCTCGGAGATCTCCGCCATGGGGATCGATCCGGCGGCCCTGCTGCCGCGGACGCGGGTGGAGGAGATCGCGGAGATGCTTCAGGCCGGCGACAACGACAGCAGCCGTATCCTGGTGCGACGTCTTGCGCCGGCGGCGACGCGCCGCCTCGCCCGGCGTCTTTTCACCGATGCCAGCCTGAAGCAACAGGTCCGCAAGTACGTGGCGCGTTACGAGCGGCTGCTGGACGAGGCGGCCAAGCGCGACGAGGACGGACTGGAGCTCGGCGGACTCTTGGCGTCGGACGCTGGGCGAGCCTTCCTGCTGCTGGATGCTGCAGCCGGCGACGCCGACTGACGGATCGCATCAACGTTCGGGCATATCGCCGCAGATCTCGCCCCAAAGAGACTGATCAGGCGCGCGGCAATCGTTCGTTAATGACGTTTGAGCGCAAATACCAGTTGGGGATTCCGTCCGCCAATTGGCTGGCGGGGCGGCCAGAGCGGTCCGCCAGGAAGGGGAAGTCGTGGTCTGTCGGTGGGAGGCGCAACGGTGGGCCTAGATCCGAGGTCGCGCGCGCGATTCAATCTGGAAGGCGCGTCCGTGCTGCTGATGGACGCATCGCCCCTCGGTCTCGAAATCCTTGTCCAAGTGCTGTCCGGTTTCGGGGCGAAGAACCTGCACCGCGCTCTGAGCATCGATGAGGCGCGTGACACCATTCAACGCCACATCATCGACCTGGCCGTGGTCGACGCAGGCCCGACAGGCGCGGGCTACGAGTTCATCACCTGGCTTCGGCGCAGCAAGATCGAGCCCAACTGCTTCACGCCGATCCTGGTGACGGCCGGGCACACGCCGACCCATGCGGTGAATCAGGCGCGCGATTGCGGCGCGGACTTCGTCATGCGCAAGCCGCTCACGCCCAAGGCCGTGCTCGAGCGGATCATCTTCATCTCCCGAGAGGGTCGCAAGTTCGTCGAATGCGACGCCTATGTGGGGCCGGACCGCCGGATCAAGAACCTGGGTGTCCCCGGGGACGGCCAAGGGCGCCGGCGCGATGACCTGCCGCCGGACGTCGGCGAGGCGACGCAGCCGAACCTGGAGCAGGACGCGATCGACGGTCTGCTCACCACCTTGAAGGTGAAGATATGAGCGTCACCTTCCACACCCCTAAGCGGCGGCTGACCCAGCTGCTGAAGACTCCCGGCGGGCTGCCCTTGGCCGAGGCCATCGAGCGGGCGACGAAGAACCTCGGGACCCTGGCCGGCGCCTGCGTCGCGGAGGTGGGGTCGGTCACCGAGCAGGCCGAGGCGCTGATGGCGCGAAAGCCCGCGAGCTTCGACGAAGCCTTCCTTACAGAGTTCTACGGGGTCGTGAATCCGCCGATTGGCCTCTCGTCCATCTGCGGGCTGGACGGCATCGACGTGGCGCTGCACAGCATGTGCGATCTTCTTGACCACCTGAAGACCACCGAGAGGTGGGATGTCGAGGCGATGCAGGTCCACGTGCAGGCCCTGAAGCTGCTGCTGCATACCGAGAGTTCGCAGAACGCCGAGCAGACTGATGCCGTACTGAGCGGCCTCAGGAAGGTCAGCCAGCGGTACGCCGCGCCGACGGACACGCCCAGCGCCTGAGGCGGAGCTTGCAGGCCATGCCGCAGGGGGCTAGGCCCCGACCAGGCGGCGATCTGGCCGCCGGAACGCCGGAGAGACTCATCTGCGTCAACTGACCGTACAGGACGAGCGCTGGCCGATCGCCGGCGCCTTCGCCATCGCCCGCGGGGCCAAGACCGAGGCTCACGTGGTGGTCGCCGAGATCACCGACGGGGACAAGCGCGGTCGCGGGGAGGCCGTGCCCTACGGGCGCTATGGCGAGACCGTGGAAGGCGTGCTGGCCGAGATCGAAACCGCCCGCGCGGCGGTGGAGGCCGGAGGGGACCGGGACGAACTACAGCGCCTGCTCGGTCCCGGCGCGGCGCGCAACGCCCTGGACTGCGCCCTTTGGGACCTTGAAGCGAAGCTGTCGGGAACGCCCGCCTGGGCGCTGGCCGGGCGAGCGCGCCTGGACCCGGTGAAGACCTGCTACACGATCAGCCTCGGGACGCCGGAGGTCATGGCCGAGGCGGCCAGGGCGGCGTCGCGGCGGCCGATGCTGAAGCTGAAGATCGGCGGCCCGGACGACCTTGACCGGGTCGTGGCCGTGCGCGAGGCGGCGCCCAAGGCGCGGCTGGTGGTGGACGCCAACGAAGCTCTGTCGTTCGACGACCTGTTGCGGCTGGCGCCGGAGTTCGCCCGGCTGGACGTCAAGCTGATCGAGCAGCCGCTGAAGGCCGGCGAGGACGAGGTCCTCGAGGGGTTCGACAGCCCGGTGCTGCTGTGCGCCGACGAGAGCCTGCATACGCGCGCCGAGCTGGATGTCTGCGCGCGGCGCTACGGCTGCATCAACGTGAAGCTCGACAAGACCGGTGGGCTGACCGAAGCGCTTGCGCTCTGCGCCGAGGCGCGAGCCAGAGGGTTGGAGATCATGGCGGGCTGCATGGTGGCCACGTCGCTGGCCATGGCGCCGGCGATGATCCTGGCGCAGGGCGCAGCCTTCGTGGACCTGGACGGGCCGCTGTTGTTGGCGCGGGATCGGGCGCCTGGCTTGAGTTTCCTGGGCTCGCTGATCGAGCCTCCATCGCGCGAGCTGTGGGGCTGAGGCGGCGTGACGCAATGCGTCCTTGATCTGAGCCCAGGCGGGGATGTCTCATCCCCCACAGTTTGAGAGAGTCGGGATTGCGAGCCATGGGTTTCGTCCGCGGCGATCACACTGACGGAAGCGAGGACACCCGATGGCTGGCATAGCCCAACGCAGTATTGCGGACGCCTACAAGCCGAAGCTCCTGACCGTGCTCGGCGAGGGCTATGGGCTGAAGGACCTGAGGACGGATGCGATCAGCGGCCTGACGGTGGCGATCGTCGCCCTGCCGCTGTCCATGGCCATCGCCATCGCCTCGGGCGTGTCGCCGGATCGGGGACTGTTCACGGCGATCATCGGCGGTTTCCTGGTCTCGGCGCTCGGCGGCAGCCGCTTCCAGATCGGCGGGCCGGCCGGCGCCTTCATCGTGCTGGTGGCTGCGACCGCGCAAGTGCACGGCGTCGACGGACTGATCCTGGCGACCCTGATGTCGGGGATCATGCTGGCGGCGGTGGGGTTGCTGCGCCTGGGGACCTTCATCCGCTACATCCCCTACCCGGTGACGGTCGGGTTCACGTCGGGCATCGCGGTGATCATCCTGGCGAGCCAGATCAGGGACCTGTTCGGCCTGACGCTGAGCGGACCGGAGCCGGGGGAACTGGCCCCCAAGCTGCTCGCGCTGGCCAAGGCGACCCCGACCGTGACGTGGCCGGCGGCGGCGGTCGCCGCGCTGGTCATCGCCGTCATCCTGGGACTGAAGCGGTGGCGGCCGCACCTGCCGGGCATGCTGGTGGCCGTCGCGGCCGCCGCGATCCTGGCCTATGTGCTGCACCTGCCGATCGAGACCATCGACAGCAAGTTCGGCGGCATACCGCGCATGCTGCCGGCGCCGCACCTGCCGGAGATCACCCTGGCGAAGCTGCAGGCGGTGCTGCCGGCGGCCCTGTCCTTCACCCTGCTGGGCTCCATCGAGAGCCTGCTGTCGGCGGTGGTGGCCGACAGCATGACCGGTCGCCGGCATCGCTCGAACGTGGAGCTGATGGCCCAGGGCGTCGCCAACATGGGCTCGGCGGTCTTCGGCGGCATCCCCGTGACCGGGACCATCGCGCGGACAGCCACCAACGTGCGCGCCGGAGCTCGCGGGCCCGTTTCAGGCATGCTGCATTCGCTGTTCCTGCTGGCCTTCATGCTGGTGGCCGCGCCTCTGGCCGGGTTCATCCCGCTCGCGGCGCTCGCCGGCGTGCTGGCGGTGGTGGCCTGGAACATGGCCGAGAAGCATGAGTTCGCGACGCTCCTGCGGGCGTCCTGGGGCGATGCGGTGGTGCTGCTGGCCACCTTCCTGCTGACCATCTTCAGGGACCTGTCGACGGGCATCGTCGCGGGCTTTTCGATCGGCGCATTGCTGTTCCTGCACAGGATGGCCAAGTCGGTCGAAGTGCAGAGCGGCGTGCCCACCGACGAGAGCGACGAGGGCTATGCGCCGGAGCTGATGGAGGATCCGGACATCGCCATCTGCCGGATCTCGGGGGCCTTCTTCTTCGGGACGGCCGGCGCAGTCGGCGCGGCCCTGGACGAGATCGGCGAGCATCCGAAGGCCTATGTGCTCGATCTGTCGGAGATCCCGATGCTGGATTCCAGCGGCGCAGCGGCGCTGGGCGCCTTCACCCGCAATGCGGGGCGGCGCGGCGCGATCGTCTATGTGGCCGGCGCGCGCGCGCCGGTTCGCCGGACCCTGATGGCGAGCGGCGTGCGGCCGCCGCTGGCGCGGTTCAAGGCCAATGTTCCGCGCGCCGTCGAGGCGGCCCGCCAGGCCATCAGCGGTGGCGTCGAGACGGCCGACGACGAGGCCGCCTAGGCCCCGGCCTCCGCCGGGGCGGGCGGAGGAGGGCGGTCGGCGCGACCTAGACCGCTTCGACCTGGGCGTAGCCGAGCAGTTCGTTCAGGCGTTCGAGGACCTCGATGGCGGCCTCCGGCACGGCCGTGCCGGGGGTGAAGATCCCAGCCACGCCCATATTGCGCAGGGCGGCGAAGTCTTCCGGCGGGATCACCCCGCCCACCACGACCATGATGTCGGGGCGGCCGAGCTTGGCAAGCTCGGCCTTGAGTTCGGGCACCAGGGTGAGGTGGCCGGCGGCGAGCGAGCTGGCGCCCACCGCATGGACGTTGGCGGCCACGGCCTCGGCGGCGGCCTCGGTCGGCGTCTGGAACAGGTCGCCGATGTCGACGTCGAAACCCAGGTCGGCAAAGCCCGAGGCGATCACCTTCTGGCCGCGGTCATGGCCGTCCTGGCCCATCTTGGCGACGAAGATCCGCGGCTTGCGGCCATCGGTCTGACGGAAAGCCTCGGTCATGGCGCGCGCGCGCGCGCCGGCGGGCGTGTCGCCGGCCTCGCGAAGGTAGACGCCCTTGACGGCGTCAGCCTTGGCCTTGTGGCGGTTGAAGACGACTTCCAGGGCGTCGCTGATCTCGCCGACCGTGGCCATGGCGCGGGCGGCGTCCACGGCCAGCTCCAGCAGGTTGCCATTGCCGCGGGCGCCGTTAGTCAGGGCGGCGAGCGCCTTGCCGACGGCCACGGGATCGCGCTCGGCCTTCAGGCGGGCGAGCTTCTCCAGCTGCCGCTCGCGCACGGCGGAGTTGTCGACCTTGAGCATCGGGATGACCTCGACGCTGTCGGACTTGTAGCGGTTGACCCCGACGACGCTCTGGCGGCCGGAGTCGATGCGGGCCTGGGCGCGGGCGGCGGCCTCTTCGATACGGCGCTTGGGCAGACCGTCCTCGATGGCGCGGGCCATGCCGCCCAGGGCGTCGACCTCGGCGATGTGCTCCAGCGCGCGGGCGCAGAGATCGGCGGTGAGTCGCTCGACGTAGTAGGAGCCGCCCCAGGGATCGACGACGCGGGTCTGGCCGCTTTCCATCTGGATGAACAGCTGGGTGTTGCGCGCGATCCGGGCCGAGAAGTCGGTGGGCAGCGCCAGGGCCTCGTCGAGCGAGTTGGTGTGCAGGCTCTGGGTCTGGCCGCTGGTGGCGGCAATGGCCTCGACGCTGGTGCGGGCGACGTTGTTGAAGACGTCCTGGGCCGCGAGGCTCCAGCCGCTGGTCTGGGTGTGAGCGCGCAGGGCGAGCGAGCGGGGATCCTTCGGGTCGAAGTTGTCCTTCATGAGCTTGGCCCACAACAGGCGGCCGGCGCGCTGCTTGGCGATCTCCATGAAGGTGTTCATGCCGGCGTTCCAGAAGAACGAAAGGCGCGGCGCGAACTGGTCGACGGTCATGCCGGCGGCGACGCCGGCGCGGACGTATTCGATCCCATCGGCCAGGGTGTAGGCCAGCTCCAGGTCGAGCGTCGCCCCGGCTTCCTGGATGTGATAGCCGGAAATCGAGATCGAGTTGAACTTCGGCATTTCGCGCGAAGTGTTTGAAAAGATGTCGGAAATGATCCGCATCGAGGGGCCGGGCGGATAGATGTAGGTGTTCCGGACCAGGAACTCCTTGAGGATGTCGTTCTGGATCGTGCCCGAGAGCTTGGCGTGCGGCACGCCCTGTTCCTCGCCGGCGACGATGTAGAGCGCCAGGATCGGCAGCACCGCGCCGTTCATGGTCATCGACACGCTCATCTTGTCGAGCGGGATGCCGTCGAACAGCGTCCGCATGTCGAGGATGGAGTCGATCGCCACCCCGGCCATGCCGACGTCGCCGCGCACGCGGGGATGGTCGGAATCGTAGCCGCGGTGGGTGGCCAGGTCGAAGGCCACCGACAGGCCCATCTGACCGGCCGCGAGGTTCCTGCGGTAGAAGGCGTTGGAGTCCTCGGCCGTGGAGAAGCCCGCGTACTGGCGGATGGTCCACGGGTTGGTCAGGTACATGGTCGGGTACGGGCCGCGCAGGAACGGCGCGAGGCCCGGATAGCCGTAGCGGGCGTCCAGGTCGGCGACGTCGGCGGCGGTGTAGCCGGCCTTGACGGCGATGCCTTCGGGCGTCTGCCAGAGGTCGCCGGTCGCGGCGGCGGGTGCGGGCAGATCGGCGTCGAAGGCCAGGGCGGAGAAGTCGGGGAACTTGGTCATCAGGCGGCCTCGTACGGCGCGGCGATGCGGATAGGGGCAAGCGCGGGGCAGGCGCCGTCGGCGCCCGGCAGGGCGACCGTGGGGGCGGCTGCGGCGCGGCGCTGCGGCGTCTCCACCTCGACCGGCGCGGCGTCGGTGGGTGGGAAGGCGGTGACGCCGACGATCTTGGGCTGACCGGCGGCGGTGCGGGCTTCGACGACCTTGGCGACCTCGGCGGCGACCAGACCCTTGGCCAGGGCGGCGGCGAGGCCGCCGGCGGCCTCGATCGCCTGGAACTGGGCCCAGGCGGCGCGGGCGATCTCGTCGGTGAGGGCCTCGACGTAGCCGGCCCCGGCGGCCGGGTCGGCCACGCGGCCGATGTGGGCCTCTTCCATCAGCACGAGCTGGGTGTTGCGGCTCTGGCGGCGGGCGAAGGCGGTGGGCTCGCCAATGGCGTCGGTGAAGGCGCCCAGGATCACGGAGTCGGCGCCGCCGACCGCTGCGCCGAAGCCGGCGGAGGTCAGGCGCAGCATGTTGGTCCAGGGATCCTGGCGGGTCAGCATGCGGGCCGAGGAGCGGGCCTCGATCCGTGCGGCGACCGGCGCACCGCAGGCGGCGGTGATCCGCGCCCAGATCGCGCGGGCCGCGCGCAGCTTGGCGATAGTGATGAAGTAATCGGCGTCGGCGGCGAGGCCGAGGGTGATCCCGGCGCAGGCCTGGTCGACCGGCAGGCCGACCTGAACCAGCGCCTTGGCGTAGGCGACCGCGGCGGCCGCGGCGAAGGCGAGCTCGCCGGCCTCGCCGCCGCCGGCCTCGTGGACCACGCGACCGGAGGCCAGGAACAGCTGGGCCTGGGGATAGGTCTCGGCCATGCGCGCGGCGGTCTTGGCGGCGAGCGCGACATGGTCGTCGACCGGGCCGGGGCTCGCGCCGGTTTGGGCAAAGGCGCTCAGGGGATCGAGGTGGAACCGCACCAGGGCGCCGGGCGAGGACTTGGCCAGACCGCTCAGCCACTCGGCGGCCTTGGGGCCCAGGAACCCCGCGTCGAGGGCGATGGGGGCCAGCTCCAGCAGGACGCCGCCCAGCGCGCGGGCGAGGTCGTCGGCCGAGCCGACGGCCACGCCGGTCTGGCCGGTGGGGTCGAGGCGCAGCAGGCCCGAGGCCGCGCCGCCTTCGAGGTCGGCCAGCAGGTCGGCGTTGGCCCGAGCCGGATCGGGGTGCGCCACAGCGACGCGCAGGTCCCAGGGCCGCTCGGCGTCGAAGGGGCGCGTGGCGATCGCCAGGGGCTTCGGCGTGTTGTCGGCGGTGTAGAGCGGCTCGACGGCCAGGCCCTCGAAGGTCGGGCGGGTGAGGCTGTCGAAGGGCTTGTCGCCAAGGGTCTTGGCGACCAGGGCGCGCCAGTCCGCCGCGCTCGCGGGCGGGAAGGCGGCTGCGAGAGAAGATGTATCGGCCATCGTCAGTCTGATGAGCCGCGGGGGCCCCGGGCGTCAAGTCACCGTAGGGTCATGGAGACAGGCCCGTCCCCTTGCGGCAAAGGTGAGTTGCGTCGCTCCTGACGGTGTGTATACGCTGTAAATATAAGACGAAACGACATTTCAGAGGAACTGTCCATGGCTCTGCCGCCCGTGCTCCGTGATCGCCTGCGCCTGCCGGTGATCGCCTCTCCCCTGTTCATCATCTCGGGCCCGGATCTGGTGATCGCCCAGTGCAAGGCCGGCATCGTCGGCTCGTTCCCGTCGCTGAACGCGCGGCCGGTGAGCCAGCTGGACGAGTGGCTGCACCGCATCACCGAGGAGCTGGCCGCCTGGGACCGGGACCACCCGGACACCCCGTCCGCGCCGTTCGCGGTGAACCAGATCGTGCACAAGACCAACGACCGGCTCGAGCAGGATGTGGAGCTGGTCGCCAAGTACAAGGTCCCCGTGATCATCACCTCGCTGGGCGCCCGCGAGGACGTGAACGCCGCCATCCATTCCTACGGCGGGATCGTGATGCACGACGTGATCAACGACCGCTTCGCCCGCAAGGCGGTGGAGAAGGGCGCCGACGGCCTAATCCCGGTGGCGGCCGGCGCCGGCGGCCACGCGGGGCACCTGTCGCCCTTCGCCCTGGTCCAGGAGCTGCGGGAGTGGTTCGACGGGCCGATCGCGCTGTCGGGCTCCATCGCCAACGGCTCGGCGATCCTGGGCGCCCAGGCCATGGGCGCGGACCTGGCCTATATCGGCTCGGCCTTCATCGCCACGCAGGAAGCCAACGCCCAGCAGGGCTACAAAGACATGATCGTGGCCTGCGGCGGCGACGACATCGTCTATTCGAACCTGTTCACCGGCGTGCACGGCAACTACCTGCGCCCCTCGATCGCCGCCGCGGGCCTGGACCCGGACAACCTGCCGCAGGCCGACCCCTCGAAGATGAACTTCGCCTCGGGCGGGAACACCTCGGCCAAGGCCTGGAAGGACATCTGGGGCTGCGGCCAGGGCATCGGCGCGGTGAAGTCTATCCCCACGGCCGGCGAGCTGGTGGCGCGGCTGTCGAGCGAATACGACGCGGCGATCGAGTCCCTGGCGGCGAAGATCGCGCT
>Ga0153916_10001553_pt1 | contig 16558 bp, 16 predicted proteins | sample Opewatmetagenome_FD_109642 | JGI IMG/M metagenome (GOLD analysis project Ga0153916, IMG submission 109642) | Freshwater wetland microbial communities from Ohio, USA - Open water 3 Core 3 Depth 4 metaG | ecosystem: Environmental > Aquatic > Freshwater > Wetlands | place: USA: Ohio, Lake Erie...
CCGATGGTAGTCGAGGTGCTCGCTCGTCAGGTTGGTGAAGACAGCAATGTCGAAGCTGACGCCCCAGACCCGCTTCTGTTCCAAGGAATGGGACGAGACTTCCATCAGGCAGTGTGTGGCCCCTGCGTTCAGAAGTTCCCGGAGCATGGCCTGGAGGTCGGACGCCTCGGGCGTCGTCCGGCCCGCCTGGAGTTTCAGTCCAGGTCCGCGGTATTCGATCGTCCCGATGACCCCCGGGCTGGCGCCCGCCGCCTTAAGGATCTCTTCGAGAAGGTAAGCGACGGTCGTCTTGCCCTTGGTCCCGGTGATGCCGACGACTTTCAACCGATCCGAGGGGTGGCCGAAAAAGTTGGCCGAGGCCAGGGCCAGTGCCTCCCGGGCATCGGCGACTTGGACCCAGGCCAGCCGGGAGGCCGAAGGTTTCGGCCAGGAGGATAGAGCGGCCACCGCCCCGTTGGCTTCCGCCTCGGCCACGAAGTCCATCCCGGTCCGATTTTCCCCCTTCAGGGCGGCAAACAGGAACCCGGGCCTGACCGATTTGGAATTGTAGGCGATGCCCAGGATCTCCACTTCGCCGAGCGGGCTGGACGTGAGGACCGGAATCCCCTTGAGGACGTCGCCGATCTTCATGGCCTGGCCTTCGGCTTGAGCTGGGCCGTGATCACGTCTTCCGCAACCGGCCTCTCGGGAGCCACCCTGAGGTAGCGGAGGACCTGCCGGGCGATGTCCCGGAAGATCGGGGCGCAGACCTGGCCGCCGTAATAAATGCCTTCCTTGAGGTCGTCGAGGACGACGATCATCGTGAGGACGGGGCGCCGGGCCGGGACGAAGCCGACGAACGAGGCCGTGTGGCGTTTGGTCGTGTAGGTTTTCAGGACGGGGTCGAGCTTTTGGGCGGTCCCGGTCTTGCCGGCGATCCAGAAGTCTTCGAGTCGGCCGAGTTTTGCCGTCCCCTCCTCGACGACCTTCTCGAAAACCCGGCCAGTCAGGTTTTCGGCCAGGTCCCCATCGAGGATTTTTTCCTCCGGTCCGGGGCCCTGGTCCGGCAAGGGCGGGGACTCGGGGGATTTCCGGACGACGCGCGGCCGGACAAGCCAGCCCCGGGTCGCGAAAACGTTCATCGCCCTCAGAATCTGGAGGGGCGTTGCCGAGATTTCGTAACCGATGGCGATGTGCGGCAGCGAATAGATTTTATTCCACCGCTCGACGGGCCAGACGCGGCCCGGCTCTTCGGCGGGCAGGTCGATTCCCGTCTTTTCACCAAAGCGGAATCTCTTGATCATGCCGAAAAGATCGGCCGGTCCGAGCCGCGAAGCAAACATGACGGTCCCGACATTGGAGGACTCGATGAGGATTTTGGGGAAGGTCAGGATCCCAAGGCGTTCATGATCGCGGATCGTCAGGTTGCCGATCTTAATGAGCCCGGCCGTGCAGTCAAAAGCGTCGGAGTAGCGGACGACGCCGCGTTCGAGGGCCGCGGCGGCCGTGACGATCTTGAACGTCGAGCCGGGCTCGAACGTGTGGCCGATGGCCCGGTTGATCCAGGCCTCCCTCGATTCCGTGTAATTGTTAACATCGTAGGTCGGATGGTTGGCGAGGGCCAGGATGTCTCCGGTCGCCGGGTCGCAGATGATGATGGTCCCGCCCGTCGCGGAGTGCTCCTCGACGGCCCGGGCCAAAGCCCGCTCCACAATATACTGAATCGTCGAATCGATCGTCAGGACGATGTCCCGGCCGGGGACGGGCGGCTGGGTGACCTGGCTTTGATACTCCCGCTTCTTATTGTCCTTGTAGACGAGCTGCTGGCCGTCCTCGCCTTTGAGGACGGCGTTGTACCTGGACTCGACGCCGGCCTGGCGGGATTCGTCGGCGTTGACGCCGCCGATGACGTGGGCGGCCAGAGAGCCGTTCGGGTAGACCCGCTTGTTCTCCTCATCGAACCCGACCCCGGGGAGATTGAGATCCCGGACCCGGGCCGCAATCTCCGGGGAGACCTTCTTCCTGACGTATGTAAATGGATCCTCGTTCCTGAGATTCCTGAGGATTTCCGAGACCTCCTTCTCCGAAAGGCCGAGCACGGCCTGGAGGCGCCTAAGTTTCCCGGCTTCTTGGGCTGGCGTTTCCTTTTCGACCGGGCTGAGCTTGACCGTGAAGACGGGCAGACTCGAGGCCAGGACCCTGCCCTTGCGGTCGTAGATTGTCCCGCGCCGCGCCTGGACCGTGACTTTGGCCCGGCTCTGCCGGGAGGCGCGGGCCTCGAACCCGGCGTGGTTGACGACTTGGAGCTGGAGCAGCCGGAGAAGGAGGACGACGGACCAGGCCCCGAGCAGGAAGCAGACGACCAGGGTCCGCTTGCGGATGTCGCTCTCGTGGTAAGTCCTCATCGTCGCTCGAACTCAGCGCGGGATGCGCCCGTCTCCGTAGATGATATCCTCGGGCTTGGGGTCGACCAGCCCCAGGTTGTCCCTCGCGATCTTTTCGACACGGTCAGGCGAGAGCAGGGCGGCCCTCTGGAGCTTCAGCCGGAGAATTTCGTTCTGGAGAGCCCGGATCTCTTCCTCCCGCTTTCCGATGTCGATGCCGAGGCGGACGGCTTCGGTCTGATACCAGACGTAGAAGGTCAGCAGGGCGACAACCGCCAGGAGCAGCGCCGCCCCCAGGCCGATTTCTTTGGGGCTCCACTTCCTGCGGATCATTCAGAGCCTCTCGGCGGCCCGCAGCTTGGCGGACCTGGCCCGGGAATTCTCGGCAACCTCCCCGGGACTTGCCGTCACCGGCTTCTTGGTCAGGATGGAAAGCAGCGGCTCCCGGTCCTGGCCCGAGGCGAGTCCGGCTAAGGTGTGTTTGACGATCCGGTCCTCCAGGGAGTGGAACGAGATGACCACGAAGCGAGACCCGGGAACCGACATCCGGACCGTCTCCTCCAGGAATTCGCCCAACCCTTCGAGCTCCTCGTTGACCTCGATCCTGAGGGCCTGGAAAACCTTGGCCGCGGGATGGATCTTGCCCTTCTGGGGGCGCCAGCGATAGACTTCTTCGACAATCCGCCTGAGGTCGGAGGTCGTCTCGACACGGCCGAGCTTCCTCAACCGGACGATCTCCCGGGCCAGCCGGCGGCTGTGCGGGAGCTCTCCGTAGGTCTCAAACAGGTCCGCGAGCTTCGGCTCGGGGTAGGTGTGGAGCACCCTGCCGGCTGTGATCTTGCTTCTCTGGTCCATCCGCATGTCCAAGGGGCCTTCCTGGCTGAAGCTGAATCCCCGCTCCGGAGAATCGAGCTGAAACGAGGACATCCCGAGGTCGACGAGAACCCCGCGGACATCCCGGAAATTGATGCCCAGCTCGGGGAGATACTTGAAATCCGAGTGGAAGAGCCGGACCCTTCCGCCGAAAGGCTTCAGCCTCTCCCGGGCCTGCCGGAGCGAAATCTCGTCGCGGTCCAAACCGACCAGGGAGGCTCGGGGATTCCTCTCCAGAACCGCGACGGCGTGTCCGGCCAGGCCCAGGGTGCAATCAATGTATACGCCCTCCCGCCCGACGTTTAGCAACTCGAGGACCTCTGTCAATAGGACCGGGCAGTGTCCTATCTCCGTCATTCCGTCTTGCCTCGAGGGATGAGTCGGGCAATGTTCTCGAAATCAGCGTCCGAGAGCGGCGTCTCCTCGAGAATTCCATCCAAGGCGTCTTTATTCCAAACCTCCAGATGATTGGAGAGGCCGATGACCTCGACCTCCTCCTGGAGTCGGGCCTTTTCGCGCAGGGCCTGGCTGATCAAGACCCTGCCTTTGGAATCAAGCTCATGCCGGGACCCGTGCCTGTTGACCCGGAGCATGAATTTCCGGACGTCGGGCCTGAGCGAGACGGCGCCTTCGGTGGTCATCCGCGTCATCTCCAGCCAGACCGCCAGGGGATAGATCTGGACCGACTCATCCTTCATGGAGGTGACGAAGAGGTCAAGGCCGTAATTGGCCTGGATGACGTCGCGGAATTTTTCCGGAATCTTGATGCGGCCGCTGGCGTCAAACTTAGCCGTGTAGCTGCCGATTAAAACATCTGCCATGATGATTTGTCCCGATTTGTCCCGTTTCGTCCCAAATATAGAAAAGAAACTACCGATTGTCAAGCAAAATGATGCCGACAAACCGAGAAAAAACGGGGGCCCAAAATGGTGGGGTCAATCAGGCGGGAATGACCAGAAATAGTGGGGCCGGCGCGATGGTGAAAGCGCCGGGGATTTTGAGGCTTAGCGCGGGGGCTCCTCGGACCCTTCTTGGCCTCCGCCTTCATCATCGGGTCCGGGCCTGCTGGCCATCAGCTCTTTGGCGACTTCGACATCCTTTTCTTGGACGAAAATTATGAATTCGGCGAGGCCGTCTATGGTGAAAGGATAAACCCCCGGGACCATCCTCCCGCGGACGAGACAGGAGATCCCGTTGCTTTGGAGGAAGCTCTTGACGACATCGGCCTCAAAGGGGCCCCAGACACGGCAGACCTCCTTGAGATCCGCCATCAAGTTCGGGTCTTGATCCGATCTCTTAGCCTGGCCTTTTTTTTCGTCCATGGAAAACGTCCTTCCTTGAATGCGACGTAATCGTCAAGGATTTTGCGGTGGTCGAAGGCGAGGGGGACGCCGATCTTCCTGGCCTGCACGACCTGGGCCTCGAGGGCGTCATCGGCCGCTAGGGGCTTTCCCGAGGCCCGGGCGATGAAGACCGTCGAGATGGTGTGCAACCTCGGGTCGCGTCCCGGGTCGGAATAGGTCTGAAGCTGTCCCATGAGCTGGACCTCGAGGGATGTCTCCTCCCAGGCTTCCCTGACTGCGGCCTCTTCGAGCGACTCGCCGTAATCGACGAAACCCCCAGGGAGGGCCCAGCCGAAGGGGGGATTTTTTCTCCGGATGAGGACGATGCCCTGGGGCGGCCGAGAGCCGACCTCGATGATGATATCAACGGTCGGCACGGGATTTCGGCGTTTGTTCGGAGGCATCCTGGTTTCCTGGCGGCCGCGCTTGCCAACAAGTATATGGGCACCCTTCCCGCCTTGTCAAACGGCTATTTTGATGCCGAAATAGGGGATGGTCGGACGGGTCCCGTCCCTCTATTCTTCCTATTCTTCAGTCGGCAGCTGCCAAGGAGGGAATAGGGACAGGTGTCCTGCCCAGAAGACGCTTTCGGAAGCCGGGGCTTTCGCCGCCTCCCGTCCTTGGTTGGCACGAAAGATGCTATAATTTTAAGGTGGATTTCAGGCGCGAAGACAGGAGGATGTCATGAGGCAAAAGGGATTTTGGGTGCTTGTGGCTTGTGTCGCGCTTCTGGCGGCGCCGGCTTTCCTCCAGGCTTCCGGCAAGTACAGGGTCCTCGACGGACCGAAGAACTTCTACTACGGCCATATAAGCTACACTGAAGCGAAGGGCGACGGCAATGACCCCGTCGTCTTGCGAGAGGGGGGAGGGGCTCCCGAGGTGGCGGTCCTCAACCTGCCCCTTGGCCCCGGGGATACGATCCGGACGACAGCGGACCGGCGGTGCGAAATCCAGTTCGATTCAGGGACCATTATCCGACTCGACGTCGCCACAGAACTCAGGATCGAGACGATCCTCGCCCAGAGCCTGAGCTCGGCCAAGCAGCTCTCGAACCTGGTCCTCTCCAAGGGGCGGCTCTACGTCATGTACAAGGAGTACGACTCCCGCGAGATGTTTCAGATCCTCACTCCCAACGCGGCCCTCAAGATGGGGCACAAGACGGTGGCCATCATCCGCGCGGCGCTCGACACCTCGACCGACGTCCAGGTGAAATTCGGCAAGGCGAGCGCGATGTTCGGGCCCGATGAAAAATCCCTCAAAAAAGAGGATATCAAGAAGATGGAGCGGCTGGCGATCCTCAAGGACCACCAGTTCCAGCGCTCGACGTATATCGCGGATTCGGACTTCGAACTCTGGAACGACGACATCAACGCCCGTTTCGACGAGCTCCACAAGGGCCAGAGCAATCTCCCGGGGCCGATCCAGAAGCTGCCGGCCGCCGTTTTTTATTTCGCCCAGCAGTACGGGAACGTCTACGGCGAATGGCTCTGGGACGACCTTTACGGCTACGTCTGGCGGCCTTTTCTGGACGACATGATGTACCCGTGGGGCTGGGGCCCTTATATGTACGGAAGCTGGTCCAATGTCGGCGGGCAGATGTACTGGGTGCCCGGTGAGCCGTGGGGCTGGATTCCTTATCACCTCGGAATCTGGCAATGGGACAAGAAGCTCGGCTGGGTCTGGCTTCCCGGGTCACTTTTCGCCCCGGCCTGGGTCGACTGGGAATTTTTCTTCGGCTATTGCGGCTGGCGACCTTGGAGCCTGTTTGACTGGTTCGACGGCTTTTATACCGATTTCGCCTACATGAACGACGACTGGTATTACGGCTGGCCTGGTGGCGAATGGCCCGGTCCACTCCCCGGCCCGGGCGGCGGACAGCGTCTGACCTCGATCCGCAAGGACCAGCTGAAACACCCCGACCCGCTTGCCAGCTCCCTCCCCAAAGAGTTGACGGGAGTGTACAAGAGAGTGCAGGCGGCCTTCAAGAACAAGGACCCCCGCGTCCTCGATTCCATCAAGCGGGTCCCATCCCAGGTCGTCTTTGTCTCCAAGGGGGACCTGAACGCGCCGAGCATCCAGGCGAAGGCCTTGAGTTGGGAGAAACTCCCGAAGGCGAACGGTTTCCCCCCCGTCAAGGAAGGTCCGAACGCTTTCCGGCAGCCCGCTGCCCCCCGCGAGGCGGCTGCTGGGGTTTTCCGCGCCAATGAGGTTGTCAAGCAGCTTGTCCAGAGACTCGAAAATCCCACGGCGCCACGGGAGGTCCGGGCAAGACCGGCCGGGGTTCCTGTCTCGCCCATGCGTCCTGATTCCGCCGCCCGGCACCCCGGCGGGCCTGGCACGGACAGGCCCAGATCCCCGGAGGCTCTGCAACCGGGTGTCCATCCGCGGTTCTTGGACTGGAATCCCGACGTCAAGATCGCCCGCGAGCTCGGCGTCCGGATCGAATACTCCGGCCTGAAAAATGAGGTCCGTTGCCCAGAGCTCAGGCTGTCCTCCCAGGACCGGGTGAGGGCCGTCGGCTTGGCCCCCCAGCTGACCTCCGGGGGGGTCTCTTACGGACCGGCCACTTCGGTCGGCGACGCTGGCTCGGCTGGCAGCAGCGGCTCAAGCCAAGGTAGCGGAGGGGCGAGCTCCGGGTCCACGGCCAGCAGCGGCCACGGTTCGACCAAGGAAGGTTCGTCGGGAGGCGGCGGAAAGATCAAAAACTGAGATAGACGAGAGAAGCCCGGAGAAGCCGGGGCGCGTCGAGCAGCATCCGGAGCCTTCGGGCTTCTTCTTTATACGCGTCCCGGAATTCCTTGCGGACCGGGTCCGCGGGCTTGAACTTCTGCCCGAGCGGGTTGATGGGGCTGCGGTGATAGCTGACCCTGTAGTCGAGGTGGGGCCCCGTCGCGTCGCCCGTCGACCCCACATATCCGACAAGGTCACCGGCCATAACCTGGGCACCTGCCCTGATCCCGGCTCCGAAACCGCTCAGGTGGAGGTACATGGTCTCGTACGAATTCTTGTGCTGGATCCTGACCTTCCGGCCTGAGGCGCCGTCCCAGCCGGCGAAGGTCACCTTCCCGTCGGCCGTGGCCTGGACAGGAGTCCCCACGGGCGCGCCGTAGTCCACACCGTAGTGGGGACGGAAGATCCTGTAGATCGGATGAAGCCGGCTGCCGCTGAACCGCGACGTGACGTGCGCCCCGTACTTGAAGGGCGACTTCAAGAACTCCTTTCGCTTGGACAGGCCCTCTTCGTCGAAATAATCTGCGACGCCGGAATCGGGATACGTGTAGCGGAAGGCCTGGAAGACTTTTCTGTCGTTTGTGAACTCGGCCGCCAGGATGTTCCGGTAGCCGGCGAATTTGCCGTCCAGGTACTTTTTCTCGACGAGGATCCGGAAGGTGTCCCCCTTGCGGAGGTCGGTATAAAAATCGATGTCCCAGCCGAAGCAGCGCTCCGCGAGATCATAGGCGAGGACGCTCTCTTCGCCCGCCCTGGCCATGGCCGCCACGGGGCTGGTCTCGATGACTCCGAAAACCAGGGCGGGCCTGACCTCGAAAGGATAATATTTGACCTCGGCCTTGAGCCCTCCACTCTCGTTCAGGACCGCGAGGTAACGGGTATCGTCGATGTCGTATTCGAGGGCTTTCCAGGTGCCGCCGGAGGTTTTGAAGAGCCGCATTTCATGTCCGGCCGTGATCCTGGCCAAGTCGTACACCGGCTTGACCGATTCCTTCAGCCTGTGAATTTCCCGGTTGTCGAAATCTTGCGCTTTGAGGAGACGGGCCAAGCTGGCCCCCCGAGGGATGACGATCGTCTTCTCCAGGATCGGCGGCGGAGAGGGCGGGACGGGAGGAGCTTCTGCCAGGGCTCCCACGGCTTTTTCGGCGGCTGCAGGAGCCGTCCCTCCCGCAAAGAAAAAACGGCGGATGCCGAGAACGGCGAGAACCAACACGGAAAGAGGCACGACAGAGACCAGAAGGATTTTTTGCCAGCGCTTCATGGCCGGTCGCGCTGGTCTCCTCACGACGGCTTTTCTCTGGCCGCGGACCTTTTCCTCAGGCCTTTCTTGACGACCCGCGCCAGGGCCACCGCCGGTCCGGACAGGACGTTCAGGCCCGTGAAGACGAGGAGGGCGATCCGCGGATAGAAGATGAAGCCCACGAGCATCACGGTCATGAGGAGCGCGGTCAGGATGTCGATCCGGTGTTTCGTCCGGACCTTCATGTAATTGCGGTAGGGAAAGGTGCTGACCATGCAGAGGGCGATGAGGACGGTCAAGACGGCCAGCCCGAAAGCCAGTTCCCGGGTCTCGAGCGCCGCCGGGTGGAAGACGACCAGGGAGCCCATGAAGATGGCCGCCGACGGGACGGTCAGCCCCTGGTAATGCCGCCGGTCCGGGAGAGATTTGGTCCGGACGTTATAACGGGCCAGCCGGAGAACGCCCGCGGTCAGGAACAGAAAGCTGAAGAAAATAGCCGGCGGCCCGGCCAGCTTCATCCCCCAGAAATAGAGGAGGACGGAGGTTGCCAGCCCGAACGAGACGGCGTCGGACAGGGAATCGAGCTCGATCCCGAAATCCGAGGGCGCCTTCATGGCCCTCGCGATGAGCCCGTCCATGCCGTCCATGAGCGCGGCCAGGACGATCCACAAGGCGGCCATCCTGTATCGTCCGTGGTAAGTCAGGAGGATGCTCATGAACCCGAAGAAAAGGTTGGTCAGGGTGAATAGACTCGGGACGAGATAGATGCCTTTGAGGAGTTTCTTGGTTTTCATGGCTGAACCTCGGCGATGACGGATTCGCCGCCCTTCAAATGCTGGCTCAGGCTGACTCTGAGGGAGGCTTCCGGCGGAAGGATGGTTTCGACCCGGGATCCGAAATGCATGAGGCCGACCTTCTGGCCGCGGGCCACGGGCTGCCCCTCCGTGACGTAGCACTGGATCCGGCGCGCGGCGACGCCGACGATCTGCTTCACGACGAGGGTTGTTTTTGAGCCCTTGAGGACGAGCGTGTTCGATTCGTTGGCCGTGCTGGCCTCCGGCCTGTACGCCGGGAGGAACTTGCCGGCGTGGTATTCCACCCGGGTCACCGCCGCCGCGAGCGGCGAGCGGACGAGGTGGACGTCGAGGAGTGAGAGAAAGATCGTGACCCGGTTGACAGGACCCGGAAAATCCGGATACGACGGCAAAGCGTCGATCGCCAGGACCTTGCCGTCCGCAGGCGAGACGAGAAGGTTCTCGCCGGCCGGAGGGGTCCGTTGCGGGTCACGGAAAAAGAAGAGGAAGGCAAGGGCAAGGATAAACAAGAGAATCGACCCCAGCCACCAGCCCACGGCAGCCAAGGCGCAAGCCAAGAGTGCGGAGGGAAGGATGAATCTCAAGCCTTCCTTCGCGATCGACATCGGCTGCCTCTATCGGTTCGCCCAGAAATAGGATGCCAGGAACGCTACTTTGGCGGCGTCGGCCATGATGTCGGGGTTGATCCGGAAGATCGTGTCTCCCGTCTGGTGATACGCGAGATGCGGACCGTTCGAGCCGAGGCTGGCCGAGGCGGCGCCCTTGAGGAAGAACGGCGCGTAGTCGGAGCTCCGGACTCCGACGCCCCGGATGACGCCGAGGCCTCGGACAACCTTGACGGATTTGTCGGCGTCTTCGATGGCCTTCTTGAATTCGGCCGGCACGGCGGATACGGCGCCCCAGAGCCCGTCCCCTTCGCCCGTCATGTCGAAGTTGAACATGGCATCGACCTTGGAGAAAGGCCCGGGCACGTGGCCGGCGAAATAGGTCGATCCCTGGAGTCCCAGCTCCTCTCCGCCGAAGAGCACGAAGACGACAGACCGCTTGGGCCTGCGGCCGAGCGCGGCGTACGCCTTGGCGACCTCCATGACCGTGGCGCTCCCGCTGGCGTTGTCGTCCGCGCCGGGAAAGAGAAGCCCCATGTGCCGGCCGCAGTGGTCGAAATGGCCGCCGATGACGACGCACTCCGCCCTGAGCTTCGGGTCGGAGCCCTCGACGTAACCGACGACGTTGTAGCCGACGGCCTCGGGGAAGTGCCGCGATTCGACCATGAGCCTGACTTTCGCCCGGAGGGGAAACGAGATCGGCCGCTTGTAGGCCGTCAGGGCTTTTCTGAGGTCGGCCGAGGTCGAGTTAACCTCTTTGAGGATGGAGTCCATGACCTTCTCGCTGATCATGGCCGGGGTGAATCCCTCGAGCCAGTCCCCGTTGGGATTGGAGGCGATCTCCGAGTAGATGTAGACGATGCCAAGGGCGCCCTTGTCGCGGGCGGTCTGCATCCGGGTCCGGTGCTCGTCGTAGTTCTGGTACTTCTTGTCGCCGTCTGGAGTCCCGCGGAAACAGAGAATGAACTTGCCCTTGACCTCGAGGCCGGCGTAGTCGTCGTAGTTGTGCTCCGGAGCCGAGATCCCCCAGCCGGCAAAGACGCTATCGGCCGTCCGGTCGCCGCTCGCCGAATAAAGGAGCGGGAGAAAGTCCTTCTCCGGGACGAGCTTCATTTCCTTATAGGATGGACCTTTCTCGGGGTCCGGCTTGCCCTCGGGGAGGAGGATGGCCATTTCGGCCTTGTCAATGACTGTGCAGGGAGAGGGATAGGCCTGGAGGTACCCCTCTTTCTGGCCGATGGGCTTGAGTCCCCACGCGCCGAGCTTCCGGGCCGCCCATTTGGCGGCCGCGGTATAGCCTCCGTCTCCAGTCAGGCGGCCGGCGAATTCCGGCGAGGCGAGAGACTTGACGATGTCGTAGGCCTCTGATGGACTGATGGACTTGAGGGCTGCCTCCAGGTTTTTGTCCAGGGTCTGGGGCAGGGAAGGCAGGGTCAGGAAGAGCAAAAGAAGTGCGGCACCGGGTGCTCGGAAGCTCATCTTCGTCATGCGGCTCTCGCTCGGGCACAAATCCCCGTCCCGAATGATAGCCCCTTTATCCCGAAAAGTAAATCCGGGGCGCTACTTCCTGTCTTTGAGGCTCCGGCGGCGGGCGATTTCCTTGACGACCGCAGAATGAAGCACAAAGTAGTAATAGGCGGCCAGCAGGACGAGGATCAGGGCAAAACGTACCGGATTCCCCCGGATCAGGGAATAGACCGCAAAGCCCAGGACGGCTAGAAGGGCGCCCAGGTGAAGGAAAGCGAACACCGAGTCGATCATCGGCCCTCGCCGGCCGGGGACTGCCAGGACGCCGGCCGGCCCGCTCTTACTTGCCGCCGATGACTTCGACCGAGAGGATGGTAACTGGCTCTATGGGAACGTCCTGGTGGCCGCGCCTGCTCCCGGTCGTGACCTTGGCGATGGCGTCAACGACGTCCATCCCGGCCACGACCTTGCCGAAAACGCAGTAGCCGAAGCCGTCGGGCGTATTGTCTCGATGGTCCAGGAAATTGTTATCTTTCAGATTGATGAAAAACTGGCAGCTTGCGCTGTCGACCTCGGGAGTCCGGGCCATGGCGATTGTCCCCCGGGCGTTCCTCAGGCCGTTCCCCGCCTCGTTCTTGATCGGCGGCTTGGCGGCTTTCTCGTGCATCTCGGCGGTCAGGCCTCCTCCCTGGATCATGAAATTGCTCATGACCCGGTGGAAGATCGTGCCGTCATAATATTTGTCGTTGACATAGGACAGGAAATTCTTGACCGTGATCGGCGCCTTGGCCGCGTTGAGCTCGATTGTGATGTCGCCTTTAGTCGTTTTCATGAGGACCTTGGTGGCGGCCGCGGGCGCCTGTGCCAGCGCCAAGCTGGCCAGGAAGAGTCCGGCTACGCACAAGGTCAGAAGGAAATGTCTGGTCATGGGGACCTCCTTTGATATTTGCGCGTCAAAGAAAGGTCACGATAGCAGAATCGGCGGCCCAAATCAACCTCACCCCTCGGCCGCCCTCCCACAGCCCATACCGGCCTTGCCGCAAAAGACCTTGCCCTCCGACTAAAGCATGTTGAATAATATCCGCCAGGAAGGAGGGCCATGAAAAAAACCATACGTCCGGTCTTATTTGCTAGTGCTCTTTCCCTTCTTTTGGTCGTCGCTCCGGCGCTCCAAGCCCAGGGGCACTTCGAGTTCAGCGGCCATTACGGCAGGTGGAGCCTGAACCTGCTCGGGGGCTTTGGCCGGGACATCGCCGACGACACCATCAAGTCCGAAATCGAGAACAGAATCCTGTCGGATATTAACGACAGGTATCCCGGGCTCAGTGAGACATCCTACGACCAGACGCTGACCGTCGACTCGAGCGGAAACAACTACGGCTTCGGCTTCCGCTTTTATCCCTCGCGGAACGGTTCGTTTAGCCTGGGCGTGTCGGTCGAGAAGAGTTCCTTCAAGGTCGTCCCGGCCGTGACTTCGGTGATGCAGCTCGTGGACCCGGACACCTCGCAAACGGCGACCTTCGACGGGACGGCTAACGCCACCGCTTTAGTCAAGGCGACATCTTTCCTTTTGACCTTTCGCTGGGACCTTTTCCCGAGGTCGGTCGTCCACCCCTACATCACCTTTGGAGGCGGCATCTCGACGGCCAAGGCTCTGGACGATTCGACGGTGGCGTACACTTACTCCGGCCGGCTTTCCGGAGGCGCTGTCACGCCCGAGACGATCGAGGGAGGGGACACGAAGACTCTCCGGGCGCTCAAGGATGAGAGCGAAACCAATCTGCCGAACTTCCTTCCCTTCGTCCAGCTGAACCTCGGGCTGAAGGCGATGGTGATGAAAAACATCCACTTCCTCGTCGACGTCGGCATTTTTGATGGGTTCATGATCAGCGGCGGCCTCGCCGTGCGGCTGTAGGTCATCACGGGACTTCGGGAGCGGCTTTCGCTATTCCATGAGGTTGAGCTCGGGGGATTCCCTTCGTCGGGTCGCGGGTTTGTCCCGGCGAGCCAAACCCGCTCGGTTCCGGGCGTCGCTCTGGCTTCGCCATCCATGCCCGCTCAGCCCTCCACACGCCCTCCTCCGGGAACACCCCCTGCGCATCTTTCTTTTATCGCTTCAGCCTTTTTTCATAAAAGCGCGAGCACCCGGCTTGCCTTTTCTCCCCGGCTTTCATTAAGATGACTCCTCATATTTTTCCAAAGGAGGGAGACATGAAAAAATCCCGCTGGCTCGCAGCCGCGGCCGTCCTGCTGGCCTTTTCCGGAATTTTCATTCTGGGTGCTCAGGAGGCCCAGAAGCCGGCGGACGACCAGGCAAAAATCGTCGACGCCATGCACGTCGTTTCGAGCAACGTCCTCTACGATTACGTTAAGGAACTGGTCTCCGAGAAATACGGCGGCCGGCTGACGGGCACGAAGGAATATGAGGCTTGCGCCGCTTGGGTTGAGTCCCTCCTCAGGAAGTGGGGCGTCCAGCCCGCGGGTGACAACGGCACGTATCGCCAGGCCTATCCCAATCCCTACACCCAGGTCTTCCGGGGCGGCGAGTGCGTCCTGCTCGTTCCGAGCGGGAAGGACATCATCAAGAAATCTTATCGCTACGAGGACGAGTTCATCCCCGGCGGGACGTCGGGCTCAGGCCAGGTGACGGCCGAGGTCGTTTATGTAGGCTACGGCATCACGGCGCCCGAGCTCGGCTATGACGACTACAAAGGCGTCGACGTCAAGGGCAAAATCGTCCTCATGGACCCCGAGGTGCCCGTCGGGCCGGGCGAAAAGACCCTGGATCTCTTCATGAAGTGGCGGCCCTACTCCTTCCACCAGTACAAGCTCAAGAACGCGGCCGCCCACGGCGCCAAAGGCATGATCTACAACTACGGGCCCATCGGAAACCCCAACAACGCCTACGTGGAAGGTTTCATCTACCATCACGTCGGCGCAGCCGTTGTCGGCGACGTTTTCGCCGGCACGGGCAAAACCTACAAGGACGTAGTGGCCAGGATCCGCAAGGAGCTCAAACCCCAGTCCTTCGCCACGGGCAAGACGTTTGTGATCAAGAACGTCACCGAGCATCATCCGGACGGCGTAGGCTTCAACGTCCTCGGCGCCATCCCGGGCGCGGACCCGGCTCTCAAGGACGAGGTCATTCTGATCGCCGGCCATCTCGACCACCTCGGCCGGATATGGGAGCTCATGCCGGGAGCTAACGACAACGCGACGGCGGTCGCCGTCGGGCTGGGAATCGCGGAGGCCATGGCCACGTGTGCCGTCAAGCCTAAGCGGACCGTCGTCCTTGCCTTTTTCGGCAGCGAGGAGCAGAGCGAGCTGGAGGGAGTCTCGGGCTCGAGGTACTACACAGAGCACCCAGTTTTCCCTCTCGAGAAAACGAAGGTCATGATCAACATGGAAGGCCCCGGCAGCGGCGACAAGATTTCGGCTTCAGGCGGCAAGACGTATCCCGCCTTCTGGAGCTTCATCGAGAAGGCCAACGGGACGTATATCCACCGGACGCTAAGGACGGACGTCGCGGCTTATCCCGGCCGGCCGCGCCAGGATTCGGCCTGGTTTTTCTGGAAGGGCGTCCCGGCGTTGACCTTTAGGGCCTTCGGCTTCAACCCGGGCCGGTCGACCTACCACAACACGCACGATGACCTCAGCCTGGTCACTCCCGAGATCATGGAGGACATCGCCCAGCTCCTGTTCATGGCGGTCATGGACATGAGCGACGAGCCCGCGCTGAAGTTCAAGTAAGCCAGACGATGGGGGCGTTCTCGGAGGAGGGCGTGTGGAGGGCTGAGCGGGCACGGATGGCGAAGCCAGAGCGATGCCCGGAACCGAAGCGGGTTTGGCTCGCCGGGACAAACCCGCGACCCGACGGAGAGAATGCCCCCGGAGGACTGGCTCCTATAGATGCAGCTCGATGATGTCCTCGTCGGCGAGGATATGGTCGCGCGTGACGCGGAGTCCGTCGATGGCGCCGCCCCGGCTCCAGACGCGGGCGTAGGCGAGCTTCTCAGCAAAGTCCTTATGGACGGCCCTGGCCATCTCGAGGACCGTGATCCCTTTCCGCAGGGTGAACGGCGAATTTTTCTCGGCCTTCTTTCCCGGGACTTTGCTATACACCCGGATGACGCGGAGAAGGCCGAAGACCGCCCGCCGCAGCTCCTCGAGCCCCCGGCCCGTAAGCGCGGAGACGGGGATTTTGCCGACCGGGGTCTCGAGAAGGACTCCTAGCTCTTGGAGCCGTCCCGCCGCGCCCTCGGCGTCGATTTTGTTGGCCGCGATGACGGCACGCTTGAGGAAGGGGAAGCGCTCGGGTGGGACCTCGGCATCCTCCGGCACAAGCTCTACCTTGCGCTCCTTGAACCGCCGGATGATGCCGTCGAGGACATCGGCGGCGGCCGAATCGGAGAGGTCGGCCACGAGGAGGACGGCATCGCCCATCTTGACCATCTCCGGGAACCAGGTCTCCATGAAGTCGGCCGTCACGGGCGGCGTATCGATGAGCTGGATCTGGATATTTTCAAACGGCATCATGTAGGGCGCCGGGCGGAGTGTGGTGAAGGGGTAGTCGGCGACCTCCGGCTCCGCGCCCGTGAGGACCTTGACGAGAAGAGACTTGCCGGCGTTCGGTGGCCCCACCAGGACGACCTGCCCGGCTCCTGATTTTTCGATTTTGTGCGTTGGGGCATGCTTGGCCGTCGAGGGTCGGCGCTCCATCTCTTCCTTGGCTTTGGCGTTCTTCTGCCGGTACATGGCGATGAGCTTGTCCGTGCCCTTGTGATGGGGGATGACGGCGATCAGACGCTCATAAATTCCCATCCGCTCCTGTGGAGTCCGGGCGGTCCGCAGCTCCTTTTCGATCTCGTGGTATTCGGGGGGCAGGTTAGCCGGCATGGCGCCATTATAACAAAAAAAGACGGGGTCAAACCTGCGGCTGGGAGCAGACTCCGGGGAGCGACCGTCAGAAGCACGACGGAGCAGCCCGGAGGAGTGCTTCTGGGAAATATCTTAATGGAGCTCGAGTAAGTATGCAGAAATTGTAATGTGCAGGTTTGACCCCTCTTTGCCGCCGGGGCCGCCTCCGAAGGGGTCGAAGTCGGCCCTAACTGTGAGAAAAAAC
>Ga0153916_10001554_pt1 | contig 16554 bp, 19 predicted proteins | sample Opewatmetagenome_FD_109642 | JGI IMG/M metagenome (GOLD analysis project Ga0153916, IMG submission 109642) | Freshwater wetland microbial communities from Ohio, USA - Open water 3 Core 3 Depth 4 metaG | ecosystem: Environmental > Aquatic > Freshwater > Wetlands | place: USA: Ohio, Lake Erie...
GGGTTCATCTTTAATGAGTGTTCAGGCTGGCATCCCGATGGGGATGTCCAGGCCGGTGCCAACAGATTCGTTTTGAGAATGGCACAAAAGTATGGTGATCCCGTAGTGGTCTCCGACGACAGTCACTTCGCCAATCCGGAAGACAAAATTATCCAAGATATCCGGTTAGGACAATCCGGGGGCTGGAAATTCGGGTCTAGTTATCATAGAAGAACCGGTGACATGGCTTTGGCCACCTTCCAGTCCCAACTCGGAATCAGCGAAGCTCAGTTCGAGTCCTGGGTGGAAAACAACAAGGCTTGGGCTTCTAGATTTAATGATTTCAGTTTTAGCCCCCGGCGGGCTCTGCCTACTAAATTCTACCCCGAAGACACTTTCGGGTATCTTAAGACCCTCATCAAAAAACATGGACGCATGGATTGGAGTAATCCTGAGTGGCGCCGAAGGCTCCAACAAGAAATCCAGCTTCTGCATAAAAACGGCACGATCGACCTGTTGCCATATTTCTTTGTTTTGGAAGAAATCATAGGTCAGTATATCCAAAAGGGGGAAATTATTGGGCCGGGGAGAGGCAGCGCCGCTGGGGTTCTTCTTTCCTATCTCTTGGACATTACCCAGATAGACCCAATCAGGCACAAATTGAGCCTGGACCGTTTCTTGACACTGGACCGAATCGCTAGCAATAAATTGCCCGATATCGATACTGATTTCCCGCACTGGGACCTACTGATTGACCCCAAGGACTCCCGGAAAGGCTGGCTTCAGGACCGGTTCGGCGACTGCTATGCCAGACTCAGTACTGATGTCTGTCTGCATCTGAAACAGTCCATCCGGGACGTCTTCCGGATCCGAAATGGCCGGGAACGGGATCCAGAAATTGAACAACTCTGTCGGGAGCTTCCGGATCCGCCCCAGGGCGTTAAAGACAAAGACTTCGTTTTCGGCTATGAGGATAACGGCAACCATATCCCGGGAATAATCGAGACCTGCCCGGCCCTGCAAGTCTTTGTCAAAAAGTATCCCACAGAATGGGAAAATGTCCAGAAGCTAATTGGGTTGCAGAGGTTCAAGAGCCTCCATGCCTGCGGATATATAATTGCTGATGAGCCAATCCAAAACTTCATCCCAACCATTGACATGGATGGGGTGAGAGCCACTCAATACAATGCCAGTTCGGTAGAAGCGGCCGGAGGATTGAAAGTCGATCTTCTCCGCGTAAATAGTATCCGAGATATCGGTATCACACTGAAAATGATTCAGGCCCGGATGAGGCCGGATATCGATTGGACGCCGACGGACCCCCAGGGCAATGTCCAATTCTTAGAATCAGGAAACCGGAGAATCCCTAAATATAGGGCAATTCCTTTCCGGGACCAGTTCTACGACATCTGGGACCTGCCAGCCGATATGGGCGTCTATCGGGACATCTGTGAGGGCCGTGTTGAAACCGTTTTCCAGCTAGATGCTCCAGCCGCCCGTCAGGGGTTGAAAAACTTCCGGACCCTTCCCGACGGGACTCCACCCATCAAAAGCATCGCAGATTTGGCGGCTTTTACGGCACTGGACCGACCGGGCCCTCTCGACGCTTATGTGACGGCCCCAGATGGTAGTAGACACGACATGTTGGTTGAGTTTGCTAACAGAGCCAAGGGCCTCCCGGCAGTGGGGGCTCTACCCGTTTTGGATAAAGAATTGCCGGAAACCTACGGGATTCTTGTTTTTCAAGAAGGTCTACAGCATATCTTCCAAAAGATAGGCAGTACCTCTGCAATTGACGCCAACAATTTTCGTGCCGATATCGGTAAGAAAAAAATGGCAAAGGTCATCAAGTGGGGTGAAAAGTTCAGGGCCGGGGCGATTCCACAAATCGGGGAGGCTCAAGCCAATCAGCTTTGGTCTCAAATGCAAACTTTTGGCCAATACGGATTTTGCGCTTCGGTACTCGGTGATGTAATCTTGCCGTATGTGGGAGGCCAGAAAGCCCTCAAGGATTTTCGGGGTGGGGAGAAAGTTTTTTGTGTTAATCAGCGAGGGGAACTGTTGACGACGGAAGTCGTTGCTCTGCACGACCACGGCATCTTGAATGGATTTGAGCTGACGTTTGATGATGACTCCACTATTACCGTGAGTGCTAATCACAAGTTTTTAACGTTAGAAGGCCAGGTTCCTCTCTATGGCATCATCGAAAGAAATCTTGCTGTGCTCAGTAGACCTTCGTTCCCTCAGCAGGCATCAGCGGTGGTACCACAGGAAGAAGTGTCCGGCCTGCTCGCAGATTCCGGCCAAAATAGGTGCTCCGGCACAGGAATGGACGTCGAGGTGCGGAGAGAAATTTCTAAATCGGATTACGATGAAGTCTCATCAAAAAGTTTGTCGGTCGTGCTTAGACATCAAGAAGAGCAATATACGGACCCGACAGCTCATGCACAATCAGAGGCCGGAACAGAGGCTGGCTTCATCTTTGGCGGCGCAAAAGACATCCGCCCGGAGAGAAATTCAGTTACAGAGGGTAGCCAATTTGCACAAATGGCAAACTCAGCATCCCGAAGAGGCGAAAGCCATTTGGGAATCAGCGAGGAGAGCGGCAAAGCCATCCAAAATGGAGACTTGGCTGAGGTTAAGTGGGGTTTTACCGTGGGAGGATGCCCGCATCAGGTGTGGAAATACACAAAAACAAGTGGATTTTGTCAGTCCAGACGGCAAGATTTGGGTGGAAGTGGACGGATTTTACCACTTTTTCGCAACGAAAAGTTCGGACCGTCGGCCGTCGCGACAAGTGGACAGGCTAGCTATTACTCAGACCAGAGATGCGATGCTGAATCTAGAAGCGACCAGCCGTCGAGATGTGACATTGATCCGGCTAGCCGGAGGCTGTTTCAGAACCTCTACCGGAGAACTCCGGCAGCCCTGGGTCCTTTGGCTTACAGCGATGCTCCGCTCTCCTCAACCCGGGGTCTGGTGCTGCGGAGAATTGTACGAGTCCGTCCCGTGGGCGAATGCCACATGTACGATCTTGAAGTCGCCCACTCAAAACACAACTATTTGATGGCGAATGGGGTCGTAACTAGTAACAGTCACGCCGTCAGCTATGCTATCAATGCCTACACCTGTGCCTGGCTCAAGCACCACTACCCGCTGGAGTGGTGGACGGCTGTTCTGCAGAATGCTGACCGAAATGAGGTCAATGAAGACTTTTGGCCGCACTGCGGTAAATTCATAGCTCTTCCGGACCTGGCGACGTCTGGCAGCAACTTCGAAATCCGTGGCGATAAAATACAAGCCCCCCTCTGGCTCCTAAAAGGTATTGGGGACGCTGCTCACCAACAGCTGATGGAAATCCGACCCTTTGGCAATATCGAGGAGATGCTACAGAAAATTGAGGCCTGGAAGACGGCTCATCCCCGGAAGCTGATGAAGAAAAACAAAGAGACCGGAGAGATGGCTGAGGCCCCGGCTCCGGGTGTCACGGCCCTGAAGAAGACCATCATTCAGAATCTGATTGTGACCGGCGTCGCCAACAACCTTTTCCCGGAAAGGGATGAATACGGGGAGCCGGCTACGGCCGTCGACCGCCTGACCTGGTACTGCGAGGCCATGAAAAAAGTCACGGGCAAGAAAGTCGAAAGCCTGTCTTCGCAATACAGTCTGGAATCAGCCATAGTTAACTACCAGCTGAAAAAGCAGGTACTGCCGGCCTACAACGAAGACCTCTTGGCTCTTTGCAGGTCCGCCCGCCCCCGGCTCTTTGTCCGGAGTGGTGGCAGGCTGGCGATTCTGCACCTGGACGCCCGCCGGGGCTCGGAGACGGGATTCCCGGTTATCAGTGGCGAGGAATGGGAAATTCTTCGGACTCTGCCGACGCCTGCACTAGAAGAAGACCGGTCGGCGGTGCTGGCTTACGTTATCAGTCAGGTGAATAAGTCTTATGTCCACAAAGAGTCTGGAGAAACCCGGCAGAGAACTGAGTTGGTGTTGGATGCCAGCGGCTACCGGACGACTGTGGTAAGGTTTGGGGGCGCCAATGGACTTCCGGAGGCCCTGAAACAGCCCCTGACCGGCGCCGTGGTATCCTGTCTCCTGCTGCGACGGGAGGGTCAGAGTGACCAATTCCTGTTGGACGTTATCGTAATCGCACCGCCACTCCAAAAGAAAGAAAAAGAAAATGCAGACACTGAAGCAAGCCCGTGAAGATTTGAAGAGCACCAGGACCATCGCCGAAACCGAGACCTCCGGCCCCGCCCGGACCCAAAGCTGTCGGGAGATGTTGCGTCGCGACGCCCAGAGAAAGCTGCCGGAGGCCCGAAAGGCTTACGCAGAACAGTTCCGGAAGGTGGGGTTCTCAGTCTTTGTCTCCGGGCCCGGCGTCGAGGCCTTCCGGGCCCTGGCGGCGGCTGAAACCGACGTCGTCAACGGTGACTACCGGCAGGCCACCGCGGAACCCAAGGATATGGTCAGGGCCTCCATCAGTCCCCAGACCCGGGAATTTACCCCCCATCACTTCACCGTCATGGTCAGGGGCTGTAGGCAGCTGGCGGTTGAGCTGGGTCTGGAATCCATCCCGCAGCCGGAGTTCGACGAAATCAAAGTCGTCCCCACCGACGCCGACGTAGATGCCGAGGTAGACCGGTACCTGCTGAAGTATCTCGGCGCCGATTTCCTGGCCGCCGTCATTGAAAAACAGGTCTTGACAGCGGCAGAAGACCTTGATACGGATAATCCGGTGGTGCCGGTCCTGATTTCTGGGGTCCCGGAATCTATTATCGAGGCCGTCGGGCCCCGAATTCTCTGTCGGAAATACCTCAGTGTCGAGGTCCCGGCTGAGGTCACGTCAGAGTTTGTAACTGGAGTCTTTAAGAAGGTCCGCAGCACCTTGAAGTCGAAGAAGTCTGAGTCCTGATGGTCAAACGCAGTAGTAACGTAATAACAAAATGGAGAACCTGATGTCAACAGTACAATACGGTAAGGCAAATTACGAAAGCGGCGGCAGTTTTGAGAAGCAGGTGTTTTACCAGCTTGGCCACAAGGAGCAGAAGGACCGGGTGCAGGTCCTGCGGCTGGCTCCCCCCATCAAGGCTCTGGCGGAGAAGGGGGTCTGGGCGAAGTACATCAAGACCCACTGGGGCTACAGTATCCGGTTCATCGCTAAGTCCGGAGAAGTGAAGAGAATCCCCAAGACCTTTCTCTGTATCGAACGGGCCGACCGCGACGGCACCATCATCCAGGAGTGCCCGGAGTGTAAGCTCACCCGGGCCCTGAGAAAGGAGGTCGAGGAGCAGGACAGGAACTTCAAGAATGAAGGTAAGACCCCCGAGGAAATCGACAGTCTCCTCCGGTCCAAGAAGGGCTATCTGAAGGACCATAACCTGGACCGGAAGTGGCACGTTTTTGCCAAGAATCTCGACGGCAAGTGGGGGTTCCTGAAGATTTCACACACCTGCAAGCAGTTCCTAGACGCTCAAATCAAGAAGCTGCTGGAGAGGGGCGTCGACCCCCTGAGTCCCGAGAAGGGTGTCTATTTCCGGTTTGAGCGGACCGGTGGACCGGCTTGGAGTAGCATCAAAGACATCGTCGAAGTCCACCGAGACGCCGACGACAAAATCAAGTTCGACCAGTTGACCGACGCCGACTGGGGTCAGCTCGATAAGCTACCGGAACTACACACCCTCGGCCAGCCACTGACTTACGACCAGATTCAGCAACTGGTACAGTCGGGTGGCGACGAGGAAACGGTCCGGCTGGTGATGAACCTGCCTCAAAGGTCTCAGGAGCCCGACACCGTCACCGGAGAACCGGTCGAAGAGCCGGCCGCCGACGTCGATAGCGGGATGGACCAAAAGGCCTCAGCGGGCCCTACAGCGGTCCCAGAGACCTCCAAGGCTCCGGAGCCTCCCCCGGCCCCGACGCCGGTTCCTGAGCCCGCCCAGGCCGCCCCCAGCGCCGAAGACCAGGAGATTGCCAAGCTCCAGGCCCTGCTGGCAGAGAAACTAGCTAAGAAGACTGCTCCGCCAGTCGCAAAAGCTGCTCCGACCCCAGCGAAAACTGTTACCCCAGACCTCAAAGCAACACTTGATTTACCTATGGACGAATTTTTGCGTCAATTTGAGAAGTAGAGAAGACTCGAGGGGCTAACTTGACTGCGATTGAGTTAGCCCCTTCAACCTCAGGAAACCTCAATGAATCCAAATGTTTTGACTGTTCCGACTCCTTTTAAGGAGGCCGGAGAAGCACCACTCCATTACGACCTGACGGAAATCAATGCGGCTAAGGCCCGGGTGCCAGAAATCGCCATCGTCAACGCCGCCCGGGCCCCGGAGTTGATGTCTGTTTTTGCCCGGGCCTGTTTTGCCCTGGCTTCTCATTTCAGTGACCTACACCTGAAACACCGGCAGGCCGAAAAGTGGGTCAGCAACCGCCGGGCCGTCCTCATCATTGACGTCATCCCCGAAAAGTCTAAGGCCAAGGGGGTCGGTAGCAACGAAGCCACCCGACAGGCTTTTCTGGACCTCGATGACGAGTACAATCAGGCCTGTAACGCCGAAGCCCATCTGGAGGCGGCTCTGGTTCTCATCCGAGAAGACCTCCGGGCCATGGAGCAGTGTCTGAGCAGCGTCAAGAGAATTCTCACCGAGACCTCCGGACTCCAGTACCGACCCAATCCGCACCTCAGCACCGGTGGCATGGACTCCGACGACCGCCTGCCTCTGGAGTTCCAGACCGATGACGACCGCGTGCCGTTTTCCAACACTTCTCCCGGCCCCGGATTCAGGGTCGGCAAACCCCGATACTAGGAGAATCCGATGTCGGTTAAAAACCAAAAATTCATGCAGAAACTATTAGCACTGAACGGTGCCGTCACTGCCCCGAAGAATATTCACGACTACATCATCAGGAGCCCAAGTCCCAGCCTCAACTTCTGCTTCGGGAACGGTCATGGCTTGCCGGCTGGATTTAGCGTCCAGCTCTACGGGCCTCCCAAGGCCGGGAAGTCTGTCATTGCCAACGCCATGGCTGGCCAACTCCACAAGGACGACCCCGATGCCTGGGTTATCAAGTTCAACACCGAATTCCGGGAACAGGGCCAGCTGACCGAAGAGCAGGCCAAAATCTGGGGCATTGACCCTAATCGCTACGTCGCCTACGAGACCAATCGGCCAGATGAAATTTTCGACCGTATCGAAAAGGAGTTTGCGGCTCTGGCTGATGACGGCATGAAGCTCCGGTTGGTTATCATTGACAGCCTGACTCAGATTCAGGGCCGACGGGGCATGAATGCCGACAGCGTCATGGTCCAGCAGATGGGTGACAATGCCGCAACGATTCAGGAGGGTCTAAAGAGAATCCTCCCGGTCCAGAGGAAGATTGGTTTCGGACTGATTCTAGCCGCCCACGTCCGGGCGGAATTCGACCAGACAGAGCAGATGCGGGGCAACAAATACCGCCCGGCTACCAGTTTCGGGACTCAACATCACTGCGAATACTCGTTATGGATAGAGGCAAATCGGAATAAGGAAGGTCGAGAGGATATGATGGGTAAGAGCCTGACCTCGGACGTCGTCGAAGACCTAGCGGGCCGCGGGGAGCGTCTGGCGCACAAGATTAGAGTGAGAATGAAAGATAGTAGTTTGGGCCCCAAGGACCGCAGTGGCGAATTCACGCTGGACTACCGCCACGGCGTCATCAACGTCCATGAGGAAGTCTTTCGTCTCGGAGTGGGTTGGAACGTCATCCAAAAGCCCAACAACGTCACCTATCAGTTTGACGGCAAGGACTATAGAGGCAAGCCAGCGATGCTGGAGGCGCTACGAATCGACCCGGCCCTCCAGGAGAAGGTCTTGGCGGAACTGAGGAAACGAGACCACGACGGGAATCTGGGAGCTGGTCCGGCGGCTGCAGAAGATTCTCAGGAGCCGTGATGATGGGGATGGGCTCCGGGGTTTTGAAGGAATTGCTCGATGAAGGAGGAGTCAGCTTCAAACAAAACTCCCGCTCCTTCATTATGTCTTGCCCCCGGTGCCTAAAACCAGACAAGGTCTATCTCAGGAAATCAGATGGTATCTTTATTTGCTTTGTTTGCGCCGAAGTAGATGGCTTTAGAGGCAGAGCCGAATGGCTGCTGACCGAGTTACTCCATCGGCCAGTAGCCGAACTCCGAACCACCTTGTACGGCCAGACGGAGACCACGGGCTCCGGGGTTCTGGACCTCCAGCTCCAAGACTTCTATGAGGTCGGCGTCGACCCGGAGCCCGTGTCGCCTCCTCCGATGTTGGAGGTCGACCCCGACCCCGGTTTCCGGGAACTGGACACAGAGGCCGGGGCCCCTGGACGTCAGTATCTGGAAAAACGCGGTATCCCCGTCGCCGTAGCTAGGGAGTATGGCATCTGGTACTGGCCTCAGGAGCACAGGGTCGTCTTCCCGGTCAGGGCCGGCGGTCGGCTCTTGGGCTGGCAGGCCCGGTACTGTGGCCGGACGACTTTCTATGACCGAGAAACCGACGCCCCCGCCAAGGTCATCAAAGCCATGACGACCCCGGGTCTAAAAAGAGATAGGGTCCTGATGTTCGGAGACCGGTTGACCGGAGACCATGCCATACTTTGTGAGGGTCCTGTTGATGCACTGGCGGCCCACCTCTGTGGAGGCAATGTCGCCACCCTGGGTAAAATCGTCAGCCCCCAACAACTGCAGCTGCTCCGGAACTCCGGTATCCGGAAACTGTACCTGGCCCTGGACCCCGATGCCTACCGGGAAGCCGCCGGAGTCCTGAATGCTATGGTTGATGACCTAGACATCTACGACATGAGACCCCCGGCTCCTTATCTAGACCTCGGAGAGATGCCGATGTCAGCTGTGGTAGAACTGATGGCCTCGGCTCCCCGAATCGATCGCAACTACCTCTTCCTCTATCTCACGGACCACCATGCCCGAACTTGACCCGGCCTTAACCCAGAGCCTGCCCTGGGAAAAAGAAAAACAGGCGGCACTACTGGGCCACATATTAGATTTCCAGAAACCAGACTTCCTGCTCAGAGTCAAGGACCGTCTGAGTCCGGCCTGGTTCCTAGATGGATACGCCGGTAAGCTCTACGGGCTCTGGTGTAAATTCTATGACCAAAACCAGAGGGTCCCGGCTTCGCCAGAAGAATTCCTGCACTGGGATGACCTCTGTGGCCTGAGCACGCCGGATAGAACAAAATACAAAAACGTCATGACACAGGCCCAGGTCCTCAGGGGCCATTTCGGCCTCGACCTGCTGCAGAAAGAATTGACGGACTGGCTCAGGTGTCGGATTTACCACGAACGGGTAGAAAAATCCGCTAAGTACTTCAATAGCCGTAACGTCACCGCCGCCGTCTCGGTACTTGAAGAAGCAGTCCAGGAATTCAACACCACACAATTTGACGGCAACACCGCCTGTGACTGGGACCCGTTTCGCCTCATGAGCCAAATCAAGCTGAATTCCGAGAACGCGTTGACTTTTGGACATCCAGTCATGGACAAAATCCTCTGCCCAGAAAGTCCAGGCGGTGGGCTACTGCTGGGGGACATGACGCTGCTGCTCGCCCCGACGGGCACCGGGAAGACATCCTGCTGCATCACCATAGGAACTCGTAACGCCCTCATGGGTAGACACGTTCTCTATGTCGGCATCGAAGGCAACACTACTGATCTAGAAGAAAAGTTTTGGATGTCGTACACCGACTCCACCAGAGCCCAGTTCCGGGAGTTGGGAGAACTGGCTCTGGGCAAAAATCCCCTGGCTCTGGAGAGGATTCGACTCGCTAAGGAATCGATGCTGGAGAGGCTGACGTATCTGGACATAGACCCCCGGAATAGTCCCTCCGCCGAAGAGGTCATCGGCATCATCAGACAGCACCTGGCCCGGCACCGGGCCCTGACGGGTCGCGGCTACGACCTGGTGGTCGTCGACTACCCCGGCGTCCTGACATTGAAAAGCATGTCGAATGTCCGCATGGAGCACCGGGAGGTACTGTCTAGAATTTATTGGCACTTCAGCCAATTAGCTAAAACAGAAAATATCCACGTCCTGGCTCCGGTGCAGACCAACAGAGACGCCAGCCGCCGGAACCGGAACATTAACGGCGGCGACAACCAGGTCCTGACCCTAGAAGATATTGCTGAATCATTCGGTATTACTCACCATGTCGCCAACGTCATCACCGTCAACAGAAGTGACCAAGACAAATCCCGGAACCAGATTTCGTTCTACGTCAGTAAGTGCCGATCGGCGGTCGACGGCTTGACAGTCAGTTGCACCAGCAAGTACAGTGTCTGTCGAACGCATGCCCCGAACCTGAATGCAGTCGTCATAAAAGGAGGCATTATTATGTCGGACCGGCTCGACAGCCTCCTGAAGCAGTACAACGGGAAAGCGGTTCCCGAAGGTTACACCCGGTCTTGAGAGGAAGTAGAAAATGTGGCTCATCTGGTTTGAGAAGCTGAAGCCGTATCTGTTGAAAATCGTCTCCTACGCCGCCGTTGCCGCCATCGGCATCGGTGTCGGCTGGAGGCTGAAGCCGGCGGCGGTCGAGGTCCACGAGAAGCTCAAGGTCGTCGAGGTCGAGAAGCAGGTCGTGGTGGTCCGGGAACAGGTTCGGGTCGAGGTCGTCCGGGTCAAGGACAGCCAGGTCGTCGACAAGACCCACACCGAGACCACTGAGACCAAGTCTGTCGACGGAACGGTCGTCAAAAAGGTCGTCGAAGACAAGAATATCGACAGCGTCGTCCACGACCGGGAGACCGCCACTGAGGTCAAGGTCGTCGAGGTCGAGAAACAGGTCGTGGTGGTTCAGAAGGAGACGGTTGAGAAGGTCGTCAAGCCCGCGCTTCCGAACTGGAGGACCAGCGCCCTACTGGGGATTCAACCCCAGATTCTGCCGACGCCGGGAGTCAGCGGCTACGTCTATGGCACCGAAGTCGAACGCCGGGTCGCCGGACCGATTTGGTTGGGGGTGTGGGGGACCATGTCTGATAAACAGCAGGCAACTGTAGGAATTAAAGGAACCTGGGAATTTCAATGACAAAGTTAGAGGCTAAAGAAACCTGTGAGGACGTCTTCAGTGAGTACCTACCGAAGCTGAAGAAAGCCGAAAAGGAAAGCCTGATCGCCGAGCTGCTCATGGAGCTGCAGGACCGGGGTCTGGAGTTTGAAGAAGCTGGCTATGAAGTCGGAGACGACCCCGATTACGACGAACTGGACGACAGGGATTAAGAAAATGACCGACTCCAATGACGTAGCAAATCTTGAATACATTCGGAATTTCCTTTCAGCTAACGGGATTCGTTTTTCGGAAACGGAGCCCGGCGTCTTCGACATGTCGGGAGGTACCGGAGGCCGCATCCAAGTCAGATACGCTAATTCAGCCGCCATCAAAATCGGCTATAAGAGATTTGGGTACATGGGTGTTCCGGCCGATTACTGTTACCGGATAACTATTGACCAAGAAAAACAAGGAGTTAGGGTCATTTGGTGGCGTGATTATGAATTGGAATCCCGATTCGGAGTTTCAGCGACCCGGAAGCGGAACGTAGTCCAGTCCTACATCCTGGCAGCTACCGGCAAGGTTGGCACCAAGATTAACGGCCGGGACTGTGAGGTCCGGGAAATCACCAACCGGGAGGCCCGGCCGTTCCTGGAAGCCAACAGCTTCTATGGCTTCCGGTCGGCTTCCCTGACTTATGGCCTTTTCAACAAGAAGCAAGTCGGGGACATCGCCCCCGGGACTCTGGTGATGGTTTTGAGTCTTGGGCATGCCTACTATGGAAAGTCGCTTTATGATTTGGAGGTGCTCCGTAGCAGTACTCTTCTGAATACCCAGGTCCTGGGTGGGGCATCGAAACTGATGAAGAGGGCTTTTGCTTCGGACATCATTACCGTGGCTAATAAAGAACTAAAGTGGAATTCAATAATTTTTTATGTAGACCAATGCCACAATGATGGAAAATCACTTGACAAACTTGGTTTCAAGTTCTGGAAGGATTCTGGAGGAGGGCTCATGAACATCGATCTCTTGACCGGAGAGAGCTTTAACAGACGCCCGGCCCAACACAAACAAATTATGCAAATGATGGCAGAAGGCCGAGTCGTTGCCAGCCCGCTATGCGGGGTCCGGTGTTATGTTTATTGTCGGAATGGTGATTACAACAAGTATGAGATTGCCGAGTAACTTCAGGGGATGAAGATGACTGAAACTGGAGGACAATCCGCTGAACGCCCCGAGACTGATAGAGACGAAATCAATGCCAAACGACGGGCGCGATACCGAAAAAATCGAGACCAGGAAAGGACGCAGCAGTCGGAGTACAAAAGAATAAATCGGGATAAGATTCTACGACAAGAGGCTCTCCGCTATCAAAATAATTCCGAAGTAATTAAAAATAAGGTAGCCGAATATAGGCGCTCTAATCAGGAACCTCTGCTCCGCAAAAATCTCCAGGAGAAATACTCCCTTAGTCTTGAAGACTACCGAGAAATGGAGGCTAAGCAGAATGGCGTTTGTAGAATTTGCAAAGGTCCTCCGACTGGCGGTAGGGAAAGGCTCAGCGTTGACCACCGCCACACGGACAACAGAGTCAGAGGCCTTCTCTGTAGTAATTGTAACGCGGCTCTGGGGCTATTCCAAGACAGTCCTGAAATTCTAGACGAAGCCTCTTCTTATCTTAAGGAATTCCTTGACTAAACTTAACCCCCTCCCAAACTCAGCCGACTTAAAAGCCGAAGGCCTCTGTTGGCTTAGGTTTGGGAAGAGACTACCGGCATGCTGCACCGAATGCGTGATCGGCACGGGCTGTAATGCGGATATAATTGGTTGCAGCGAAAGCCAAGTCGTGGAGGTAGAAGTCAAGTGTAGCCGTGGCGATTTTCGCAATGACTTCATCAATAAATCTGCTAAATTTTGGATGTACCAAAATTGCCAGACTCTAACCCACAGAATTCCGAATTATCTTTTTTATCTCGTCCCAGAAAATCTTCGGGACTACGGGCTCCAGGTCCTGAGGGACCAATTCCCAGCCGCGGGGCTTCTTATCTACCGTCCAGATCTGGATTTGATACCGGGCCGGAACCTTGAAGTGGCCCGCGGGGCCACTAGACTCCATGACCAACGCCCAACTCCCCAATTCATACACGAAGTTTTTCTCCGTACCAGTAGCGAACTCTGTGGCTCCAAACTGGCACTGGCTAAGCTGAACCGAGAAGTCGAGGCGATGCTGCAGCGGGTCGAATCAGGGGTGGTGGCAGCTGCCGTCAAGGCCACCGGGGCTCTGGACATAGAGGGTGTCGACCGAGACCTGGAGTCCCGGGCCGCCGAACTGGCTAGTTGCTGCGACGACGTGGTATGGTTGGACCTGGATTGGGACCGGAGGCAGTACTGGCTGCAGGCGGCCCGGAGGCTTCTGGAGTCCTGGAGATACGTGCAGGAGGAGTGGCGTGAAGCGACAGTTAAAGGTTATTCGGGTAGGGGTAAACGAAAGCCAATACCGGGTGCGGATCGAAGACAACGATCCGACGTCCCGGCACCTGGCGCCGGGGGTGGTCAGAATCCGATTCCTCCGGGAACTGGCGGACAACCCCCTGCTTCTGGACTGCGGACCTCTTCCGTTTCAGAAGATGACGGTCAGGCAGGACGGAGGGGTGTGGGTGGCGGAGCTGGAAGCAACGGGGTCTTAGGGGGTACTTGTGTCGATTCGTCAGCAGCAGCATCGAGAGACTCGGGAGACCCGGAAGCAGAATCAGCTGCTGGCGGAGCTGAAGAAGGAGAACCAGCAGCTCCGGAGAAAAATAGCTAGGGTCCAGAAGCAGCTCCAGAAGGCTGTTGAAATCAGGGCCCAGACAGAACCGGACTCCGAGACCGAAGAAGTCCGGGCCCTCCAGTCTCCGGACTGCCCGGTCTGTAGGGCCGAGAACCTGACCCATGTACAACTGCCTTTCGGCGTGCTAATCTGCTGCAAGAAATGCGGGTTCAGGAAGAAGGCTTAGATGGAAATCATTGTTACTTTCTGTGATAAATGCAATATTGACTGCAACCTCAATAATCCCAAGAGGTTGCCGCCCGACGTCGTCAAGGCCATGGGTATGGGAGACCAGGCCGACGGCAACGGAGATGTCTGGGTGAATCAGGGGGTACGGATTGGGCCAGCTGATCAGGCCCAAGCCGATGGCTGGGAAGAAAGGGACTATGGCCTCATCTGCCCCCTCTGTGTACTGGAGGAGTTGTCCTCGCGGGTTCCGGAGGAAGATGACTCCGGACTGAGTCTGACCGCTGAGCTGGCTGACCAGGCGACGGAGCAGGCGTCAAAGCCAGAAGTCGCCGAAAAGAAGCCTAGGTCCCGGGTTAAGAAATGAGTTTTATCCGTAGGAATTGGTTTCTCCTGGTCTTGATACTGCTGGTGGGTCTTAATATTTTTGACGCCGTCAGTAGCCACTACGTCATCTCCCATGGCTTTGCGTCTGAGGTCAACCCGGTCATGGCCTGGCTCTGGAATCTGGGGCCTGTCTATTTCCATGGGTTTAAGGCACTATCCGTGGCTGTTGGTGTCGCCGTCGCCTGGCGTCACCGGCACCAGAACGGGATCCGGACCATGGTCGTTGTCATAGCCATTGCCTACGAGGCTCTTTTCTGGTATCAGGTGTATTCGCTCTTGACTATGTGACACCGATGAAACTTCATGTCGCAAGTGACCTACATTTTGAGCTGATGGACACCGTCTCCCGCAACCGGTTTTGGCTCCGGTTTCGGAACCAGGACCGGAGCTTTGTCGACGCTTTGATTCTGGCTGGTGACATCGGCTCTCTGGCTCCATCTGGTCTAGACAGGTACCGGGATTTACTGGCGAGATTCTGTGAGCTGTATCCCCGGGTGTTTATGGTCATAGGTAATCATGAAAATTGGGGCGTCAGTATTTCCAGGGCCCGAGAGAACCTACGGAGTATTTCGACGGGTCTCAAAAATCTCGTGGTCCTTGAAGCCGGAGAGCCGCGGGAACTGAGGCAGGGTCTAAACATCGGAGGAGACACACTCTGGTTTCCGGACTGCGGTGACTACCTCCTGAAGAAGAATTGGTGTGACTATGCTTACATCCGAGATAGTCATGAAATCCACGACCGGCATTCCGAATTCCTGAAATATAATCTCCCCGACATCTGCGTCACCCATCACTTTCCGACCGAAGAGGCGATTGCTCCCGAGTGGAAGGGCAATCTCCACAACTGCTTCTACCACACCGGGCTAGACGACGACCTCGGCTCTAGATACGCCCTGGGGCTGAAGATTCCGAGGCTTTGGATTTTTGGTCACAGCCATAACCCCATGGATTTCCATAGCCAATTCGGGTTTAGAGGGTATAGTAATCCCCTTGGTTACCAGTCGGAGGGTCTGAATCCCGAGTTTTTTGAGAGGATGCTTATTGACACCGACGACAGCCCCGTGGTAACTAACCCTGACCCCTTACCTCAACCGTAGGAGCATCAAATGACTGTTGAAAATCTGAATGGGAAGAAATCGCAACTGAACCGCCGCCAGAAGAGGGCTCTCGAACGTCAGGGCCTCTCGGCGGCACTGACTCCGGAGCAACGACTCCAGACCCTGGATACCAGGTTCGGCGCCGGAGTCGGTGCCCATAAGGAGCGGGCGAAGCTCCAGGCCCTGATTCAAACCCAGGTTCTGGCCCGGAAGTCCGATGCGAAAGGAAAGAAGTCATGAAACTGTCCCAACTCTTTTTTACCATCGGAGTTGTTCTGCTGACTCTGCTGGTATATGCCATCATAGGCTCGGGCGTCTTCTACCACGCCTTCAACGCTGTTAGCCCGGCCTTCGGCGGACCTCACCTGACCCTCGGTCAGTCCTTTTGGGCACTGGTGTTGCTCGGCCTGGTCGGATCGAATTTCAAAACCACAGTTACCAGTACCAACAAGGAGTAGCCATGAAGACAGATGTGAAGATTCGCGTACTTGAGGCGGTAAAGACGGGTTTGTACATGCATTCATTTGGCGTCGCCCAGGCCGCTGGCTTGCCAGAGCCCAGTGTTCGCCGGGCGCTGCTGGCTCTGGTCCGGGCCCGGAAAATCCGTCGAGAGCGCTGTACCCTCGGCGGCAACAAGTTCGATTACCGACCACTGTGACCCCGACTCCAGGCCAGACCGCGGTCCTGAAAGCAGTTCAGGACCTCCAAAAATCCCACCCCGATGGGGGTGGGGTCTGCCAAGTGGTTGGGTTCGCTGGTGTCGGGAAAACTTATTCCCTCCAGCTATTAGACGAGGCCTTTGACGGCATCCAAGTCCTGACTCCGACCGGTAAGGCCGCCGTCCGGTGCCGGGAGTTTGGCCTAGAAGCTCAGACCATCCACAGCTTTCTCTACAAAGCTGAAGAGGACGAGAAGACAGGAGAAGTCCGTTTCGTCCTCAAGATGGCCGGGGATGTGGCCTGCGTCAACAGTGGGTTCCTGGTAGTCGATGAAGCCTCTATGGTCACCCAGGACCTCTACCGGGACCTGTCGAGTTTCTGTCGGCGGATGGGGCTTAATCTGGTTTTGGTTGGCGAC
>Ga0153916_10001555_pt1 | contig 16550 bp, 13 predicted proteins | sample Opewatmetagenome_FD_109642 | JGI IMG/M metagenome (GOLD analysis project Ga0153916, IMG submission 109642) | Freshwater wetland microbial communities from Ohio, USA - Open water 3 Core 3 Depth 4 metaG | ecosystem: Environmental > Aquatic > Freshwater > Wetlands | place: USA: Ohio, Lake Erie...
CAACGACAGCCGCGTGACGCCGTTCGGCGCCTTCATCCGCAAGACCTCGCTCGATGAGCTGCCGCAGCTCTTCAACGTGCTCGAAGGCACCATGAGCCTGGTCGGGCCGCGGCCGCACGCCGTCGCCGTCAACGAGCAGTATCGCAAGATGATCTCGGGCTACATGGTGCGGCACAAAGTGAAGCCCGGCATCACCGGCTGGGCGCAGGTGAACGGCTTCCGCGGCGGCGACGATCTCGAGAGCATGAAGGGTCGCGTCGAGGCGGATCTCGAGTACCTGCGCAACTGGTCGCTCGGGCTCGACGTCGCAATTCTGTTCAGGACATTCGCGCTGGTGTGGACCGATCGCCGCGCGTTCTGAGCCAAACGTTTCCGGGGAGGAGATGCCATGAGTTTTGTATTCAAGTGCGCGCCGCTCGCGCTCGTGACGGCGGCGCTGGTCGCCTGCGGCGGCGGCAAGGGGAGCCGGGCTTCGCAAGTGGTGGCGAAAGTCGACGACAGCGAGATCACGGTCTCTCAGCTGAGCGAAGCGCTGCATGCGCGCGGCGTCGATGCGGCTGCGCCGGAAGTGGCGCGCCAGGCGGTCGACTCGCTGATCAACGAGCAACTGCTCGTGAAAGGCGCCATGGACAATAAGCTGGATCGCGACCCGGGTGTCGTGCAGGCGTTGGAGCACACGCGCCGGCAGGTACTTGCGCGCGCATACGTGGAGCGCATGGTGTTCCCCACCGAATCCATCAGCGCTGCCGAGCAGATCGAGTACTACAAGAAGCATCCGGAGCTGTTCGAGCACCGCAAGATGTACCAGGTGCTCGTGTACACGGTGAAGGCGGCCGACGTCGCGGATGCCGTGCGAGCCGAACTCGCCGCCACGCATTCGCCCGACGAGGTCGCCAGGGTTCTCGCGTCCCACAGCTATGCATATGACACGCAGTCACTGACGCGCGGCGCGGAGCAGCTTCCGCTCGAGGATTTGCCGAAGTTCGCGGCCGCGAAGGCGGGCGATCTCGTCATCATGCAGGGCCACGAAGGGCGTGTACCGATGATGCTGATCACCGCGATTCAGGACAGCCCGATCAGCGTAGATCGCGCGCAGCCGATCATTCAGCAATATCTCGTGAACACGCGTAACGCGCGTGCGCTCGATGAGCATCTCAAGCAGGCGCGCGCCACGGCGAAGATCGCGTACTTCGACAATGTGAGCACGCCGGCCACCGAGCAGATCGCGGGCCGGTTGCAGAACGCGGTGGCGAGCGAGCAGGCCGGCAGCCCTCAGAAAAGCGCTGTGTCGCTGAACTAGGTACGCGGCATGTTGCGAATGGGCTCATTGCATCGAATGCTGATTTGCACGCTGCTGTTGCTGCCTTCTCTCGTTCTCGGCGCAGCTTCGAAGGGCGACTCTGGTGAGTATCAGCTTGGCGCTGGCGATCTGCTGAAGATCAACGTGTTCGGCTATCCGGATATGTCCGCGGATGTGCGCGTGGACGAGGCCGGCAGCATCACCTACGCATATGTAGGCCAGCTCGCAGTGGGCGGGCGTTCGGCGCGCGATGTGGAAACGCTCGTGGCGGAAAAACTCGTCGGCGGCGGATTCATTCGCAGTCCGCAGGTGTCCGTGCTGGTCGCGGACTTTCGCAGCCAGAGGGTGGCGGTGATGGGGCAGGTCAGTCGGCCCGGACAGTATCCGTTGCGCAAGTCGAGCTCGGTGATCGACCTGCTGGCCGAGGCCGGCGGCGTGATCAACGCGGTGGCCGCGGATGATGCAACGTTGCTGCATGCGGATGGCACAAAGGTGCCGATCGATCTCTTCAAGCTGTTCGATGGCGACCCGACACAGAACGTGAACGTGGCCGCCGGTGACACTATCTATGTGCCGCGCGCTGCGCAGTTCTACGTGTACGGCGAAGTGCAGCGCCCTGGCACGTATCGGCTAGAACGCCGCATGACGGTGTCACAGGCGATTTCGGCGGGCGGCGGGCTCACGCCGCGCGGCACCGAGCGCCGCGCCACCGTGAAGCGTCGTAATGAGCAGGGCAAGGAAGCGCGTGTTTCCGTGAAGGGCTCCGATCTGCTGCAGCCGGACGACGTGCTGCTCATCAAGGAAAGTCTGTTCTAGTGCGTTTCCCCACCGCAGGTACCGCCCGATGAAACTGACCCAGGCCCTGAGCATTCTGCGTGCGCGCCGCTGGCTGGTGCTCGGTATTCTGTTCGCCACCATCGCGGCCGGGCTCGGCTTGAGTGTTCAACTGCCGCCGCGCTACGTGGCCTCCGTCTCGCTAGTGGTGGACACGAAGGGCACGGACCCTGTGACAGGCGCGCTCATGCCCATGCAGTTGCAGCCTACGTACGTGGCCACGCAGGTGGACGTCATCGCGAGTCACAACGTGGCGCTCAAGGTGGTCGAAAAGACGAAGCTCGCGCGCCTTCCTGAAGTGCGAGAACAGTTTCAAAGGGCAACCGGTGGCGCCGGATCGCTGCGCGACTGGGTGGCCGATCAGCTGCTGAAGCAGATCGACGTGCGACCCTCGCGCGAAAGCAGCGTCATCACCATCAACTACGCCAGCACCGATCCGCGCTCTGCCGCTGAGCTCGCCAACGCGTTTGCGGAGGGTTACATCCAGGCGAGCCTCGAATTGAAAGTGGATCCGGCGCGCCGCCAGACCGGCTGGTTCGAAGGCCAGGTGTCGGAGTTGCGCAAGGCGCTCGAGACGTCGCAGGAACAACTTTCCGCGTATCAGCGCGAGTCCGGAATTCTGGGCGCCGAGGCCGATCGGCTGGACGTCGAGAACGCGCGGCTCGCCGAGCTTTCAAGTCAGCTCGTCGCCGCACAGCGAACCATGTACGAGGCGGAGACGCGCCAGTCGCAGATGAACTCCGCGGCCGGGCGCGATCGCGTGGACGAGCTGCCGGACGTGGTGAGCAATCAGCTCGTGCAGAGTCTCAAAGCCGAGATCGGGCGCGTGGAAGCGAAGCTTGCCGAGATCGGCGGGCGCTACGACAAGAACCATCCGCAGTACCAGAGCGCTGCTGCGGAGCTGGAGTCGCTGAAATCCAAGCTCGCCATCGAGCTCACCACCGCCAAGGGCTCCATCGTTCAGACGGCGCAGATCGCTCGCCGGCAGGTCTCGGAACTGGAACAGGCGCTGGCGCGGCAAAAGGCGCGCGTATTGGAGTTGAGCCAGAAGCGCGACAAGCTCTCGGTGCTGACGCGCGAAGTGGAAAGCGCGCGCGGCGCGTACGACGCGGCGCTTCAGCGCCACACGCACGTGCGGCTGGAGAGCCAGCTCGACCAGACCGACATTGCCGTTCTGAACCCGGCGATCGCGCCGCTGACGCCGGTGTTTCCCAAGATTCCGCTCAACATCGTGCTGTCCGTCGTCATCGGCATGATGCTCGGCTGCGGCGTGGCGCTGCTGACGGAGATGATGAACCGGCGCGTGCGCTCGCGAGACGACCTTTCGTACGCCGCCGGCATTCCGGTGCTCGCGGAGATTTCGCGCATCGGCAGCCGCTGGCGCAAACGTGAGGATGCTGCGTCGACGAAAGCCGTCGAGAAGAAAGTCGAGGCCGCGCTGAAATCGCGTGCGTCAATGGCGGCATGAGGTCATTGATATGAACGCAGTGCCTGCACCCCCTCGCGCCAAGTTGTCGGCCGTTGCCTCGGCCGACCCGTACGCCGCGGACCCCGGACGCACCGGTGTACGCCCGGCGTTCCTGCAACAGACTTTCGTGACTGATGCAGAAGGGCAGTGGAATCCGAGCCCGCTGCTGGTCGGAATGCATCAGCCGCAGGGGCGCCAGACCGAAGCGCTGCGCGAGCTGCGCAGCCAGCTGATCCTGCGTTGGTTCAAGGACGGACGCTCCGCGCTCGCCGTTGCCGGAGCACGCACGGGTGACGGCTGCAGCGTCATCGCCGCGAATCTCGCCATCGTGCTGGCGCAGCTCGGTGAGCGAACGTTGCTGATCGATGCGAACTTCCGCAATCCGTGCCAGCACGAGCTGTTCGCGCTGCGCCCGGAAGCAGGGCTCGCGGATCTGCTGCGCGGGCGTGACGTTTACGATGAAGCGCTCACCGCGGTTCCGTCACTCGAGCATTTGCGCGTGCTGTGTTCAGGCGCGGTGCCGGCGAATCCGCAGGAGTTGCTGAGCCGCGCGTCTTTCATCTACGTGCTCAAGACAATGGCCGCGAAGTATCGCGCCATCGTCATCGACACGCCCCCGGCCCTGGCGTTTGCGGATGCGCAGATTGTCGCGGCGCGCGCGCAAGGGTGCCTGCTGATCACCCGTCGTCACCGCACGCGCCTCGCGGACGTGGAAGAAGTGAAGGGGCGCCTGGAGCCGACCGGCGCGCAGCTTCTTGGCGCGGTCATCAACGAGTAGGCCATGTCGGCGGTCGCGTCCGGTCATGCAGCCTCCCAACCCGCCGGGCGCACCGGATGGATGGTTGTGGCCGGGCTGCTCGCGTTGTACGTGCCGACGTATTTCGATCTGTACCAGACGTTCTGGAAGACCGCGCGCAGCGTGCAGGGCCCGGTGATTCTGGCGTGGGTCGCGTGGCTGGTGTGGCGGGATCGCGCGGCGTTCTCTCAACCTTTCCGCACCGTTTCACGTGCTCCCGGCATTGCGTCGTTCGCGTTCGGGTTGCTCTGCTATGCGCTGGGTCGTTCGCAGTCGTTCATTCAGCTCGAACTGTTTTCGCAGCTACCGCTGCTTCTGGGGCTGGCGTGGATTGTGCTGGGAAGGGCGGGGCTGCGTGCGTTGATATTTCCCGTGGCGTTCATGGTGTTCGTCATTCCGGTGCCGGGCACGTTGCTCGATGAGCTGCTGCTGCCGCTCAAGCAACTCGTTTCGGCCATCGTGGACAACGGGCTGCATGCGGTGGGCTATCCGATCGCGCGTAACGGTGTGGTGCTGATGATCGGCCGCTACGACCTGCTGATCGCCGATGCGTGCTCCGGCCTCAACTCGATGGTCGCGCTCACCGGGATGGGGCTCATTTACACCTATGTGGTGGGTCGCCGCTTCCGCTGTCATAACGCACTCCTTCTTATGAGCGTGTTGCCGGTCGCCTTCGCGGCAAACGTCATTCGCGTGGTCGCGCTGCTGCTTACCACGTACTACTTTGGAGACGCCGCCGGGCGGGCTTTTCATGCATCGGCCGCGTGGCTCGAGATCGTTCTCGCATTTGCGGGATTCTTCGCGGTCGATCATCTGCTCGGCTGGATCGGCACGGTTCGCGCCCGCGCGAAGTTGCGATCGCCGGCGCTGGGGCATGCGCTGTGAGCCGCAACGTCACCCTGCCGCGCGTGCGCACATGGAATACGGCGCACATCGTTCTCGGCGTCGTCATGCTGGCGACCGCGACGGCGGTTGAGCTGTTGCAGCCCCGGCCGGTTCCGTTGAGTGCGCAAATCAGTCTGGCGGAGGCGGTGCCTTCCCAGTTTGGCGACTGGAAGGAAGTCTCCGGCGGCGCGGAACAAGTGGACCCCACGCGCAGCACGGCCGAAGAGCCGAGCATGGATCGCCCATACGACGACGTACTGATGCGTGCGTACGGGAATTCACGCGGCGAAGTCGTGCTGCTCGCGCTGGCCTACGGGCGCAATCAGCGCCAGGAAGTGAAGATCCATCGCCCTGACGTTTGCTACACGGCGCAGGGTTTTCAGCTGGTCAGCCGGAGTCGCGTGCTCATGCCTCTCTCGGGCGGCGGCGGCCAGCCGGTGGAAGGCATGCGCATGCTGGTCAAGGCGCCCGGTCGGCTCGAAGCCGTGAGCTACTGGATTCGCATCGGGGAGGTCTACACGGACAACGCGTGGTCCATCCGCTATCACATCTTCCAGCAAGGCATCGCGGGTCGCGCGGTGGATGGGGTTCTGGTGCGCGCCTCGCAGATCGTGCCGGGCTCGGAAAGCGGCGCGGGCACGGCGGCCGCCGCGGCTTCGGCCGAACGCTATGGCGTGCAGGAACAGTTTCTCGGCGACCTCGTGCGCGCGCTGCCCGCGTCCGCGCGCCATCTTCTGATTGGTTGAAGGCCGCGTGAATACCGAAGTGCTGTTACCCGGCCGGCTGGCGCGAGCAACTGCGACGCTGTTCGGCGGCAACCTCGCGATGCTCGTTCTGCAAACGTTGCAGTTCGTGCTGCTCGCGCGATTGCTCGGCGTGCACGAGTTTGGGCGCGTCGCCGCGGTGAACGCGCTCATCACCATCGCGATTCCGCTGGCGGGGCTGGGTTACGGCAACGTGCTGTTGATGCGCGTTTCCACGGACCGAACGCGGCTGCGTTTCGACCTCGGCAACTCGCAGCTCGCCATCGCAGTGATCGGGAGCTTACTGGTTGTGGCGGTGACGCTCGTGGCTCGCGGTGTGTACGGGGGCGGAGCGCAGATTGCTCTGATCCTGATCATGGCGGTCATCGAGCTCGTGCTCGTGCGATCTGTTGTCGTGCTGGGGCAGCTGTTTCAAGCGCTCGACCGGGTCGAAATCACGAGTCTGCTGAACACTGCGACCGCGATGTGCCGCTTGACGGCAGTGGTGATCATGATGATGGCCGACGAGCACGATGCGTTGCGCTGGGCCATGACCTCGTGTGCGCTCATGTTCCTGCTCGTGCTCGTCGCGCACGTCGCGACGGCGCGCGCGGTGGGTTTGCCGCGTCTCGACCTGCAGCGGCTGTGGTCCGATCGATCGAATGCCCTGCATTTCTCGCTGGGCACCAGCGCCAAGGCGCTCTACACCGATCTGGATAAGGTCGTGCTTGCGCGTTCCGCGGCAGCGGGCGAGCTGGGGGCATACACGGCGGCATACCGCCTGGTTGCGATGACGTTTCTGCCGGTGCGCTCTCTGCTCGATGCAAGCGCCAGCCATTTCTATCGCCGCGGCGCCGAGAGTCTCACTCGGTCTAACGCGCTCGCGCGGAAGTTGCTCAAGGTCGCGTTGCCATACAGCGCAGGAGGAGCGGCGGTGATTCTGGTGGGCGCGCAGTTTGCGCCGCGCGTGCTTGGATCGTCGTTTGAGTCCGCGACGCCCATGCTGCGCGCTCTTGCCGTTCTGCCGCTCATTCAATCGATTCACTACGCGTTCTCGGATGCGCTGACGGCTGCCGGGCTGCAAAGTCTGCGCACGCGCCTGCAGTGGATCGTCGCCGCGATCTACGCAGCTCTCGCGGCGATTGTCGTGCCTGCGTATGGCTGGCAGGGCGCAGTGGGTGTCTGCCTGGGGTGCGAGTCACTGCTCGCCGTGTTCGTCGTTGTTGCGGTGAAGTACCGCGTCCGCGCCGCGAGAGATCGAGCATGAGCGCGAAAAGAATTCTGCTGCTGACCCACGAGTTTCCGCCGTTTCCGGGCGGAGTGGGGCGCTACTGTTGGAGCCTGGCGGCGGCGGCCGTGCGGGCGGGGCATCGTGTGACCGTCCTGGCACCTGCGCACGCCAGCCACCGGTCCGATCACTATCGCGATCCGCCCGGCGTCGAGGTCGTGCACTTTCAGGGTGACCTCTTTCACTTTCGCGACTTGCCCGCGGTCGAGCGTCACGTTGCAGATGCGCTTGAGCGCAGTCGCTGGAACGTGGTGCACGCTGCGGACTGGCCGATGATTGCCGCCGTCCGTCGGCTCGCGTTCGAGGCCGACGAGCGCATCGCAAGTCTGCACGGCAGCGACGTTCTGTTGTTCCGCCAATCATGGCGGGCGCGCATTGCGGGCGTGCCCCGCGCGCTGAAGCGATTCGACTCGCTGGTCTGCAATAGTGGATTTACGGCCTCGCTCCTGCGCAAAGGGTTTGCGGATCTCGGCAACATTCATGTCGCCCCCCTGGGTGTGGACGCGCGATGGTTCGACGCGCCGTCGGCTGATGCCATCGCGGCCCATCGGCGACGCATCGATTGCGCTGAAGCCGATCGCATCGTGCTGACCGTGGCTCGCCTGGACGAGCGCAAGGGGCACCTCGCGACGCTTGATGCGCTTGCCAGCCTTCCGGCCAGCGAGCGAAGAGGTCTGGTCTATGTTTGCGTGGGTCGTTCGATGGATGCCGCGTACGAGAAGCGCATCGTCGAGCGCGCCGCCGCGTGCGGCATTCGAACGATCCTGACGGGCACACTGCCGGACGCGGAGCTGGTCGCGGCATATCGAAGGGCGAGCGTGCTGGCGCTGTGCGGCCAGAACATTCCGCGGAAAGTTGAAGGATTCGGACTCGTGCTGCTGGAAGGTGCCGCACAGGGCTTGCCGGCCGTAGTCACGAACGTGCATGCGTTGCCCGAGGTGGTGGTGAACGGTACGACGGGCTGGGTGTGCGATGGCAATGATCCGGCTCGCCTGTCCGTCGCATTGTCGATGGCGCTCGCGGGTTCTGCCGGCGCCCAGATGCGCGAGGCGTGCATCGAGCATGCACGCCAGTTCACGTGGGATCGATGCGCTGAGCTGACGTACGGACGGAGGCTCGCGGCTGTCGCGTAATCCGGCATGCGTATCGCCATCGTCAATTCGCACTACTACCCCGACGAGCACGGCGGCGCGGAGCGTTCGCTGCGCTTTCTCGCTGAAGCGGCGGTGGCGCGCGGGCACACTTGCACCGTCTTCACGACGGCCGAGCGGCGGGAGTCCACCGAATTCAACGGCGTCGGGATCGAACGTTTCAGTCTGCGTCGGCGGCCGGAAGCCGCTGCCGCGGTGCGCGCGAAACTGATCTGGCATCTGCGCGACACCTACAGCTCGGCGGGCGCCGCGGAAATGTCGACGGCCATCCAGAAATTCCGGCCGGACGTGGCGCATACGAACAATCTCTCCGGCATCTCCGTGGCGCTGTGGGGTTGCCTGAAGCGAAGCGGCATCCCGATTGCCCACACGCTGCGAGACTACTACCTGATGTGCCCGAACACCGCTCAGTTTCGCGGCGGCAAGTCCTGCGCGAGCCGTTGCAGCCCTTGCAAGCTCATGGGCGCGCCGCGCCTGGCGGCCACCCGCCACGTCGCGACCGTCATCGGCAACAGCCGTTTCGTTCTCGATACGCACCTGCAGGCCGGCGCATTTGCGGACGCGCATCACGACGTGATCTACAACGGCTATGAGGCCGGTGTTCCGGTTTCGCCGCGTCTACCGGTGTCGGCCGAACGCCGGCTCACGGTCGGCTTCATTGGCCGGCTCGCGCCGACCAAGGGTGTGGAAATTCTCATCGATGCGTTCGCGCGTGCGCTGACGACACTCGGACGGCCGATGGTGCTGCGTGTTGCCGGGACCGGCGATGCGGACTACACGAGGCATCTGCGCGCCAGAGTGACGGACTGGCCGGTCGAATTCCCGGGAAAGATGTCTCCCGCGGCCTTTTACGAGTCCGTCGATCTCACTGTGGTGCCGTCTCTTTGGAACGAGCCGCTGGCGCGCGTCATTTTCGAGTCATTCGCTCACGGCGTTCCGGTTCTGGCGTCCTCGCGGGGTGGCAGTCCCGAGCTGGTGGTGCCCGGCCGCACGGGATGGCTGTTCGAGCCCCATGATCCCGATGCCCTCGTGCACGGGATCGTGCAAGCGGCGCGTGCATTGCAGGAACAGACCAGCGCAACGCTGTCCGCCGCGTGCCTGAGCGAGGCGCAGCGTTTTCTGCCGGATCGGGTCGTCGACTCCCATCTGCGCACGTTCGAAAGGGTGCTGGGGTAGGGCATGCACAGATCGGTGCCCGCTCCATTTACGGTTGCGCCTCTGCAGAGTGCAGGCGGTGCTGCCCGTATCGAAGACGCGCGCGCGCGCTCTATCTATGTATGGCTGGCCCTGGCCATCTCGGCGTCGTACATCTTCGAAGGGCCGCTGCGCTACGTGCTGCTGCTCGCGAAGATTCCAACGGCGATCTATCTGCGCGATCTCGCGTCGGTCGCGATGATCGCGTTTGCGGTCTTTTGCTGGATGACGGGCGAGCGGCGCCTGTTTCCGCTCGTCGTCGCGCTCTACGTGCTGTTTCTTCACTTGCTGTGCGGCGTGCTGCTGCTGCCCAGCGTGATTCAGCCTCTGCTGGGTTTGAAAGTGTTCTTCACGTTCCTGTTCGGCATGGCTGCGGCGGCCTCGATTGCCGAACACCCGCGCACGTTGCAGTGGCTCGCGCTGACGGCGTTTTTCGCCACGGCGGCCGGCGTGTTCCTCGACGCCGTCGTGGATTTTCCATGGGCTGGTGAGGCGTACGAATCCGCCATCGCCACCGTGCAAGTCTCTCGGGAATGGAGCTCCGGCGGAATTCCGCGCCTCGCGGGCTTTGCGAGAGCCTCGTTCGACGCGGCCACCATCGTGCTGGTGCTGATGGTTCCCATGCTCGCGACGCGATGGTCGGTTCTCTGGCGCGCGGCCCTGTGGGCGCTTGGGTTCGTCACCATCTGGCTGACGACTTCAAAGGGCGCGCTGCTCGCGCTACTGGCGCTCGCTGTCTGGCGAGCGCTCGAAAACCTGCGTGCACCCAAACGCTGCGTGATCACGTGGGTATCGGCATCCGCCGCAATCTGTCTCGCCATGCCGCTCGCCGCCACGCAGCTCGGCTTCACGATTCGCCGCGGGAGCGTCGTGAGCTGGCTGAGCTCGTTCATGGAACGCGTGGACTTCATGTGGCCCGATGCCATGCAGAGCTGGCTCAAGGATGGCTACGTGCTGGTGGGGCGCGGCCTCGGTGGCATCGGCTTCGGGCAGCTGGGCGCGGAATGGTGGCGCTACAACGCGGCTGACAATCTCATGATCTATCTGCTCGTGTCGTTTGGCCTGCTGGCGCTCGTCTACATTGCGGCTTTCCTGGCCGGCCTGGCGCGCACATTCGACAGCGGCCCGGAGGATGCGTATTTCGCTCGATGCGTGCGGGGTTGGGCGGTAGTGCTGTTCAGTTATGGCTGCACGAGCAACATGGTGGAGCAGCCGCTGATGAATCTGGTGATCGGGGTGTGTTTCGGCGCAGTGACGATCCTGTGGCCCGCGTTGCAGTCGCAGACGCGCGTGTCCCTTCGCGTGTGCAGGAAGGCTGTCAGCGCATCCGTGGCCGCGGGCGCGGTGCTCTTCGCATCTCCGGGCCACGCGCAGACGGCGTTTCAGTTCGGCGTTGGCGTCCATGTGGGCCAGAATCGAAACGCGCTGCAAGCCACCGAGAAGGCGCTCGCTCAGACCGGCGTCAATTCGTTTCGCGACGAGGTGTTCTGGCATCGAATCGAAACGAGGCAGGGCACGCTGGCATTCCCCGACAGCCTGCGCGACCTCGATCAGCTCGTGACGGACTCGGTTCGGCAAGGCCGCAGGCCGCTGCTGATCCTGAACTACGGAAACCGCTTCTACGACGGCGGCGGGCTCTTGAGCTCGCCCGAAGGAATCGCTGCGTATACGCGTTACGTGCGCTTCGTCGTGAAGCATTTCCGCGGGCGTGTCGATCAATTCGAAGTCTGGAACGAGTGGAACATCGGCGGCGGCGGCACTCCGCAACAGCGTGCTGCGCGATCTGGCAGCCCGGAAGGCTACGCAGCCGTGCTGCGCGCGGCGTACGCGGCGATCAAGGCAGAGGATCCGGCCGCCACCGTCATCGGCGGCGCGTTTGCAGGGTATGACGCCAAGTGGGTCGAGGCATTTGCGCGAGCAGGGGGGTTCGCGAGCCTCGATGGTTTCTCCATGCATCCCTACGTTTTTGCAGAAGGGCGTCAGACGCCGGTGGCGCCCTCGGCGGTGCGCCTGTCAGGCGCGATCGGCATCGATCGGCTGCTGTCGTTCTTCATGAGCGAGGCCAACGCAGACACGCCGTTCGCGCCTCTGCCCGCGACGCCGGAATCGGCGATGAAGCATCTGGATGAATTCAAGAGTCGCATCGACCAGCTCGCGCCGGGACGCAACGTGCGCATCTATGTCACCGAGGCCGGATGGCCGGTCCACAACGGTTCGCATGGCGTGTCGGAGGCCGTGTCGGCCGCCTATCTGCAGCGCTTCATGCTGCTCGCCAGGGCGCGGCCCTGGATTGCCGGCGTGTGGTGGTACGACCTCTTCGACGATGGCGACAACGCGCAGGACAAGGAGCACCGCTTCGGGTTGCTGACGAAGAGCGGCGCTCCGAAGCCCGCCTTCCAGGCGCTCGCCGATATTCAGTCGCTGCTCGCATCGAGCGCGGCGCCCGCCCTCGAAACCGATGGCAGCGGCCAGATCACGGTGAGCGGACAGCGCGCGGATGGAACGCGCTTCGTCGCCTCGTGGCTTGCAACCGACGATTTCTCGCGCAAGACGCCGTGGCCGAAAGGCGCTGCGCTTGCGGGCTCCGGCTTCCGCTCGCTTGCGTCCACGTCGCCAGGTGCAGGCGATCTTAGCGTAGGCGCGACTCCTGTCGTGCTGACGACTTCGACGCAGGGGGCGCAGTGAGCGAGCGCTCCGTCACCGTCGACGTTGCGAAGGGCATCGGCATTCTGCTGGTGGTGCTCGGACACAATGCGGAGTTCCGCGAAGGCATGCACCCGGCTTATGAGGCCATCTACCTGTTCCACATGCCGCTGTTCTTTTTTCTGTCCGGCGTGACGTTCAAGGCGGCCGAGCCGCTGGTCGCGCTTCGCAAGCGCTTCAGGAGCCTGCTTGTGCCTTACCTCGCGATGGGCGCGCTCGTGGTCGCGTTTGATCTGCTCGTTGCCGGGCCTGCGAACGCCGTGGATGAGCTGCGCGGAATTCTGTACGGCACAGGGAATGCCCTGCGCTTCGTGCCGCTGTGGTTTCTACCGTGTCTGTTGGTGGTGTCGATGAGCGCGACGTGGCTGGTATCCGTTCGCGCTCATGTGGCTGCCGGCAATACGAACGATCGTGCGACGAGGCGCTTTCTCGTCCGCGTCGCAGTCGTCGGCATCGGGGTGGGAAGCTGGATCATCGCCTCGGGCCGGTTCGCGCAGGCTCCATTTCAGGACGCGATCGGGCGTCCGCTCGGCTTGCCGTGGAGCCTGGACCTCGCGCCTTTCGTGCTCGGAATCTTCGCGTGCGGAATGCTGATGTCACGCGCGCGCGTGCTGCGCGGCTGCCCGTATCCGTGGCTCTTGGCCCTGACAGGCATTGCCCTTCTGTCGCTGCTAGTCGTGAATGGCGTATCGCTCGATCTGAACTATCGGCGCATGACGTTTCCGCTGGCAGCTCTGGTTGGCATGGCCGCCGGCGTCGCGGCGACGATCGCGCTGAGCAGCATCATTGCGCGCAAATCGATGGTGGCGCGAACGTTTTCCTATCTGGGTTCAGCGAGTCTCGTGCTGCTGATGCTTCACAGCCCGGTGCAGCGGCGAGTGTTGGAGCAGCTCGCGCCGTGGATCGGTAGTGACGCCGCGCTCATCGTGCTGAGCACCGGCGCCACCCTCGCGATCATCTGCGTGATTGACCTGTGCGTTCTGCGCCGAATTCGCGCGCTGGGCTGGGTTTGCTATCCGCGCAATACTGCGGTGGGCGCGGCTTGAAGAGCAACCACAGATGAACGGTATCAGTATCAACGGCCGCTTTTTAACGCGCGCACCGACTGGCGTCGACCGCTTCGCCACCGAGTTGCTGCGCGCCTGGCTGCCGCGTTTCGGCGCGAGCAGGGCCGTGAGCACGCTCGTGCCGGCGAACGCCAGCGTGCACGGGGATCGCGATCCTGGATTGTGCGTGAAGGAAGTCGGTGCATTCACCGGCCACGCGTGGGAGCAGATCGAGCTCTCGAGTCACTGTGGCGGTGACGTGCTGCTCAGCCTCTGTAACACGGGTCCCATTGCGCGCCGACGTCAGCTCGTGGTTCTGCATGATGCGGCGGTCATGGCGCGGCCTGATACGTACAGCTTCGCGTTCCGAAGCTGGTATCGCTGGCTGTTTGCCGGGCTGATGCAGCGTGCGGGCATGATTGCCACCGTCTCGAACTTCTCAGCGGGCGAGTTGATGCGCCTGGTTGGCAGGCGCGCAGCGGGCATCGAGTTGATCGGCGGAGCGGGGGAGCATGTACTGCGTGCCGCTGCAGATTGTCGCGTGCTGGAGCGACTGGGCCTGATCGGGCGGAAGTATGTTCTGGCGGTCGGCAGTCGTACGCCGAACAAGAACTTCAACGCGGTCGTGCGCGCAACCGCGATGCTTTCGGACGTGGGCTGCAAAGTCGTCGCGGCCGGCGGCTCCAATTCGCGCGTTTTCAACGGCGCGCAGCTGCAAGACGAGTCGCTCATTCTCGCGGGGTACGTCATGGACGGCGAGTTGCGTGCGCTCTACGAAAACGCTGCGTGCTTCGTGTTCCCGTCGTTCTATGAAGGTTTCGGCTTGCCACCTCTCGAGGCTATGCATTGCGGCTGCCCCGTGATTGTGTCCGACCGTGCCTCGCTCCCCGAGGTATGCGGCGACGCTGCGGTCTACTGCAATCCCGATGATCCGTCGGACATCGCCCGACAGCTTCGGCGGGTATTGGGCTCCGCGGATCTGCGCGACGACTTGCGCGAGGCGGGGTTAGCACGGGCGCGGAGCTTTTCGTGGAACCGTTCGGCCGAGCAGCTCGAGCAGCTTCTCGCGCACGACGCGATGCAGGTGGCGGCATGAGCGCGCAGCCGCGTTCCATTCTTCATGCGGCCGAGAACATCAAGGGCGGCGTCGGAACATACCTGCGCGATCTGCTGGTGATGCAGCGGGACAGTTTTGGCGACGGCGTCGTCACTGCCATCGTGCCGGAGAGCCAGCGACCGATCGTTCAATCGCCTGCGGGCGTCGAGATCGTCACGTTCGATGACCGGGGTAGCCGGCTGCTGAGCGCATGGCGTCTGGCAAAACGAGTGCGAGAGACCCTCGCGCGCATGCAGCCGGATGTCATTCATGTGCATTCCACATTTGCAGGCGCAGCGCTGCGGCCGCTGCTGTGGTTGATGCGTTTGCAGGCCGCGGTGATCTATTGCGCCCACGGCTGGGCGTTTGATCGCCGCACATCCCGCGCCTCCAGGAAATTTGCCGAAGTCCTGGAGCGTCGGCTCGCGTCATTCTGCGATGTGGTCGTCTGCATCTCCGACCACGAGCTTCGCGCCGCCGCTCGCATCGGCATTCCGTCCGTGAAGCTCGTGCGCGTGAGCAATGGCATTCCACGCGAAGCGCCGGCCATCGTCTCCGAGGCAGGTGTCATCGCCGCGAACACAGGCGCTATCGATTGGCCGCCGGGAAAACGTCGCGTGCTGTTCGTTGGCCGCTTCGACCGGCAGAAAGGCACGGACCTGCTGCTGAAAGCGCTCTCGCAGCTTGAGGACACGACGTTCGCATATCTCGTGGGCGATGCGGTGCTTGGCGACTCGCGATCGGCCGCGCTGCCGGCCAACGTGCGCGCAACGGGCTGGCTTTCAGCCAACGAGCTGCAGGCGTACTACCAGAGTGCCGATGTGCTCGTTGTCCCCTCGCGCTGGGAAGGGTTTGGCCTCAACGCCGCCGAGGCAATGCGTGCAGGACTCGCCGTCATCGCAAGCCGCGTGGGCGGTTTAGCCGAGGTTGTCGAAGACGGCGTAACCGGCGTGCTCATTCCGCCTGAAGACGTCGGCGCTTTGCTCGCCGCATTGCGCGACGTCAGCGACGACCGGCTCCAGGCGATGGGCCGAGCCGGCCGCCAGCGATTTCTGCGCCATTTCACGATGGATCGGGTGCACCGGCAGCTCATCGACGTGTATCGCCGCGAGCTCGCCCATCGCTCGGCAGGATTGAAAGACGCACGCCATGCGTAACCCGTCTGCGAGCGTTCAGCGTCGCCTGCATGCGTGGCTGCTTGCGGGAATCGGAGTCGGCATCGGCGCTGGCGCCGGTTCGTCGGCGTTCGCTACTCCGATTTCCCGCGAGCCCGGCGACCCGTTCACGCTTCAGCTCTCGGAGCAAGTCACTCACGACAGCAACCTCTATCGTCTTCCAGACGAGATCGACGCCGCGAAGGTGCTGCCAGGCGCCAATCCCAGTCGCGATGATCTCGTCAGCCGGACCTCGGCCGTCGTCGACGGCGACTGGAACATGGGACGGCAACAAGTTGCCTTCAACGCGTCCGTCGACTCGAATCGCTACACGGACAACAATACACTCGACAACACCTCCGGCAACGGTCGCGCGGACCTCAACTGGCAGCTGGGCGGCAACTGGTCCGGCCAGCTCGGCGCAGGGTATGGGCGCTCGTTGTCCGGCTTCGTGAACAGCCGCTTCCTCGGCAAGGATCTGCTGGAAGCCACTGACTACCACGGTGCCGCGCGCTTCGAGCTCACGCCGCACTGGAGTCTGGGCGCAAAGACGCGCCTGGCACGCGCCTCCCACGACAGCGAGCCGCGCCAGCGCGATGACTTCGAAAGCCAGTCGAGCACGTTCTCGGCGCAGTACCTGACCCGTCGCGCCGACCAACTCGGGCTCGAATACCGATACACGCGCGCGAAATTCCCGAACGACGCGCCTGTGGTCGACCTCTTATCCGGGCGCGACTACACCGATCGTGCCGCGAACCTCCGGATTGCCTACGCGCTGACCGTGAAAACCTCGTTCCAGGGCAGCATCGGCTACCTCTGGCGCCACTATCCGCAAGGCGTCATCGGGGATTTTGCGGGCCCGGTCTGGAACGCTTCGCTCCAATGGCAGCCG
>Ga0153916_10001556_pt1 | contig 16539 bp, 12 predicted proteins | sample Opewatmetagenome_FD_109642 | JGI IMG/M metagenome (GOLD analysis project Ga0153916, IMG submission 109642) | Freshwater wetland microbial communities from Ohio, USA - Open water 3 Core 3 Depth 4 metaG | ecosystem: Environmental > Aquatic > Freshwater > Wetlands | place: USA: Ohio, Lake Erie...
CGCAGTGCGCTGTTCCGTCACAAGCGCTCGCAATCATTCGCGCTGTTTGCAGACTGGTTCCGTTACCGGCTCCTGTTCGAACGCGGAGGCATCTGGGCCGACGCGGACATGGTGTGCCTCAAGCCTCTCGACTATTCGAATGCCGAGGTCTACGCGTGGCAGGACGACAAGTACATCAACAATGCAGTGCTGGGGCTTCCGGCGGGACATCCGCTGGCGAGTTGGCTCGCCGAGTGCTGCGAGCACCCGAATACGCTGCTTCCCTACGATAATTTTGCCATCCGCTTGCGCAAACTGCGACGGCGCATTCTTCGGGGCGACCGCCGCGATGACGTGCGTTGGGGCGAGAACGGCCCGAAAGGCCTGACGCGCGCGGCGCGGCATCTCGGGTACGCGGACAAGGCATTGCCGAGCTGGCACTTCTATCCCGTGTCGCCGACGCACTTTTCGCAGCTGTTCGAGAGCCCGCTCAAGGGCAACGTGGTCGTTTTCAATGGCAGCCGCGCAGTGCACCTGTGGAACAACCTGCTCCAGGAGCGGCCGGGGTTCGACAAGAACAGCCGGTTTCCGGCGGACTCGCCGTTCGAGCAGCTGTGCCGGCGCTATCTCAGAATCGACGGCTGAGATACACCGTGGCGCTCGCGACGTCGTAGAAGCTGTCGGCGCGACTGCCGACATTGGGAGGGTCGCCGGGCAGGAGGTGGTCCCGCGCTACGTTGATGGCCTTGCGCAGATCCAAGGCGAGGTCCCAGCCGTCCACCACGTCGCGCCATTGGCCGCCGATGCCGAGGTACTGCCCATACGCCGGTGTCGCCAGATCGTAGCGCGCGGCACCCGCGAACGCGCTGAGTGCGAGCGGGCCCGAGAATCTGTAGCGATAGTCGAGCAGGCGCACGCCGACCAACGCGTGACCATCGATGTTGTCCAGCTCCAGGCGCACGCCTAGATCGCTCCGGTTGGATACCGCCCGACGAGCACCGACTGCAAAATGCGGTGCGAGGCTCGTTGCCGTCCTCGTTCGCTCGAGCGCGGCGCTGAGGTCGATGAGAACTTTATTCGCGTTGATTCCCGCGTCGACAAACACGACCCCCATCGAATCGGCCGTGGTGGATGCTACGTAGTCGAGCGACGAGCTGCTGAACGCGTCTGCGGGATAGCGGATGAACGCGCCCGCCCACGAGAAGCTGCCTCCGAACACGTTGCGGCCTGCGGATACTTCGCCGCCGATCGCGAATTGCCGCCAATCGCGCGAGTAGCTGAGCATGGCATCGTACGCGCGCTCGTACGCGACCTGAGAATACGATTCGTTGGCGAGCGTGCGAAGGCGCAGCTGCATGAGGCCGCCAAACCGCGGTTCCCAGCCGACGCGCAGCATGTGGCTCTGTCCACCCACGCCGTCACCGAACTTGCGGTCATCGCCTGCCCAATGGCCAATGACATGGCCGTCGTTGGTCAGGCCGTCGCCATAGACGGCGTTGGTGTACCACGTGTTCTGCCACTCTGAAGCCTCGTAAGTGAGGTCCAATGTGCGCCACAAGCGCGGAAGGTGGATCCCGACGGACAGCGCGGCGTTCCCCAGCAGATAGTTGTTTCCGTGTGAAGTGTCCTCGCCCGCGTACTCGAAATAGACGGCGAAGGGAGTCTTGCCGGTAAACAGGAAGCGGCTGGTGAAGGAGGCCGTCTGGTTGCCGAACTGGCTCGCCGAGGCGACATCCACGTTGTCGAACTGAGAGGGCTGAAAGAACGCGTCCAGCAGGTCGCGCAGCGAGTTTCCTCCCCGGGGGCCGCCGCCGTACTGCATGAGGCGGTTCACTCCAATCGCCCAGCCGCTGGCCGGTTCCATGGAGAGATGGAATCCCGCGAGTCGGGGATGGCCGCTGGTGCGTTCGCCCTGGAACAGGATCGTGTCCGATTCCGACATGCGCGCGAGGAACGCTTCGTAGTGAAGGCCGAAACGCGTGAGAGGCGCGTAGTTGGACAGCGTGACCGACGGCATCGTTGCCGCTTCCGTGCTCAATAGCATGCTGCTGTCCGTCAGCGGCGAGAACCAGTGACTTCGATAGCCGATATCAAGCTGAGCGCGGTCGAAACCGAGACTGAGAATCGAGCCCTGGGGGACGAATCCGCCTTTATAGGCGATTCCGCCGAGGCTGAGCAGCGCGTGATCGCCAGGCTGCCAATGCCCGGTCGCGGAAACTTGCCAGTCGCTTTCCGTGGTCAGGCCATATCGGTTCGGTAGAGCTGCTTGCGCGCCGCTCGAGATCGAGCTCTCGACGCTGAGGTGCGTGATGGCCGCCGGATTCATGTAGCGATCGAGGAAGCGCCGCACGCGCTGGCACAGCGCGACGTCGATCTTGCACGCCTGAGGGAGTGCATCCAGAACTGTCGCTGCCGCAATCGGGCGGGTGAGCACGGGTTTATCCCCGAGGATGAGCACGCGCTCGATCTCGCGCTCGATCTCCGGATTGAGGTTGAGCGGAAGATAGGGGCTGACGCCGAGAGCGGCTGCGGGCTGAGAACTCAGCAGGAACAAGCCCAACGTGGCGAACGCGACTCTCCTCATCAGACGAAGTATGACATGGGTACAGGTGGATCTTTCGCGCGGGGGGGGGCAGCCGCGTTCCCGCCGCCGAGATTCATTGCGGCGCGTCGGGGCACCCTCGTATGATCGCCGTCCTCCCCGAACGCCGGGAAGTCTTCTGTTGCCTGCCAGCGCCGATTCCATTCGACGCGTACTTTGCTCTCTCATCGGCGCAACTGCCGTGCTGGCGGCTCCCACGGTCTGCGCGAACCCGTGGCTTGCGCCCGGCGATGCGTTCGCGCGTCACGCACAAGAGCCGTGGTTTCTCCAGCCTGCGCGCAGCCATCTCCGGTGCCGAACGGCCCACGGTTCTGCGCACGTTCAGCGACACGCCGCGCGAGGAGGGCGAGGCCGGAGTTGGCGTCAGCTGGGTCAGCGGACGATTTGCCGCGCAGCTGAGCGTGACCGCCATCGTGGATCCGGATGACGACCGGAAAGTGCGTCCCGACGGTTCCTACATCGGGGTCACTCTCGGCAACTTCATGGTCTCCGCCGGCTGGATGTACCGATGGTGGGGCCCGGGTGGGAAGGCATCCTCATTGTCTCGACGAACGCGCGACGCATTCCGAGCATCACGGTGGAGCGCAACTACACTGACGCATTCCGAACCCGCTGGCTGCGGTGGCTTGGGCCGTGGCGCGTGAGCGCCTCGAGGGGCCAACTGGAGCGAAGCGATGTCGCCGTGCCGGATGCCCGGTTCTTCACTGCGCGCCTGAATTTCCGGCCGGCCACCTGGCTCGAGTTCGGTCTGTCGCGCACGGCTCAGTGGTGTGGCGAGAGCCGGCCGTGCGACCTGTCGACGTTCGGCGAGCTTCTCATCGGGCGGGACAATCGTGATGCTTCGCTCCTCGTGTCCCGTGAACCGGGCAATCAGATGGCCGGGTATGACCTGCGGCTGCGCTCGCCCTGGCGGGCTCTGCCCGCGGCCCTGTGTATGCGCAGCTCACAGGGGAGCATAAGGCCGGGGGACTCCCCAGCAAGTTTCTCGGGCTGTTTGGCGCGGAATACTGGGGCAAGTCCGTCCTGGGCCCGTACCGACTGCACCTCGAGTATGCGGACACGAGCTGCGATTTTTCCCGCCGGACGCCTGCGTTCAACTGCGCCTGCCGCAACTCACTTTATCCCCAGAGCTACACCTATCGCGGGCGGTCATCGGCGACGCCCTCGATGGCGACGGCCGCATGTATTCGGCCGGTGTGCTGCTGGTGCGGCCTGATGGCGTGAGCTGGTCTTTGCTTGCGCGGAAAGCGGAGCTGAACCGGGATGCGCAGGCACCTGATCCCGCCCACACGGTCAGCCCTTCACTCGATGACCTCAAGAACCTCGAGCTTCAGTACAATCGCGCCTTCGCGCGGGGGGGAGCTGGGGGTCGGCCTCGGCTTTGAAGACTACGGGGGCCCGCTGCGCACTGGCTCCGAGCTGCGCGGTTTCGTTCAATGGCGATAAGGATTCTGATGCGAGTGACGAGAATTCCGCTTGTTCTGGTAGCCGCCGCGCTGTTTGCCGCATTCAGCGTCGCCCGCTTCGAGGCTGCCACCGCACAGGTTCCTACGCCGACCGCTGATCAGCTCGAGATGCTGAGGAATCTGACGCCGGAGCAGCAGGACGCGATCCTCCGGCAGATTACCGGAGGCGGCACGGGCACCGGTAGCACAGGCACGCGCAGCAGGGGCGGCCGCGATCAGGCGGAGCAGGGCACGCTCGGGACGCAGCAGGGTACCGAGGCGGACCGAACGGGAGGGCTCTTGGCGAGCGGCGAGCAGCGCGAACCCGCAATCCCGATTCTCAAGGGCGATGATTCGGTCATCATCAAGATCGATATTCCGCAGGCGCAGCCGGGCGATGCCAATGCAGCCGCCCAACCGGGCCAGCCTAACGGGTTGCCGACACAGATTCCCGGTACTGCTGTACAGGGTGCAGGAGTGGGCGCCACGGCTACTACTCCTCAACGGCGACCGCAGCAGCCGATCGAGTTGACGCAGGAAGAGAAGGAGAAGCGGCAGAAGCTCATCGATCTGATTCGCTCGCGCAATCCTTACCGGCTTTCTCCTGAGGGCGTGCTCATGCTGCCCGGGTTTGCCGGCATTCCGCTCGCGGGACTTACCGAATTCCAGGCTACCGTTCGGCTGCAGGCGATGCCCGAGCTGCGCGACTTCGATGTCAGCCTCATACGACTGCCTCTCAAGAAGATCGGCATTGAGGCGCTGAAGCCCTTCGGCTACGACCTCTTCGATCGGCCGCCTTCGACGTTCGCTCCCGTGACCAACGTGCCGGTGCCCGCCGACTACGTCATCGGCCCGGGCGATGAGCTCGCGGTCCAACTCTACGGCAACCAGAGCCGTAGTCTGACCCTCATCGTAGGTCGCGACGGACGCATCAGCCTTCCGGAACTGGGTCCCATCAATGTCAGCGGCCAGCTTTTCAACGCGGTAAAGGAAGGCATCGAGGCACGCGTCGAGCGGCAAATGATCGGCGTGCGTGCCAGCGTTTCGATGGGCGACACACGCACGATCCGCGTGTTCGTGCTCGGCGAGGCGAAGCGAGCCGGCACGTACGCCATCAGCGGGCTCGGCACGATTACCTCGGCGCTGTTCGCGGCCGGTGGCGTGAAGCCGATCGGCTCACTGCGAAATATACAATTGAAGCGCCAGGGAAAGCTGGTGCGAACCCTGGATCTCTACGACATGCTGATCCGTGGCGATACGACGGATGACGCGAAGCTGCTCCCAGGCGATGTGGTCTTTGTCCCGCCAGTAGGTCCGACCATTGCGGTCGACGGCGAGGTTCGTCGCCCTGCGATCTACGAAGTCAATACGGGGTCTACCACGGCGGACGTGGTGGAGTTGGCTGGTGGGCTCACGCCAGAGGCCGACACGTCGAAGGCGGCCTTGACTCGTATCGACGAAAGTCAGCACCGCGTCGTGGTGACAGTTAACCTGTCTGGAGCGGCGGGCGCCGCACAGCCAGTCAGGAACGGAGACTTGTTGCGTGTTTCGCGCCTCAAGCCGACACTCGATTCCGGCGTGGTCGTCGATGGCTACGTTCACTCACCGGCGACCTACGCTTTCCGTGAAGGTCTGCGGCTGTCCGACGTCATCCGTTCGGTCGACGAACTGCAACCGAATGCCGACATACACTATCTCCTGATACGTCGGGAGTTGCCCCCGAATCGCGAGATCGCAGCGGTTTCAGCAGACCTGGGCGCGGCCTTGAAAGCCCCGGGCTCCGCCCCCGACATATTGCTCATGCCGCGCGATCGCATCACGGTGTTTGATCTCGAATCGGGTCGTGAGCGCATCATCCGTCCGCTGCTGAACGATCTGCGCCTGCAGTCGACGATCAGTCGACCAACCCAAGTGGTCAGCATCGATGGACGCGTCAAGGTGCCGGGCGATTATCCGCTCGAGCCTGGGATGACGGTTTCTGATCTCATCCGTGCGGGCGGCAGCCTCAGTGATGCCGCTTACGGTGGCAAGGCAGAGCTCACTCGCTATCGAGTCATAAACGGAGACACTCGGCGCACTGAGCTGATTCAGATCGATCTGGCCGCAGTGATGCGTGGCGATCCGAATACGAACATCCTGCTCGAGCCCTTCGACAGCCTAAGTATCAAGGAGCTGCCGGAGTGGGGCGGCCAGGAACAGGTCACGCTGGTCGGCGAAGTGCGCTTTCCAGGTCGGTACTCGATCAAGCGCGGGGAGACGCTCAAGTCCGTCATTGAGCGCGCCGGAGGGCTGACCGAGTACGCATTTCCGGAAGGCAGCGTATTCACGCGTGAGGAGTTGAAGGAGCGGGAGCAGAAACAGCTTGACCTGCTCGCGACTCGCCTGCAAAACGATCTGGTCACTCTCGCCTTGCAAGGTGCGGCAGCCAATCAGACCCAGGCTGGCACGGCGCTGACCGTCGGACAGTCGCTGCTCGCACAGGTCCGCACGGCGGAAGCTGTCGGGCGGCTTGTCATCGATCTGCCTCGCGCGATGCGCGGTCAGCCGGGGTCGGGCGCGGACGTCATCTTGCGTAACGGGGACCGACTGATAGTGCCGAAGTTCCAGCAGGAAGTGACGGTCATCGGCGAGGTTCAAACTGCGACGTCGCATCTTTACCGGCCGGAACTCGCGCGCGATGACTACATCGCTCTGAGCGGTGGTGTCACGCGCCGCGCCGATCATGGCAAGATCTACGTAGTGCGAGCGAATGGCAGCGTCGTCGCGAATGAAGGCAGCCGCTGGTTCAACCGCAGTGGGATAGATATCAAGCCGGGCGACACGGTGGTCGTGCCTCTGGATACGGAAAGGTTGCCTGCTCTGCCATTCTGGCAGGCCGTCACATCAATCATCTACAACCTCGCGATCTCCGCGGCGGCGGTGCACTCCTTCTAGCAGCCATTCGGACTTAACACGGGATGCGAGATCATTATCGTCCGACAGCTCGCCTTATCCGTCTCGGTAGGCGTGCATGAGCGCCAGCACGAGCTGGCGTAGTTCTTCTTTGTCATCACGTCCCCGCTTGCCGCCCGGCCCGCGCGCACCGCGGCTTGAATCGATACACGGTCTGCGTAGTGCGCGAATGTCGCCGCGTGAGTCAGCGCACGCGCGCCGGAATGCCGAAGGCTGTGGCGTTGGCCGGCACGTCGAGGTTGACGAACGACATCGCGCCAATCACGGCGCGGTCGCCAATCGTGACGCCCATCTGAATGACCGCATTCGGGCCGATGTAGACGCCCGAACCGATCTTCACCGACGCATGCTCGACCGCATCCTTACCCAGGCTCGTCGCCCACTTCACGGTGTGGTGCGAGTAAATCTGCACGCCTGCGGAAATCGAGCAATAGTCTCCGATCTCGAGGCCCCCGGATCCGTCGAGGATGACGTTCGGGCCGATCCATGTGTTCGAGCCCACCATGACGTCGCCCAAGATCAGCACGTTGTCATAGCAGCTCGTGCCGGCGCCGAAGCCATAGCGATTGGCGGTCTCCCATCGATCCGACACCAGGTCTCCGAGCGACACATGGCGGTTGAATCTTGCTCGCATGGAAGCCGTGAGCGAACCAAAAAGCTCTCGAAGCTGGTCGATGTCCATGGACCCCTCCCTCACCGGTCAAATCCTAACATCAGGTGCGTCGCTGATCACTGACGTGCAACGAGACCCCGGGCGACTCGAAGCGCAACTCAATGCGCACACCGAGCGCTACGACCGCCTCGAAAAAACTCGACGAGCTTGCCGCTTATGTGCCCTAGGCAGCGCATGCCGAATACGTGACGCCTGTCAATGCCGCTGCGTTGACACCCGGCAGGTCCCTATTTAGACTTCGCGCGTTCAGAGCATGAACGCACCACGTGTGCCGCCGCAATGAGCGGTAGGGAAACGCCGGGATGCTTTCGGATGAAATGCGCTACAAACTGCTGCGGCTGCTGGAGTCGAATCCGGAAATGAGCCAGCGCGATGTCGCGCGCGAGCTTGAGATCAGCCTCGGGAAAGTGAATTTCTGCCTGCAGGCGCTGGTACAGAAGGGTTGGATCAAAGCCACGCACTTCAAGAACAGCCAGAACAAGGCCGCCTACATGTATCTGCTGACACCACGCGGTATCGAGGGGAAGGGCCGCCTCACGCTGCGATTCCTGCGCAGGAAGCTGCGCGAGTACGAGAATCTGCGCGCCGAGATCGAGCAGATCCGACGCGAAGCGGCAGGGCGTTAGCATGCCTCCCGCATCCGGCTTGGTCGTCGCCTTGGGCCATGCGCACCCCGACCGTTCCACTCATTTGGCGCGCACGGTGTCGCAACCGCCACACAGGTCCCGGAGAGTGCATTGAACACCGCGGGTCGTGGCGAGTTGCAGGGGGAGCCAAAGGGCTACTTCGTCGTAGTTCCCGCCGCGGGCGAGGAACAACAGACGAACCTGCGGGACATGGTGTCGCGGCTGTGGCGCGGCAAGTTCTGGATTGCCGCCGCGATGATCGTGTTCGGAGGCCTAGCGGTGGCGCACGCGATCTGGTCCGTGCCCGTTTACCGTTCGAGCGCCGTGCTCGCCATACGTACGGACAGCGCCGATGCAGGCTCGGCGCTGCGCGGTCAGCTCGGCGGGCTTGGCTCGATCGCGGGCATCGGGCTGGGTCAGGCCAGCGGTAAACGAGTGGAGTTCATCGCCTATCTGCAATCCCGCGCGCTCGCCAAAGAGTTCGTCGTGAGCGAGCAATTGATGCCCGTGCTCTACGCCTCGCGCTGGGATGCGGCGGCGAAGCGCTTCCGCCCCGGCGAGGCTCCCGCCACGGGCGACGCTGTTGAATATTTCATGCGCAGCATTCGCAGCGTCAGCGTCGAGACGCTGACCGGCCTCGTGACCGTTTCGATCGAGTGGACCGATCCGCAGCTCGCCGCGCGTTGGACGAATGCTTACGTGGCACTCGCCAATCGCAGGCTGCGCGACGAGTCCATCGCAACCGCCAAACAGAGCATCGCCTACCTGAACGAGGAGCTGACGCGCACCGCCCTCGAGCCGGTTCGCCAGAGTCTCTTTCGCATGCTCGAAAGCAGGCTCAACGAGGTGATGCTCGCGACCGTGCAGCGTGACTTCGCGTTCAAGTTCATCGATCCCGCCGAACCGTCCGAGCCGCGCAACTTCGTGCGCCCGCGGCGCGCTCTGGAGACGCTCATCGGACTTGCGTGCGGGTTCGCATTCGGCGCCATTTTCGTATTCTGGCGCTATCCTCAGGCGCGACGGGAAACTGAGACCCGATGATCAAATACACACCGATCAGCGGTCGCAAGATCGCTTTCGCAGTGGTTGGCTGTGGCCGAATCGCCGCCAAGCACTTCGAGGCGCTGGAGAGCCACCCGGACAGTGCTCGTATCGCCGCAGTGTGCGATGTGGACCCGCGCGCATTGTCCGCCGCCCAGAAGCGTACCGGCGCGCCGGGGTATGCGACGCTGAACGAATTGCTCGACAACACGGACGTGGACGCTGTCGTGCTCGCGACTCCGAGCGGCCTGCATTCGATGCAAACGGTGCTTGCGGCGCGCACCGGGAGACACGTGATCACGGAAAAGCCGATGGCTACGCATTGGAGAGACGGGCTCGCGATGGTGCAAGCGTGCGATGAGGCTGGCGTGCGCCTGTTCGTCGTGAAGCAGAATCGCCGCAACACGACGCTCCAGCTGGTGAAGCGCGCGATGGAGCTGAAACGCTTCGGCCGCATGTTCATGGTGACGATCAATGTTTTCTGGAGCCGGCCGCAGGAGTACTACGACGGCGCAAAATGGCGCGGCACATGGGAGTTCGACGGGGGCGCGCTCATGAACCAGGCGAGCCACTACGTGGACCTGGTGGACTGGCTGGTGGGTCCGGTCGAGAGTGTGCAGGCCTATGTGGCGACTCTGGCCCGCAACATCCAGGTCGAGGATACCGCCACGGTGGGCGTTCGCTGGCGTTCCGGGGCGCTCGGGTCCGTGAACGTCACGATGCTGGCGTATCCGAAGAACTTCGAAGGCTCGATTACTCTCGTGGGAGAGAAGGGACTGGTCCGGATCGGCGGCGTGGCGGTGAACGAGATTCAGGCCTGGCAGTTCGCGGATTCGCACTCGGATGATGCGAAGATCGGCAGCGCGAGCTACGAGACGACCTCGGTGTACGGCTTCGGCCATCCGCTGTATTACGAGAACGTCATCGCAACGCTGCGTGGCGAGGCGGATGCCGAGACGGATGGGCGCGAGGGGTTGCGCTCGCTCGAGATCCTGATCGCGAGCTACCTTTCCGCGCGCGACGGCAGGCGGGTCGCCCTGCCTCTGGACTACTGAAACCATGCAATTCACGGCGCACGAGACCGCCATCATCGATGCGGGCGCGCAGATCGGTCCGGGCACGCGGGTCTGGCACTGGGTGCACATCTGTTCCGGCGCCCGCATCGGCGCCGCGTGCTCGCTCGGTCAGAACGTCTTCGTGGGAAACCGCGTTTCGATCGGCAACAACGTGAAGATTCAGAACAATGTTTCCGTCTACGACAACGTGACTCTCGAAGATGACGTGTTCTGCGGTCCGAGCATGGTCTTCACGAACGTCTACAATCCGCGCTCGGCGGTAAGTCGCAAGAACGAGTATCGCGATACCCTCGTAAGGCGCGGGGCGACGCTGGGAGCCAACTGCACCATCGTGTGCGGCGCAACGGTCGGCGAATACGCATTCGTCGCGGCAGGCGCAGTGGTCAACCGCGACGTGCCCGCCTACGCGCTCGTGGGCGGCGTGCCGGCTAGGCAGTTCGGATGGATGAGTCGGCACGGCGAACGGCTCGACCTGCCCTTGTCTGGGGACGGCGAGGCTCGATGTCCCGCGACCGCAGAGCGCTATGAGCTGAGGGGCGGGCTCTGCACGTTCGCGGGAACGTGATGCGCCCTCAATAAGTCGGGCAACCAAGAGACAAGGCATGGATATCAAGGGCAAGAAGCTGGTGGTCGTGGGCGGCGCCGGTTTGATCGGCTCGCACACCGTCGATCGACTACTCCAGGAAGACGTCGGCCAGGTTCTGATCTACGACAATTTCGTGCGCGGCCGCACGGAGAATCTCGCAGGCGCGCTCAAGGATCCCCGCGTCAGGATTTTCGACGTCGGCGGCGATGTGATGCAGACCGATATCCTCGATGCGGCGCTCGTTGGCGCCGACGGAGTCTTTCACCTTGCAGCGCTCTGGCTGCTGCAGTGTCACGAGTATCCGCGCAGCGCCTTCGACGTCAACGTGCGCGGCACGTTCAACGTCATGGAATCCTGCGTGAAGAACGGCATCAAGCGGCTGGTCTACTCCTCGTCCGCATCGGTCTACGGCGACGCGGTGGAGGAGCCGATGACCGAGGACCACCCGTTCAACAACCAGAACTTCTATGGCGCGACCAAGATCTGCGGCGAAGCGATGCTGCGCGCGTTTCACTATCGCTATGGTCTCGACTTCGTCGGGTTGCGCTATATGAACGTCTATGGCCCGCGCCAGGATTACCAGGGCGCATATATCGCCGTGATCATGAAGATGCTCGACGCCATTGATCGCGGCGACGGCCCGACGATTCTCGGCGACGGCTCCGAGGCTTTCGATTTCGTCGCGGTCGAGGACTGCGCGCTGGCGAACGTCTGTGCGATGAAGGCCGGCACGCGCGATCGCTTCTACAACGTCGGCACGGGCAAGCGCACCTCGCTCCGGGAGCTTGCGGAATCGCTGCTCGAGATCACGGGTTGCCGGCAACCCATCAAGTTCGCGCCCCGCAGCCAGGCCACGCTGGTACGCAATCGAATCGGCAGCCCGGTGCGCGCGCGCGAAGAGATCGGCTTCACCGCCGGCATCGGTTTGCGTGACGGTCTCGAGCGTCTGATCGAATGGCGCGCAAATCACCAGGAGGAAGTCGCGGCACGCAGGAACAAGGCGGCAGCGAAGTAATGCCGGGCCCGCAAATGAAACGCAACATCCAGATTTCCCTACCCAGCACCGGTGAGGACGAGTGGCAAGCCTGCCGCGAGCCCCTCATGAGCGGCTGGCTGACGCAAGGCCCCAAGGTCGCCGCGTTCGAGCGCGCGTTCGCCGAGCGCCATCAGGTCCAGCATGCACTCGCCGTGACGTCCTGCACGACGGGTTTGCACCTTGCGCTGGCCGGCCTCGGTATCGGCCCGGGCGATGAAGTCATCGTGCCAGCCTTTACGTGGGTGGCGACCGCGAACGTCGTGTTGTATTGCGGGGCGACGCCTGTGTTCGTAGACGTCGATCGCGAGACGTACAACCTGGACATCGCGGCCGTCGCCGGCAAATTGACTCCGCGCACCCGCGCGGTCATTGCCGTCCATCTGTTCGGTTTGTGCGCAGACATCGATGCGCTGCGCGCAGCGTTGCCGCGCAGTGTCGCCATCGTCGAGGACGCGGCATGCGCTGCGGGCTCGACCTGGAAAGGTCGTCACGTCGGCAGCCTCGGCGAGGTCGCAGCGTTTTCGTTTCATCCGCGCAAGTCCGTGACGACGGGCGAGGGCGGGATGGTCACCACCAACGACCCCGAGCTGGCCGAACGCATGAACCAGATGCGCAATCACGGCGCGTCGCTTTCCGAGGAACAGCGGCATAACGGTCCGCGCCCTTACCTGCTGGCGGAGTTCAATCTTCTGGGCTTCAACTATCGCATGACGGACCTGCAGGGTGCCGTCGGCCTCGTGCAGCTCGGCAAGCTCGATGCGTTCATCGATGAACGCGCTCGTTGGGCGGCTTGGTATGCGCGCAAGCTTGCGGGAATCGACTGGTTGCGCTTGCCAGCCGAGCCCGCGGGTGGACGTCACGGCTGGCAGGCGTACGTCACGTACGTCGATCCTGCGAGGGCTCCCATGCCCCGGAACCAGCTCATGGAGCGTCTGCAGGAGCGGGGCATCGCCACGCGTCCCGGCACGCACGCGGTTCACATGCTCGGCTACTACCGGGAGCGCTTCGGCCTGCGTGCCGACGATTTTCCGGGCGCCCGGGACTGCAACGATCACACCGTGGCGATTCCCCTGCACAACCGGATGAGCGAGGAAGACTACGAGTACGTAGCTGCTGCGTTTCACGACCTGGCCTGAAGCGCGTATGTGCGGAATTGCCGGACTGGTACATCTCGATAACTCGCCTGCCTCGCCAGCGGTGCTGCAGCGGATGACCGATGCGATCGCGCATCGGGGGCCCGACGGCGAAGGTCACTGGATCGAGGGCAACGTGGCGCTCGGGCATCGCCGTCTTGCCATTATCGATCTGTCGCCGGCGGGCCATCAGCCGATGATCTCGGCCGACCATCGCTATGTGCTGAGCTACAACGGCGAGGTGTACAACTTCCGCGAGTTGCGCAGCGAACTCGAGGCGCGCGGCTACTGGTTCCGGTCGAAAACCGACAGCGAGGTCGTGCTCAACGCTCTGGTCGAGTGGGGCGTGAAGGCGCTCGATCGATTCAACGGCATGTTCGCGTTCGCGCTTTGGGATCGCAAGGAGCGAATACTGCTGCTCGCACGCGACCGCTACGGCATCAAGCCACTGTATATCGCGCATCAGGGTGCCACCGTTTCGTTCGGCTCCGAGCAGAAAGCCATGCTGGCGATGCCGGAGTTCCGTCGCGCGCTCGACAAGCCGGCGCTGCTCGAGTACTTCACCTTCCAGAACATTTTCACGGACCGCACGCTGGTCGAGGACATTCGCCTCCTGCCGCCGGGGCATTACGCCGTGCTCGATCTGGCGCGCGCGCAGCCGAGCCTCGTGCGAACGCAATACTGGGACTACGATTTCAGCGAGCCCAGCGGCCGAACGAGCGATGCGCAGTACCGTGAGGAGCTCGACCGCCTGTTCCAGCAGGCCGTGGCCCGGCAGCTCATCACGGACGTTGAGCTCGGTAGCTACCTGAGCGGCGGCATGGACTCCGGCTCCATTACCGCCATCGCAGCTCGCTCCTATCCCTACATCAAGACGTTCACGTGCGGATTCGATCTCAGCTCCGCCTCCGGGATCGAGCTCGGCTTTGACGAGCGTTCGAAGGCGGAAGCGATGTCGTATCACTTTCGCACCGAGCACTACGAGATGGTGCTGAAAGCGGGCGACATGGAGCGTGTGCTACCCAAGGTGGCGTGGCACCTGGAAGAGCCGCGCGTGGGCCAGAGCTATCCCAACTACTATGCCGCGCAACTCGCGAGCAAGTTCGTGAAGGTCGTGCTGAGTGGAGCGGGCGGCGATGAGCTCTTCGGCGGTTATCCATGGCGGTACTACCGCGCGGTCGTCAACAGCGACTTCGACGCGTACATCGACAAGTACTACCTGTTCTGGCAGCGGCTGGTCGACAACCGCCATCTCAAGCAGTTCTTCGCCCCCATCTGGCAGGACGTCGAGCATGTCTGGACGCGCGATATCTTTCGCGAGGTCTTCCAGCGGCACGACCGGATCGGAACGCCGGAGGACTACATCAATCATTCGCTGTATTTCGAGGCCAAGACGTTTCTGCACGGACTGCTCGTCGTGGAGGACAAGCTCAGCATGGCCCACGGACTCGAGAATCGAGTGCCATTCCTCGACAACGACCTCGTCGAGTTCGCGATGCGCTGTCCGGTTCATCTGAAGCTGAACAATCTCGCCGAGGTGGTTCGAATCAACGAGAACGAGGCCGGCGACAAGCAGGCGAAGTTTTTCCGGCGCAGCCGCGACGGCAAGCAGATCCTGCGCGATGTGATGCAGAAGTACATCCCGCCGGAGATTACGCGCGCGGAGAAGCAGGGCTTCTCCGCGCCCGATGCAAGCTGGTTTAAAGGCGACAGCATCGAGTTCGTGCGGCGGACGTTGCTGAGCGACCGCGCCAGGATCTACCAGTTCTTGGACAAGGCGGCCGTACAGGGGTTGATCCAGGAGCATTTGGCCGGCACCGAGAACCGCCGGCTGCTGATCTGGTCGCTGCTCAACGTGGAGCAGTGGCTTGCGAATTCGGAAACGACCGGAGCTGCGCGATGGGTGTCGATGTGAGCCGCCAGCGCTTCGCGATGAAGCTACGGGACCTGCTGGCTCCCAATGCGCCGGTGCCGGAGGCGGACGGAAACTTTCTGCTGCTGAGCCGGCGGGCCGAAGCCTCCACGCAGTCGCAGACCAATGACGCGTTCTCCGAGAAGTGGGGGAAATACGAGAGCAGCGCGGAGAAGGAGCGCCTGTACCAGATGCAGAAGCGCTGGTATCTGGATTTGTACGGCTTCGCCTCCGAGGCCGCGCTGAGCGAGTTTCTGGCCACGCGGACGGTGATTCTCGATGCGGGCTGCGGTCTCGGGTACAAGGCCGCGTGGCTGGCGGAGCTCGCGCCGCACGCGCTTGTGATCGGCATGGACTTTTCCGAGGCGGCCCGTCAGGCGGCGAACAGCTATTCGAGCCTGCCCAACCTCTTTTTCATGCAGGGTGACATCGCCGAGCTACCGTTTCGGGATGGGGTCATCCCCTATGTGAGTTGCGACCAGGTCATCATGCATACGCAGAATCCCGATCGCACGTTCGCGGAGCTGACACGCGTCACGGCGAGTGCCGGAGGCGAGCTCGCCTGCTACTTCTACGCGAAAAAGGCGCTGCCCCGCGAGCTGCTGGACGAATACTTCCGCTCGCAGTGCACTCAGATGAGCTCGGAACAGCTCTGGGAGATGTCGCAGCAACTCGCGGAACTGGGCAAGCGGCTGAGCGAGCTCAAGGTCGATTTCGAATCCCCGGCCATCCCAGCGCTCGGCATCAAGGCGGGGCGCTATGACATTCAGCGCTTCCTGTACTGGAACTTCATCAAGTGCTTCTGGAATCCGGAGCTGGGCCCGGACACCTCGGTCGTAGTCAATTTCGACTGGTACAGCCCGAGCAACGCGCGCCGCTACAGCGAGGCGGAGGTGCGCTCCCTGGCGCAGGAGAACGGCCTGTCGATCGCCCACTTTCACACTGAGGAAGCGTGCTACAGCGGCAGGTTCGTAAAGTGAATCCGTGAAGGCCTGAACGCATGTCATCCGTCATCGTCTGCAGCCGCTGCATCTACGACTCGAACACGCCTGGCATCTCCTTCGACTCCGAAGGGGTGTGTGTCTACTGCAGGCAGGTCGAGAGCCTCGAGCGGCAATACGGCACGGGCCAGCCCGAGGGCGAGAACCGGCTGCGGCAGATCATCGAGGCGATCAAGATCGCGGGCGCCGGCAGGAAATACGATTGCGTCGTGGGCGTGAGCGGCGGCACCGATTCCTCGTATCTCCTCATGAAGGCGCTCGAGTGGGGCCTGCGACCCGTCGCCGTGCACTACGACAACACGTGGAACACGTCGATCGCGACGGAGAATATCCGCAAGGTGACCTCCGCTTTGCAGGTCGACCTGTTCACGGTCGTGATCGACAACCGGGAATCGGAGGACATCTTCCGTGCCTTTCTGCGCGCCGGAGTGCCCGAGTTCGACGCATCGACCGACATCGGTTTCGCGCAGACCCTGC
>Ga0153916_10001557_pt1 | contig 16538 bp, 12 predicted proteins | sample Opewatmetagenome_FD_109642 | JGI IMG/M metagenome (GOLD analysis project Ga0153916, IMG submission 109642) | Freshwater wetland microbial communities from Ohio, USA - Open water 3 Core 3 Depth 4 metaG | ecosystem: Environmental > Aquatic > Freshwater > Wetlands | place: USA: Ohio, Lake Erie...
CGCAGGTGCTGCCGCTGCGCAGCATGCCGGGCGTCTATCTGACGAGTGACCTCGTGCGCAGCTATCCCGATCCGGACTTCGCGCGCCCGATCCTCGGGCGGCCGGCGGTGGCGGGACGCGCGGCTACCGGCCTCGAGCGTCAGCTCGACTCCGTGCTGCAAGGGCGACCGGGCGCCGCCGTGGTGCTGCGCGACAGCCGCGGCCGCGCGCTCGAATCGCCATCCCGCCTTGCGGCGTTCCCGGTGCCCGGATACGACGTGTTCCTCACCATCGATGCCGGCGTGCAGGAGATCGTGGAGACCGCCCTGGCGGACGCCATCGAGCGGCTGAACGCGGCCGGCGGCGACGTCGTGGTGCTCGATCCCCACACTGGGGAGGTCCTCGCGCTCACGTCGCGCTTGGCCGACGGCAGCTCGAGCTCGGGAGCGCTGACGGCGACCTTCGAGCCCGGGTCCACGGCCAAGATCTTCGCGGCGGCCGCCCTGCTGGCGCGCGGCCTCGTCGCGCCCGACGACAGCGTGTACGGCGAGGGCGGCCGGTGGAAGCTTCCGCACCGGACGATCAGTGACGAGCACCACGAGGGGTTCGCCTGGATGCGGCTCGTCGATGCGATTCGGATCTCGAGCAACATCGGCACGGTCAAGTTCGCCAGTCGGCTGGATCCGGCCACGCAGTTCGACATGTTGCGCGCCTTCGGGATCGGCGCGCCGACGGGCATCGACTTTCCGGCCGAGTCGCGCGGGCGACTGCCGCGGCCCACGGAGTGGAGCGGCGTCTCGGCACAGTCGCTGGCGATCGGGTACGAGATGGCCGTCACGCCACTGCAGCTCGCGACCGCGTACACCGTGATCGCCAACGACGGTGTGCTGCTGCAACCGGGCCTGGTGAAGCGCGTGCGCGACCCCGAGGGCCGGATCGTCTACCAACGACGACCCGAGCCGGTGCGGCGCGTGGTCAGCCGGGAGGTCGCGGCACAGCTGCGCGAGATGCTGCGCGGAGTCGTGTCGGCGAGCGGCACCGGCGCCGCGGCGGCGCTCACCAGCTACGAGGTGGCCGGCAAGACGGGGACCGCGCGGGTGGCGGGGCCCGGCGGCCGCTATGTCGAGGGCGCCGCCACGGCCGTGTTCGCGGCGCTGTTTCCGGCGGAGGACCCGCAGCTCGTCATGGTGGTGAAGCTCGACTCGCCGCGCGGCAGCTACGCGGCGCTCACGGCGGCCCCGCTCACCCGGCGCGTGCTGGAGCAGGTGTTGGCCGCCCAGACCGGGGCGCTCGATCGCGGGCGCCTCACGGTGACCGCGCCGCCCCCCGCCCCCGCGCATCGGGTCGAGGAGGCGCCCGGCCAGCTCTACGCCTTTGCGTGGCCGGACCCCGGCACCGCGCGTCCGGCGGCGCCGCGTCGTGTGCCGAACGTCGGGGGCCTGTCAGTGCGAGAAGCCGTGAGTCGCCTGCACCGCGCCGGCCTCCGGGCGCGGCTCAGCGGGTTCGGGCGCGTGGTGCGCACCGCACCCGGTGCGGGTGATTCGGTCGCCGCCGGCACCCTCGTCACCGTGGTCGCCGAGTCCGGCGGGGCGCCGTGAGCGATCTCGTGACGATCGTGCGCGCCCTGCGCACGGCGGGACTGCTCGTGCACGTCCCCGACGGGCTGCCCGCGATCACCGGGGTGACCGCGGATTCGCGGCGCGTGCAACCGGGGGCGCTGTTCTGCGCGGTGGAAGGCACGGTCGCCGACGGACACGGCTTCGTGGCCGACGCCCGCGCCCGCGGCGCGGCGGCCGCGCTGGTCGCGCGCCCCGTGGACGATCCGATTCCGCAGATCGTCGTCGCGGACGGCCGCACGGCGGCGGCCACGGCAGCCGCGGTTTGGTTCGGCCGGCCGGCCGACCGCCTGGAGCTCATCGGCGTCACCGGCACGAACGGCAAGTCGACCACGGTCGCCCTCACCCGCCACCTGCTGAACGCCGCAGGGAACGTGGGCGCCCTGGGTACGCTCGGCGGCATGGACGGAGCGGGGGAGGTCCTCCCCGCGAACGCCGGTCTCACGACGCCGGGCCCCGTGGAGCTCCACGCCGCGTTCGCCGAGCTTGCGCGCCGTGGCGTCCGCACGGTCGTAATGGAAACGTCCTCGCACGCACTGCACCAGCGTCGGGTGGCGGGGCTCCGCTTCGCGGCCGGGATCTACACGAACCTCACGCACGATCACCTGGATTATCACGGTGATTACGAGAGCTATCTCGCCGCGAAGGCGCTGCTGTCCGCGCACGTCGTGGCGGGCGGGCTCGAGGTCGTGAACCTCGACGATCCGGCGTGGGCGGGGCTGCCCCGGCGGGAGAGCCTCCGTCGGCTGACCTTCGGAATGAGCGCGCGGGCCGACGTCGCTGCCGATGGCGTGCGCCTCGAGGCGCAGGGGGCCGCGTTCCACCTGCGTCTGGGCAGCGCGACGACGGACGCGTTCGTGCCGCTGATGGGCGAGTTCAACGTGAGCAACGCCCTGGGCGCCGCCGCGGTCGCGTGGGGGCGCGGCCTGACGCCCGAAACGATCGCGGCCCGCCTCGCCGGTGCGCCGCAAGTATCCGGACGGATGGAGCGCCTGGCGTCCGCCGGCTTCACGGTGCTGCGCGACTTCGCGCACACGCCCGATGCGCTGCGCCGCGCCCTACGCGCGCTGCGGCCGCTCACGACGGGGCGCCTGATCGTGCTGTTCGGGTGCGGTGGGGACCGCGACCGACGCAAGCGGCCCGTGATGGGCGAGATTGCCGCGCAGGACGCAGACTTCGCGGTGGTCACGTCGGACAACCCGCGCAGCGAGGATCCCGAGCGGATCATCGACGAGATCGAGGAGGGCATGGGAGCCGTGGCCCACCTCCGGATCGCGGATCGGCGCGCCGCGATCCACCGCGCGCTCGCACTGCTCCAGCCCGGGGACTGCCTGCTGCTCGCCGGCAAGGGCCATGAAACGTACCAGGTGGTCGACACCACGCCGCTACCGTTCGACGAGCGGGTGATCGTGCGCGACGCGCTGGAGCGCGCCCGCCGGTGAGCATCTGGAGCGGCACGCGCCTCGCGGAGACCCTTGGAATCGATGTGCCGCCGGACCTCGCCTGTGCCCGCGTGGCCACCGACACGCGCACGCTCGGCCCCGGCGCCCTGTTCGTGGCCCTGAAGGGCGAGCGATTCGACGCGCACGATTTCCTGAAGACGGCCCGCGCAGGGGGAGCCGTAGCCGCCGTGGTGCGCCGCGGCACGGCGCCGGTGCCCGGGCTGCTCCTGCTGCCCGTCGACGACCCGTTGCACGCACTCGGCCGGCTGGCACGGCGGCGCCGCGAGTCGGTGCCCGGACCGGTGGTCGCCGTCACCGGCACCAACGGCAAGACGGCCACCAAGGAGCTCGCCGCCCGCGCGCTCGGCGCGGGGTGGCGCGTGCATGCCACCCGCGGGAACCTGAACAACGAGGTCGGCGTCCCGCTCACGATCCTCGATGCGCCGGACGACGCGCAAGCGCTCGTGGTGGAGGCGGGCGCGAGCGTGCCGGGCGAGCTCGCGCGTCTGCGCGAGGTCATCGCGCCGACGGTGGCGATCGTGACGAACGTGTCCGCCGGTCACCTCCAGGGGTTCGGCGGGCGGGACGGCGCGTTGGCGGAGAAGATCTCGCTCCTCACGGGCGTGCCGCTCGCCGTGGTCGGCACCGAGCCGCCGGCCCTGGCGACGCGCGCCCGCAGCGCCGCCGGCCGCGTAGTGAGCGCGGGGCTGGGCCCCGCGGCGGACGTCCGACCGGACGCATGGTCGCTCGATGCTGCCGGTCGGGGCGCGATCGTGTTTCGCGGCGTCTCGATCCGGCTGCCGCTCGCGGGGCGGCACCAGGTGGAGAACGCGATGCTCGTGCTGGCGCTGGCGGAACTGCTGGGGCTGGACCCGCGGCGGGTCGGGCCGGCGATGGAAACGGTGTCGCTTCCCGGGGGGCGGTGGGAAGTGCATGATGGTCCCGAGCGCACCGTGATTCACGACGCCTACAACGCCAATCCCGCCTCGTTGCGCGCCGCGCTGGAAACGGTGGCGGGGATCCGCGGCACCCGGCCGCTCGTGCTCGCGGTCGGCTCGATGCTGGAGCTGGGCGACGCGACGGCGATCGAACACGCCCGGATGGCCGAGGCGATCGTCCGGCTCGACCCGGCGCTGGTGGGCGCGATCGGCGAGTTCGTGCCGGCGCTCGAGCCGCACCGCGCGCGGCTCGGTGACCGCCTTGTGACGGCGCCAGACGCGGACGCGCTGGGGCGGGCGCTCGCGCCGCGGCTGCCGGCGCATGCGCTGGTCCTGCTCAAGGGCTCCCGTGGCATGCGGCTCGAACGCGCGCTCCCGTACCTCCTGTCCGACAGCGAGGCCCCGTGCTCTACCACCTGCTGACGCCCTACGCCCGGGAATTCATCCTCTTCAACCTGTTCACCTACATCTCGTTCCGGGCCGCGGGCGCGGCGGCGACGGCCGTGCTGCTGGCGTTCATCGCCGGGCCGTCCGTGGTCCGGCGCCTGAAGGCGCTCGGCGTGGGGCAGATCATCAGGGCGGAGGGCCCCGCCACGCACCAGAGCAAGCGGGGCACGCCCACGATGGGCGGCCTGCTGATCCTGCTCTGCACGCTGATCCCGACGCTGCTGTGGGCCCCGCTCGACAACCGCTACGTGCTGGTGGCGCTGGCGGCGACCCTCTGGATGGGCGCGATCGGGTTCCTCGACGACTACCTCAAGGTCGTGCAGGGCAAGTCGCGGGGGCTCGTGGCCCGCTACAAGCTGGTGGGCCAAGTGACCTTCGGGATCGTGCTCGGGAGCTACCTCATCTGGCGGCCGCTCACCGACACGCTGCCGGCCACCGCCACCACGGTGCCGTTCTTCAAGTACGTCATCGTGGTGTTCGTGCCCCTGGCGTACGTCGCGTTCGTCACGTTTGTCCTGGCGGGTACGAGCAATGCGGTGAACATCACCGACGGGCTCGACGGCCTGGCCATCGGACTCACCGGGATCGCGGCCGCGACGTTCGCGATCTTCGCCTACATGTTCGGGCGCATCGACGCCTCGGAATACCTGCGGATCTTCTACCTGCGGGGCGCCGGGGAGCTGACTGTGTTCCTGGCGTCGCTGATGGGGGCGGCCATCGGGTTCCTTTGGTTCAACGCCCATCCGGCGCAGGTGTTCATGGGCGACACGGGCAGCCTCGCGATCGGGGGCGCCTTCGGGACGGTGGCCATCCTGCTCAAGTCGGAGTTCCTGCTCCTCATGGTGGGCGGCGTGTTCGTGGCGGAGACGGTGTCGGTGATCCTGCAGACCTCGGTCTTCAAGTGGCACCGCCGGCGCCGGGGCAGGGAATACGCCGAGCAGCACCGCGTGTTCCGCATGGCGCCGCTGCATCACCACTTCGAGAAGATCGGGTGGGTCGAGTCCAAGATCGTGACCCGGTTCTACATCCTCGGGCTCCTGTGCGCCCTGTTCGCCCTCTCCAGTCTCAAGATCCGGTGATTCCGGACGATTGGCGCCGCGGCGAGGTGGCGGTGGTCGGGCTCGCCCGCACCGGGGCGGCGGCCAGTCGCTGGCTCGCGACGCAGGGCGTCTCGGTCTACGCGTCGGACCGGGCGAGCGCCGGCCTGGAGGAGACCGCCCGCGCGCTCGGCGCGCTGGGGGTCGCCGTGGAGCTCGGCCGCCACGACCTGGGCCGGATCGCGCGCGCGACGGTGGTGATCGCCTCGCCCGGCGTGCCGCCCGACGCCGAACCGCTCGTCGCCGCGCGGCACGCCGGGGTCGCCGTCCGGTCGGAGATCGACCTCGCGGCGCGGGCGCTCCGGACGACGCGCCTGATCGTGATCACGGGAACGAACGGCAAGAGCACGGTGACGGCGTTGATCGCCCACCTGATGGAGCAGGGGGGGATGCCGTGCCCGGCGGCGGGGAATATCGGGCGGCCGCTGATCGCCCTGGCGCTCGATTCCACGCCGCCGCCTTGGGCCTCGGTCGAGGTCTCGTCCTTCCAGCTGCACGACTCGCCCGACCTGCGGCCCGCCGTGGGGGTGCTGACGAATCTCTCCCCCGATCACCTGGACCGGTATCCCGACGTCGCGGCCTACTACGACGACAAGCGGCTGCTGTTCGGCAACGCGGACGCGGGGTCGGTCTGGGTGCTGAACGGCGATGACGACGCGGTGCTCGCCTTGGCGAGCGGTGCCGCCGGAACCCATTCCCTGTGGCGGCTCGCCGGGCGGGCCGATGCCTGGCTGGACCGGACGGGCGATGTGCTCATGCTGGACGCCGCGCCGGTGCTCCCGCGGGGCGATTTGCCGCTCCTGGGTGAGCACAACGTCGCGAACGCCCTGGCCGCGATCCTCGCGACGCGGGCAGCGGGACTCCCGCGCGACGCGATCCGTGACGGGCTGCGCACGTTCCGCGGACTGCCTCATCGGCTCGAGATCGTGCGAACCGTGGACGGCGTCGTGTGGATCAACGACTCCAAGGCGACGAACATCGCGTCCACGGCGGTCGGGGCGCGCGCGATGGACCGCCCGTTCGTGCTGATCCTCGGCGGGCGCCACAAGGGCGAGCCGTACACGTCACTCGCGTCGGTGCTGGAGCACCAATGCCGGCACGTCCTGGCGTACGGGGAAGCTGGGCCGCTCGTCGTCGCGGATCTCGGCCGGTTGCTGCCGGTGACCCGGGTAGCCACGCTGGAGGAGGCTGTGGCCGCCGCCCGGCGCTGGGCGGCAACCGGCGACGCGGTGCTGCTGTCGCCGGCGTGCTCGAGCTTCGATCTGTTCCGCAACTACGAGGAGCGCGGCGCGCGGTTCCGTGCGCTGGTGGAGGCCCTGTGACGAGCCCGACGTTCGCGACGCCGGTCAATTGGGAAGGTCGGCTGCTCGCCGCCGTGACGGCGGCGCTCGCCGTGTTCGGCGTGGCGGCGGTCTACGGCGCGTCGTCGATCCTGGCGGTGCAGCAAGGCCACGCGGGGTCGTACTACGCGCTGCGCCAGCTGCTGGGGGTGGTGGCGGGCGGCGTGCTGCTGGTGGTCGCCGCGCGGGTGGATTACCACCTGTGGCAACGGCTTGCGTGGCCGATGATCCTCGCGGCGCTCGTGGTCCTCATGATCCCGTACGTGCCCGGCCTCCGCGTCATCGCACCCGAGCTGAACGGGGCGCGCCGGTGGATCCGCGCCGGGCCGGTGCAGCTCCAGCCGTCCGAGTTCGCGAAGTTCGCGATCGTGGCGTGGGCGGCGGCGCTGGCGGCGAAGAAGGGCGACCTGGTGCGCGAGTTCAAGCGGGGGGTCCTGCCGTTCCTGGTGGTGGTGGGGCCGGTCTGCGGCCTCATCCTGTTCCAGCCCAACCTCTCGACCGCGACCCTCGGGGCGATTCTCCTGGGCGTCGTGCTGTTCACCGCGGGCGCCAAGATCGGCCACTTCCTCCTGCTGCTGCTCGCGGCGATCCCGATCGCCTGGCACGAGCTGACCCAGGTCCAGTATCGCCTGGCGCGGGTTCTCACCTTCCTGAGCACGGGGACGGACGCCAGCGAGACCAGCTGGCAGATCAAGCAGTCGCTCATCGGCATGGGCGCGGGGCGAGCGTTCGGCGTGGGGTTCGGACAGGGGCTGCAGAAGCTCGGGTACCTGCCGCTCGCGTTCTCGGATTTCATCTTCAGCACGATCGGGGAGGAGTGGGGCTTCGTCGGCGTGACCGTGATCGTCGTGCTGTTCGCGCTCTATGTCTGGATGGGGCTGCGCATCGCGCGACGGGCGCCCGACCGGTTCGGGATGCTGCTCGCCTCGGGGGTCACCGCGATGATCGGCGTGACGGCGTTCCTGCACATGGCCGTGACCGTGGCGCTGGTCCCCACCACGGGCCTGCCGCTGCCGTTCGTGTCCTACGGCCGGTCGGCGCTGCTGGTCTCGCTCTTCGCCACCGGCGTGGTGGTCAACATCGGGCGGCAGGCGGCGCGACGGCGATGATCCGAGTGCTGCTCGCCGGAGGGGGGACGGGCGGTCACCTGATGCCGGCGCTGGCGCTGGCCGACGCGCTGCGGGCGGCCCGGGTGGATCTCGAACCCGTGCTCGTGGGCGCTTTGCGCGGCGTGGAGGCGACGGTGCTGCCGCGCCGTGCCTACCGCTACCACCTGCTACCGGCCGAGCCGATCTACCGCCGCGCATGGTGGCGCAACCTCCGCTGGCCGCTGCTGTGGCCGCGCCTCTGGCGGGCGACGCGCGCCGTGCTCGCCGAGGAGCGGCCGCGGCTGGTCGTGGGCACCGGAGGCTATGCCGCAGGCCTGGTTCTGCTCGCCGCGCATCGCGCCGGTATCCCGATTGCCGTGCAGGAGCAGAATGCCTACCCCGGTGTCACGTCGCGCCGGGCCGCGCGGTGGGCCGCCCAAGTTCACCTCGGCTTCCCCGAAGCGGCCCGCCGGATTCGCCCCGGTCGCGGGACGACGGTCTTCAGCCTGGGGAACCCGATCGTTCCCCCGCCGGCGGAGCGGTCGCGGGCGGAGGCGCGCCGCGCGCTGGGGCTCGATCCCGGCCGGCCGGTCGTGCTCGTGACGGGCGGGAGCCAGGGGGCGCGCGCCGTCAACCGCGCCGTGGCGGAGGTGCTCGCCGCGGGAGGATTCGGTGACGTCGCGCTGTTGTGGAGCACGGGCATGGCGACTCACGCGGACTATGCCGCGCTGGACCGACCTCCCGCGGTCCAGGTGCGACCGTTCTGGGATCCGATCGCGACGGCGTACGCCGCGGCCGACCTCGTGGTGGCCCGCGCGGGAGCGATGAGCGTGGCGGAGCTCGCGGCCTGGGGCCTTCCCAGCATCCTCGTCCCGCTTCCCACGGCGGCGGCGGACCACCAGAGTGCGAACGCCGCTGCGATAGCGGCGGCGGGGGCCGCCATTCACCTGCCCGAGCGCGCGTTGAACGGCGCGCGCCTCGCGCAGGAAGTGCGCGGGCTGCTCACGGACCCGGCGCGGCTGAGGGTGATGGCGGAGGCCGCCCGTCAACGCGGGCAGCCGAACGCTGCCCACGCGATCGCGGGGTGTTTGCTCGACCTCCTGTAACCTCTCGTTAGGCTTTCGTAACTGTCGATTTGGTCTTATATTAGCTGCCCAACCAATGCGTCTTTTCGCCCCGGACGATCCCCGCCCCATCCATTTCCTTGGGATAGCCGGCGCGGGGATGAGTGCCTTGGCACTCATGGCCAGGCGGCGGGGCGTGGCGGTCACCGGATGCGACAGCGATCCGGCTGCGGCGGCAGACGTAGCGCGTGCCGGCGCCGAGGTGCATCGGGGACACGATCCGAGCCACGTGGTGGGGGCTCGCGCGGTCGTCTACACGGTGGCCGTGCCGGCGGATCATCCGGAACTCGAGGGCGCGCGCGCAGCCGGGATTCCGGTGATTCGGCGGGCTGCGGCGCTGCGTGAAGCCGTTTCCACCGGTACCGTCGTGGGGGTTGCAGGGACTCATGGCAAGACGACCACGACGGTGATGGTGACCGAGGCGCTCGCGGCGGCGGGCCTGAATCCCACCGGACTCGCGGGCGGGCGGGTGGCGGCGTGGGGCGGCAACGCGCGGCTCGGTGGCGAGCGGCTCTTCGTCGTCGAGGCCGACGAGTACGACCGCTCGTTTCTCGAGCTGTGGCCCACCGTGGCGGTCGTGAACAACGTCGAAGCGGATCACCTGGAATGCTACGGTTCGGTCGAGCAACTCGAGGCGGCGTTCACCGAGTATGCGGGGCGCGCGGAGCGGGTGCTCGTCGGAGTCGATGATGCGGGTGCCGCGCGCGTCGGGCAGGCGGCGGGGCCGCCGACGTGGCGCGTCGGGCTGCTGGAGGGCGCCGACCTCAGGATCGCCGACGTCGCGCAGGACCGGCAGGGGAGTCGGGCACGACTGGCGCTGCCGGATGGCGAGCGGGTGACGCTGCGGCTGCGCGTCCCGGGGCTCCACAATGTGCGCAACGCGGCGATGGCGGTCGGCGTGGCGCGCGCACTGAGTGCCGCTCTCCCCCGCGTGCTGGAGTCGCTGGCGGAGTTCGTCGGGGTCGGGCGACGGTTCGAATCGGTGGGAGAGGCGCGGGGCGTGATCGTCGTGGACGACTACGCGCATCACCCGACCGAGGTGGCGGCCACGCTCGCGGCGGCGCGGCAGCGGTTTCCGGATGCGCGCCTGCTCGCCGTGTTTCAGCCGCATCTGTTCTCGCGGACGGCCACCCACGGGGAGGCGCTGGGCGTGGCACTGTCGCTCGCCGACGTGGTCGTCGTCACGGACGTGTACGCGGCCCGCGAACGTCCCATGCCGGGAGTCTCCGGCAAGCTGGTGCACGACGCGGCCCGCCGGGCGGGCGCCGAGACGATCTGGGTGCCCGAGCGCGACGCCCTGGCGGACCGTGTGGCGGCGCTGGTGCGGACCGGCGATGTAGTGCTCACGCTGGGCGCCGGCGACATCACCACTGTGGGCCCGCAGCTGCTCAGCCGGTTGCGCGGGGAATCCGCGTGAAGCCGCGCGGGCGTCGCGCGCTCGGCGTGCTGGCCGGGGTGCTGGCCGTGGTCGCCGCGCCGCTGTTGCTGCGCGGCGTGCCGTTCTTCCGGGTGCGCCGGGTCGAGGTGGTGGGCGTGCGCTATCTGGCGCCGGAACGGGTCGTCGCGGCGCTGCGACTGGCCCCGGATCAGAATCTGTTCGATCCGACGGGCGGTCCGGAGGAGCGTGTGGCGGCGTTGCCGGGGGTGGTGCGCGCGACGCTGTCGCGCCGGCTCCCCGCCACCCTGCGCGTGAGCGTCGTGGAGGAGCTGCCCATGGCGCTGGTGTCGGGCAAGGACGGCATGATCCCGCTCGACTGCGATGGCGTGGCGCTCCCGTATGACCCGTCCCGGTCGGGGCTGGCGCTGCCGATCGTCGCGCGGGCCGACACCGTGCTGGTGCGGGCGTTGTGCGTGGTGCGCGCGGGTGACTCCACGTTGTATGATGCGGTGGACGCGGTGCGTCCGGGGGGCGGCGGGTCGGTGATTCTGGATCTCGGGCCGCAGCGGGTGCGCTTGCGCGGTGCTCCCACGACCGATGAGGTGCGGGCGGTGGCGATGGTGATGCGGCAACTCGAAGCGACCGGGCGGACGGCGGATGAGGTGGACGCGCGGTTCAACGGACGGATCTACGCGCGGCGGGGGCGGTCGTGAAACGGGAGCGGTTGGTCGCCGGGCTCGATCTCGGCACCACGAAGACCTGCGCGGTGATCGCGGAGGCGACAGGAAGCACACGCGCGCCGGGGGTCAAGGTGCTGGGGGTCGGCATCGCGAGGACCAGCGGGATTCGCCGCGGCATGGTCCGCGATATCGAAGAGACGATGCGCGGGGTCGGGCAGGCGGTGCGGGACGCGGAGCGGATGGCCGGGGTCGAGGTGCCGGCCCTGTGCTGCGGCGTGGCCGGCGAGCACGTGGCGACCCGGACGGAAGCCGGGCTGGCGTCGGTGAGCGGAGACGAGATCGGCCGGGCCGACGTGGAGCGCGTCGACGACGTAGCGAAGGCGGTGAGCCTCGGCCCCGATCGCGAGCTGCTGCACTTCATCCCCCAGGAATACCGGGTCGACGGCCAGGGCGGCATCAGCGATCCGGTCGGCATGACGGGGCTGCGGCTCGAGGTCGACATGTACCTGGTGTCGATCCAGAGCACGGCCGTGCAGAACCTGCGCCGGGCCGTCGAGCGGGCCGGCTACAAGCTCGCCGGCCTGGTGCTCGAGCCGCTCGCCTCCGCGGGCGCGGTGCTGACCGAGGAAGAGCGGGAGCTGGGGTGCGTCCTGGTCGAGCTGGGCGGCGCCTCGACGAACCTCGCGGTCTTCAAGGACGGCAAGATCCGGCACTACGCGTCGCTCCCGTTTGCGGGAGCGCACGTGACCAGCGACATTGTGCAGGGTCTCGGGGTGACGCAGGTGGACGCGGAGCGCCTCAAGGAGCGGTTCGGCGTGGCGTACACGCCGCTGGTCGACCCCGCAGAGACGATCGAGCTTCCGGGAACGCCTGGTCAGGGGCCGCGCCGCACGAAGCGCGAGCTGCTCGCGCACATCATCCATCAGCGGACCGACGAGATCCTCGGGCTGGTCCAGCGGGATCTCGAGGCGGTGGGCTACGCGGGCCGGCTGCCCGCCGGAGCCGTCCTGACGGGGGGCGGTGCGCACCTCGCCGGCATCATCGAGCTGACGCGTGAGGTGCTGGCGATGCCCGTGCGGCTCGGGGTTCCCGACCGCGCGGTGAGCGGTCTGGTGGACAGCGTCGCGGCGCCGCGCTACGCCGTCGCGGTGGGGCTCGCGCTCTGGGCCGCCCGCCAGCGGCTAGCCGGCGTCACCGACGGCGCGATTCCGGTTGAGCGGTTTCTGGGTCCCGTCAAGCGTTGGCTGCAGGACTTCTTCTGAGCACAGAGAGGGGTCTGGAGCAACCTATGGTCTTCGAGCTCGAGGAAACGACGTCGCAGCGCGCCCGCATGAAGGTGGTCGGGGTCGGCGGAGGCGGCGGGAATGCCGTCAACCGCATGATCGACGAGCGGCTCTCGGGCGTCGAGTTCATCTCGGTCAACACGGACGCCCAGGCCCTGCTGCACAACAAGGCGGACCTGAAGGTCCAGATCGGCAAGCGGCTCACCCGCGGGCTGGGCGCTGGGGCGCGGCCGGAGATCGGCCGGCAGGCGATCGAGGAGAACCGCGACGAGGTGCTGCGCGTGCTCGACGGCGCCGATCTCGTGTTCGTGACGTGCGGGATGGGTGGTGGGACCGGCACCGGCGCGGCGCCGATCATCGCCCAGCTGGCGCGCGACGTCGGGGCGCTCACGGTGGGCATCATCACGCGGCCGTTCCTGTTCGAGGGGCGGAAGCGGATGCGCCAGGCCGAGATCGGTTTCTCCGAAATGCGCAAGCACGTCGACACGATGATCGTGGTGCCGAACGAGCGGCTGCTGGCCGTAGTGGGCAAGAACGTGCCGTTCCAGGAGGCGCTCAAGAAGGCCGACGAGGTGCTGCTGCACGCCACGCAGGGAATCTCGACGCTGGTCAGCGTGACCGGGTTGGTGAACGTCGACTTCGCCGATGTCCGGACCGTGATGCAGAACGGCGGCTCGGCGCTCATGGGCACCGGGATCGGGCGCGGCGAGGACCGCGCGCTCGAAGCCGCGCAGCAGGCGATCTCGAGCCCGCTGCTCGACGACGTGTCGATCGCCGGCTCCACCGGGGTGCTGGTGAACATCACGGGCGGGGAAGACCTCACGCTGGGCGAGGTCAATCAGATCAGCGAGATCGTGCACGACGCGGCGGGCGACGAGGCGGAGATCATCTTCGGCGCGGTGCACGACCCGGCGATGGCGGGCGAGGTGCGCGTCACGGTGATCGCCACCGGGTTCGACAAGCAGGCGGCCCAACAGGAAGGCCAGCTCGGTCGCGGGATTCCGAACGTGCTGCCGTTCCCGCAGCGGACGCCGGCCCGCCCCGCCGCGCGGCCTTCAGCGCCGCGCCCCGTCGCGCCGGCGCCGGGGGCGCCCGAGGTTCCCGACGTGACGGAAATGGAGATCCCGACCTTCATCCGGCGGCAGATGGACTGATGGCACGGGGCGCGCGACGGATCGCCACCGCCGGGGTGGTGCTCACCGGCGCCTTGCTTCTCGCGGGCCGAGTCTGGAACGCGGAGCGCTTGCCGGTTGCGCCCCCGCTCCTCGTCACCCGCGCGTTCATCGAGCGCGCGGACACCGTCCGTCCCAATGAGACCGTCTCGGATCTGTTGGCGCGCCAGCAGATCGTGGGGACCGACCTGCTGGCGCTGCTCGACGCGCTGTCGGACTTGAACCCCCGGCGCGTCCAGCCGCGCACCGTGTTCGAGTTCCGGACGGCGGTCGGGGCGGCGGTCCCGGAGTGGGTGCGGGTCCGGGCCAACGACACGACACTCCTGCGGGCCCACCGCCGCCCGGACGGTGCGTGGGCGGCTACCCGCGACCGGATCGACTGGACGGTCGACGTCGAGCGCATCGACGGCACCATCAAGTCGTCGCTCTACGAGACCATTGATGCCTTGATTCCGGATTCGGTGCTTCCATCGTTGGGACGCGGTCAGCTCGTGGATGACTTGGCCGACGCCGTCTTCGCTTGGCAGATCGATTTCACCCGTGACATCCGGCCCGGCGGCCGGTTCACCGTGGTGTACGAACGGCTCAACTCGTCGCTCGGCGAGTTGCGCTATGGCCGCGTGCTGGCTGCGGTCGTCGAGGCGAGCGGCGTCGCGAACACGGCGTACGTGCTGTCCGACCGCGAGGGACGCAACGCCTACTACGACGCCGCGGGACGCTCGCTGCGGCGCGCGTTCAAGATGTACCCGGTGCAGTTCCGCCGGATCTCGTCCAACTTCAGCCGCAGCCGCCTCCACCCGGTGCTGGGGATCAACCGCCCGCACCTCGGGACCGATTTCGCCGCCGACGTGGGTACGCCGATCGAAGCGACCGGCGACGGCACGGTGATCCGCGCGGGCCGGTGGGGTGGGTTGGGCATCATGGTCGGCATCCGCCACGCGAAGGACATCGAGACGCGGTACGGCCATATGAGCCGGATCGCCGCGGGGATCCGGCCCGGCGTGCGAGTCCACCAAGGTCAGCTGATCGGCTACGTCGGGATGACGGGGCTCGCCAACGGCCCCCACGTGCATTACGAGTTTCTCAAGAACGGGCGCCAGCTCAATCCGCGGCGCGTGGATCTGGGCGACGGCGAGCCCGTACCCGCGGCGGCGCGCGCCACCTTCGACTCGGTGCGAACCGCCTATGATCAGCTGCTCGGGCGTCCGTCCCGCGTCGCGAAGGTGAACTGATCGTTTCCGCACGCCTTCGGGTACCACAATCCGTGCTGCTGTACCCCGCCCTCGACATCCGGCTCGGACGCCTGGCGCGCGCCGTCCCGCCTGCCGACCCCCTCATGGTTGCCCGGGCGTGGGGAAGCGCGGGCGCCCGCTGGCTCCACGTCGTGGACCTGGATCGTGTGGCGGGGGTGGGGCGCAACGACGCGCTCGTGCGGTCGCTCGCGGCGCTGCCCGATGTCGCCGTCCAGCTGGGCGGGGGACTCGTCGACCCCGGGGACGTGACGGAGGCGCTGGAGTGGGGTGTGCGGCGAGTCGTGCTCGCGGCTGCGGCGGTCGCCGGCCTCGACGACCTCGCGCGGCGCGTCGGTCCTCAGCGGCTCGCCATCGCGCTCGACCCGCGGGGTGACGTCGCGGTCGCGGAAACGCTCGCCCGCGCCGTCGCGGCGGGCGTGCGATGTGTCGTCTGCCGCGCGCGCGACCGGGACGGGACCCTGGCGGGTGCGGATCTCGCGCCGGCCGCCGCGCTGATCGGCCGCCAGGTCAGCGTGATTCTGGCCGGGGGAATCGCGTTCCTGGATGAGCTCCGCACGGCGCGGCGCGCAGGAATCGCCGGGGTGATCGTGGGACGGGCGCTGCACGAGGGGCGGTTCAGTATCGAGGAGGCGCTCGCGTGCTGTGGCTGATCGTGGCGCTCGGGATCATGGCGGCGGGTGCCGTCTACGTGTACGTCTGGCGGGAACGCCTCGGGGCACACGGTCTCGCCCTCGCCGCGCTGCGCACGCTGGCGCTGGCGAGCCTGGTCGCACTGCTCGCCAACGTGACGCGCGAGGTCACGGCCGGGCGCGGCCCCACCACGGTGCTGCTCGATGCATCGCTTAGCCTGCAGGCCGCCGGCGGACGCTGGCGCGCGGCGCTGGACACGGCACGGACACTCGCCGCCGGCGACGGCACGGTGCTGCGCTTCGGGGACGGCGTCGCGCCGCTCGATACGGCGCCGCCCACGGCGGGGCGGTCGCTGGCGGGGCCCGCCCTGCGGATCGCGGCTGCACGGGGTGGCCCCGTCGTCCTCGTCACTGACGGGGAGCTGGGCGATTTCGCGACCCTGCCCGCCGAGCTGGCGCGCGTGGCGGATGTCGTGCTGCTGCCCCGCGACACGCTGCCGGACGCGGCGCTCACGGATGTCGGCGCTCCGCGCGCCGCGACCGCGGACGATTCCGTGACGATCACGGTGACCGTGAGCACCTGGGGCGCGCTGGGAGATTCCATGGGCGCGCTCGACGTGAGCACGGGCACGCGCCACCTGGCCCGACGCAGCGTGGTCCTGCCACCGGCTCCCGGGACGGCCCGACGCAGCGTCACACTCGCGCCGGGCACGCTCGCCGCCGGGACCCACGTGCTCGACATCCGCCTGAGCGGCGCCGGCGACCGCGAGCCGCGGGACGACCTGCGCCAGCGGATCATCACCGTCACGGCGCTGCCGACGGTCGTGCTGCTGGCGAGCCCGCCCGACTGGGAAAGCCGCTTCCTGGCGCGCGAGCTCCCGCGCGTGGTGCGGAGTCCCGTGCGGGGGTACGCGGAGATCGCGCCCGGTCGCTGGATCGATGTGACGACCGCGGAGCTGGTAAGCGCGGCGCGTGTGCGCCAGACGGCGCGTCAGGCCGCCCTGGTCGTCACGTGCGGGCGGCCGGGGTTCACCAGCGGGGCGCCGGTGGCATGGCGCTGGCCTGGCGACGC
>Ga0153916_10001558_pt1 | contig 16536 bp, 17 predicted proteins | sample Opewatmetagenome_FD_109642 | JGI IMG/M metagenome (GOLD analysis project Ga0153916, IMG submission 109642) | Freshwater wetland microbial communities from Ohio, USA - Open water 3 Core 3 Depth 4 metaG | ecosystem: Environmental > Aquatic > Freshwater > Wetlands | place: USA: Ohio, Lake Erie...
AGCGGCGTCGAAACAACTTTTAAAAAGGTTTGCCTCTTTTAGCTGCTCTATCTGGTCTACAGACAACTGCTGACCAACTTCGAGTCGGTTTGTTGCTGCCAGCTCATCGGCGATTGTGAAGGAGAATAAGCCGTCAATAAAGACGTCTATTTGTTTTTTCCTACTATTGGACCGCAGAGCCGTAATCGTTCCCACTTGAACTTCACCTGCTCTGGGCTATGAGAATGTGGTAGGGCCACCGGTATTATTCGGAAGCTTCTCTCACTTCGACGTTTGGACCCGGTAGAGTACCGGCCATATTCCTTATCTCTTGTTCAATATTAGAAGCCAGGTCCTGATGTTGCATCAAATATTCTCTGGCATTCTCCCGCCCCTGGCCCAACTTTAGGTCGCCGTAAGTGAAAAAAGTACCCGCTTTTTTTACTACTCCCATAGCCACACCTAAGTCTATAATGTCGCCTTCCTTACTAATGCCACACTTACCCCTCTTAAACATTATGTCAAATTCTGCCGATCTAAAGGGAGGTGCCATTTTATTCTTTACTATTCTAGCCCGGACTCTGTTACCCGTCACTTCAGAGCCCTGCTTAATAGAATCGACCCGCCTTAAATCGATCCTTACCGAGCTATAAAATTTTAGGGCTCTGCCTCCGGGTGTTACTTCCGGGCTACCAAAAATAATGCCTACCTTTTCACGCAACTGGTTAATGAAAATTACGGCTGTATGCGATTTGCTAATGGCCGCTACCAATTTCCGCAAGGCCTGCGACATTAATCGGGCTTGTAAGCCAACGTGAACATCTCCCATCTCACCCTCTATCTCAGCCCGAGGCACCAAGGCCGCCACACTATCGATAACTATTACATCTACAGCCCCGCTCCTTACCAGTTCCTCGGTTATTCCTAATGCCTCCTCTCCATCGTCAGGCTGTGATATGCGCAAATCTTCGACTTTTACACCGCAATTAGCCGCGTATGTGGTATCAAGAGCATGCTCGGCATCTACATAGACAGCAATACCGCCCAGCTTCTGAGCCTCAGCAATAATATGTTGACCCAGAGTGGTTTTACCTGAAGCTTCGGCGCCAAAAATTTCAGTTACTCGCCCTCGCGGGATGCCACCTATACCCAGGGCTAAATCTAGACTCAGCGAGCCAGTCGGAATAGCCTCCGCTACCATTCTTGCCGATAGCTGGCCCAGCTTCATAATTGAACCTTCACCAAACTGCTTTTCGATTCGACTTACGGCTAATTCCAGCGCTTTTTCTTTCTCTGAAGCCATCACTTCCCTCCTGTTACAACAAAACGAATCATAGCATAGGTATTATACCAGCACAACTGTATCGATATGTGAATTTTACAGCGGCGGGACAGGCGGCAGACAGCGCTTATGCATGCTCTGTCTTATCTTGGATTCAATCTTGTCTTTAACTTTCGGCTCAGCTTCACCTGTTATCAGATAACGGTCAAGTTCATCATAGGTCAGCCCGAGCTCGGCTTCATCTGTTTGTCCATCCCACAAGCCTGCTGTAGGTGGCTTGTCGATGATTTCTCTGGGGATATCTAAATACTCAGCCACTTCTCGTACTTGTCTCTTAGTCAGGTTGCCCAAAGGCATAAGGTCGCAGCCGCCATCTCCGTGCTTGGTAAAATAGCCAACCGATAACTCACTTTTATTGCTAGAACCAACCACCAGATAATTCAGACGGTTAGCCAGATAATAAAGCGTGACCATTCGCAGCCTGGGTTTAATGTTGCTTTCGGCTATCTTTCTAGTCGCATCATAACCTTCGTCCGACATGGATTTAATCAATGAATCGAAAGCTTTATCAAGAACGACGACTTTAACGGGTATAAAAAACTTACTGGCTACAAGCTCTGCATGCTCTCTATCGATGCTCATACTGTGGCAGGGTATAATTGCACCAAGGACTGCCTCAGGAAAGGCATGCTTGCATAGTACTGCGGCTACCGAAGAATCAATTCCACCACTCATCCCCAGAACGACCCCCTTGCCACCGGCTGATGTTACCGTATCACTAATCCACGAAATGAGTTTCTGTGCAAGTTCTTGTACTGAAATCTGCATGCTAGCTGCCCCCGGTCTTCTTTTCCTCTGCCGGCGGAACAGCAAACTGTTTTAGCCTCGCTGCCATATCCTTCAACCTGCTATCGACTTTATGACTAATGCTGCCCTCAGGATAAACACCGTCTTCTTTTTTCTCACCCGCTCCCACCCCTGTTAGAACTTCTATGCCCTCGTCCACACTACTTACAGCATATACGTGGAATTTACCCTGTTTTACCGCTTCGGTCACTTCCTGCCTCAACATGAGGTTTCTTAAATTTCGCCGCGGTATGACTACGCCCTGGTCTCCGGTAAGTCCTTTGGCCTTACAAACCTGGAAAAAGCCTTCGATCTTCTGGTTCACACCGCCAATTGGTTGTATTTCACCTTTCTGGTTCACTGAGCCGGTAACCGCAATGTTCTGCCTTATCGGCACCTCCGTCAGGCTGGAGAGTAGGGCATACAGCTCAGCGGAGGAGGCGCTGTCCCCTTCCACACCCTCGTAAGATTGCTCAAAACATAAGCTGGCAGATAGCGAAAGGGGATTATCTTGGGCATACTTCCAGCCCATGTAGCCGCTAAAAATCAGAACGCCCTTGTCATGTATCCTGCCGCTAAGCTGCGATTCCCTTTCGATATTGATCACGCCACCGCGGCCCAGAAATGTCTTACAGGTTATACGTGAAGGTTTTCCGAAACTTATGTCCCCGAGGCTGTAAACGCTCAGTCCATTCACCTGTCCTACAACTGCCCCATTAACATCTATCATGATAGTTCCGTCTTCAATCAACTCCCTCATGCGCTCATCAGGCAGATTATGACGAAATCGCCTTTCTTCCACTGCTTTCTCAACATGCGGTCCCGCTACCAAGGAAGCTCCTTCCTTGCGCGCCCAATACTCCGCTTCCTGGACCAGTTCCATAATCTGGGCAAATCTGGTTGACAACTTCTCCTGGTCTGCCACCATTCTAGAGGCGTATTCAATTACCTTGGCCACGCCACTGGGATCGAAATGTCTTAACTCACAATCTTCGCAGCAACCAGCCACGAATGCAGCATAAGCCATCATGTTTTCTTGAGTTTTATCAATTTGATAGTCAAAATCAGACTTTACCCTAAACGTTTCCCAGAAATCTTCATCGTAAGTAGAGAGTGCCTGATACAGCATTCTGTCGCCAATCAGAACGACCTTAACATTCAGCGGCATAGGTTCCGGCCTGAGACCCTGTGAAAGTATTAGCCCGAATTGCTCCAGCGGATCCTCAATGCCTACCTCCTTTGCCTTGATAGCTCTCTTCAAAGCAGGCCAAACGGCTGGGTTAGTCAGCACATCTATGGCATTCAACAATAAATAACCGCCATTAGCCAGATGAAGAGCGCCCGGCTTCAACATTGTATGGTCGCTGAGGTATCCTCCAAAGAAGAAACGCCTTTCCACTCTGCCAAACACATTAGAATAGTTGGGATTTGGCTCCACTATTACCGGAGGCCCCTTCTTCCCGCTGTTATCCACGAATATGTTAACTTGATACGGAATAAACGGGTCGCGGCCGCGAGCCACATAGCTGGCCGGTACACCCAGCACAGATTGTGCCGGCTCTTCCTTTTCTTTAAACAGGTCCAGATTATCCAGAGTATATGATTTCAGATTATTGAGATACTTCTGAATCTTTTCAGATTCTTTGTATTCCTGCAAGAGGCTATCGAATAAGCGTGCTATGGTAAATTCAGCCACCGCCTTGTCGATACTCTGTAGCTTCTGTACGGTTTCTCGTTCCAGTTGTCTTGCTTTTTCATATGTATCCTGTAATCTCTCAAGCAGCTCGGATTGTTTTTTCTCTATTTCCCGGCGCACAGTCTCCTCTAGCTCAGCGTACTCAGTCTGAGACAAAGGCTTTCCATTTATCACGGGAATCAAAGCTGGACCCACAGGCGTTATTTGAAATCGGAAACCTTCCTTTTGAGCCTGTTCATCGACTTCCTCAAAAAGCTTCTTCTGCTGCGCCTGGCCTGCCTCTACTGCTTTCTCTCTTTCCGCCTTGTATTCCTCACTGGAAAAGGCTTTAGCTAATTCCTCTCTAATTCTCTGCAGCAGGGCGTCGATTTGTTCTTTGAAGACCTTGCCCTTACCTTGCGGTAGATTCAACATCTGAGGCCGCTCCAGATTATCGAAGTTATAAATATACAGCCAGTCTTCGGGAGGTTGTACCTGCTGCGAGATTTGTTTTTCCTCAAGCAGTTTATCGATTTGTTTTTTCACCGCTGATGTTTTGCCCGTGCCAGTCAGCCCAGCCACGTATATATTGTAACCATCCCTATCCATAGACAGCCCAAACTCAATAGCACGTAGCGCCCTGTCCTGCCCTACAAATTCTCGTAGCGGCGCCAGGTCCTTGGTGCAATCAAAAGCAAACAGTGCAGGATCACAATGCCATCCTAGCTTATCTGCCGATAGCTCATACTTATCAACGGCCATGGTTTCCTCCATCAATAGATGAATTTTTCATCGGGGATAGTCCTATTATACTACACCCTAGACGAAACTAGAGCACCATAAGGGGATATTTTTGGTTGCCAGCCAGGATTACACGGCAGGTAGTTTGACGCCGCATTCTTTCTTAGGTAAACTTACCAATTGGAGGGCAAAATGCCCATTTACGAATACGTATGTCCTGAATGCGACTGCAAGTTTGAGTTGCTTCGAGGCGTGAACAAAGCCGACGAAAACGCCTCGTGCCCTAAATGTAAGCACGCGGCTAAGCGTGTTTTTTCTCGCTTCGCTTCGTTTTCCAAGAGCAATGGCAGCGAATCTGCGCCTATAGCCGGTACCGGCAGCTCCTGCTCCGGCTGCACCGCTTCAAGTTGCAGCAGCTGCAACGGATAACCCCACCCACAACTCACGATTATCATCCATTGGGTTAGTTCTGGATCTTTCGACCCGTTAACCTCAGGACACCCCAGGCAATGCTGCCGATAAGAACGGCTTCAAGTATAATGACGCCAAAGCCTAACAACGCAGCATCATAGAAAAATCCCTCAGGGAATAATCGAATCAGGTAGTCTCTGGCAGGGTCGAGTATCCAATATTGATTTGAAAAGCTTACGAGGTGGAAAAGGATAAAAAATCGCTCGAAGCCAAAGATAGCCCAAAGAGCCAGGACAGTCATCAGGCCTAATGTAATCACGCTTCCCCAAAATAAACCTCTAACCGGTGTGCGCCAGCCGCTCTTGAAGCCGAAGAAGAGCGCCAAAGAACATACAACCGCCAATAGAAAGACCGCTCTTTGCACCCAATAATCACGCTGTATCAGGTCTCTTACGTCCTCGAGATGAATTAGCTCGCGTTGATTGAACAGATTGAATTTTGTACCATCTTTGCTAACTTCAATCCGTGCTGTATCCGTCCTCAAATCGAAGTAATCAATCAAATGTTGAGCAACCGTGCCTAATTGCTGGCTATCCAGTCCGGTAGCCTCGCTTATTTCATATTTGTCGAAGCCATATTTATAAAGCCTGAGTTCATTTACCTCCCAACAAATAGTGCTGGTGAACAACAGCACCGGCAAGCAGCAGGCAAATAACCAGTAAATTACTTTTTGAATGACCTTCACGTCACTCCCTCAAAATTATCACTGATAGTAGCCACTTTTATTCTGCTCTGTCAACTAAAAATTTTTCATTTTTTTCTCTAATTACTCAACGCAACAACCCGAAATCCTGTGTTATAATTAGCAGCAAGCCCCTTTAGAAAAAGAACTCTATGTTTACTCATCTTCATGTACACACCGAGTATAGCCTACTTGACGGTTTATGCCGTATTGACCAGCTTATCACAAAAGCCAAAGAAATGGGTATGAGTAGACTGGCTATAACCGATCACGGAAGTATGCATGGTGTAATCGAATTCTACAGAGCGGCTAAAGAGGCCGGTATAAAGCCTATTATCGGGTGTGAAACCTATGTTACTGAGACCAGTCGGCATAATCGGAATACCGGCGATAAAACGCCATATCATCTGATATTGCTCGTTAAAAACCATCAAGGCTACCACAACCTTATCCAACTGATTACCAAAGCCCACCTTGAAGGCTTCTATTACAAACCGCGAGTGGATAAAGAATTACTGACACAGCATCGAGAAGGACTCATTGCCCTATCTGCCTGTGCTCACGGTGAGCTGCCTCGCCTCATCCTGTCGGGACAACTCGAAGAGGCAGCCACCCAAGCTTTGTGGTATAAAAAGAACTTTGCTGATTACTATCTGGAAATTCAGAGACATCCTATTCCTGAGCTGGAACAAATCAATAACGGTCTCCTTCAACTTTCCGCAAAACTGGATATACCCATCGTAGCTACCAGCGATGTACATTATGTAAATAAGGAGGACTCTTCTACACAGGAATTGCTGCTTTGCATTCAAACTAATACCTCAATTTACGACGAAAAACGGCTTAAGATGGCTGGCGATTTCTTTTACCTTAAAAGTCCCGAAGAAATGGCGGAACTTTTTAAAGACCTGCCACAAGCGATACAGAATACCCAGAAAATCGCCGATATGTGCCAGCTAGATATAGAGTTTGGTCGGCTTCATCTGCCGCAAGTAGATTTGCCGGAAGGTAAAAAAGCGGATGACTATCTGGCTGAACTGTGCTGGCAGGGGCTTAAACAGCGCTTTCCATCGGCAACACCAGAAATCCAACAGCGATTAACTTACGAACTGGAGGTAATTAAAAAAACACAGTTTGCCGAATACTTTCTTGTTGTCTGGGACCTGATATCTTTTGCAAAAAAACATAACATCCTCTTCGGTGTGCGTGGCAGCGCTGCTGCCAGTCTGGCTCTATACTGTCTGGGCATCACCAGTATCAATCCGCTGCCTACCAAGCTGGTATTCGAACGCTTCTTAAACTTAGAACGCCGCGAACCACCTGACATTGACTTAGATTTCCAGGACGACTGCCGGGACAAGATGATAAGCTATGTCACCCAAAAATATGGGTCTGACCATGTAGCCCAAATTATCACGTTTGGTACTTTAGGAGCACGAGCTGCATTGAGAGATGTAGGCAGAGCTCTGGGTATGCCCTATGGCCAGGTCGACAGAGTAGCCAGGCTGGTGACACCCAGGCCAAATATTACCTTGGACCAGGCTATGGCTGAAAATAAGGAATTGGATGAAATTTACCATGAAGATGGTGCCGTGCAAAACCTGGTCGACACAGCCAAGAAATTAGAAGGAATAGCCCGCCATGCCAGCACACATGCTGCCGGGGTAGTTATATCCAGAGAACCTCTGACGCAATACGTGCCATTACAACGAGCCACTAAAGATAGCGACCAGGACATGACCGTAACCCAATTCTCCATGGAAAGCGTGGCTCATCTAGGCCTGCTGAAACTTGATTTTCTGGGATTGGCCAATCTCACCCTACTGGCTAAAGCCAGGGAAATCATCGCTGAGAATCGCGGCATCACCATCGATCTGCAACGTATTCCCCTAGATGACCCGATAACCTTCCAATTACTGGCCTCCGGAGAGACCGGCGGTATCTTCCAATTAGAAAGCGCCGGTATGCGTCGCTATATTAAAGAACTTAAGCCAACCACCTTCAACGACATCGCGGCTATGGTGGCTCTCTATCGGCCCGGCCCCATGGAGCACATACCTACGTTTATTAGAGCAAAGCACGGCATTGAATCAATTCGTTACCCTCATCCGGCCATCAAGGAGATTCTGGAGGAAACTTACGGCGTTATTGTTTACCAGGATCAAGTACTCCACATTGTTAGAGCATTAGCCGGTTATAGTTTGGGACAAGCCGATATTTTCCGCAAGGCCATGGGCAAAAAAATTCCCGAAGTAATGAAAAAGGAAAAACAAAATTTTATGAGCGGCGCCAAGAAAAACGGAGTGGACGCTGAGTTGGCCGCCGAAATTTTCGCCTTAATCGAGCCTTTTGCCGGCTATGCCTTCAATAAAGCTCACAGCGTAAGCTACGCCCTCATTGCTTACCAAACAGCCTACCTTAAAGCCAATTACACACTCGAATATATGAGTGCTTTCCTGAACACCTACGCTTTTCACTCCGACAGACTTCCCCCAGCCATTGCCGAATGCCGCCGCCTTAATATTCCAGTTTTACCTCCGGATATCAACAAAAGCCAAACTTCTTTCGCCATCGAGAAGGAAGACGGTAAAACAGCCATCCGCTTCAGCTTAACTGCTATTAAAAACATAGGTTTCTCCGCAATTGAACCGATTATAGCAGCCCGTAAAAAGGGCGATGAGTTCAAATCCATCGAAGATTTCTGCCGTCGCGTTGACTTGCGAAATATAAATAAAAAGGTAATAGAGAGTTTAATTAAAGCCGGAGCCTTTGATAAGCTTGCCTCACGCGGAGCACTACTACAGGCTATCGACCGAATCATATCTCTAGCACAGTGGGAACAACGACTTAGGGAGTCGGGACAAACGAGTATGTTTGACCTGTGGGGCGACACTGTACCAACACCACTTCCCAGCTTGAACCTTGATGACCTTGACACGCCATTGAAAGACAAGTTGGAGTGGGAAAGAGAGCTATTAGGTGTTTATGTCTCGGAGCACCCTCTCTCCTCAATGGCCCCGGCACTGGCTAACTCCGCTACTGCCTTATGCGGAGGCATTGATGTGGAAATGGTGGGCGAGAAAGTTATTATCGCCGGCATGGTAACCTCAATCCGCCAGCTCTATACCAGAGACAGGCGACCATTTGTCATTGCTACCCTCGAAGACCTCGATGGCAGCATCGAGGTTGCTGCCTGGTCTGAGGTCTATAGCCAGACCAAGGAGATGTGGCAAGAAGGTAAAATACTGCTCGTGGAAGGACAGGTAAAATCGAGAGATGACCGCGCCACTATTAATTGCTTTAAGGTGCGCCAATATCAGACCGATAGTGAATCACCAAAGCAGTCTGAGCCCACAGTAGCAACACCGCCAGCACCACCAGCAGCACCGCGCAAAGTAGTCATCAATATTACACAAAGCGATAGAACAGAAGAGGACGTGTCACGATTTACAGAAGTCATGGAAGCGCTGGCTCGCTATCCTGGGCGGGATACTGTACTGATCAGCATAATTACACCGGATGAATCAGTCAATATGAAAATGCCAAATACAATAAACTACTGTCCGGAATTAGCTAGGGAAATAGACGGTATACTGGGAGAGAACAGCTTGAAGTGGTATCAGAAATAAGCTGTTTTCAAACAGACTGCTCCAACTTAAGTAAGAACTTCTTGATTTCTAAGCCGCCGCCAAAACCACCCAGTTTTCCATTACTGTTGATAACGCGATGGCACGGTATCACAATCGGCAACGGATTTTTCCCCAAAGCCTGTCCCACAGCCCTGGCTGAACCAGGCAAACCCAGCTGGTCGGCTACCCAGCCGTAGCTTCTCGTCTCACCTCGAGGTATATTGCGAACCGTCTGCCATACGCTCTGTTGAAAGCGGGTGGTGCCGGATAAATCCAGCTTGTCAGCAAATTCCACGGGTTCACCGCCAAAATAATGCCTTATCTTATCTGTTAGGTCTACAAAATCTGTGTTATTTTGATTTTCGGCCTCACAGCCGTAGCCGGCAATTTCATCAAGCACCGCCTCTTTTGACTTAAGTGGTAAGATGACCTTTTTTAGTCCGTTGGATGAGCCTATCACTCCTACCCATCCCTGGCAGGTTTTACAGACTGCAAAGGTTAATGCCTTAGGTTTTTTCGACATATCAATATTAGGAAAATTGACCGATTAGCTTACCAGCTTTTTTAGTTGTGCATCATATATTTGATAGGTATTAGAATCATAAAGAACGAATAATACTTGCTGCACCGAAGTAGATTCATCACGCAGGAATGTAATCACCGTCTCTAAAGCTACCCTGGCTGCCTCAGCTATCGGATAGCCGTAAGCCCCCGTACTGATAGATGGAAATGCCACACTTTTAAGCTCCCTCTCTGCGGCTAGCCCGAGACTCTCCCTGTAGGCACTAGCTAGTAATTCGGCTTCACCCCGATTTCCTCCATGCCAGACCGGACCAACAGTGTGTATTACATATCTTGCTTTAAGATTCCCCCCCGTGGTTATCACCGCCTTACCTACGGGCAGCCGACCTATCCGAGCGATGACTTGACGGCACTCTTCCAGAATAGCAGGCCCACCGGCCCGGTGAATAGCGCCATCCACTCCACCTCCACCTATCAGACCGGAATTAGCAGCATTAACAATAGCGTCTGTTTCTTGTCTGGTAATGTCTCCTTGTGCCAGACTTAGCCTTGCCTTGCCCACGGTTGTCTCGCCAGTCCCGCTCATTGTCCCTCCACAACAGAGGTCAAGCCAACTCCGGTTCAATCAGCCCATAATTGCCATCATTACGACGATAGAGCAAGCAGAGTCTATCGTTATCGGAGTTGACAAAGAGAAAGAAAGAATGACCCAGAAGCTCCATTTGCTCAGACGCCTCTCTAACTGACATTGGCTTGACTTGGAATCGTTTCAATCTTACGACTCGTGGTAAATTAGCGGCCTCTTTCTCGACAACTATTTCTTCTTCAGGTTGCCGGGCTAGGGAAGAGCCTCGTCCCTTATCATGTAGTTTCCCCTTATACCGCTCGATTTGCCGCTCCATTACTGCGGCAACTTCGTCAATTACTGCACGTACCCCCTCTCCTCTCTCTTCCCCTCTCAATATTACACCTCGGCTGTTGAGAGTTACCTGTGCCGTATACCGGTGCTGAGGTGACTTGGTATTCTGTTCATGTATTTCCACCTTAGCTTCAGTGATGTTAGGCAAGTAGTGAGTTAATTTGCCAATCTTCTTTTGCACGTAACTTCGAATATCCGGGGGGATTTCCATGTTCTTGCTAAAAATTTGTAGTTCCATGTTTTTTATCTCCCTGTTAAATTTCCCTGGCCAAAGTAAAGCCCCATACAGAAACGGCTCCGGCAGCTTTGAGCGCTACAGCACAAGATTCTAATGTAGCCCCCGAAGTGCAGACATCGTCAACCAAGATAACAGTCTTCGCCTGCAGCTTCCCTGGCTGGCAAGAGAACGCCCTCTCTACATTTCTTCTGCGCTCTTCAACGTTTGTAGTCCTGGCTTGAGGCAAGCTGTCTTTAGACCGATACAGGTTACTATCAAGTACAGGCAAAGCTGTCAATTTGCCCAACTTTTCGGCTAAAAGACCCGATTGATTGTAGCCACGTTCTCTAAGCCGTCGAGTATGAAGAGGTACAGGCACCAAGACTTCACCTTGTATCGGATTATCTCGCTTGTAATTAGCCATTAATGTAGCCAGGCAAATGGCTATCGACTTAAGATTACGATATTTCAGCTCATGGATAGCGCGGCGCACCGTTCCCTCAAAGCGAAAAACGGAACGAATGCCGTCAATATTGGTCTTTTGACCCCAGCAAGCTGGGCACAAAACACCGCTTGACTCAGGCTTGCCGCATTTTTGGCAAAATGGTGGCAAAAGCCGCGGTAGCTTTTGACTGCACTCCGGACACAAGAGGTCGCCTATCTTTCCACAACCCACACAACGCCGCGGAAAGAAAAAATCAACTATTTTCTCCTGGAGCTGCCCCGTCATTAAAGACAAAGCGATTACACCAAAAGTACTGGAAAGCCATTGACTACGCGGATGAGCTACAAGCGGGAACGAGGGTTAGGACCTGTCCCACTAAAAATGGGCTCATTCAGATATACGTCGCCATTTCTGATTTTAATGTTGTAACCGCAATCAGGGTTGGTACATACCCAAGCCTTGTAATGAATTGGTGCACCTTGGCTACCGAAATCCGATAGCGGTACTAAATCACCGACCTTACATTTTAGACATTTGGGAAAGGAATTGTGTTCCACGATTCCACCTCCTCCAAGAATTGATAGTATACACTAACGGCAATTCTTTAGCAAATCCTTATCAGTCCTTTACAAGGTAGCTGGCCTTTGCTAAACTTTTATCGTCAGTAAAACTGCTAAGAGGAAATGGTATGGGTACAAGAGATTATAGATGGAGAGAGCGCAAAAAAACTAAAAAAGGAGCCAGAAAGCCAACCACCACCATCATCACACCTCAAGTAGAGGTGGAAGTCATCAAGAAGGGTAAGAAAACACCTCTACCGGAAGAATAACAGATGGCCGCTTATTTGGAGCTTTACCGTAGCGGCAAGTTTGCTGAGCGCGTAGAAGCAGCCAGAGCTTTATTAGAAAATTGTCGGTTATGTCCCCGCCACTGCGGCATTAACCGCCTGGCCAACGAGAAAGGTCAGTGCCATATCGGTAAACTTGCAGTGATTTCAAGTTACGGGCCGCATTTCGGAGAAGAAGCACCGCTGGTGGGCAGTCACGGCTCCGGAACAATCTTTTTCACTAACTGTAACTTGAAATGCACTTTTTGCCAGAACTACACCATCAGCCAGCTTGGCCAAGGAAACGAAATCATCGCAGAAGAGCTGGCAAAAATTATGCTGGCACTCCAGGATAGAGGCTGCCACAATATAAATTTGGTCTCACCTACACATGTAGTACCCCAAATACTAGAGGCGTTGCAAATAGCTACAAACCTGGGCTTAAGGTTGCCCCTGGTATATAATTCTGGGGGTTATGATGCGGTGGCTACTTTGAAAATTCTTGACGGCATCGTGGATATTTATATGCCTGACATGAAATATGACGACGATAATATAGCTGATGAGCTTTCTGGAATAAAGAACTATTCCTCGATAAACCGGATTGCCCTTAAAGAAATGTATCGACAGGTCGGCGACCTCCGGATTGACGAAGGCGGTACCGCCGTTCGCGGGCTTCTGATACGCCACTTAGTCCTTCCTAATCAGCTCGCTGGCACCGAGGAAATAATGAAATTCATCGCCGATGAGATTTCTCCAAACAGCTACGTTAATGTTATGTCTCAGTACCGTCCCTCCTATAAGGCTTTCTCTATTAGCCAGCTAAACAGACCAATATCAAAGCAGGAATTTGGCGAGGCTATTGAGTCAGCCATAAGAGCCGGAGTGAACCGCCTGGACGGGATGTACAACTGTTGTCAGGATGATTTAATTAAAGCAATAAAGTAGGAAAAATTCGGCCCTTCCGACAAATCAGAGATGGAGGTTAAATAGAAATAAAATGCCCGAACTAGCCTATCTGACAGCTACAGTTTACGGACACGTTAAAGGAGTCTACTACCGGGCGTTCACTTCGCAACTTGCCAAATCGCTAAGCTTGCGGGGCTATGTCCGTAACATGCCCGAATTGAACGCAGTTCAAATTCATGTCGAAGGGCCAAAAGAAAAACTAGAAGAGTTGTTAAGACATCTCGAGGTTGGGCCACCCGAGGCTCTAGTCGACCATATAGATGCAGAATGGTCGGCTTTCACCGGACAATTTTCTAACTTTGAAGTTAGATACTAATCTAGCCGGTTATAAGTCTGACAATCGCGCGACTATATCAGGCTTCGAGTTCAGCCTTGCCGGCTTCAATCATGGCCAGATAGCCAGGTGAAACTCCGCTGGACTGTGTGGCCTCGCGGTCGACCTCGTACGGCTCCCCAGCAATTATTTTCCCGTATTCTTCCGTTTTGCCTTGAGTGGAATTTTCGGTGCCTATGAATATCTGACGAGCATCAACCACACCTAAATCAAACGGTAAGGTAAAATAGAGGTCAGCAATCACCTTGTTTATTCCCAATTCATATAGCGTGCCCCAGCCGCTCCGAGCATCACCGCGATACTTACTTATCGGCAACAAACTTAAAAGGTTAGGTATACTAAAGTGCCCCCTCCCACTCATTACTTTAAATGGGGCTACACTGATTAGATAATCGCTGGAAAGAACCACATTTGGGACCCAGAATGTAGGAACAACTAAAGGATGAGGTAAAGGATTTTCTACCTCGACCCAAATACAATCTCTTACGTCCAGCATTAGAACCCTCGGAAAATCGTAACCTAGAGCTTGATATATGGGATATATAGACTCTCCGTTGTGTGTTCCCTCAAGTATGATAATATCAGCGTCACTAACTTGCTTAATGCTTTCTATTATCGTGTTCATAGTCTCTCGACTGGTGCTAATGGGGTAAGGCATGGGATGACCGGCATTAGGTTTGATTAACACTCGTCTGGCTCTGGCCACTAAAGGCGGCGGTTGAAAAACAAACTCTGATGCTTCGAAAATCACCTCTTAGTCCTCACTTTACATTTTGGTGCAAACTTGATTCTCCGTGAAACCATCTCCAATCAATCGTGAACCTCCTCCCAGTCAAGCATCATGACTTCAACAGGTGTTCCGGGTTTAAGCTGCCGGATATTTTCAGGAATAATAGCTAGTCCATTAGCCTTAGACATAGAACTCAAAATCCCGGAGCCCTGAGGGCCGGTAGTGTGGGCGAAATATTTGCCATTTTTTCTGGTAATTGCGACTCGAGTAAAAATACGGCGCTGGTCTGTGTTCGCGATTGAGTCTTCCATAACTGCGGTTATGTTGGATTTGCTTAAATTATTCCTGCCCATCATCTTGAAGATAGCGGGTCGAGCGAAAACCTCGAAGGTAATCATCGAGCTCACAGGATTACCCGGTAGTCCTAGGTGGGGTATCTCTTTCCCATCACTTCTTTTGAACATTCCAAAGGCCAGAGGCTTGCCTGGCTTCATGCGAACTGTCCAAAAGGATACGTTACCTTCAGCCGCCAAGACCTGTTTAACCACATCATAGTCACCTACTGAAACTCCCCCTGAAGTTATTAATATGTCGCATTCAAGCCCTTCACGGACAGCAGCAGTCAATTTCTCAACATCATCTGGAGCCACACCTAAAAACTTTGGAATTCCGCCATACTGAAGAACCTGAGCCGCCAGGCTGTAACTATTACTATTGTATATTTTGCCGGGTGGCAGAGGTCGATCAATTTCTGCTACCTCGTTCCCCGTAGCTAATATACCTACGAGCGGGCGACGAACAACCGAAACCACACTTTTCCCCAACGAAGCTAACACCCCGATATCAGCGGGACACAGTAATTTCCCCTTCTTTAATACCCGTTCCCCTTTAGATATATCCTCGCCTCTCCGGCGTATATTGCGACCCTCAGCTAGACTGGCACAAATTCCAATTTCAGTATTGGAGAGCGCAGCCTCCTTGCGATCAATCTCGTCGGTATCCTCAAAAGGAACCACCACATCGGCTCCATCGGGTATAAAAGCACCGGTCATAATCCGAATAGCCGTTCTATGTTCTACCTTCAAGTCTAAGACGCTACCCGCGGCTATCTCACCAACAACTTTCAGAACCTTAGGATTCTTATGGCTTGCCCCCTTGATGTTACTCGCCTTAACTGCATAGCCATCCATAGCGGAGTTATCACGGGGAGGCACATCAAATGGAGAATAAACATCCTCGGTTAAAACTTGCCCTAAACAATCCAATAGAGGTTTTTCCTCACTACCAAGAATCTGGATTGAATTTAGGATTTTGGTTAAGGCCTCTTCAACACTAATCACTACAAATATTATCCTTTGCCGCTGTAAGGCAATGTTCTCGCTGTTCTATCAATTTCCTGGCTTCTTTCAGGTCGGCTAGTGTGTTAACGTTAAAAAAACTCAAATGCTGGGAGTCGAATTGCCGTAGCTCGTCTTCATCAATATATCTCGTCCTAACCATACTGAAAAGGCCTGATATTTCAAGCCTATTCTCTTCTATCATTTCATGAATCGGTGCCAGACAACCCTTAGAATAAACAGCATGAAGTGGCTCGAGCATGCCACGTATCTTAGGAACGACCGCATCAAAATTAGATATGTTTTCGATGATATAGAGCAGGAGGTCGCGGTTAAGGAATGGCATATCACAGCCCACCACCAAATTGTAGCAAGTATCAGCACTTGTCAACCCGGTATAGATTCCTCCTAACGCTCCCTTCCCGGGATACAAATCTACTACTATTTTTACTTTCAATCGAGCTGCACGGATAATATCAAATTGCTCTTCAGTGGTGACCACAAGCACTGATTGGGTCGGTGGCGCAAGATGTTCAATTGTCCGCTCAATCAGACTTTGGTTATTAATTCTTTCCAAGGCCTTTAGACGTCCTAGTCGCAAGCTCTTGCCACCGGCTAGAACTATCCCGGATATATTTGAGACTCGTTCTCGGATAACGTTATGACTCCGCTATATTTCTGATTATATTTTATCACCCCAGTCAACTGTTTTGGCGATTTTTGGCATAAAAAAATTAACAACTGGATAGTGGAAGGAATAAATTACTAAATAAAGCGATAGCACAAGGCTATCGACCGACCTAGGAGAAAAACTCCCTAGAAAGGAGGTGATCCAGCCGCACGTTCCCGTACGGCTACCTTGTTACGACTTCGTCCCAGTTACCGGTCCCACCTTCGGCGACTGCTTCCCGAAGGTTAGCCCATCGACTTCA
>Ga0153916_10001559_pt1 | contig 16531 bp, 15 predicted proteins | sample Opewatmetagenome_FD_109642 | JGI IMG/M metagenome (GOLD analysis project Ga0153916, IMG submission 109642) | Freshwater wetland microbial communities from Ohio, USA - Open water 3 Core 3 Depth 4 metaG | ecosystem: Environmental > Aquatic > Freshwater > Wetlands | place: USA: Ohio, Lake Erie...
CGGCTAAAAGTTAATGCCTCATGTTCCCTCAGGCTTTTCACGACAACGCACACGTGAGTTGCTCCATGAATCCGCAGAGCAACTCCAGTCAAGAACCGACAAGCAAATGAATAAGGTGAAAAGTATGACAGACAACATGAAACCCGAAGAAACAGAAACAGAGCAAAACACAGAAAATAAGGAATTACTAAGGCTAACGACAGGTTTGTCGGCATAAATCAGGTTCGTCCCGCTAATAGTTTCGTTGAATGAGCTTTTATATTTGTTCCGGGTTGAGACTGGTCTTCTCAACGTTTTTTGGGCTGGCCACGAAGCTGGAAGACGGCGGGAACAGCTTGGGTTTCAGCCTCATCTTCGGTCTAGCCAAAGAAGACTTCGGGCGTTACGAAAACGTGTTGAGGTCTTCGTCCGAAATTGCGAAGGACGGCCACGATGTCCCGAAGATCCACTCTCTGGTCAAAGTTCAGATCACCCAGAACATTCCACCTCGGTTTGCCCAGAAAGCTGTTGTAAGACGCGATCACGATGGATAGATCATGAAAGTCAATCAGGCCACTGTCATCGATATCAGGACCCACTAGGGTCACAAATGCGATCTGCACAGTTTCCGTGTTTCCTACCAGATCCCTGCTATAGAATTCTATCGTGTAGTTGCAGTCGGCACTTCCAGGCAGATTGGTCAGTCTGGCAAGGTAGAAAGGCGGATGCGAATCAGGGTATCGGGCCCAATCGAGAAGAGTCAGCGCAATGTTCAGACCCGAGTGGGTATAGTTGATCCTAAGCCAAGTGCCCGCCACACCCGAGCCACCGTCAGTTACATTTATCCAGAAAGGCGTCTGGGCAGAGACGAACCTGTTTCCATCCTGCGTAGAGTTTGGCTCACCGATTATGAGCATGCTCACAGGCGGTTCAGTATCACTCAGAGGAATTGTAACCTCAATGACGGAGATCTGAGCGTCCGTTTCCGTCGTGTAGCAGATCACAGCCTCCACTTCTCCAACCTTCGGGACAAAACCAGCGCCATTGGCTATGGCATCGCTGATGATTGAGAGAGCTGTTGGAGATGAAGCAGTATAGTTTCCCACCAAATTGATAAAATACCATATTGCTTGTTGAACATCTTCACCAGTCCCCTGTTTGTGATTAAGTATGTAATTGAGCACGTCCCACCTCTCGCTCATTAGCAGTGATGGTGGGTCATAACTTGAGTACAATGTCACGTTATGAATGGTCGGGCTTCGTACCATATCCCGTCTTCTGTCAACGCACCAACCCACGTAGGTACCGTTTACAATATCGTAGCCCGAAGGCACATCGCTCAACAATATATCGAAGTAACTCACCGTACCATTCGAGACGCTAATATTGACTTCAGTTGAAGGCAAATTCAAGCTCAGTTCTGTCGCAGTGGCAGGTCCAACAAGCATCAACGATGATGACAAGACGACGACTAAGCTTATGACTGAAGCAATTCCAGAGTTCATGACTGCATCTACCTTCTCCCAGACTCTCCATATCCAACGCCCCTAATATTTCTTTATAGAAATTCGTTCTATGTCCATGACTGTATGTTCACAGAAATCTTGCAACTGCACCTGCTGAATAGACCAAATGAAACCCTGATCGCCGGCTTAACCAAGTTGCCCGAAAAGAACAGCCTTTCGGGTGCATGCCATGAAAGAAGGGTCATGATAAGATTAAAATAATGGAATGAACAGTTGTGTAAACGAATTCACTAAAATCTGGAAAAATCGGAAAAGAAAAAGGTGAAAGAATGAGTAAGTCACAGAAACCGCACATGAACCTAGTGATAATGGGACACGTCGACCATGGTAAATCAACCACCACAGGACACCTGCTGTATCTAGCAGGCGCTGTTGACGAAAGAACAGTGAAACAATTCGAAGAAGAAGCCAAAAAGATGGGCAAAGAATCCTTCAAGTTCGCTTGGGTTCTGGACAATCTAAAGGAAGAACGCGAAAGAGGTTTGACGATCGACCTCAGATTTTTGAAGTTCGAGACGAAGAAGTACTATTTCACAGTCATCGATGCTCCCGGACACAGAGACTTCGTGAAAAACATGATCACAGGCGCAAGCCAAGCAGACGGAGCAGTACTGTTCGTTTCAGGAAGAAGAGGCGAGTTCGAGGCAGGCATTGGCCCAGGTGGTCAAACCCGAGAGCACGCATTCTTGGGCTTCACATTAGGAATTCGCCAACTAGTCGTGGCAATCAACAAGGTAGATGACGTTTCAGTCAACTACAGCCAAGACAGGTACAACGAGATCAAGAACGAAGTGGGCAGAATGCTGAAGATGGTGGGTTACAAAGTCGAGAAAATCCAGTTCGTACCCACCTCAGGATGGACAGGCGAGAACCTAGTGAAGAAAAGCGACAAAATGCCCTGGTACACTGGACCAACATTGTTCGAAGCCCTAGACCAGTTTGAAGTGCCATCGAAACCCTTGAACAAACCACTGCGCGTCCCAATTCAGGACGTTTACAGCATCACAGGCGTCGGCACAGTACCAGTCGGAAGAGTTGAAACAGGCGTCGTCAAAGAGAACGACGTGATAATCTGCATGCCGTCAAACAAGCAAGGGGAAGTGAAATCACTAGAGATGCATCATGAGCGCATTCCGAAGGCCGAGCCAGGCGACAACATAGGCTTCAACGTCCGAGGCATGGCCAAGACAGACCTCCACCGAGGAGACGTTTGCGGACACGTCCAAAACCCGCCGACAGTTGCCAAAGAATTCATCGGTCAAATCATCGTCATATATCACCCCACCGCAGTTGCAGCCGGCTATACGCCCGTGCTCCACTATCACACCGGTCAAGTGGCATGCAAGTTCACCGAGCTGCTGAGGAAGATAGACCCTCGTTCAGGTCAGGTTGTTGAGGAGAAACCCACTTTCCTCAAGACTGGAGACGCAGCGCTGGTAAGGATGGAGCCGCTACATCCGATAGCGATTGAGACTTTTGCTGACTTCGAAGAGCTCGGTCGTTTTGCAGTCAGAGACATGGGCACAACAGTAGCTGCAGGCATAGTGAAGGAAATCACGAAAAAAGGACTGTAAGCTTCCTTTCCCTTTTTATCCTCTCACAGTTTTCTCTCATTGATGCATGGTCATCCACCCAAGTTTTATCAGCGAGAATCGACCAGTTCATTCACGTCACTTTGACATATGGAAGTTGATGGTATGAGTGGGACGGAGACTCTGATTCCCTATTTGAAGGAAAAAAAAGACGATGCTGAACAGCAGCCGACGATCATCGTCGACACTCGAGAGGCGAGCACCGCGTCGAAGATTGTCAAAGCGTTAGTCGAACGAGGTGCAAAGGTCAAGACGGAAATCTTGGAGAAGGGAGATTACATACTCTCCGACGAGTGCGCTGTCGAGCGAAAGACGGTTCATGATTTCGTTTACACGCTGACGAGACGCTACCTGTTTGAACAGCTTTTCAGACTGAAAGAAGTCTATCCCAGATCCTTGATTCTGATCGAAGGCTATATGCCCGTCATCTACAAGTACAGCAAGATTCAGCCCGCAGCGGTTTGGGGCGCACTTTTCAACCTGGCAAGGAACGGCGTTGCAATAATAAACACTGCATCACACAAAGAGACAGTGGATTTTCTCTACGTCGCTGCCCGCCAGGAGCAGATCGTCGAAAAACGTCAACCAACCGTTCATCCCTTCAAGAAGATGGACACAATCATGGACTCCCAACTATATTTCATGGCGAGTCTGCCGAACGTCGGAAGAGAAAAAGCCAACGCCATTCTGAAATGCTATCAGACCCCGCTCAACGCAATCATCAACGTCGATTGCTGGTCAGAGTCCGTTCATGGACTCGGACCGATCATCACCAACAAAGTTAAACAGGTGCTTAACACTCCGTTTCAGCAGTGATACCACATGGATGTCGAAATAACTCCGACGAGAAAAATCAGCATCCTCGGCTTCGACAATCGAGCAGTCAATAATATCTCATGGTGCGCTGCAAGTTTCGGAGCAAACAGACTCTACTGGATCGAGGGATATCTCCTTTGTTTAGAAGTCTACGAGAAGTCATTCGAGGAAGAAATCAAGAAGAAAGAGTTCCCAATAAGCCAAGTCTGCTACGCAAAATACCCCAAATACGAGAAGCTGCTCGACGTCGACAAGAACTTCCAAATCCCAGTAGTAAACGTTTCAGACATGAAGATTTTCCGCGAAATACGTAGCGCTATACTCCTAAAGGAAAAGACGGATGCTCCCAACCCATGACATCTGACCAAAAACGCTACTGTTCCTTCTGGCGCGTGCTCTCATAGCCCAATCTGAACGCCTTCACATTCGCTTCGACATGTTTTGCCGGAACAAGTTCGCGAAGAGCCTCAAGCAGACTCTCAGTCTTAACAGGCATCAGGCCTAACCCCGCTGAAGCCCCAACCAACACAACATTCTGTGTTAGAGTGCTTCCAGCCTTCTTTGCCAGTTCGCCCGTCTTCACCAAGCTGACTTTCTGCGAGAAGCAGCCGATTCTTTCCAGGATCTCTTTCATGTCGGGATATTTCAAGTTTTTCGCGGCCAGCTCCGGTGGCGGAATTCTCTCATCGCTAAGCAAAACAGATGTCTTTTCAGAACAGTATAACAGGTTACGAAGGGTTTCCAGAGGCTCGAACCCGATGAGCATGTCTGCTTGGCCCTCCATAACCGTAGGCGCAAAGACTTCGTCGCCTATCCTCACAGTTGAAGTGACCGCACCTCCTCGCTGTGCCATCCCGTGGATTTCGCTCACCCTGACGTTTAGGCCATCGTTCACGGTCGCCGTGCCGATGATTTCGGCTGCGAGAAGTATGCCTTGGCCCCCCACGCCCGCGAGAACAACATTGAACCCCTTCATTCCTGACAGCCCCTGCATTCGATTGCGTCGTATGGGCAAACCGAAGCGCACAGTCCACATCCCACGCAAAGACCCTCGTTGATTCTCACTTTTCCGTCTTCCACGATCAGAGCCGGACAACCAAGAAGCTTTACACATGCCTGACAATGAGTACACTTGTCCGTGATAGTCGCTGGAAGCACTCCGATTCCTTTACGCCTTTTCTGTCTAACCTCACGTAGCGCGCATGGAGCACGGAAAACAACCACCGACGGTCCATCATGCTTCACCGCTCCTTTCAGGGCTTCGGTAGCCTCCTTCATTCTAAAAGGACTGATTACTTTGACGTATTTCACTCCACAGCCTTCAGCCAGTTTCTCTATGCTGATTTTTTCGGCTGGGCTTCCCATGCCGGTCACGCCTGTTCCCGGGTGCGGCTGGTGCCCGGTCATGGCGGTCGTCACATTGTCTAGAACCACAAGCGTTACTTTGGCATTGTTGTAGACTGCGTTGACGAGTCCCGGGATTGTTGCGTGAAAGAACGTCGAATCTCCTACTGTAGCCAAAACGGTTCTGCCGGTTGCTCTGCTTATGCCTTGAGCGGTGCTTATGCTTGAACCCATGCATACAAGCATGTCGCCGATGCCTAAGGGCGCGGCGATTCCCAAGGCGTAGCAGCCGATGTCAGTCGGATAGACTGCGTTTTCGCCCCCGACCTTCTTCATGATATAGAACGAGGCTCTGTGAGGACAACCAGCACACAAAACCGGCGGTCTTGCAGGCAAGTCTTTCGCAACCACCGAATACGGTTTTTCGATTCTGGCAAAGTCGACTGGTAGCTTTCTACCGGTGACCTGGCCAAGACCCAACGCCACCGTTCTTGTGGAAAGTTCCCCTCTCCTGGAGAAGTATTCTTTCGCCATCTTACCCACGATATCAACGTGCGGTGCGCAATCCTTTGCAATGGCTTTGACCTGCATCTCAAGATACGGCTCAAGTTCTTCAACAACAACAATCCTCTTGTAAGACTTGATGAATTGTGCGATTCTTCTCTCAGGCAGGGGGTGCGTCAAACCAAGCTTGAGAATGCCCGCATCCAAGTTAAGGAATGCGGAAGCTTCGACTGCGTAGTTGACCGCTCCTCCGGAGGAGATTATGCCATATTCGTCTTTCCCTTCGGCGAGAATTCTGTTGTGAGGCGAAGCCTCACTGATTTCTTTTGCTTTCTCCAACTTCTCAAGCAATTGAGCATGTTGGGGTCTGGCGAACGCTGGAACCATTACCATCCGTTTCACATCTCTGACAAATTCACCTTGCATTCGTCGTTTTTTGAGTTCTCCGAAGGTGACTGGTCCTCGCGTGTGGTTCACTCGTGTCGTTGTCCTGAACAGCACGGGAAGCTCGAGTCTCTCAGAGATGTCGAATGCCGAAAGAGTCATGTCTTTGGCTTCTTGCGGGTCAGAGGGCTCCAAGCAAGGCAAATTCGACAACAAGGCGTAGAATCTGGTGTCTTGCTCGTTCTGTGAACTGTAGCATTCAGGGTCGTCCGCAGCTACTATTACGTGACCAGCCTTAACCCCCACATAAGCCAGAGTCATCACAGCATCAGCAGCCACGTTCAACCCGACGTGCTTCATGGCTGTTAACGCTCTCACATTCGAGTTCGCCGCCCCAGCCGCTACTTCCACCGCCACGATTTCGTTCGTAGAATACTCCATGTACAAACCCGCTTCACGGGCGATTTCGGAAATCGTGTCGCCTATCTCTGACGCTGGGGTCCCAGGGTAAGTTGTAACGACACCCGCTCCACCTTCAAGTATTGCTCTCGCAATGGCTTCGTTGCCAAGCAGAAGCATCCGTTTTCCAGGTTGATCCGCCAGCAACAGATGGGGGTCGGGCAAACATTGTTCTCCTTGGGTTGAGAAGTTTTGAATACTTTTCGCGTGGAATATAACTTTTGGTGAACGACCCAGTGTTTGGTCATTCAATAGCGCGCTAAAGAATAGAAACCGATGGAAATGTCGAAGCTTCATCTGCCTTTGAAAATGGGCTTTCTTTTTTCCATGAAGGCTGAAACGCCTTCTTGCAGGTCCTCTGTTGAAGCCACAACGCCGAACCCCTCGCGTTCAAGCGCTAACGCAGAATCCAATCCAACCTCCGCGCCTTTGTCGATCACGGCCTTAGCTACCCGCAAAGCCACAGGAGCTTTTCCGGCAAGATCCAAGGCAACTTGGCGAACCGTCTCTCGGAATTTGTCCGCTGGCACAACCATGTTCACTATGCCCAGCTGTTCAGCGGTTCTTGCGTCGATCATCTTTCCCGTATAGATGAGTTCTTTCGCTTTGGTGCGTCCTATTAGGCGTGTGAGTCTCTGTGTGCCTCCCCAGCCTGGAATGAGTCCTATGTTTATTTCTGTCTGTCCCATGCGAGAAGTCTCGGAAGCAATTCTAAGGTCGCATGACATCGCCACTTCCAATCCGCCTCCGAGTGCGTAACCGTTTAATGCCGCAATGACAGGTCTTTCGAAATCCTCGAATGCTCGACAAAGCTTCTCACCCATTAATGATAGTTCTCTGGCTTTGAGGGCGTTCATCCCTTTCATACTCTTAATGTCTGCGCCTGCCGAGAACGCTTTTTCGCCGGCACCCGTCAGCACAACCACACGCATGTTTTCGTCGCCTTTGATGTCCTGCAGTGTCTGCAGCACTTCCTCAACCATTTCCTTGCTGAAAGCGTTAAGTGCCTCTGGCCTGTTCAAGGTGATTGTGGCTACGCCTTCGCTTTTTTCGCAGATCAAGTACTTGAACTCCATCTTCAGCCATCTCCTGCTTACTATTTCTGGGTCCAGTCGTAAAAGCCCTTACCCGTTTTTCTACCGAGCAACTGGGCTTTGACGATCTGCTTCAACCCCACCGTGGGATGGAATCGAGGTTCAAGCTCCTTCTCTAACACCTCAGCTATTGCCAAAGTTGTGTCAGCGCCTATATAGTCGAGCAGCATCAGTGGTCCCATCGGCCAGTTCAGTCCCAGCTTAATAGCCTTGTCTATGTCGTCTCTGTCCGCTACACCTTCCCAGTGGAGTGCTACTGCCTCGTTCAACGCGGGGATCAACACGCGGTTAACGATGAAGCCTGGACAATCCTTCTTCACAAGGACTGTTTCCTTCCCCATCCTATGCGCCGCATCCAGCACGGTGCTGATGGTTTCATCCGACGTTTTTGCGCCTTTCACGACTTCGATGAGGTTCATGAGTTGTGGCGGGTTAAAGAAATGCATTCCGCACACTTTTTCTGGGCGTTTTGTCGCTGACCCCAGTTCGGTGATGCTTATGGAAGAAGTGTTCGACGTGATTATGGCTTGGGCCGGGGCATAACTGTCGACTTCTCGGAAGACACTTCTCTTCATCTCAGGGTTTTCAGGAGCAGCCTCGATAACCAAGTCAGCGTCTGAGACTGCTTCTCGCATGTCTATTGTCGGGCGAATCCTAGCCAGTGTTTCGTTCATTTCAGCATCTGTGATCTGCGATTTCTTCACGAACCTGCTGAGGCTGTCACGTATCATTCTCAATCCGTTGTCAATGAACCTCTGTTCAATGTCACGCATACTGACCTCGTACTTGCCTACCTGTGCGGCTACTTGGGCTATGCCGTGTCCCATCAATCCTGCACCTAAGACTGCGATTTTCTTGATTTGCACCAATTTATCCAACATCCTCGAGTGATGGGGTACTGTGTTCGATTGTGTGTTAAAAAATTTTCCCACGATTAACGATTGGGACCCCCGTCAACATGTTGCTCTAGCGACTTGTCGGAATGTGGAGTTGAAGGGGGAATTGACGACAAGGTTAAAAGAAAGACGTGATACGAGTGTCATGAGGAGAGCGGTAGAAGGAAATTCTTCGTTTCCTTTCTCCCATGACTCGTGGAACTACCATTCTCCTCCCCCTCCCAAACCCAAGATGGTTATGAATGGATTTGCTTGGGAAAGATACATCGACACACATATCGTTCTATGGTTGTTGCACTCAGGATTTCCGCAACTGACCAATCGCATTCTAGTACAGCGAGGCACTAACGTTCTTGTTAGCCTTGGAAGACTTTTCTCAATGCCTCTCTGATGTTTCCCACAGTCTCCTCGTGTTCAATTGCCACACGCTGGATTTGAGGGCTGGCTCTTGCGGTCCATTCTTGCTGCTTGTTGAAGTCTTCCACTTTCTTATTAGTCGCTGTTACGATTTCTTTGATCCAGCTCAGTTTCTCCTCGATGTCTTCCGAAGAAGTGACCAGTCGGAGCGTGTCCCCGATGATGAAAAGCTTCCTGTCCCATAAATGGCGACTCGTTCTCCACTGTCTTTCAAAAATATCCTGCCAAGCGTGATCTGGCACTGAGTCAAGCGCAAGATCAATGACGAATGCTCTCGGGAAGTAATCATCTCTTCTGATGTTTACCGTGCCTGCATTCATAGATTCCATGAGATTAGTCTTCTTCACATGAACCAAGATTTCACCAATGTAGTATATCCACTGGTTAGTTTAAAAAATATGCTCTGCAACATGTTTGTCAACGCAGATTCATCAATCAAGAGGTATTCAACTTGTACTCATCGCAGTGTGCTTCCAAGATTCGAATTTCTGCAAATGGACGAACTGCACGCCAGTGTCTTGTGTCGGGTCTGTTCTAGTGTCGTGCTGCCCAGTATGCGCCGAGGACGATTCCTCGGACGACGAGAGACACACCGAGCAAGAGGATTACGATGGCCCAGAACACGAACCATTCAGCTCTGTCGATGAGGTACGTTTGGATGATGTACCATGCACCGAACCAGAATACTATGTCACCAATGTTTTCCGCTTTTCTGCGAGGAGGCGAACGTATGGCGAATCTTGAAGCCAAAAAGAGAACTAAGAAGCTGCCCCAGATTAGACTGAACGTTCGGGCCGCTGTGTATACTGCCACATGTCGAGCAACGTGTGCTGGTGCAGGAAGATAGATTGGCGCGTTGCCGATGTTGGGAACCGCCGTTATCTCAAAGTCGTTGAAAAAATTGACAATTGCATTGATGAGATTGGGGGTCATTATGACAATGGCTCCTAGAAGGATTAGGAAAACGCCGACGGAGACTCCGCTGAGAATAGCTTCTTGATGTCTTCGCGAATGATATGTTGTTTGTTGAGTCAAAATAGCCCACCAAATCTAGGTTTGTGCATTAGAATATAACATTACCGATTTCGGACATAGCGCTGTAAGCATGCTTTAAATAGTCAGTGTTCAAATAAGAGGAAATGAAAATGGTGAACAAGAAATGCCTGAATGTCCAAAATGTGGTTACAAAGTTCGTGAGGAAATGAGCTTCTGTCCCAACTGTGGCGCTCCGCTAAAAGTAGAGAAACCTGTCGCGGCACAGCCGGCTGCCCCACCACCGCCAGTGCGATACAGAGGCGAAAAGGCTGAGAAGCAAGAACGAGACGAAAAGCGAGAGAAACACGAGAAGGGTGAAAAGCGCGAGAAGGGCGAATATGGTTTCATGGGACCGATCATCGGCGGAATCGTCCTCATAATCATAGGGTTGCTGTCGTATCTCTCAATAACTAGAGTCATCAGCGGAGAAATTATCGGTGCCGTCATCTTGGTCGTGATCGGAGTTGCCATAATCATCGGAGTCATCTATGCTGCAGGTATGGCGTCAAGAAGGTATCCTCGAACCTAGATCAACCAACCGAACAAAAGTCTGTACATCTGATGCTCAAGTCGAACTAGTGCTCTGTTTCTTCCGACCACTCGAAAATAGTCTTTGCCAGCCGATTCTATCAGATCGCCTATGTCATACCTTGGAAACATGCAGGAGGAAATGACAAGTCTTCCCCATTCTCCACGCTTGAGCTCGTGGAGCATCTTGACCCCTTTCGATGTTTCAACCTCAAGAAAATAGGCATCATAGTTCGGAGTGACGTATGGGAGACTGTCAATTTGCTGGGCAAAGACTCCTTCAGTTGCACTGTAGATCTCGATGACAGGGGCGTCGCCAAAATATTCCTTCAGTACAGGCGCATACTTGTACTGTATTTTTCGCACGCTGGTACAGAACATCGCTCTGAAATTCCACAAGTCTCGAGGTTTCTTGCCATGTTTTTTCTTCATGTATCTGGCGAAGGAGAGAACTACAGGAGTGACTCCCATGGTCGCTGTCACGTTCTGACCGAGTGCCTGTTGATACGCCAACTCAAACCTTCTTTCCCAATCTTGACGACCTATTCCCGGTCCCAGCGCGTCTATGTCTTCTTGCCTCGGCAGCAAGCTGACTTCGTTGAGCGCTGGGTTAAGCCTCGCGTATGTTCCGCTGCTGTATCCATACGTGACTTGTCTGCCCTGAACTGTCATCGTGTGAACGCTCGAGGGAAAATTCAGGTTCAAGATTTTGCCGCTGAGAATCTGGAAATCCTTGTTTCGAATCGCATGGTTTATGAGGGCTCTTGCTCCACATTGAAGTATCTGCTCAAGATGTGTCCTTGTACTCGGCAGAACTTTCGCAGGTCCGGTCGAGCCTCGCGTCATTACCCAACACAACACAGGCTCGGGAAGTATAGACGAGTAATTGCCCGCCATAACTTCGCCGAAGTGAGTGCTGAGTCCTGCGTAGTTCATGATTGGAAATCTAGCTCGGAACCCCTTAGTCTCCACGACATCAGTTGCGCCGCGTGCCTTTCCATATTCAGTCCTTCCGTACTCCTTCACCAGAGCTTGAAGCAGCCGTTCTTGTGCTTCGTTAGGGTCTGCCAACGAATCGTACCAAGGCTGAACAATCGGTTTGAAAATACCTAAGGAATCCTCTTCTGAAAACATCTGTCTCAGCAGATGATCTGTTGAAGTATATGCTTATATGTTTCATCATTTAAGCAATTGGGAGTTCCTAGCCTTTACAGGCGTGCGAGTCCGGCAGTTTAGAAGATTACTTGCAGGACTTCGTCAATTCTGCGGAGACTTGCTATAGCGAGGCTTGAGTCTTTCAAGGAAAGCTTTCGGTTTCGCGCAAGAGAATCTAGACGAGAGAGAATTCTCAAGATTTCATCAAAGGCGGTCTCCACGTCCAAGTTGTCATTCATGTTGGTCTCAAACTTGCTGATGATGTCCCCCACAAGTTTTTCTGCTTCTTCGCTTGTGGCTGTAGTGGTCTCAATGCTTTGAATGCCGAAGACCATTTTTCTGAGCGCGTCCAGCTTCTGTCCTGTTGTCTTCAGTTCTGTAATCGTGAAGTTCAATCGCTTTCTGTAATGCGTCCGCAGTAGAACGAAACGTATATGGTCCCTACTGTAGCCCTTTTCAATCAGGTCTTGCAGATAGATGATGTTGCCCTTGCTCTTTGACATTTTCTTTCCGTCGACCAGCAGATGTTTGGCATGCAACCAATAATGTGCAAGCCGCTTGCCCGTGAATGATTCAGCCACGGCGATGGTGTAATCATGATGTCTAACTAGGTTGTCTACGCCTCCGCACGCGATATCGACGGTATCACCGAGATGTTTGGTGATCATGGCAGCGTCCTGCACGTTCCAGCTTGGTCTCCCCCTGCCGATTGCCGTGTTCCAATACGCTTTGTCGCCGGGTCGAAAGCCGTGCCAGAGTATGAAGTCTCCTCGGTTCCACGGAGTGCCGGGATAGGTGTCCATGTGGAAACGTCGTTTCTTTCTGGGCCACTTACTCATGTCGAGCTTCGAAAGTTTTCCAAAATGTTCAAACTTCGGGGGGGCATAGTAGACGTTGCGTCTCCCCTCGTGTTTGTGCCAGTAGGCAAAGCCTCTCGCCAACAGAGCTTTAATGATCGTGACAGCCTGATCTATACTCGTCGAGGACTTGGCTGCATATGTAGGGAAAGCCATCTTCAGCAGTCTGATGTCTTGAAGGAATGTCTCTGTGTTTCTTTCAGTCAACTTTTTCCATGAGGTCTTTTCTTTCTCAGCTTCAGCTAGGGCCTTGTCTTCGATGTCGGTGACCGTGATCAATCGGGTTACTCTGTACCCAGAATACTCTAGGTACCGCTGCAACAAGTCTTCGAAGATGAAGGTTCTGTAGTTACCTATGTGTGGGAGCATGTAGATTGATGGCCCGCAACTGTACATCTTGGCATGGCCTTCTTCAATCGATGTGAATCGTTCGAGCTTTTGGCTCATCGTATTGAACAGTTCAAGGTAATGCTTCGTTTGCCTCATTGGTGAACAAGACTCGACTGAAGCGTTATGGAGGAGAATTCATTCTTACGTTTGGGGCTGGGCAACGAGTTGCCTGAGAACCTTCAGTGCTTCTTCAATATGCTTGGTCGATTGAAACTGTGACGAGAAAACGTGTCGCACGATACCCTGTTTGTCCACTACATATGTCACTCTTCCCGGGATGATACCGAGTGTCGTTGGGACTCCGTACAGTCTCCGCACCCTGTTGCCGGAGTCGCTGAGGAGAATGAACGGTAGTCTGTGATGTTCAGCAAATTGTCTGTGTGATTCTATGCTGCCAGCGTTTACTCCGATGACTTCGGCACCTAGATCTTTGAACAGTTCGTAGCTGTCCCTGAAGCTACATGCTTCCTTCGTGCAGCCTGGAGATTCATCTTCCGGATAAAAGTATAGCACGATGTTCTTCTTGCCGAAGAAGTTGGAGAGTGTGACGTTCTCGCGGGCTTGAGATTGGAGAGTGAAATCTGGTGCCTTGTCGCCTGTCTTGACTCTTCCCATGTTCTTTCCTTCTAGACTAATTACAAACGTTTGGGTGGAAGCGTTCCAGTTCAGTGGAGTCTTTCGAAATGGGCATCTGAGAAAAATTTATGGGGGATGTCTCCCCACTTTGGGTTGTTCTTTTCTTGGTTCTTATGGTTTTACGCTCTTAGTCTTTTTTCAGCGTTATTTCCATTGTAGAAACCATTCTTGCGCTGCTTTCTCCTTCTCTGGCTGGCATCTGTTCTGTTCCGATGGCTATCTTGTCGACTTTAAGTTCTTTCAGGAAGCGGCTTCTGACTATCTCAGCGACGTCGACTGCTGTGGTGATTGCTTGTCCGCGAGCTTTCAAGATTATTTCTTTGGCGTTCGAAGATGACAGGCTAGTTATGACTGCCAGCACGTAGCTCATTGCAGGTTTCCTTCCAATGAAAACGATGTTCAAATTATCTGGCATTTTTTCTTCACTCCTTTTTGTTTTGTTGTGTAGCGTTGGTTCTTTTGTTGGCGATTGAGGTTTGGAACGCTACTGCCAAAGAAATACGGCAGTCTCCTTTATAAACGCACTGAAAACGAATGACGCTCTCAAGATTAGGATTGATGCTACAGATTGGTTTCGGTATACTGAAGGTTTCAACTCTATCCAATGAACCGAACCGAACGAACTAATGTGACAGAGACGGCAGTCCAATGGATGTCTAGTCTTCTTCGATACAATTTCCCTGATCGATTGTCGCGCTTCTTCGGGTGGTGCGAGTGTTTACCATATGAACCGTAGTCTGTTTCAAGTATTCATAAAAGAATTGCTTTCTGAACCCTCATTCGCGGATAAGGATTTCTGAAACGATGACTTTCCGTTTGAGAGATGGAAAGAACATCGCTGTCTTGTTGATTTTTCAGTATCAGGTTTGTCTAATTCACATTTAATCCTTCTCGTGCTGCTGATACAAGCTATAGGATGTTGACACTGAACTATTTGTTTTTGCGCATAAGAGCTATTAGTTGTTCCTTTCCTAGGATTCTAATCGACAATATTGCCATTTTTCAATTGACAGCTTTAAGCGCTCAAGTGAAATCAAAAGCCGCCCACAATTTGAAGACGATTTTATACCGTCCTGTGCTTAAAACGAGCGAAAAATGAGCGAAACTAATAGTTCGAAGATGGTGCAGAGGGTGGGATTCGAACCCACGAACGCCTACGCGACAGGCTCCTGAAGCGACCGCACCGTCTCGCTTTCGACGGTTCTGCGCCTTTAGCCTAGCTTGGCTACCTCTGCAAACATGGGTCGCAATAAGGAGTTGTTGAGAAAAGGTTTAAAAGTTGCTGTAGCCTCCAACAATAGGACGGTGTAGATCAAGTGCCGACGCACGGTTCATTGTCCAAGGCAGGCAAAGTCAGAGGGCAAACCCCCAAAATACAGGCTAATCCAAGAACAAGCCCACACCCAAAGTTCAGGAACAAAAGAAACTACGAAAAACGCGTTGTCCTGCAAAGAAAACCCGGGCAAAACTGGGTCTGATCATAGAGCAAACTCTTATTTCTGAACACCATTATTCCCGACTATGTCCGAACGCTCCCTTGCCATTCTGAACGCCAACATAATCACACTCAACCCAGCTCTGCCTACAGCTCAGGCAATACTGATCCGAGACGGAAAAATAGCAGCAGTAGGCTCAAACAAGCAAATCAATAAACAAATCAACAAACTCAAAACACGCATCATAGACGTTCACGGCACTACAATCGTCCCCGGCTTGACAGACTGCCATGTTCACATGACAGGATTTGGCCACTCGCTACGGTTTCTAAAACTTAAAGACGCCAGATCGATAAAGGAAATTCAAAAGAAACTCCGCATTCGAGCGCGGCAGTTCTCTGAAAAGACATGGATTGTCGGCGGAGGATGGGACCAGGAAAGACTCGTTGAAAGAAGGTACCCCACACGCTGGGACTTAGACGCCGCTGTTTCAAATAGGCCGGTAATACTGCGCAGGATCTGCGGTCACGTCGCGGTTGCGAACACGAAAGCCTTGCAGTTAGCAGAAATAACCAAGCACACTGCCATCGAGGGTGGACAGATCGACATCGACCCGCAAAACGGAGAACCGAATGGTGTAATACGCGAAAATGCACTCGAACTCGCTTTGAAGGCAATTCCGTCTTTAGGGGCTCAAGAGCTGGAAAACACCTGTCTCAAAGCCGCCGAAGAAGCGACACAAGCGGGATTGACCTGTGTTCATTGGCTCGTAGACTCGCCGGACGAAATTCGCACACTCCAGAACCTTCACATGACCAGCAGACTGCCAGTGAGAGTAGTTATCGGAATCTCCGTTGACCTTCTGGATTACGTGATTAATCTGGGATTGCAGACAGGTTTCGGCAACAAGATGCTCAAGTTGGGTTTCATCAAAATTCTAGCCGACGGCTCCTTGGGCGGACACACCGCCGCACTGGAAACACCCTACTCCGACAAGCCAGACACTAAAGGAATGATGCTTCACACCACCAAAGAGCTAAACAGGCTGGTGTCCAAAGCGCATTCGGCCGGGCTGCAACTGGCCGTCCATGCAATAGGCGACCGTGCAGTTCGGACAGTCATAGATACCTATGAAAGAGCCTTGAAACGCTCTCCTCGCCCGAATCACAGACACAGAATCGAACATGCTTCTGTCCTCAATCCAAGACAAGTCAAGCGAATAAAACGCCTCCAGCTGGTCTTAGCGGTGCAACCCCACTTCGTTGTCTCTGATTTCTGGACTCAGGATCGCTTGGGCAGTAGAAGAATGCGCTGGACATACCCCTTCAAAACCCTGGTCAAAGAGAACATAAGGGTGGCGTCCAGTTCAGACTGTCCCGTTGAAGACATAAGTCCACTTCTCGGCATCTGGGCAGCAACCACGAGAAAGAGCTTCAAACAAGAAAACCTCACAGTCAAAGAAGCACTCGAAACATACACTATA
>Ga0153916_10001560_pt1 | contig 16529 bp, 13 predicted proteins | sample Opewatmetagenome_FD_109642 | JGI IMG/M metagenome (GOLD analysis project Ga0153916, IMG submission 109642) | Freshwater wetland microbial communities from Ohio, USA - Open water 3 Core 3 Depth 4 metaG | ecosystem: Environmental > Aquatic > Freshwater > Wetlands | place: USA: Ohio, Lake Erie...
ACTGTTTCTGCAAATCGACCCACACCGACATCATCGAAGAAGGCTACGACCTGTTCTTCACCGACCTGGAGAGCTACTTCCTGGTCTGGATCGGTTCGAGCCGCGGTGACGACCTCATCCGCCTGGCCCCTGATTTCTTCGACGACAAACTAACCGAGAAGGACATACAGACCTATACGAAGTGGCAGGAAAAGAGGGACAACGCCTTCAAGACCACGGTTAATTTAACCCGCATGCCCGACCTTATGGAACTCAACTACAAGGCTCCTTTTTGGGAGGAGGTGGGCTCCGCCTGCTTAGCCTGCGGCTCCTGCTCGATGGTCTGCCCGACCTGCAACTGCTACAACGTCGTCGATAAACTGTTCCTGGGCAATAAACCGGGCAAGCGCCTCCGCCACTGGGATTCTTGTACACTGCCCGAATATTCCGAGGTGGCCGGCGGTGAGAACTTCCGGGAGCACAAGTCCCAGCGCCTCAAGCTCTGGTACACTCATAAGCTCCAGGCCTACGTCTCCAAGTACGGAAAGCCAAGCTGTGTCGGCTGCGGCCGCTGCCTAGTGACCTGTCCGGTCCAGATCCACGTCAAGTCCGTAGCTGATGCCTTGGAGGGCCATCCCGTCGAAGCGTTCTGGAAAAAATTCGCGCAAGAGGTATCCAAATGAACGGCGAGCACAAGTGTCTGGCTGAGACTAATCCCTTCACTCCCCATCCCGCCCGGATCGTCCGCTCCTACCATCTCACCAAGGACGTTAAATTCTTCCAGGTCCGGTTTGTCGACATGGAGGAAGCCCTCCGTTTCGACTTTAAGCCGGGGCAGTTCGCCATGCTCTCGATCCTCGGCACGGGTGAGGCCCCCTTCTGCATTTCCTCGACACCGTCGCGTCCGGGACTCCTCGAATTCTGCATCCGGAAGGCGGGGACGGTGACCAGCGCCCTTTTCGACCTGAAGGAAAATTCGTTCATCGGCCTGCGCGGCCCCTACGGGAACGGTTTCCCGGTCGAGGAGATGAAGGGCAAGGACATCCTCATCGTCGAGGGCGGAATGGGCGTCGCCCCCCTTCGCTCTGTGCTCCTTTATTCCCTCGACAACCGCGACCAGTTCGGACGGGTGGCCGTCCTCTACGGCTCCAAACGGCCGTCCGAGATGATCTTCAGCGAGGAATATTTCGCCCTCAAGGGCCGCAGCGACCTGGAATGCCATCTGGCCGTCGATGCCGACGACACCGGCAAATGGACGGAGAACATCGGCGTCGTGACCACCCTATTCCGCCATCTCAAGAAGGTCGATCCCGAGAACACCTATGCCCTCGTCTGCGGTCCCCCCGTGATGTACAAGTTCGTTATCAAGGAGCTGATCAAGCTCAACATCCCCAAGGACCAGATCCTGATGACTCTAGAGCGCCGGATGAAGTGCGGCGTCGGGAAATGCGGCCACTGCGCCATCGACTACATCTACACCTGCCTCGATGGACCGGTGTTCAACTACTGGGATGTCCTCCACATGAGGGAGCTCATCTAAGGAGCGGACCATGCCAAAAGACAAGCTGAAAATCGGAATCTACGAACTGACCGGCTGCGCCGGAGACGCCCTCCTCATCGTCGACTGCGAGGAGGAACTCGTCAACATATTCACGGCGGCCAATATCGAGGTCTTCCTCATGGCCAAGAGCGACAACCGTCACGGCGAGCTGGACGTAGCCCTCGTCGAAGGATCGGTCAGCACGGAGAAAGAGAAGGAGGAGCTCCTCGACATCCGAAAGCGGGCCAGGGTCGTTGTCGCCATCGGCGGCTGCGCCTGCGTCGGCGGCCCCCAGGCGGCCTTCCTGGACAAGAAAGAATGGGAGAAGAACCTCAAAAAGGTGTACGGCAATATCGAGTTTTCCCACTCGCAGCCCCTCCAGAGCAAGCCCATCGATGCCTATATCAAGGTCGATTACTATCTCCCGGGCTGCCCGATCGGAAAGGCACAATTCCTGTCCACATTCACACGCATGGTGAACGGCAACCCCCCCGAGCTCTTCCGGTTCCCGGTCTGCGTCGAGTGCAAATGGCATGAGAACGACTGCCTCCTCAACAAGGATATCCTTTGCCTGGGCCCTTTGACGCTCGCCGGCTGCGGCTCCGTCTGTCCCAACTTCAACGTCCCCTGTTTCGGCTGCTGGGGACCGACCGAGGAAGCCAACCGAACCTCCGAATACCATCTCCTGCGGGAAAAGGGGTTTGACACCGAGGTCATCAAGAACAGGATGGCCAACTATTCTGGGACACGCATCACCGAATTCTTCGAACAATTCAGAAAGGAGAAAAGATGAAAACGATCAGCATCGACCACCTCCCCCGTGTCGAAGGAAACGGCGGTGTCTTCGCGACCATCGACGGCCATGTCATCACCGAGGTGAAGCTCGTTATCAACGAAGGGCCCCGGCTCATCGAGCGGCTTACTGTCGGCAAGACCCCCGAGGAGGACGTCAGCATCGCGCCCCGGATCTGCGCCATCTGCACAGTTTCTCACAAGAATGCGGCGATCCGGGCCATGGAGAACGCCCTGGGGATCAAGGTCCAGCCCAAGATCACTCTCCTCCGGGAGCTCGCGCATATGGGGGAGTTTATCGAGAGCCATTCCCTCCACGTCTATTACCTGGCTCTTCCGGACTATGTCGGCTTCCCCAACGCCATCGCCATGGCCTCGAAATTCCCGTTCGAGGTCAAGATCGCGCTGGAGATGAAGCAGTTCGGGAACGCCATTATGAAGATCCTCAATGGCCGTATGATTCACGGCGAGAACATGGTGATCGGCGGGTTCGGCCTGTTTCCGACTCGAGAGGATCTCGTCTGGATCAAGAACCGGGCCATCCAATTCATGCCGTTCGTCTTCCGGACGGTCGAGCTCTTTTGCGGCCTTGACTATCCGACCGTCCCCGAATCAGATACCCTCTACGCCTGCTGTGAACCCGGCAACGGCCAGTACGGGCTCTGGGGTGAAGAAATCATCCTGTCCACGGGACAGAAGTTCGCCCGGGATGATTACAAAAGCCTGACCAACGAGTTTCTGGTGCCGCATTCTTTCTGCAAGCGCAGCCGCTACAAGGGGAATCCCTACTCGGTGGGCGCCCTGGCCCGGGTGAATGTCCTCGGCGAGCGGCTCCAGGGAGAATCGGCCAAGATGTACAAAAAGTATTTCAGCCCGCGCTGGAAGAAAAATCCGCTCTTCCACAATGCCGCCCAGGCCCTGGAGATCCTGTACTCCTTCGAGAAGGTCCCCGAGCTGGTCGACGAAATCCTGGCCCTCCCCGAAAACCCGCCGGTCGTTCCCTACAAGACCAAAAACGGCAAAGGAACGGGGCTGGTCGAGGCGCCGCGCGGTCTGCTGATCCATCATTACGAGGTCAAGGACGGCCTTGTCTCCGACGTCGATATCATCACCCCCACCGCCCAGAACGCCGAGGACATCGAGCGCTACTGCTATGTCGCCGCCCAGAAACTGCTCGACGAGGGGAAGGAAGACGCGATCCGAGACCGGATGGACCTGGTTGTCCGGGCGTTCGACCCCTGCGTCAGCTGCTCCGTCCACATGGCCGAGGTCAAACACGCATCGAGCGATGATTGGAAGAAGAAGCTGGCCGACCTTCAAACGGCGGGCCCGGTATTCATCGGAATCGGCAAAGAGGGCCGGTCGGACGACCGGGCCGGCCTGGATCTAGCCGAAAAAATGCGCGAGGCCGGCCTGGAGAATGTCTACCTCGAATCGGATATCGAAGAGGACCATATCCTCGAAGGCTTGACGGGACGCCCCCTTATTTTCCTCGATGTCGTCAACATGGGAGAGCCCGCGGGCAAGATCGCCCTGCTTCCGCTCCAGCACGTTTTCTGGAATGCCGTCCTCAGCCACCGGCTGTTGCCTGCGGTCTCCAACCGTCTGACCTTAGACCAGATCAAGAACGCCTACATCCTTGGTATCCAGCCTGAATCTATCGAGGAAGGAAGCCGCCTCTCGGACGGTGTCCGGGAGGCCGTTGAAAAGATACTGGAGGAAATCACGAACTAGACCGTCCAGCGGAAAAAAGACGGACTGATTCCTAAGTGAATTCAGAAACCCGCCTGAAATATCCTGCATCAATCAAACAACCGCTGGACGATCTAGGGGGACGGTTCTCGAGGAGGATCGTCCCCGTTTTTTTAAACGCCTATCCTTTGATCCGGGCTTTTTCCCGGGGAACTCATCTCCGCTTCTTTTTTGTCTGCTTGTTGTCCCGACGATAGAGTGCTAGAATCAACACGCCCCCGGATGGCGCGAGGAAATAATGGAACAGAGTTGGGGAGAAACGCCTCAGACTGGTCCGGCCTTCCCGCAGGGATCGGGGCACCGGCCGGATTATGTTCTTAATATGTTGGAAATCAATAGCTTAGATACAGGCTTTCCTTTACCTGGCTGGCCCGGTTGGCACGCAAATTGCTCTTTCTTGCCCCAGAGGGAAAACCTGATGGCCGCGGAAAAAAGGGTTCTGATCATCGACTCCAACCCTAAGGAGAGACGCGACCTGATTTATTCCCTGAAGGAAGAGCACTACTTCATCGATACTGGAAAAAGCCTCTCTGAAGCCATCAAGAAGGTATCCGAGGGAGGGTTCGGCTGCCTGGTCATGGACATCAACCTGCCCGAAATGAAAGGCTACGAGGCCGTTCCCATACTCAAAAACCTCGACCCCAAGCTTAGGATCATCATGACAACCCAAAAAAACACCAAACATCTGGAGGCCAAAGCCCGGGAACAGGATATCTTTTATTACTTCATTAAATCGTTCGGCAAGGACGAGCTCAGACTGGCCATAAAAAGCGCCTTCGACCCTTGAAAGGAGGGACAGAATATGAATAAGAGCCCGAAAATCCTGGTCATCGACGACGACCCCGATTTCCGCGCCGCGGTAACCCCCATCCTCAAGTCCGCCCTTTATGACGTGGTCATGGCCTCCAATCCCCAGGAAGCCAAGGAAAAGATCCTTGCGGATAAGCCCGACCTGATCCTCCTTGATATCATGATGGACATCCTCTTCGACGGCTTTTCGCTATGCCATGCCATCAAAACGTCCGCCGAATATACGGATTACAAGGATACACCCATCATTTTCGTGTCTGCCGTGAAAGAGATCGCCGGCTCGAGGTTTCAGTTCAAGGGGGATGAAGAAGGAATGGTGGGTCCAGACGACTACATCGACAAGCCGGTCAGGCCGGACGACCTCCTGGCCCGTATCGCCAAGCTCCTCAAGAAATAAGTCCGGTTTTCGACAGGGGCCTTTCCGCCCGACGCCTCGCCTCGGCCTGCATCTCGAACAGCGCTCCCGGTTGCTGAAATAAGGAGGATTTTCGTGTAAAATAGGTCCCGGAGAAAAGACGATGGCTGAACAACCGATCATCCTAGTTATCGACGACGAAGAGGCCATGCGCGATTCCTGCTCCCAGATCCTGGCCAAGGACGGGTTCAGGGCGGAAACCGCCGAGAACGGCCATGTTGGCCTGGAAAAAGCCAGGGACTTAAAGCCGGCCTTAGCCCTCATCGACCTCAAGATGCCCGGCCTCAGCGGGTTTGAGGTCTTGCAGAGGATCAAAGATATCGATCCCGGGATAATACCGATCGTCATCACCGGCTATGCCACGGTGGAATCGGCCGTCGAAGCGATGAAGAAGGGCGCTTACGATTTCCTGCCCAAGCCCTTCACGCCGGACGAGCTCCGCATCATCATCCGGCGGGCGCTGGAGAGACGCAAGCTGGCGCTGGAGGCCGAGAGCTTGCGGCGTGAAAAAAAGGTCATGGAAGAGAACTTCATCACCATGGTGTCCCACCAGCTGCGGAGCCCGCTGGTCGCCGTCCAGCAGTACTTTGAGGTGATCCTCGCTGGGATGGTGGGCCGGGTCGAAGATGCCCAAAAGGACATGATCCTCCGAGCCAGGGAGCGACTGGAGAGCCTTCTCCACCTGATCAACGATTGGCTGGACATGGCCAGGATCAGCCGGGGGCAGATCGTCGACAAGCTCAAGCCTCTCGCCCTGGAGAAGCTCCTGGACAAGCAGGTGGAGTTCATGAAGCCGCTGGCCCAAGAGTTCAAGGTCAAGCTCGAGCTCCGGCCCCTGAAAAAAGCAGCCCTTGTCCTGGGCGACGAGCAGTCCCTAGAGCAGGTCTTCTCTAATCTCATCAGCAATGCCATCAAATACAACAAGCCCGGGGGTTCGGTGATCATCACCCTGCGAGAAGAGGACGGTACCCTCGTTGCCGACGTGGCCGATACCGGCATCGGCATCTCCCGGGAACATCTGCCGCTCGTCTTCGATCAGTTTTACCGCGTCAGCCGGCGCGAGGACCAGAAGATCAAGGGCACCGGGCTGGGGCTGGCCATCGCTAAAAAGATCGTGGAAGCTCACAACGGTACCATCCAGGTGGCGAGCGAGACGGGACAAGGCTCGACCTTTTCGGTCCAGCTGCCCAAGGCAGAGCCTGAAGACAAGTGAAGACCCTCCTCCTCGGCCTGGGAAACGAGCTCTACGGCGATGACGGCATCGGCATCCAAGTCGTTCGCCGTCTCAAAGAAGAAGCCGCCGAGAAAACCCGGACGGCCGCCGCGCTACGGGATACCGACTTAGAAGAATGCTGCCTGTCGGGCCTGGCGCTGCTCGACGTTATCGTCGGCTATGACCGGCTGGTCGTCGTGGACACGATCAAGCGTCTCTCCCCTGTTCCGGGGAGAATTCATCTACTGGGTGAGAAAGACGTCCGCTCCCTCCCCGGGCCGTCTCCCCACTACGTCTCCATCCCCCAGGCGATCGAGATCGGCCGGAGGCTGGGGCTCCACGTGCCGTCGGAGATCCGGATCGTGGCGGTCGAGGCCAAGAACATGTACACCCTGGGAGAAGACCTCTCTCAGGAAATGCGAGAGAGACTTCCGGCCATCGTCCGCAGAGTGAAGAGCGTCCTTAAAGAAAGCTGAGGGATGAGCAAGAAGGAACTGATCGTCCGGGAGGAGATCCTCGGTTCGAACAAGAAGATCGCCGCCGAGATCCGGGGCAAGCTGGAAGCGGCAGGCGTCCTGGTGGTGAATCTTCTCAGCTCGCCGGGGTCGGGGAAAACGACGCTGCTGGAGAGGATCATCGAGACGCTCAAGCCCACCCATCCGTTGGCCGTGATCGAGGGCGACATCGAGACCGAGAGGGACGCCGAGCGGATCCGGCGGAAGGGGGTGCCCGCCTGGCAAATCACGACCGGGGGAGCCTGCCACTTGGAGGCCAGGATGGTGGGCCGGCTGATCCCTGAAATCCCTGCCGAGACAAAATTCCTGTTTATCGAGAACGTCGGCAACCTCGTCTGCCCGGCCTGTTACTACCTCGGAGAAAACCTCCGCTGTGTGCTCCTCTCCGCACCGGAGGGAGACGACAAACCCAAAAAATACCCAAAGGCTTTCACCAGCGCCGACTGCCTGATCATCACGAAATCGGACCTGATCCCCTATCTGCCTTTTGACCTGGAGAAGGCCGGGAACGAGGCCCTGGACCTCAACCCCCGCCTCCGGATTTTTGTAACCTCCGCCCTCAAGGGAAGAGGGATCGCCGAGCTCGCGCGCTATTTTATCGAAAGCCGCGTCAATATGATCCAGCACCAGCACAATGCATGAGCTCTCCATCGTCGCCAGCCTGTTCGAGATCCTGGAAGCCAAGGCCAGGGAAAACCAGGCCACCAAGATCGTCGGTGTGAGATTGAAGGTGGGAAAGCTGGCCGGAGTCGTGCCCGAGTTCCTGCAGACCGCCTTTGACTGCTACAAACAGGACACGATCGCGTCCGAAGCCCGGTTGGAGATCGAAGAGGTCCCGCTCAAAACGCGCTGCCGGAAATGCACTGCGGAGATCGAAAAAGAAGATTTCGTCCTCGTTTGCCCCTCCTGCGGCTCGACCGACCTGGAGATCCTGGAGGGCATGGAGCTTCTGCTCGACAAGATCGACTTGGAAATCTAGACCGCCGCTTCGGGCCTACCGGTCTCTAGCCCGGACGATCCTCTGGAGTTCGTCGGCGACCCAGCCTTCCAGCGGCCTGGGCTCGTGATTCTCCAGGATACGGCGGACGAATTCATTCGCCCGGTTCCCCAGGTCTTTTCGCCCCTTTTGTTCCCATTTCTCATAAGGATCCCTGGAGATCAGCCTCGGAAACCAGTTGTCCCGGAAATGTCTCAAGGTGTGCTCACTCGTCAGGTATTCGCCTCCGGGTCCGATCTGCGCGATAAGGTCAAGGGCCATCGTCTCTTCGTTGACCTCGATCCCGCCGGCGATCCGCCTCACCGAGCCGGCCACCTCGGCCGAAACGACGATCTGCTCGAGAGATGTCGTCAGGCCGTTGTTGATATAGCCCACATCGTGGACGAGGTTGGCCCCGTTCAGGCTGGCCATGAGAATCCAGAGGGCGGACTCGAGCGAAGCCTGTTGGTCATACAGGTTGGAGTCCGAGCAACCGGCGTAGCCGAAGGAAGGCAGGCCATAGTACTTGGACATATCCGTCAGAGCAGAGACCACGAGCATCGATTCAGGTGCCGCGTAGCTCATGAGCATGGCCGACATATCCATTGGTTCACCGCTCCCGCCATAGATGAACGGAGTCCCCGGCCTCACCAGGTTGGCAAGCACGTACCCGGCCAGGATCTCGGCGTTTGCCTGGACGATTCCTCCGGCCAAAGTCACGGGCCCTGTCGCCCCGGTGATCATCCCCGGGGCAAAAACAACAGGGAGAGATTTCTCGGCCATGAAGACGAGTTTCTGGGTGGATTCCCGGCCAAGAATCAAGGGGGAAATGGGCTCTGTGTAGAGAGCGAGGAACGGATTCGCCCGGAGTTTGTCTTCTCCTCCGGCCACCGCTGCCGCCAGCTCGAGGATCGTCGTCAGATTGGCGAGGTTCCAGGAAGTGAAGACGACCGGTTTTTCCGTCAGGCTGACCATCGCCAGGAAATGATGGATATCCGCTATCTCCGGGTTCACGTCGCTGGCGATACCCGAACACATGACAAAGCTGATTTCCGGCAGGGCGTCCACGAGCTTGGAGACGTTTTCGATGTCCTTCAACACGGTCTGCCTTCTCTGCCCTGTGTACGGGTCGATCACGTGGGGCGTATCGGAGCCGGTGCCAAACCAGACCTTATCTCCCTCGAGGGTCATGGCCGGTCTTCCGCTCCGGTCGGTCATCAGTATGCGGGGGACGGCATTCTTGAGGGCATTTTCCACAAGAGAAGACGGAATCCTCACCCTCTCTCCCTCTACAGGGCAGCCCGCCTTTTTAAAGATCTCAAGAGCGTCGGGGTCTTTGACCAGGATGCCGGTCCTCTTTAAAATATCCAGAGTGGCTCCATGGATCATCTCCATCTTCTCGGGCGTCAAGAAATGGAGCCGGGGTATCCGGAGCCGCTGTTTCTCCTCCATGCCTGCTCTCCTTGTTCGATGTCGGGACGCCGGGCCCTCAGCGATTCACAACCTCCAGGGCTTTATGCGAGTCCCGCCTTTCTTCGGGGAGGTTCTTCGGGTTGAGTTCCAAGGCCTTCCGTAAGTAACTCCTGGCCAGGCGAACGTCCCCCTTTTTCTCAAAGGCCTCCGCCAAGCTCTGATAGACATGATAATCCCGGGGAAACTCCCGGCGATTGAGCTCCAGGACCTCGAGCGCCTCGTCGACTCGCTCTTGAGACAGCAGGCTTTTGGCCAGGGCCTCCATCTCCTCACGATCGACATAATAAGTGCTGGGGTCGCGACGTTTAGCCCGGCTGTAAAGATCGAGCGCCTTCCGGATCCCCAACGAGGGGATGTTCTTTTCGAGACTCTCCGCCAATGATTCCCGGGGCGGAAGGCCTGATTTTGTTTCGCGTCTTCGGGGCGGACCCGCCATGAGGAGCTCCACGGCCGTCTCCAGGACCCGGTCTCTTCCCGCCGTGATGTCTTCTCTCGTGTTGACCAGGCGGATGTCCGGCGGCGTCCCGATTCCCTCCCAGCACCGGCCGTCCGCATCCAGGTAGAGCTTGTTGGCGATCGAGACCTTCCATCCGTTGGGGAGCGTGTCCCAATATTCGTCGGAATAGGCCCCGGAGGTAAACTCGCCGAGGTTGGTCACATGGGGGAGCGCCCTCATAGCCAGGGCAAAACAGTCAGCCGCACTGATCGACCAGCGGTGGGTGAGCAGGACGACCGGCTTGGTGAACGGATGCGGGCCTTTGGGCTCGGTATACCAGTACCGCGGGGACGTGAAATCATCATGCCGGGGTCCGATGCGGGTCCGGGTGACCATGTAGAGCCGCCGGGTGTCAGCGAACCGGTCGGCGATCGCTTTAGCCACAGGGTCCCAGCCGCCGCCGTTCCCGCGGATGTCGACGATCATGCCCTTGGCGTTTCTAAACTTGGAGACGATTTCGTCCGTGAGGGCCGCGGTCTTCTCGGCCTCGTCGAAATTACGGATATGGAAGTAGCCGATATCTTTTTTCAGCCGGCCGAATGTGTACAGAGGAAAGTCGCCGCCGAAATAGGCGGCGAGACGGGTGCCCGGGAGTCTCTCCTCAAAGTGCCCCCGGAGATAGCTCCCTTTGACAAGGTCGAGTGAAAAATCGGGTATGTTGTAGCCGATGGGGATGTGGCCTCCCCTCTCATCCCTGTTGAGCTGGCCCAGGATGCCCGACCGGAAAAAGCGCGGCGGCCGGCGCGACTGAATCTTGACGTGGTTGTCGTTGAGGTGCTCAAGCAGTCGCGACATGATCTCGAAGAGGTCCCGGTCGTTCGTCCGAGGGCTGACTTTCGGACGGTAAACCCGATAGAGGAGATCCCAGTCGACCCGCTTGGGGATAAAGCTCCCGTAGTTCCGGTCGAACATTCTCCAGAGAGCGTCAAAATTGGCCACCGGGTTCTTAAGCCCCGTTCTCTGGTCACTGGTCGGCATGAGCACTCCTTTCCCCGGGGGCTCCATCGAGCCGGTCACCCGAGGGGTTCTACCTGATCCGCTTTTCGGGTAGCTGTAGCCCGAACCCGCTCTTACTTGAATCCTCCCTTTTAAGCAAGAGGGCGAAAAGAAAACTCATGATCCCGAGCCCGGCGAACATCAAAGAGGTATTCGTATAGTTGAGAAAAGCCCGCCCGGTCCGGACCATATCGAGCGCGACTCCCGGGTTGGAAAGGTCGGTGATTCGTCCGGCGAGGTAGGGAAAAGCCAATATGCCCAGGCTCTGCGTCCAGGTCATGATCCCATACGCGGTGCCCACCCTCTTTTCATCGACGATCCGCGGGACAGCCGGCCACAGGGCCGCCGGGACAAGGGTAAAGGCCAGGCCCAGGATGACGATGGCGAGATAGGGCGTCAGGTTGGTTTTGGCCAGGACGAGATGGGAAAAAAAGAGCATCCCCGAACCGTAGAGCAGGAGAGAAGCGATTTTTCCCTTGTTGTCGACAAACCAGCCGACGACGGGGATGAAGACGATCGTCCCCCAGATCATCAGGCTGCTCAGGGCTCCGCTCAACCGGAGAGACAGCTGGAACTTATTGTGAAGCAGGTCCGGGAGGAAGGACAAAAAGGGGAAAAAGGCGGAATAGAACATCACGCAGAGAAGACAGATGAGGAGGAATGATTTATTCTTCAGAAGGGCCCCGATCTCGCGGCTTCGGAAATCATCGGCGGTCTCCTTCGACGCCTCCGGATAACGCCGGTCAATGGACAGATAGGCCACGAGGAGCAGGAGCCCGAGAAGCATCAGGAAAGCGGAAACCCAGAGGGAGGTCGTCCATCCCGTCTTGGCCTCGATTAGGACGGGGGATAGAATCAGCACGGCGGCCGTTCCCATCCGGGCGATGATCGTCATGAGCGAGAAGGCGAAAGCCATTTTTCTCCCCTTGAACCATTTCACCAGGATCTTGAGCACGACGATGTTGAGCGTTTCTGCTCCCAGGCCGAAAAGAAATCGGCCCAGGACCATCATCTTCAGGGGTGCTGAAAAACGCGGCAGGAAAGAACTCAGGAACGAATGCCCGAACCCTCCCTGGACGAAGAGGTCGCTGGCTCCATAAGCCGTGATCAGGGCGCCCAGGACGCAGGCGAGGGCCGCCGCCAGCCCCGTTTTCCGGATTCCCCAGCGGTCGGCAAAGATGCTGCCCAAGATCACCATGAACAGAATGGTGTTGGGTATGGAATACACGGAGACCAGGAGGCCGTAGTCGGTCGAGCTGAACTGCAGATGGACCTGGATCGTCTCCTTGATGGGCGAAAGAGAGTCATAGGCATAAAAGCTCAGGGCCAGCGCGATGCTGACCAGGAGCAGGACGATCCATCTCATGTTTTCTGCCCTCGGGATTATAGTCAGGTTCGTCCGTCTGCGCAAACGAAAAGCCCTGGACGCTAGGTATTGGCAGCCGCCCTTATTTTGTCGATAATAGCCTGAAAGGATCGAGCGGAGGTCGAAAATCCATGACAATACAGAGATCTCAAAGCCGACTTCAGGTAGGAGGAAGCGTCATATGAAAAAAGCCTGCGGCCTCGTCCTGTCTCTTCTCATCCTCTTCTCCGTATCGTTCGCCGGGAAGGGAGCCCGTTTTCTTCACCAGCCGGACATCAGCAGGGAACTCATCGCCTTCATCTACGCCGGCGACCTCTGGACAGTCCCCGTGGAAGGCGGAACGGCCAGAAGGCTGACGGCCCACCCTGGTCGAGAGAGCAACCCCCGGTTTTCGCCCGATGGAAAATGGATCGCTTTTTCGGCCGAATACGACGGCAACACCGATGTCTATCTCATTCCTTCTGAGGGCGGCCTGCCCAAACGGCTGACCTATCACCCCTCGCCCGACATCGTTCAGGGTTGGACGCCGGACGGGAAAAGCGTTTTCTTCAAATCGGGCCGGACGAGTCATAACAGGAAGTTCAACAAGCTGTTCACGATCGGCCTGGACGGCAGTTTCCCCCAGGAGCTCGCGGTCCCCATGGCCGAATTCGCGGATTGGTCTCCGGACGGCCGGTTCATCGCCTACAATCCCATCTATCAGTTTTGGCAGCCCAACTGGCGCCGCTACCGCGGCGGCACCGCGCCTCCCGTCTGGATCGTCAGCCTCAAGGACTATTCCTATACGGAAATTCCGCGCCGGGACTCAAACGACGTGTATCCTGTCTGGGCCGGAGAGAGGGTCTATTTCTTGTCCGACAGGAACAGAGTCATGAACCTTTTCGCCTATAACACGCGAGACGGAAGCTTGAAGCAGCTCGTCAATCACGGCGAGTCCGACATCAAGTATCTCGGGAGCGGCGGAGGCCTGGTCGTCTACGGCGTCGAAGGGTACATCTACGTGTATGATCCTGGAGCCGACCAGACTCGACAGGTTATCGTTTCCGCGCCCAGCGACCTGACCAGTCTCCGGCCGGATTTCAAAAACGTCGCATCGGAGATCTCCGGTTTCGACCTCTCGCCCACGGGCCGGCGGGCGGCCTTCGAAGCCCATGGAGAAATCCTGACCGTCCCGGCGGAAAAAGGGGACAGCCGGAACGTCACCCGATCTCCAGGAGCAATGGACCGCTATCCGGCCTGGTCGCCGGACGGGAAGACCATCGCCTATTTTTCGGATGCCGATGGGGAATACGCCCTCTACCTGAGCGACCAGATGGGTAAAGAGGCGCCCCGGAAGGTCAGCCTCCCCAACCCGTCCTTCTACTTCCAGCCGGTCTGGTCGCCCGATTCCCAGAAAATCGCCTTCACCGACAAGAGCCTGAACATTTGGTGCCTGGACAAGAACGAAGAGAAGCCCATCAAGGTTGAAGCATTTTCTGCCTCCCCGGTCTGGTCGCCCGACAGCCGGTGGCTGGCCTACAAGCGCTATCAAGTGACTAGGTTCGGAGTCATCTGCCTCTATTCCCTTGACCAGAAAAAAACTTTCCAGGTCACCGACGGAATGAGCGATGCCGATTCCCCTCTGTTCGACAGAGCCGGGAAATACCTCTTCTTTCTCGCCAGCACCAACACGGGCCCCCTCAAAAGCCCCTTGGACATGTCCTCCAGAGAGCGGCTGTTTTCCTATAGCCCCTATCTCGCCGTCCTGCGCGACGACCTCCCTTCCCCTTTTGCCCCGCTCAGCGACGAGGAAAAGCCGGAGCCAAAGGGGGATGAAACCAAAGAGCCGGCAGAGTCGGCTAAAGTCCCCTTCCGTATCGACCTGGAAGGAATATCGCAGCGCATCCTCTCATTTCCCGTGAAGACCGGAGTCTACGTCCGGCTCGGCTCGACCGAGGACGGATCTTTATTTATCCTGGAAAGCTCGGTCCGCTGGGAGGAAGACGAGCACACTTTCCAAGGATCGAACCTCTGGAGGTTTGATTTTAAATCCCGGAAAAGCGAGGCCTTCCTGCCCGGAGTCGAGGCCTTCACCGTCTCGGCCGAAGGCAAGAGACTCCTCTACAAATCCGGAGATTCCTGGTTCATCGTGGCGGCCTCAGGAAAGCTCAACGCCGGGGAGGGAAAACTCGACCTTTCTTCGATGGTGGTCCGGGTGGACCCGCGCGCCGAATGGGAGCAGATGTTCCACGAAGCCTGGCGTCTCAACCAGGACTTTTTGTATGACCCGAACATGCACGGCGTCGATTGGAAGGCCATCCGCGAGCGGTACGCTGGATATCTCCCCGATCTCGCCTGGCGCGGCGACCTCAACGAGCTCATGAGCCTGATGCTCGGCGAGCTGTGTGTCGGGCATTCCTACGTCCGGGGAGGCGTCTTCCCAGAGGTCAAGAGGGTTCCCGGCGGGCTTCTGGGCGCCGATTTTGAGATCGCCGGCGGGCGCTATCGCCTCCAGAAAATCTACAGCGGCCTGAACTGGAACCCTTCTCTAAGGGCGCCGCTCACCGAGCCGGGGGTGAAGCTCAAAGCCGGAGACTATATCCTCCGGGTCAACGGGAGGGAGCTGACTTCGGCGGTCAATATCTATTCGCTTTTCGAGAACACGGCGGGCCGCCAGGTCAAGCTGTTTGTCAACTCCCTTCCTCAAGAAGCGGGCGGCCGCGAGGTCGTCGTCGTGCCGGTCGAGAGTGAAAGACCGCTGCGCCTTCTCGATTGGGTCGAGGGCAACCGGAAGAAAGTCGAGGCCATGACAGGGGGCCGCGTCGGGTACATCTATCTCCCAGACACCGGCAACCTCGGATTCATCTACTTCAACCGCTACTTCTACTCACAGACAGACAAGGGAGGGCTAATCGTCGACGAGAGGTTCAACGATGGAGGCCAGGCGGCCAACTCTATCATCGACACCCTGGCGCAGCCTCTTCTGAACTACTGGGCGCCGCGCGACGGCCCGGATTACGCGACACCGTTCGGCGCGGTCTTCGGTCCCAAAGCGATGATCATCAATGAATACGCCGGATCGGGCGGCGATGCCATGCCCTTCTACTTCCGCGTGCGCGGAGTCGGTCCGCTGGTCGGGAAGCGCACCTGGGGCGGCCTCGTGGGCATCGGTGGAGAGCCGCTGCTCATGGACGGAGGCTATGTGACGGCTCCGAGTTTCGCCGCCTTCAGTAAAGAAGGAAAATGGCTGATCGAGAATGAAGGGGTTCCGCCGGACTACGAGGTCGAGATGTCTCCCTCGCTGGTCGTTCAAGGACGCGATCCCCAGCTCGAGAAAGCCGTGGAACTCGTGCTCGAAGCCCTCAAGAAGAATCCCCCGAAAAAAATCAGCCGGCCGCCTTATCCCATCCGGAACTAGAAATCGTAGGTCCGGAATTCCGTCTTGCAGGGCGGGCCGGGAGCGACATGAAACTCGGGTGAGGGCTTGAGGACCATGATCAGGCTGAACGTGGTGATATCGCCTTGGCCCGGCCGGCCGTGCCGGCAGACAGGATATTCCGGATCATCGTGAGAACTCAGGATCGACTTCGCTTTTTTCACGGTCACAGGCTTTGACATATCGCCGAGCCTTTTCTTAAGCGCCTCGAGCCGGGTTTCGCTGTTGATCTGGCCCTTCTTAAACGATTCTCTGAGCTGGGGCGCAACCATCTCGAAGTTTTTCCCTTCCAACCAGAGATCATCGCTGACCAGGGGATGATTGGTGTGGTAGACTCGAGTCGCTCTGGGATGGGGGAAGAACCGGCTGACCTTGTTGGCCGACGCCTCCAGGCAGACGACCTCTTCCGGACCGCCGATGGTGTAGACCTCGCCGTTCGCGTGCTTCACGCTCTGAACAAACTCGAGGGCCTCCTCAAGCCGGGAGTGGGAGAGGATTCCTCTGGCCACAAACAGAGTCCCCAAGCCTGTCGGCGACCGCTGCAGCTGGCTGGTCAGGGCGTTCAGGCAGACTCCCACAGATCTGTTGTTGAGGCCCCAGATCCCGATACACCCCGGACAGGTCAGGACGAGCTCTTCGAGGTCCGAATCTTCATGATGGATTCGTAACAGCGTCTGGTAGCCATCGAAGGCCGGCCCCATGTCGGCGTTCTGCGCGAGAAGAGCGGGCTGGTCGCCTTCCCCGATCCCGCGGAGTTCTGCAACCAAAGCCGGCGTCCACCGGTCGGCGGC
>Ga0153916_10001561_pt1 | contig 16524 bp, 7 predicted proteins | sample Opewatmetagenome_FD_109642 | JGI IMG/M metagenome (GOLD analysis project Ga0153916, IMG submission 109642) | Freshwater wetland microbial communities from Ohio, USA - Open water 3 Core 3 Depth 4 metaG | ecosystem: Environmental > Aquatic > Freshwater > Wetlands | place: USA: Ohio, Lake Erie, Old...
ACTTACGGACGGCCGTCAACGCTCGGCATGATCTTCATCCGTGCAAACGGGTTCATGGCAGGCAAGCGCCGGCGAGTGCACGCAATTCAGCCCTGTGCCGAAGGCATCTCACAGAAGAACTGGCCAGCGCGACCTGGCTGGTGCCGCTCGAGGCTCAGCTTGCGGGCCTGAAGGTCGACGCGAAGACCGCTGAAGCCGTCGTAAGCGCCTTGGGTCGGCCCGAGGTGTCCGTCGTTCCTTTCGACCGTGGACAGGCCGAGCGACGTCGCCGTCAGCTCGCGCTCGACGTGGCGGCCGGGCACATCAGCACTTGCCGGCGTCTGCCCGCGGTGTCAGCCTCGTCCACGGGAAGTCAGGCCGAAGGGCCGCTAGCCGTGGCACCTGCGGAGGATGCCCAAGGTGGAACCGATCGTCTGCGTCGAAGGACTGACCAAGTCCTATGGCCGTCATCGCGGCATCATCGAACTGAACTTCGAGGTCTGGCCTGGCGAGATCTTTGGATACCTCGGTCCGAATGGCGCCGGCAAGACGACAACCATCCGCATCCTGCTCGATTGCATCCGCCCGACGAGCGGCCGCGCGCTCGTGTTCGGGCACGAGACGAGTCGGGAGCCCGTCGCCATCCATCGGCGGACCGGCTACCTCCCCGGCGAGTTCACTCTCTATGACCGGCTCACAGGCGGCGAGACGATCGCCTACTTCGCGCACCTCCGCGGTGGGGTGGACGAGGCCTACCAGCGTCGCCTCGTCGAGCGCCTCGACCTCGATCCGACCCGCCGCTACCGCGAGTACAGCAAGGGCAACAAGCAGAAGGTCGCTCTCGTCGTCGCCCTCCAGCACCGCCCCGAGCTGTTTGTCCTCGATGAGCCCACTTCTGGCCTGGATCCGCTGGTTCAACAGGAGTTCTTCGCGCTGATCGGCGACGCCAAGGCCGAGGGTCGCACGGTGTTCCTCTCCTCCCACATCATCGGCGAGGTTGAGCGCAGCTGTGAACGGGTGGCCATCATCCGCGAGGGCCGCATCGTTCGGGTCGAGCGGGTCGAGGCCCTCACCGACCTCTCCGTCCACGAAATCAGGCTCCGCTTCTCGAGTCCGGTGCCGGCCGTCACGTTCTCAGCCATCCCGGGCGTGAGCGACGTCGTCGCGGAGGACGACAACTTGACGATGTCCGTCCATGGGCCGGTTGCGCCAGTCGTCCGGGCTGCGGCGGCGTTCGACCTCGTCGACTTCGCCGCGCGCGAGCCGACCCTCGAGGAGGTCTTCCTCTCCCTGTACGGCAAGGAAGCCGTCGATGTCCGGTAGGACCGGACTGCCAATCGCGCGCTTCCCGATCTGGCACCGGCCAGCCGGCCGCGACCAACGCTGGCCGCAGCGCGGTCCGCGCAGCATCTTCGCCAAGGGTCTACGCGACTGCCGCCGGGCGATCATCGCGGTGGGCGCGGGACTTGGCGCGACCGTGCTCGCCGTCGGCGCGTCCACTGCAGCGAACTACCCCACGATCGCCAGCCGCCAGCAGCAGGTTGTCGGTCTCGAGCAGATCCCGTGGATGAGCGCTCTGTTCGGTGCCCCTATCGGCATCGACCGCCTCGGGGGCCTCATCAGCTGGCGCGACGGCATCCTCATCGCGATGACGTTCGGCCTCTGGTCGATCATCGCCCTCTCCGGCACGCTCGCCGGCGAGATCAGGGCCGGGAGCTTCGAGGTGCTCACCGGCGTGCCGCTCTCGCGACGACGGATCGCCCGGCAGAAGATCGCCGTGCACCTCGCGAGCCTCGGGGTCACCGTGCTCCTCATGGCAGTCATCGCCTGGCTGACCGGGCTCGCGTATGCGACGCTGCCGGGCGATGCCATCGCCTTCCTGGACGCGACAGCCGAGTTCGCCGGTCTGGCGCTTCTGGGCCTTGTCGCCGGAGCCATCGCGTTCGCCCTCGCACCGTACGTGGGGCCCGCGGCGGCGGCGAGCTTGGCGGCGGTGGCGCTGTTCGCCGCGTATCTGGTCGACGTCTACGCGAGCCTCGTGCCCGCGTTCTCATCGATCGAGGGCCTCTCCTGGTTCAGCTGGACCGCCGATCAGCGGCCTCTGGCTGGCAGCTGGAACGTGGCGTCGCTCGTTCCGGTCGTCGGGCTCATCGTCGCCCTCCTCTCGATCGGCGTCGACGCCTTCGAGCGTCGAGATCTCGGCTCGACCGTTCCGTTGCCGAGGCTCGCTCTGCCCGGGCGCCGCTTCCTCCTGCGAGGACCCGCTCGCCAGGCCTTCCTGGGGTCACGGACGATGGCGCTCGTTTGGGGCGTGGTGATCGGAGTGCCGATGGCTCTCTTCGCGATCAGCGGCCCGGACCTCGTCGATCCGATCAAGGCCGACCCGGGATCCGCGAGGTTCGTCGAACAGTTCTTTGGTGGGATCGACTATGCGACTGTGGGCGGCGTCCTCCAGCTCGCGTTCGTCTGGTTCGGCTACCTCGCCATGGCGCTCGTCGCTGCCACGCTCATGAATGGGCTCGCCTCGGATGAACTCGACAGGCGACTCGACCTGTTGCTCTCGACGCCGGTGTCGCGGGCACGCTGGCTCATCGCCAGCGGCGCCGGCCTGTACGCTTCCATCGCGCTCCTCACGCTTGCCGTCGCGGTCATCACCGCCCTTGGCGTGACCGGCAGCGGACGGGATCCCGTGGGGCCGTTCGTGGGCGTCTGGGTTGGCGGGCTCTACGCGGCCGCGCTCGTGGGCGTCGGCGTCGCGGCGCTTGGGCTCGGCGTGGTCGAGCTGGCGGGCGCAGTCCCGGCGGGGCTGGCCATCGCCTTCTACGTGTGGGATGTCGTGGGCAGCTCCCTCCGGCTGCCATCGGAAGTGGTCGGCCTGTCGGTCACCCACCACCTCGGGCAGCCCATGGCGGGGGTGTATGACTGGCCCGGCATCCTCCTGCTCGTGGCTCTCGCCGCAGGCGGGCTCCTCGTCGGAGGCTGGGGCCTGCAACGACGGGATCTCGCGTCGTAGCCGTCGCTGGTTGTCGGCCCTCGGATCAGATGACCGGACGGTCACGACCAAAATAGAACAGATGTACTGGCGTGCCCGACAGGTGGGGAAACACAGCCGCGTTGCCGAGCTCCAGCCGGGCCGTCCCCGCGGCGAGCCGGTCCGCGAGCCGCCTCTCGGCCTCGTGCAGCATGACCGGGGAGGCATCGAGGCCGACGACCCTGCGAACGTGCCGCGCCTTGGTGGCCAGGAACGCCCCGGGCCCGCAGCCGACGTCCAGCAGCTCGTCGTCGGGCCGCAGGTCCAGCATCTCGGCGACGACCTGGTACGGGACGCCATTCTCGGCGGTCTCGCCAGTTGCTCGGCGCGGTCCCGGCGGCACGATGTGTGGGCCGCGTGTCAAAGCCTCCCACGCGTACGCCCTTCACTCTTGCGGAGCCCGGTCGTCACTGCCTAGTGGCATTGGGCCTGATCGGCCCCCGGGCGCCCGGTGCGCGTCCCATCCCGCGAGGCGAGCGGCGACACCGACCGCGAGGGCCCGCCCTCGTCCGAAGCCGGTCCCGGATCGGGGATCAGCCGAGGAAGTCGGTCATGAGTTCGAGGAAACGGTCGGGATGCTCGATGAACCAGCCATGGCGCGTGCCGGGGTCGATCTCGAGCCGTGCGTTGTCGCCGATCCGCTCGGCGATGTAGGTGGCGTTGGCCGACGGGGCGGCAGGGTCGGCCTCGCCGTTCATCACGAGGACGGGAACGGAGATGGCATCGAGGTCCGGCTCGTCGCCCGACCAGAAGGCCCGTTCGGCCCGGTCGTACTTCGTCGCGGTCCCGGGCACCAGGGGTTCCTGGGGCACCATCCGGAAGTTCTCGATGAAGCGGGCCGTGGCCTCGGTCCCCGCTGGTGTCGCCGAGAACAACATGGCGAGGAGATCGCATTGGGGCGTCTCGCTGGCTTGGCATTCCTGGAGGTCCGGCGAGGGCAACACGCTGTTCGGCCCGCCGGGCGTGGCACCAGTGATCGCCAATGACGACAGCGCGTTGGGGTGGCGCACCGCGAGCAGGAGCCCGATCTCGCCACCCATAGACCAGCCGAAGACGGCCGGCCGATCCAGTTCGAGCGCGGTGATCAAGCCGGCCGCATCGTCCGCGAGATCGGTGAGGGCGAACGGTCCGCTCGTGTCGGTCGTGTTGCCGAGGTCCCGGTTGTCGTAGATCGTGACGTGGAAGTGATCAGCGAGGGCGGCGAGCGTGGAAGCCGGCCAGATGCTCATCGGTCCGGCCTGACCGGCGATCATCAGCAGCTCGGGCCCCGACCCGAACTGCCGGTACGCCATGCTGAGGGCACCGACCGGCACCGTGCGGATCGGCCCGAGGAAGGCGAAGTCGCCCGACAACGTCGTGTTCGGGATCTCGGTCGGCCCGGCTGCTGTCGCGGGCGTCGGTGCAACGGTCGGGGCGGTGCTCGGGGTCGGCGAGGGGCTTGCGGTCGCGGGAGCGGCGGCCGGCGGGGACGACGCGACGATCGAGGGGCTGGCGCTCGGCGCGCCGCCGCCGCAGCCGCCGAGGAGGAGGGCGAGCACGACGAGGGCGGCCAGAAGTCGAGCGGCGGGAGGAGATCCGGACGTCACGTCACCACCCCGGGACGCTTCTCGCGGGTCGGTCTCGCCAGTGGCTCGGCGCGGTCCCGGCGGCACGGATCTGGGCCGCGTGTCAGAGCCTCCCGCGTGTACATCCCCACTTTTGCAGAGCCCCGCCGTCGCTGCCTAGGGGCATTGGGCCTGATCGGTCCCCGGACGCCCGGTGCGCGTCCAGTTCCGGCGTGCCGAAGCGGACGTTTCGTAGGCACCGCTCGCTCCGGGGGTTGGTCCCGCAGGCGTAGCACGGATTGGCGCTCGCGCTGCCAGAGGCTCTTATGGCGCGCCCGACAGGATTCGAACCTGCGACCTTCGGCTCCGGAGGCCGACGCTCTATCCACTGAGCTACAGGCGCGCGGTAGCGTAGGAGGGTACTGAGCTCGCCTAGAGCCTAACCTACCGACCGACTTTACACACGAGACCGCAAGCTCTGCGCCATTGCGCCGGGGGACTGACTACGGTGGGTAGCGCGGTCGCCCGACGTCGGACTTCACCACCGGTCCGCATGGGCGGACCAGCGGTGCGGGACGTTGGGCTGCGTCCATCCGGCGAGGAGGTCGGTCGCGATCTACCCGAGCGTCACGTTCACCCGGTGCACGCCCGTATCGTCGACGAGCGGGATCGTGGCGCCGGGACCCGGCAGCGCCAGGCCGTCGAGTGTCGCCGAGGCGACGCCGCGATTGACGCCGTGTGGATTCTCGACCTCGATCTCGTAACGCGAGGAGTGGTACGAGAAGACCGCCTCGAAGCGTGGCCACGCCCGCGGGATGCACGGCTCAATGACGAGTGTGGCGCCACGGACTCGAAAACCCAGGATCGATTCGATGCCGGCCTGGTACATCCAGCCGGCCGATCCCGTGTACCAGGTCCATCCGCCGCGGCCGACGTGTGGCGGCTCCGAGTACACGTCCGCCGCCAGCACGTACGGTTCGACCTTGTACCGATGAACGCCGGCCCTCGTGCTCGCGTGGTTGATCGGGTTCACGATCGAGAACAGCTCGCCCGCCCTGTCGCCGTCCCCAAGCGCCGCAAAGGCCAGGATCGACCAGACCGCGCCGTGGGTGTACTGGCCGCCGTTCTCCCGGACGCCGGGCAGGTAGCCTCTGACGTAGCCCGGATCGACGTCGCTGTGCTCGAACGGCGGGGTGAACAGCAGGACCAGGCCGTCGCCGCTGCGAACGAGGTACTCCTCGACGGCGGCCATGGCGCGGCGCGCATGGGGCGGATTCGCGGCCCCCGACAACACGCTCCACGACTGCGCGATCGAATCGATCCGGCATTCGTCGTTGACCGCAGACCCCAGCGGAGTCCCGTCGTCGAAGAACGCGCGGCGGTACCAATCGCCATCCCAGCCGTGGCGCTCCAGCGCTCGCCGAAGGTTCTTCATGTGCGAGCGCCAGCGATCGGCGCGTGGCCGCTCCCCGCGAGCCTGGGCAATCGGGGCCATCGCGGCAAGCACGGTGTGCAGGAACCACCCCAGCCAGACACTCTCGCCGCGGCCCTCGTGGCCGACCATGTTCATGCCGTCGTTCCAGTCGCCGGAACCCATGAGCGGCAGCCCGTGTGTGCCAACGGCGACGCTGGCGTCGATGGCTCGAGCGCAATGCTCGAAGAGCGAGGCCGACTCCCAGGAGCGACCAGGCATGAAGTAGCTGTCGTCCTGACCGGCCTGAACCTCGGGACCCTCGAGGAACGGCACCGCCTCATCGAGGATGTCGTCCTCGCCGGTGACCGCCAGATATCGGCTGACCGCATACGGCAGCCAGAGCCGATCATCCGAGATCCGGGTCCGAACGCCCCGACCGAGTGGTGGATGCCACCAGTGCTGGACGTCGCCGGCCTGGAACTGTTGCGCCGCAGCGCGCAGAAGATGCTCCCGGGCGAGTCCTCGCTCGGAGATCGTCAGCGCGATGACGTCCTGCAGCTGGTCGCGGAAGCCATAGGCACCGCCCGCCTGGTAGAAGGCCGTCCGCGCCCAGAGTCGACAGGCCAGGGTCTGGTAGAGCAGCCAGCCGTTCAGCAGGATGTCCATCGATCGGTCCGGCGTCAGGACCTTGAACGCCCCCAATACGCCGTCCCAGTAGGCCCCGACGTCCCGCATCGTCGCGGCGGCGTCGAGTCCGCGCCCACGTCGCACCAGATCGGCAGCCTCGCCCGCACCGTCCGCCTCGCCGAGCAGGACGCGGACCTCGGTCCGCTCGCCGGCGGCCAGCTCGAAGCTGACCTGCAGCGCAGCGCAAGGATCGAGGCCGGCACCGCTTGAGCCCGCCAGACGATGCCCCCGGTCGAGACCGGCGGGTCGATCGTATGCGCCGTTGCGACCGAGGAATTCGGTCCGATCGGCGGTCCATGCGGTCTGCCGACCGCCCAGGTCCAGAAACGCGACCCGATGACCGAAATCGGCGTTCCATGGATTTCGTGCGAGAAGCGCCTGCGTGGTCGGCTCGACGTCGGTCACGATCGTGGGAGCGGCGGAGCCGCGGGACGTGCCCATGACCCATTCGGCGTAGGCCGTCACCGACAGGGTCCGTCGCCGGCTCGATCGGTTCTCGACCGTCAGGATGCCGACCTTCAGTCGCTCGTCGAGCGGAACGAACTGCACAAGGTTGAGCCCTACCCCGTCGCGAACATGCTCGAAGCGGCTGAAGCCCCGGCCGTGTCGTGCGACGTAGGTGGATTCTTCCGACCGAATCGGTGATGCGGTCGGACCCCACAGCTGGCCGGTCTCGTCGTCCCGGATGTAGATGGCCTCGCTGACCGGGTCGGAGACGGGATCGTTCGACCATGGTGTGAGCTGGTTCTCGCGGCTGTTCTCCGACCACGTGTAGCCCGAGCCCGACTCCGAGACCAGAAAACCGAACGATGGATTGGCGATCACGTTCAGCCACGGGGCTGGGGTCGACTGGCCCGGGCCGAGCACCGTGACGTACTCCCGCCCGTCGTTGGCGAAGCCACCCAGGCCGTTGAAGAACTCCAGCTCCGGCCGATGTGCGGTTTCCTCGCCCCCCGCGGACGCCGGTGCGGCCACCGGCGGCAGCGGAGTCGCGATCCGTTCCGGTCGTTCGAGTCGGATCACCTGGTCGGCCAGACTGCCGCGCCGGCTCAGCAGGACCGCCCGAGCGGCCGTCTGGAGCAGCCTTCGGTCCTCGGTCGAGAGCTGATCGCCGCGCAGGATGTGCACCTTTCCGCGGCCATCGTGGCCTTCCTGGGCCAGGATGGATTGGCTCGTCCGGACAACGGCTTGGAGCGCGTCCTGGAGGCTCTGTGCGTATGTTGGCGGGTGCTCGTTGAGGATGACCAGGTCGACGTCGAGCAGTTTCAGGCGCCAGTACTCGTGCGCTCGCAGCAGCTGACGAACGATGTCGAGATCCTCAAGCTCGTCGATCCGCACGAGGACGATCGGGAGGTCACCGGAGATGCCATGGGCCCACAGACCTGGGGCTCCGCGGTCGTTCAGGGCGAGCAGCCCTGACGCCGGCCGAAGCGAAGGATCCGAGTAGATGATCCGGTTCGCAAGGCGCTGAAAGAGCTGCGCCTCGTCCTGGTCGATACCGAGGTGATGGAGCTGCACCTGGGCCTGGGTCCAGGCAAGGGTCGCAGCGCGCTCGAAGGTTGCGGACTCCCGGTACTTGTCGGCCAGATCCAGCACCTCCTCGCGCGACTCGGCGACGACGGTGGAGAAGATCGCGTGGGCCGTCTCGCCGGCGCCGAGCCGGATCCGCAGCCGAATGCTGAAGATCGGGTCAAGGACCGGCCCGACCGTGTTGGACAGGGGGCGCCCATCGATCACGGCGGCTGGCGAGCGGACCGACTGGCCGCGACCGAGGAAGCGGGCGCGATCCGTCTCGTACTGGACGACCCCGGGGAGCTCCCCTTCGATCGCGGCGACATGGGCTGCCCAGATCTGTCGCTCGGCCGAGGATCTCGGGCGGCGTGTGGCCAGCAGTGCGTTCAGCTCGGGGGCGAACTCCGTGTGGACGAACAGATTCTGAAACGCGGGGTGGGCGACGTCGGCAGCCTGCGGCGCAAGGACCACCTCGGCATACGAGGTCAGCTCGATCTCACGACTCTGCGAGCCCAGGTTCGTCAGCGACACGCGACGGATCTCGGCGTCGTGCTCGGCCGACACGACGACGGTCAAGCGCGTCGCGATGGGTCCGTCGCGGCGGAGGAAGTCCGCGTGGTCCTCGGAATACTCGACCTCATAGCTGTCGGCCTCCAGCCCGCTCGGTTGATGTCCGGCCGACCAGACGACGCCCGTGTGTCGATCGCGGAGGAACAAGTAGCTACCCCACGAGTCGCGCGTCACGTCCTCCCGCCACCGGGTCACGGCAATGTCGCCCCAGCGGCTGTAGCCGGATCCCGCGGCGGTGACCATGACCGCATACCGCCCGTTCGACAGGAGGTGGGTGCGCGGGGTCGCGTCGTGTGGCGAGGTAAACCGGCGAATGACCGGCGGCACGAGGTCGCGCACATCCGCCGCGCTCTTGACCTCCTCTGCGCGGGGCCGCGCGACCAGGACGTCGCGCGGCATCCGCTCCTGCAGCAGCAGCTCGGTGGCCCGCACGATCGGATCGGCGTGGAAGCGCTCCACCATCAACGACCCATTCAGGACGTTGCCGATGGCGACCAGCAGCATTCCCTGGTGATGCGCCATGTAGCTCATGACGACCGCCACCGACACTCCTTCGGGGAGCCGACGAGGCGTGTAGTCGAGTGCCTCCCGAAAGCCGAGCTCGCCCGCGGCCCCGGCTCGCTGCAAGTGCTCGAAGTTCCGGACAGCCGCTTGGGGCTCGACCATCGCCGCGAGGCCGGTGGCGTACGGCGCGATCACGATGTCCTCATTCAATCCCCGCTTGAGGCCGAGACCAGGGATCCCGAAGCTCGAGTACTGATAGGTCTGCTCGACGTCGCGCGCGTTGAACGCCGACTCCGAGATCCCCCAGGGCACGCCTCGCCCGGCTGCATAGCTGATCTGACGCGCCACGACAAGCCGATAGGTCTGATCCATCAAGCTGAGCGGGTGCGCGCGCATCACCAGCGCAGGCATCAGGTATTCGAACATCGAGCCCGACCACGAGATGAGGGCCGAACCGCGTCCGACCGGCGTCAGCGCCCGCCCGAGCCGGAACCAGTGATCGGCGTCGACATCGCCCTTGGCGATGGCGAGGAAGCTGGCCAGGCGAGCCTCCGAAGCGAGAAGGTCGTAGTAGCTGGGATCAAGCGTTCCGTCGGTGACCCGGAAGCCGATCGAGAACAGCTTCCTCGTCGGGTCGAAGAGGAAGCTGAAGTCCATCGCCTGGAAGAGCTGCTGGGCCTGGTCGGCGATCGCGTGGAGCCGTCGCTCGAGCGTGGCCGGTGGCGGCGATCCCTGATCCCCTGGATCCACCGGCGTGTCGAGCAGCTCCGCGATCGTGGACCGCTTGCCGTCCCAGGCCGGCAGGGCCGTGATGTCTCGAACGTGGCTGTCGACGGCCGAAGCGGCGGCCACGGCCCAGGTCACGAGCTCGCTATCGGCGCCGTCGCCGCGCTCCGCCGTGATCGCGGCCGCAACATCGGCGAGCGTTCGGGTGTGGGCCGCCATCTCGTCGAGTCGCGCGATCCAGTCTTCGCGCGAGGCTGGTGCGTGATCGCGCCAGTGGACCGGTTCTGTGAGCGCCTCGTCGAGCTGGCGCCGCGTCAGCGTCTGTGTTCGTCGCTCGTCGCCGACCGTCGTGGCGGCATGCCGGGTCAACCGGATGGAATCGTCGATGCCGGCCAGGGCCGTCTCGATCGGGAGTGGCCGGTCGAGCATCTCACGGCAGGCATTCGACAGGGCCAGCAGGTGGCCCGCGAGGTTGCCGCTATCGACCGACGACACGTAGGCCGGTCCAAGAGCCTGGAGCGTGCGCGTGTCATACCAGTTGTACAGATGACCGTGAAACCGCTCGAGCTCCCCGACTGAGGTCAGGGTCGCCTCGAGCCGCTCGACCATCTCAAGCGTGCCGATCCAGCCACAATCGCGGGCAGTCACGGTCGCCAGCAGGTAGATCCCGATGTTGGTCGGCGACGTGCGATGGGCAATGACCGGGGTCGGCTCGTCCTGGAAGTTGTCGGGTGGCAGTGCATGATCATCCGGGCCAACGAATGTTTCGAAGAACCTCCAGGTGCGGCGACCGATCAACCGAAGCGCGCCGATGTCGTCGGCCGACAGTTGCCCGCCGACGGCATCGGGGGGCGGCCGACTCACCGACCGGGCGACGAGTGGTGAGAGCAACCAGAGGGCCGCGAACGGCTCCGCCAGCCAGGCGACCTCGGGTCTGAGGACAAGGACCAGGACGCCGATCGCCGTGGCAAGGAAGACGCCGCCCGCCATCTGGCGATAGAAGCCGCGGACGCTCTGGTCCACATCGGCCTTCGCCTGGGCGGCCGTCGTCCATTCGAGGAGCATTCGCCGGGTGACATACAAGCGAGTCACCGCTCGAACGATGGCGTCGCCCATGAGCCACGCCTGATGGGTCAGGAACGTCAAGCCGAGGCCGATGTGGGCCGCCGCCAGGCCGAAGTCGGCACCGACGGCTCGCAGGTGGCTTCGTTTCGAGATGCCCCGGCGCCGCGGCGGGAGCCCTGCCAGCACCGGCAACAGGGCGGGCAGCATCATCGCAGCCAGGACGAACCCGGTCCATAGCGTGGCGGACACCGAGGGCACCATCCAGGCCACGCAGAACGTGGCCAGGGCCAGCGGCCCGGAGAGGGTCCGGCGCAGGTTGTCGATCATCTTCCAGCGCCCGATCGCGGGAAGGGAGCCTCGACTCCTTCGACCGCTGGCATCGCGGGCACGCCCGAGGATCCACGGCAGAAGCTGCCAATCGCCGCGCGCCCAGCGGTGCTGGCGGGCTGCGGCGACGAGGTAATGGGATGGGAACTCGTCGAACAGTTCGACGTCGGTGACCAGGCCGGCACGGGCGAAGATGCCCTCGAACAGGTCGTGGCTCAGCAGCGCGTTCTCGGGAACCCGGTCGGCCATCGACCGATCGAAGGCTTCCAGGTCGTAGATCCCCTTGCCCGTGTAGCTCCCCTCCCCGAAGAGATCCTGGTAGACGTCGGAGACGGCCGAGGCATAGGGATCGATGCCAGCGGCGCCGGAGTAGACGCGTTGGAAGACGGTGGCCTCGTGTTCTGCCGGGAGGGTCGACGTGATCCGCGGCTGCAGGATCCCGTGACCCCGCAGGACGCGGCCGGCTGCCACGTCGAAGCTCGGCTGATTGAGCGGATGGGCGATCGCCCCAACCAATCGCGCGACGGCGCCTCTTGGCAACCTGGTGTCGGAGTCGAGAGTGACGACGTAGCGGATCCCTTCCGGAGGGATCGTTTCCCTGGCGCCAGTGGTGATGATGTCCGTCGCCGCGCTCCCACGCAGCAGGACGTTCAGCTCATGGAGCTTGCCGCGTTTGCGCTCCCACCCCATCCACCGGGTCTCCTCGTCGTTCCAGCGGCGCTTCCGATGAAAGAGGAGGAACCGGGCGCCACCACCCGGGGCTTCGCCATGACGAACGTTGAGGCGATCGATGGCCGCGGCTGCAGTCGCCAGCAACGTGTCGTCGCCCGGAGTCGACTCCGTCGAGGCGTCGAGCCAGTCGGACAACAGTGCGAAGCGGATGTCACCGTCAGGGTTGGCCAGGTAATGGATCTCCAGCTCTGCCACCTGGTTCTCGACGTCGCCCGCGTCGGCCAGGAGGGTCGGCACGACGACCAACGTCCTGAGGTCGGCCGGCACGCCATCGGCCAGCTCGAGCCGCGGCAGTGCTCTCGGGCCGAGCAGCGCGGTCACCCAGCGATTGACCAGGGCGACCGCGAGATCCGACGCCGGCCCGAGCGCGACGATTGCGACGAGGAGAAGACCCAGGTGCGCGCCACCGCCCGACTGGGAGAGGAGCAACGGTACCGCCAGGACGAGCCCGGTCATGAGCGCGAGGCTGCCGAGATAGCCTGGCGTCGCGGCCGCGAGATAGGCCCGTCGGAATCGGACCGCCAGCGGAAGTCGCACTCCGAGCGCGCGCTCGAGGACCGGCCGACCATCCGAGATCAGGAAGTAGCCGGGGTCGCGCGCCGCAGGCGATGGGGCCGGTCCGCCGGGCACCGAGACGACGCCAGCGTCCGACCCCGTCGGCTGGCCATCGGCCAAGGCGGTGGCGGCACGGGCAACGTCGACCTCTGTGCGACCCGAGCCACGGGCCAGCTCCTCGATCGCGTGCCGGTATCGATCCCTGGTCGCGAAGTCCATCTGGCTGAAGACGCTCTCCTCACGAAGGGCCTCATCGACCAGGCTCACGCTCTCCACGAACTGCGCCCAATCGAACCAGGAGATCAGGCGCATGCTCGTGATCACGTTTCGGACAGTCACGTTCATCGAGGCCTGTCGCTGGTGCTCCATGCGGACGGTTTCCTCGGCCGTGGTTCCCTCGGCGGCAAGCAGCTCCTCCAGCCACCGGAGCGCAGGCGTGACGGCTGGGTCCTGATCGCGCAGCCGCTGGAAGAGCTGGACTTTCCCCGCCGTCGGCAAGGCCAGGCGATACAGGCGGCGGAGCGTGACGGTGGCCGCCTCCGGGCTCTCCTTGCCGAGGCCCAGGAGGCTGTCGGCGAGCTCGTCCGCTCGCTGGCGCGCGGCGCGGCTGGCCACGATCTGCTCCGCCAGGCGGCGCAGGTTCTCAACCAGCAGGATCCGCAGGCTGATGGCGATCGCCCAGAGTTCGCCGAGGGTCAGCGGCTGCACGCGCTGATACGCGGCCACCAGGCGGCGCAGGCTGTCCGGGTCAAACCGGCTGTCCGTGTGCGCGATGTACGCCCAGGCCAGGCCGAGGACGCGGGGGTATCCCTCGAGGTGGCCCCCAGTCAGCTTCGGCAGCTCGCGGTAGTAGTCCGTCGGCAGGTCGTCGCGAATCTCGCGCAGCTGCTCCTCGACGATGTGGAAGTTGTCAACGAGCCATTCCGCGGCCGGTGTGATCGATCGTTCGTCCTTGATCGCCTGGGCCAGCGTGCGGTACGCCCGGAGGAGCACGCGGCCGTTCTCAGCCACCCGCGGCCGGATGGGGTGCCCGGTGCGTGGGCCTGGGGCGATCGATTGAGCAGCTGCGAGCGACTCGCCATGCTGCTCGAGGCGTTCGACGCTGAAGAGCTCGGCGACGATCGGTTCCGAAGCATCGAACTGGCTGCGGACCTGGCCTGAGATGCTGATGGACAGCTCCAGTGACGTCGAGATGCCAGGACGATGCGTCAGTCGGCGCCCTTGACGACCGGTCGAGCGCAGGCACTCGCTTGCCTCGACCGGAACGAGTCGATCATAGCTCCGAGGGTCGGAGCCGCCCTGAAGCCGCGAACGGCCTCCTTGCCTTGAGGCTTACCGTCCTCGGTGGTGCCGATGCCTGGCGCCAGCCGGTGACTGCTCGCGGGCTGGACGCACGCCATAGACCCGACCCTGCTTGAGCTCGAGGTCCTCGAGCTCGGTTGTGGTCTGGACGTCATACGAGGCGAGCGCGACGAGGTCGCCGGTCGGCAGGTAGCGCCGACCCGGGTCTCCCACCAGGACGTCGATCCCACGAGCACGCGCCCGCTGCAACCACGGCAGGACGCGCTCGGCGAGCTCGGCGTCGTACCAGCAGTCGCCGGCCAGGACCACGTCGACGTCGGGTGCCGGCTCGTCCAGCACGTCGCGGAACAGGACCGTAACCCTGCGGCCGTTTGCCTTCGCATTGAGCTCGATGGCCGCTGCCGCGAAGGGATCGATGTCGGCGGCGGTTGCCTCAAGCGCGCCGGCGTGCATCGCGGCGATCGCGCAGAGTCCGGAGCCGGAAGCCAGGTCGAACACCCGCCGTCCGGCCACGGTCTCGGGGTGCTCGCGGAGGTAGCGCCCGATCGCGAGGCCACCCGCCCACGCGAACGCCCAGTACGGGAGTGCAGCGTCCGGATCGTCCGTCTCGATCTGGGCCGCATGCCACAGCGGCAACACCTCGTCGGCCAGTCGGAGGCGTATCTCCTCCAGGCCGTCGACCCGTCGAAGACGGGTGTGGCGCAGGACGAAGGCGCGGGGCGAGGATGCCATGCCTCGGACTCTAGGGCCGAGGACAGAGCACGTGCGGTCTACGACGACCTCCTGCCGGGCGAACGGACGCGCCGGCGTCGCGGCCGTGGCGCACCGGCTGGGTCTCGTGCCCGGCGCACGCGATCCCGGCTGAAGCCTGCTCCGGTCGAGGCGAGGATCCGCCCGCCGGGATCGTGGGACAAGCGAGCCGCGACCCCGTACGCGCCCTGCTGCTCACGCTCGCGCGTGGCCGAGGCGTCGCCCGATCTCCTGAGCCTGCTGGAGCTCGGTGCGTTGCCGATCAGCGGCCCATCGAGCGGCGATTGACCGTTCAGCCGGTCCGCCCGACAGACGGTCGGACGACCATGACCGGGCAGGGGGCGTGGCGTACGACCTGATCGGACACGCTCCCGATCAGGGCACGCCCGAGCGCGGCGCGGCCGTGGCTGCCGACCACGATGACGTCGGCGCCCTCCGACTTGGCCGCTTCGACGATCGATTCGGCCGGGTCGCCCTCCCAGATCAGGAAGCTCGTCGCCACCTCATCGCGGCGCCCGCGCAGGACGAGCCCTGCGGCGGCCTCCTCGAGCCGCGCGCGCTCCTGGTCCACGCGGCTCCGGAAGCGGCCGCCGGGCAGCTGCAGCGTCCGGGGGTCGATCACGCTGACGGCGAGCAGCCTGGCCCCGAGCGCGCCGGCCAGCCGGAACGCCTCATCGGTCGCGCCTGTCGAGGCGGGACCCATGTCCGTGGCGAGGATGATCTGACGGAACGCGGGACGCGCGTTGGTCGATGACCGGATCGTCGTTGGTGCGACAGCGGTCGGTCGAACCCCCGTGCCTGTGAGGTCGGTCGACATGCGCGAATGCTGGCGACACCGATTGGCCCGGGCTGCCGCCAAATGGCCCCATTTGGACGGGCCGCCCGGCCTGCCGTGGCCGGCCGCCACGCGGTAGCCTGTGGGCGTGACCGATCGTCCCGTCCGGAGCGCCTGGTCCGAACCCGCCGGGGCGGATCGGACCTTCCCTTTCGCGGAGCTGCTCGAATCGCTCGACGCCCTGTTTCGCGATCGGGCGGCCAGGCGCGACCGACGCGTTGAGGCCGCGCTCCAGTCGCTGCTGTCGGTCGCCGGCGCCCATGGCGCCTATCTCGAGATCGATGCCCCGCCGCTGCCGAGCCTGGGCCTCGGGGCGGGCAGCCTCACCGACCGCGCAGCCGTCGACGAACGGCCGGGCGTCGTGCGGTCCGACCTGGTCGCGGCTGCCGGCCCAACCTCCCTCGGCACGTTATGGCTCGACGGCCCGGAGAACGAGGCCCGGCTCACGGCGCGACTCATCGGTCTGGCCCTGGACGCGGCCTGGTCCCGGGCACGGGTCACGCAGTCCAGCGAGCGGCTGGCGGCGCTCGACGCCGCCACGCGCGGCATCGCCAACATCCTCGAGGTCGACGCCGTCCTGCAGTTGATCGTCGAGCGGGTCAGCGAGCTGGTCCGGGCGCGCTACGCCGCGCTTGGCATCGTCGATTCGGTCGGCGTCATCGAGCGCTTCGTGACCGTCGGGATCAGTCACGAAGACCGCGAGCGGATCGGCCATCTGCCGCGCGGCCACGGCCTGCTGGGCCTGATCATTCGCGAGGGCCGCGCCTTCCGGATCCCCGACATCTCGGCGCATCCGGACAGCTCAGGCTTCCCGCCCCACCACCCGCCGATGCACTCGTTCCTCGGCGTGCCGATCACGGTCAAGGGCGCGTCGGTCGGCAACCTGTACCTGACCGACAAGATCGACGCGACCGAGTTCTCGGAGGACGATCAGGCGCTCGTCGAGATGTTCGCGCTGCACGCCGGGATCGCCATCGAGAATGCCCGGCTG
>Ga0153916_10001562_pt1 | contig 16523 bp, 11 predicted proteins | sample Opewatmetagenome_FD_109642 | JGI IMG/M metagenome (GOLD analysis project Ga0153916, IMG submission 109642) | Freshwater wetland microbial communities from Ohio, USA - Open water 3 Core 3 Depth 4 metaG | ecosystem: Environmental > Aquatic > Freshwater > Wetlands | place: USA: Ohio, Lake Erie...
TCCTTATATCAAGACCTTTACCTGTGGCTTTGACCTCCATTCAGCCTCAGGTCTGGAATTGGGTTACGACGAGAGAGAAAAAGCTGAGTTGATGTCCTACCTTTTCAAAACAGAACATTACGATATGGTCCTCAAAGCAGGCGATATGGAGAGAGTCCTTCCAAAGCTCACCTGGTACCTCGAAGAACCCCGTGTGGGCCAGAGTTATCCGAATTTCTATGCAGCCCAGCTTGCTTCAAAATTTGTAAAAGTTGTTCTTTCCGGCACAGGAGGAGATGAACTGTTTGGAGGATATCCCTGGCGGTACTATCGGGCAGTGGTCAACGATGATTTTGAACAATATATTGATAAATATTATTCCTATTGGCATCGTTTGATTCCCAATGGTGCAATTCGTGAGGTTTTTAGTCCGATTTGGGAAGAGGTAAAAAATGTTGGGACAAGAAACCTCTTCAGAGACGTGTTCCGAATCCATGCCGATTTTTTAAACAATCCGGAAGATTATGTGAATCACTCCTTTTATTTTGAGGCAAGAACATTCCTTCATGGTTTATTAGTCGTTGAGGATAAATTAAGTATGGCTCACAGTTTAGAGACGAGGGTTCCGTTTTTGGATAATGATCTGGTGGACTTTGCCATGCAGATTCCCGTGAAATTGAAATTAAAAAACTTGGAAGAAGTAGTTCGGTTGAATGAGAATGAGCCTGGTCCTAAGACACTCAAATATTTCCAGCGAGTCAAAGACGGGAAGCTAATTCTTCGTAAGGTAATGAAGCGATATGTTCCAACTGAGATTACGGGTGCAGAAAAAAAGGGGTTCTCTGCCCCGGATGCATCATGGTTTAAGGGAGAAAGCATCGAGTATGTGCGTCGCCTCTTATACAATTCCGATGCAGGAATTTACAATTTTTTAGATCGAGGTGCGGTACAAAGACTGGTAAATGAACATTTGGAAGGAAAAGAGAATAGAAGATTATTTATCTGGTCATTATTAAGTTTCGAATGGTGGTTAAGGAAATTTATAGATGAGAAAGGATCTGTTTTAGGGGAGCAATCAACACTCTGAATCGAATGGGAGATACATCTTTGAGAGAACTCAATATCGTTGAAAAAAATCAGAGTCGATGTTTTCGACTCATTCAAAGGGCGACCCGGACATTTAGTCTAAATTTATCAGGGTTGGTGGTTTTGACGGAAGGGGCAACTGGATACTATGTTTTGACGCCCCTCATCGCTGCCTTGGCAGGGGCAGAACGTGTTTATGCCTTGGCGAGTGATTCAAGCTACGGTAGTGCAGAGGCCGTACGGGAACTGACAATGACCATGGCAAACCGATGGGGGATCTCTGATCAGATTGAAGTCATCTTTTCCCGCGAAGATGAACGAATCGGGAAGGCCGACGTCGTAACCAATCTCGGTTTTGTAAGGCCCCTAGATGCACCTTTTTTGATACGCTTAAAGCCTACCGCAGTGATCCCTTTGATGTTCGAGACTTGGGAGTATCGCCATGCTGATTTAGATCTGGCTGAATGTAAACGCTTAGGTATCTCTGTCCTCGGTACGAATGAACATCACCGTGGCTTGAGAATCTTTGAATATGTTGGACTGCTTGCGGTACGACTCCTTTTCGACATAGAAGTAGAGATTTTTCGCTCCCGTATCGTTGTCATCGGAAGTGGAGAGTTTGCCGAGCAAGTGGTTACGAAACTCCTTGGCGCGAAAGCATACGTAACCTTTTTATTCTCAGGAAGAAAAGGCAGTCTCAGATCTCTTAAAGCTCGCCAGGCCTTTCGAGATGCAGACGCTGTTGTTATCGTAGAACACAAAAGCCATCGGCCTTTGATTGGTCAGAACGGGGAAATAGGGGCAGAAGAGTTATTTGCCATCAATCCTCATTTAGCAATAACTCACATCTGTGGCAGTGTGGATCGAGAAGCCCTTGAGGCAGTTGGATTTCGTTGCCACCCCAATCAGTTTGGCACACCTGGTTTTATGAGTGTGACGACTGATTACCTTGGACCGAGACCGCTCATTGATTTACATACCGCTGGTTTAAAAATAGGTGAGGAGTTGGCCAAGGCAAGAAGGAGGGGGCTTTCTAGTCAAGAAGCGGAACGGTTCGTCCTCAAGAAAACATCTTTGGCCCAGGGGTTTGATAAAACACCAAATAGGAGAGGTTAGGAGTGATGAGAGTCGCGGCGATTGGAAGAACACACTGGCTTTATGATAGCATCCGGGCGTGTGTTAAAACAGGACATCAGATTGTTTTGATTGGTACGAGCCCGGCTGAATCTGAGTACTCTAAAACCCAGGAAGACTTCAAGGATCTAGCAGAGGAGCTGGGGTGTCCCTTCTTCTGCAGCACGGTAATCAATAGCCCAGAATACATTCAGATCTTCAGACAATCAGGGGCAGAAATTGCAATCAGTGTGAACTGGCAGATGATGATCGGTCAGGAGATCCTAGAACAGTTTAAATATGGAGTGATCAACGCCCATGCCGGAGACCTTCCCCGTTTTAAAGGAAATGCCTGTCCAAACTGGGCTATTTTGTCAGGGGAAGAAAAGGTTGTGTTGACCCTCCACTTCATGGATGTCAGCCTTGATGGTGGCCCGATTTTGCTTCAGCGAGAATTTCCTCTGAGGTCTGATACTTACATTAGTGAGGTTTATCAATTCATGTCCAAGAACATTCCTTCGATGTTTGTCGAAGTCTTGGATGGCTTGTCCTCGGGAGCGATTGTCCCAAGACCACAGCCAGATGATCCTGCCCTCTGCCTGAGGTGTTTTCCGAGACTACCGCAGGATGGGGAAGTGGACTGGAATCGATCAGCCGTAGAGCTTTCACGACTGGTTCGGGCGAATTCAGAACCTTTCGTTGGTGCTTATTCCTTCATTGACACTGAAAAGATTATCATATGGCGAGCTCATCCCGAAAAACTTCCTTACCCATACTTGGGAGTTCCAGGACAAGTTGTTGAGATAAGGCATAACATGGGTAGTGTAGCAGTCCTAACCGGGGAGGGTGTCCTTGTTTTGGAAGAGATTGAGATGGCCTCTGGTGGGCGGTACCCGGCATCCGATCTTATTAAATCAACTCGAATTCGTCTGGGCTTGGACTTCGCAAAGGCCTTGATGCGTTTGGATGATCGGATGACCCAACTAGAGAGGAAGCTCCAGCAAATACCTAACAAGGGTAATGATGGATAAGTAGGGGCATAGGAGATTGGTGATTATCGCAGTACAATTTTGTTTTTATAAATTAAAAGGGGTTATCTCCTAAATGAAAGATAAAGTCATATTGATAAATACGCTCCCAAGATTAGACTTCTGGGATAATAACGACGAACCTATTATTGGCATCCCATATGGGCTCTTAAGCATAGGCACTCTATTGTCGATAAAAGGTTTCGAAGTTGTCATTATTGATGCCCAGGTTGAGAGAGACTTTTTCCAAAGGGTTGAAAAAAATCTCGGAGGTTGTTTGTTTGCTGGAATTTCGACCATGACTGCTGGTGTGGCGTCAGGGATACAGATATCAAAATTTATCAGAGAACTCAGCCCAAGCACACCCATTGTTTGGGGTGGGATACACCCGACTTTATTCCCGGAACAGACACTCAGAGATCCCTTAGTTGATATCGTCGTTTGGGGAGAGGGGGAGGAGACCAGCATAGACATTGCTAATGCTTTGAGATATGGAGCTGAATTGGAAGAAGTTAAAGGAATCGGGTTCAAAGTAAATGGTAGGCTGTTGTTCACGGACAGACGAGGTTTTGTCAATCTGGAGGATTTACCTTTTACTAACTATGATCTTTTAAATATGGATAAGTATCTTTATCGAGACTTAAATTCTCTATCTGTCGGATCGGGGAAGACCAAAATAGTGGTTGTCCATTCAAGCCGAGGGTGCCCCTACCATTGCACTTTTTGCATAAACACCCATCCTTCACAGAAATATAGGGCGAAATCTTTTGAAAGACTTATTCAGGAAGTTGAAAACGTTGTTAGAAGATATGGTCCAGATGTTATCTATTTCCAAGATGATAATTTCTTTGCTAGCAAGATACGGACGTTCAGATTTTTTGAAGAATATGAAAAACGAGGCTACCACTTTCGTTGGTTCTCACTCACCCGTGCAAATTATTTTAACAAAGAGTATTTATCCGAACAATTTATGGGCCGTATATATAACTCATGTCTCTGGTTGGGATTGGGAGTGGAGTCTGGAGCTGAGCGGGTGCGCAAGATGATAGATAAAGATATAAGTGAAGAACAGGTAATGACAGCTGCCTGTACACTTGGGAGATATGAGATTCCCACCGGGTATGCGTTTATGGTGGGATTGCCATCTGAGACCAAAGAGGAAATGCAATCGACAATATCCCTCATGTTAAAAATTAAGGAATCGCACCCACAAGCTCAATTCGCTTACCAGTACTACCGTCCCTATCCAGGATCTAAGCTCTATGATCTGGCTATTCAAAAAGGATTTGTGCCTCCAAATTCACTTCAAAAGTGGGCCCATTGCCAAGATATGGCTATCGGTTATACATCGGTTGATGATTTACCCTGGGTGAAAGCCCCTGAGTTCGTGAAGTATCTTATGAATGTCGTGGTCTATATAATAAATGACAGACCCAAGGCCCTCAAGGGGGAAAAGCTCGTCCTTTGGTGGATTTACAGAGTGTTGTGGGTTCTATCCTTTCAATGTAGAAAAACCCTTTACTTCTGGCGAGGCTGTGGGTTTGAGGTCTCATTATCCAATTGGGCTCAACAATGGGTTAGATTAATCAGATCTCGGTTTATCAAGAAAGCGTATGGGCATGAGCAAAACCAATGCTGACTCCAACGTTTATTTCTAAAAAGGAGCATATGTTTAATTCCTATGGAAAGGAGCTATCACTTATTTTCATTACACCGGGGGACTATGTCAGTTTGATTGCAAAAGGTGTAGCTCCTATGATTCTAGAGAGAGACGAAGGAGGCTTTTTTAAAAAAGTTTTCAATGTCCACCCTTATGCATCCCAGACCCAATCTTTAAATTTAAACGAGACTCACCGTTTGATTGAATTTGGCAGGGACTATCCATTTTCATTCTTAAATTCTAATTTGGGTAAAAAAGTAAATTATCTCTTTAAGCCACTTTGGATTGTGAATGCCCTGATTTTTCTTGTGAAAACGGAGCACATCGATATGATCAGGGCAACAGATCCATTCTGGTGTGGTTTCTATGCTTGGGTTGTAAGTAAGTTAACCCATATTCCATATTGCATATCTATCCATGCTGACTATAACAAACGTTATAGGCTTGCCGGTAGAAAAGGGGGGATACCCCTTTTATTTAAAATACTTGAAAAGTTTGTTCTCCCACGTGCCCAATTGGTGATGCCTATTCGGGAGTCTCTCGGGCAAAAGTTATTAGATAAGGGGGTGAACCGGGAAAGAATTCGAGTGATTCCTCACGGAATTTCGACTCATGATTTTATGCGCGGGGATGTTGAAAATATCAAAGAAAGCTTTGGAATTCCGTCGGACAAAAAGCTACTCAGTTTTGTTGGAAGGTTGGCAAAGGATAATTATGTGTATGACCTGATTGAACTGGCGAGGCGCCTTTCGGAAACAAGAAGCGATTTTGTCATCCTTCTCGTTGGGGATGGCCTGGAACGAGGAAGGCTGGAAGAACTAATCCAGAAGTATCACTTATCGTCCTTCGTCATGTTTCCCGGTTTCCAGCCGAAAGAACGGGTGATTTCAATTCGACGCCAATCCCTGATAGCCCTAAGTCTGATGGGTGGATTTAGTTTGATCGAGGCTTGTGCCGCTGGTTGTCCAATCATCTCTTACGATGTGGAATGGCACTATGAGCTCGTTGAAAATGGAAGAACGGGGTTTCTCGTTAAGGAAAATAACCTGGAGGCCCTAACCCATGCTGTCTCTTACCTCTTAGATCATCCCGCAGAGGCAGAAGAAATGGGTGTTAGAGCACAAAAGCTTGCGTTTTCTAGACATGATATTTCGAAAACCTCAGAAATGAAAAAAAATTATTATAGAGAGTTATTACAATACAGGGTCTCCTCATGACGGAGTGATCCAGATAATTTTTATGAAAGAAATGAAATCAAAGCAAAAGAACCCATTGATAGAGATTATAAAGAACAATCCTTGGTACAATAGTAACCAACTTCAAGTAGCGCAAGGGCATGCAAGGCGATCTATTCAGCGGCGCTATGAATACATTCTTCAAAGTATTGAGGACTACGTAAAATCTCATATTGAGAACCCTATTCGCATCCTCGATGCAGGATGTGGAGATGGCGTACAACTTCAGGTTTTAACACAAGTTCCGAAGCTGGAGGTTTGGGGGGCTGACTATAATCCCTTGCGTACACGGCGGGCGCAGCAGAACTTCCCGGAAGTCCACATCATCTGTTGTCACCTGCTTGAACTGCCATTCCCACCAGCCTTCTTTAATATCATCCTGTGCAGCCAGGTGATTGAGCATATAACTGAAGATGATCTTCTTTTGGGGCAATTTGCTCATGCCCTAAAGCCGCGAGGTCTCTTGATCCTTGGTACGCCGAACGAGGGCTGTTTCATGGCACGCTTACGTAATCATGTTTTCGAACGAAACATCCTGAAAAATACTGACCATCTCCATTTCTACAGAGAACAGCTAATCCGAAGAAAAATAGAAGCGGCGGGTTTTATTATTCAAGAGGTTATGCGGGAGAACTGGTTTTTCCCTCACCAATTAATAAATAACTATCTGGCAAACCGAGATTGGGGATTCCGTTTAATGAGTTGGCTTAACAAAATCATCCCCTCTTGGACAGCAGGATATTATTTTAAGTGTGTAAAATATCATGAAAAGAGCTGAGAATTCGTCTAACAATCCAGATCTTTTTGAAAGGTCCGGAGTAAAGACTTCTTTTTGGGATTATATGAGCCTCCTCTCGGGTAATTTATTTTTAATCCCTCTTGGAATCGCTTCAGTTGCTTTAATTACACGAATCCTTGGCCCTGAGGGGTTTGGTTACATTACAATTTTCAATTTGGTGACCACTTTTGTAGTGATGGTAACGACCAACTGGACGGCTCCCTCGTTGGTGCGTTTTGGACGAGAAGAATATGATCAACAAAGAAAACTCAACCATACTTTTTGGTCTCGGACAATCATCATCACACCATGCCTTCTTATAGGGGTTGCTATCATTTACCTCTATCGAAGCTTCATTAGTGATTATATGAAGATGCCTTTTGGGGCAGTATGGTTAGTGATCGGATCTGCTTTGATTCTCACTGCACGGACATACCTCGATTATATTTTACAAGCAATTCATCGCATGAAAGCATATGCGGCAACCCAAATTGTCTTCGTGGCTGCATTCATTGTTGGTCTGATCCTAATCTATGTTGGATTTTTCCCGAAAACCTACTTTACTGTTATCATTGTTGGACTGATTACAAATGCGATCATCGTCATGCTTTTAACTTTTCTCCTGATACCTCTCAGAGTTTTATCCCCGGTAAAGACTAACCGAAGGGTGCTGCGGGAAGTTTTTTCGTTTTCATATCCTTTAATGGTAGGAAATTTGGCTGCTTATGTCGTCAATTGGATAGATGTAATAGTTATCAAACACTTTTTTTCTATGTCCGATGTAGGGGGATATCAACTGGCTTATAACATATTTAATTTTTTGGGAGGACTCATTGGTTCTGTAACTGTATTAATGACACCAATTCTTGTGTCCTTCTTGGCGGCCAAGCGAGACGATTTGGTTTTACGCTATAGCACACGCCTTGTACCACAAGGGTTCTTACTTTGGACAACCATGATCGGGGTTGTACTGAGCATCTGCCCCCAAATTTTTAGAATTGTTTTTGGCGAAGGATTCAGTGCATCCGCTATCTATTTCCAATTTCTTGCTATTGGATTAGTTTTAAATAGTTTAGCTAATTTTTATTCAGGAGAGATCACTGCTTACAAGTTAATGAAGTTAGGGGTAATGGCAAGTGTTGCCAGAGGGGCGGTAAACCTAATAGGGGATATCATATTAGTACCCAAAATGGGCCCCCTTGGTGCGGCTCTCTCTACAACAGGAGGAATTTTCGTAGCTACTCTATGTTATCTTTTGATATGTCAACGCCAATTACAAGAAAAGTTATTGTGGCAATTTATCCTTGTATTACCTGCTTTAGTGTCTCTAGGGGCAAGTCACATTTTCTCAATATCGGGGGCACCTTTTTTGGTAATGATAGCAACCTTAGCATCAAGTTATTATTTGGCGAAAGTATTTCATCTATTTCAATCTGATGATCTCGTTCTCTTAAACTATATTCAGATGCCCGCTCCACTGAAAAAGACAATCGTTTGGATTTATCCTTTTTTGACGAATGAAGCTAAGTAGAAGGGGAGGGAGCCTTTAGGACATGACCATTAGCAAAGAAGTGTTAACTATTTTGACTACCCTTTTTCTTTTAGCCATTGGCGCAGGGATCAGGTGGCGCCCCCTATGGATCAATCTGGCGCTCGGTGTAGACACCTGGTATTGGCTTCTCTGTGCTGAGGATGTGAAAAAAAGACGGAAACTTCCCCCGAGGCTCCCTTACTTTATGCTGGAGAATGAAGAGCAATGGTATCCACCTCTCTTTTCTGGAATACTAGCCCTTCTGCCTATGAGATGGTTAAAAGGCCACGGGGGGAAGATATCCCAGTTTATCGATCTTTTACAGGGGCTGATGATCTTTCTATCTGTACTTTGGTTCAGTGATAATCTATCTATAGCATTTTTATCAGGTCTATCTTATCTCGTTGCTTGGTTCCCACTAACTTATAATACTCAGCTTCAACCCAGGGGATTAGCCAATCTTCTTTTGACCCTCGCTATGGGAGGACTCTGGTTCTATATCGACTCAGGCTCCTTCGGTACATGGGTAGGAGTATTGGTAATCAGTGTTATTATACTTTTTCCCCACAAGATGACGGTTCAAATGTGGGGCATCTATCTTTTGGGTTTTGGAGTCTGGGCGTGGGACTGGAAAATTTTATTTTTAATACCCGCTTCAATATTCTTAGCTCTTATTGTTTCGAAGGGATTTTACATTAAGATGCTCAAAGCCCATTGGGATATTGTCTCCTTCTGGTATGAGAATATCAAATATTTAGGAAGTCACCAGTACTATGAATCATCCCTTTATCGAAAAGAAGACTTTATTTCGACAGCCTTTCATCAACATGGAGTGCGTCATCATATCCGAAAAATGCTAAGCCTATTTAAGTACAACGCTTTTATTCTGCTTCTCCCAGTTTTGGCGTATCACACCATTGATCATCCCCAAGGGAAATTAGAAAATTTCCTATGGATGTGGGTGGGGTTCACTTATCTATGGACCTTATTAACCACATTCGTACCCTACTTTTTAGCCTTAGGTGCAGGTCATTATTATCTCTACCAAACTTTTTTCCCTCTTTTACTTTTAGCCGGACTCTCCATCCCATCCATGACCGTTTCACTTCAAGGTTTGATATTTGCTATTTGGGGAATAGGGTTAATTTACTCGTTCGTTAGATGGGAAAGATATTGCCGCTCTATTCCTGCGGCAATTGTAAGGAGTGATTTAAAAGAGGTATTGGATTATCTGAAAGCCCTGCCGAAAGATGGGGTATTTTGTATCCCTTTCCTCCTTCCAGACGAAACAGCTTTTTGGACACGAAAGAAGGTATTTTGGGGAGGTCATAGTTATGGGTTTCACGCTCTACTTAAACCCTACTTTCCGATCATGCGGGAAGATGTAAAAGAAATTCTCAAAAGCAAGCCCTTAAATTATTTGCTCTTCTGGCGAGGCTATTTAAAGTCACTAAAGGATATCGGATTGGAGGAAGGGAAAAATATTCGTTATCTATTTGGTAAAGGGGAATATGAGCTATACGAGGTCGTTGTGTAGCATGAGGGAAAGACTTAAAAGGATTTTGCCTTTAAGATTAAAGATTCAAGTCATGACCTGGATTAGAATCACTCAGGCTATTTATCGACGGCCAAGAGGGTATCGCAATTTCATCTTGAGTACGATCTCACAAATGATAGGTTCATCAAAAGTTTTTGGACCTCCTGTTTCCATTACCATTGAACCTACGAATACCTGTAATTTGCGTTGCCCTGTGTGTGAGACAGGAGCAAATATCTTAGGCAGGAAACCTCAAATGATGACTTTTGGAGAGTTCGTAAAAATCATTGATAAGGTAGGTCCTGGTGCCAATCATGTAATGTTTTATTACATGGGGGAAACTTTTCTAAACAAAGAAGTCTATCGAATGATCCGCTATGCAAGAGACATGGGCCTGTATGTCATGACCTGTACCAACGGCGATGTGGTCGATCCGGAAAAGTTATATGAATCGGGGATCAATCGGGTCAGCTTTCAAATTGGGGGAGTAACGCAAAAAACTCACAGCATATACCGTGTTAACAGCAATCTTGCTAAGGTGATGGATAATCTTTCCAGGTACCTTGAAATCATTCGTTTGCAAGGGAGAAAACCGGCGGAGCATCAAGTCGAACTTGGTTTTATTGTTATGCGGCATAATGAAGGAGAAATCGAAGAATTTCTTAAGATGGCCGATAAAATAGGCGTAGATAGGAAGAGCATCATTAGCCCTTGTGTCAGAACCCCTCAACAGGGTCAAGATTTTTTACCTCAATCTGATGACTACTGGATTTATGAACGAGAGAAATTTGAACAAGGAGGTTGTTTATTCCCTAAAAAAAATTATCCAAAAAACTCCTGTCCTTGGCTCTATTATTCAATCACCATACAAGTTGATGGTAATGTTGTCCCTTGTTGCCGTGACCCCCATGGGCGGCAAATTGTGGGCAACTTATTGGAGCAGTCTTTAGAAGAGGTATGGAATGGGCCAAAACTCAGAGCGTTCAGAAGTGCTGTATTCACTAAACAGGCCGAGGTCGATATCTGTCAACTCTGCCCTGGCGAGGGATTGGCACCCTTATTTAAGGGGTAAAGAAAGTACAAGATTAAGAAATCCATGAAAAGTAATCAAACAAGCTTCTCTTTTGGTGAAAATTGGCAAAACTTTGTCAATAAAATGCTCACACCCGAGCGCTGTAATGATGCATTGGACTCTTTGTGTTCTTTTTTGGGTGTGAATGATTTGGAAGGCCAGACTTTTCTGGATATTGGATGCGGGAGTGGTTTGTTCTCTCTCGCTGCGAGAAGATTAGGCGCAAGGGTTCACTCCTTTGATCTTGATCCTTTATCCGTAGTGTGTACGACTGAGCTGAAAAGTCATTATTTCCCAGAGGATGAAAAATGGATCATTGATGAAGGTAACGTGCTCGATATGGACTATCTGAGTTCCCTGGGACAATTCGACCTTGTTTACGCTTGGGGGGTCCTTCACCATACAGGTGCAATGTGGCAGGCATTGGAAAATGTTATACCCTTAGTTGCCAAGGGGGGGAAACTATATATCTCAATTTATAATGACCAGGGGGATGCAAGCCGGAGGTGGGCAGCATTGAAGAAATTCTATAATCAATCCTCAAGACCGATTCAAGCATGCATCGTTTTAGGGGTCGGATCTCTTTGGCTGATTCGCTCCTCTTTGGTTCGACTGATACGGTTTCAAAACCCACTGCCTTTCAAAGAATGGGCTGAAAAGAAAAAAAGCAGGGGGATGTCTGTTTGGCATGACCTGGTCGATTGGGTAGGGGGTTATCCTTTCGAAGTGGCAAAGCCTGAAGAGATATTTAATTTTTACAGGGAAAAAGAGTTTGAGCTTGTAGGACTACAAACGCGTGGCGGTAGGTCTGGGTGTAATGAGTTTGTGTTTACTCGGAAACCAAAAGGGAATAAATAACGATGAAAGTCCTTATGATCATTTCACAATTTTTCCCTATCATTGGCGGCGCAGAAAAGCAAGCGCAACTTCTTGCGAAGAAATTGGTTGAAAAAGGGATTCGCGTGGATCTTGTCACAGGAGGATGGAATTTTGGAACCCCTCGCAAGGAAATGATTGATGGAGTAAGTGTGTTTAGGAACTTTTGTGGATGGGGAATGTTCGGAATGAATAAGCATCGAACGATTCGTGCGCTAGGAGGAATCATTTACGTCATCAGTCTTGGCGCTTATCTTTTCCTTCATGGACGAGAATACGACCTATTCCACGTCCATCAATTTCTTTATCCCGCATTCGTTTCCCTGCTCATTGGAAAGGAGGTTCTTAAGAAACCGGTCATCGTGAAGAGCGCAAGTTCAGGTTCAACCAGTGATATCGAACGATTAAGACGGCTCCCCCTGGGTTTTCTACAATTGAATTTTCTTTTAAAAGAGTTGGATCATTTAGTGGCAGTCAGTAAAGCAACTGGGGAAGATTTCAAACAAATGGGGTACTCTGAATCACGGATTTCTTATATCCCTAACGGGGTGGAGGTTTCCATTCGGTTAAACCCCTTATACAACCAGGTGAGACAGATCATCACCATCACCCGCCTCAGTCAAGAAAAGGGACTGGATATCTTGCTCAAGGCTTGGACCGAAGTGATTCGGGAAGAAAAGAATCTCAAACTTTTGATTGTGGGTTCAGGCTCTCTTGAGCCCGAACTAAAAACATTATCCCGCTCTTTAGGAATAGCTAAGTCTGTCGATTTTGTTGGGAGTGTCCAAAACCCACCCAACTATTTAAAGGAATCAGATCTTTTTGTTCTATCTTCCAGATCCGAAGGGATGTCGAATGCTTTGCTCGAGGCGATGAGCTACGGAATACCTTGCATCGCTACCAGGGTAGGAGGAAACAGTGAATTATTGGGAGGAGGCGATAAAGAAATTCCCCTGGAGAGTTACGGGATTGGGGAAAATGGACTCCTCGTTAATCCAGATGACGTGAAAGGGCTCAGTAAAGCCATTTTCTATTTCATTCGAAACGAAAGAGCCAGAGAAGAAATGGGAATAAGGGGTCGAAAGTTCATCCAGGAGAATTATTCAATCGATTGGGTTGCAGAAAGATATCTTGATCTGTATCAATCCATACTGAATAAGAGATAATAAAATGTGTGGAATCTGCGGAGAAATAAATTTTAACACCAAAGGTGTAAAAGTGGAGACCATCCAACAAATGAATAAGGTCTTGACACATCGAGGCCCGGATGACGAAGGGATGGTCTTTCTGCAGGACGACAAATTTTATGAGGTCAAGAAACCCTTACCGACTGGACTAAAGGAAAATGGGTTTGAGGTGGGTTTGGGGCATCGGCGTCTTTCGATCATTGATCTTTCTTCAGCGGCTCATCAGCCCATGTGCAATGAAAATGGGAGTGTCTGGATTGTTTATAATGGAGAAATTTATAACTTCCATGATCTAAGAAAAGAATTAATAGATAAAGGACATCTCTTTAAGTCGAATTCCGATACAGAAGTAATCCTTCATGCCTACGAAGAATGGGGGGTTGAGTGCCTAAATTATTTCCGTGGGATGTTTGCATTTGCAATATGGGACTCCAACCTTCGACGATTATTCTTGGCACGTGACCGCTTGGGGAAAAAGCCTTTAGTCTATTTTCACCAAAAAAGTCATTTCGCATTTGCTTCGGAGATCAAGGCCCTTCTCCAAGTTCCGGGAATTAAAAGAGAGGTGAATGCCTATGCCATCCATCATTATTTAACCTATCAATATATTCCCTCACCAGGTACCATTTTCCAGGGGATTCAAAAACTGCCCCCTGCCCATTATCTTCTTTATGATCGGAAGGGCAATATCAAGATAGAACGCTACTGGAGGCTCCATTTTAATTCAAACGCCCAAACGGGCATCGACCCACAGGAGGTAAACGACCGTATTCGGAAAGAACTCGAAGAATCTGTCCGCCTCAGGTTGATCAGTGATGTACCGCTTGGTGCCTTTCTAAGTGGGGGGGTGGATTCGAGTATTATTGTTGGAATCATGGCAAGGCTTAGTCGTAAACCTGTTAAAACGTTTTCTATTGGGTTTGAGGAAATGGAGTTTGATGAAATTTCATATGCGAGAATGGTATCCAAACATTTCTCCACCGAGCATCATGAATTCATTGTGAAACCAAATGCCATTGAAATTTTGCCCAAGCTTGTATGGCATTATAACGAACCTTTCGCTGATTCCTCTGCGATCCCGACTTATTATGTCGCAAACATGACGAAGGATTATGTCAAAGTGGTTCTGACCGGGGATGCGGGAGATGAAAATTTTGCAGGGTATCCAAGATATCTGAGAAGCAAATGGGTTGCTTTATTCACAAAGATTCCAGAAAGAGCAAGGAAAGATTTGGCGTCTTGGTTCTTAAAAATGTTTTCTTCTCTCCATGTTAGAGAAGACAGATTAAACCGCCTGGCAGATTTTATAAATACGTTGTCATTCGATCAGGCCAAGAATTATTTCGAACAGATTAAGATTTTCAATAAAAAAGAAAAAGAGGACGTTTATACGGAAGAATTCACCAAGGACTCGGAGGGGTGGGACCCTTTAGGCTTTCTTTTAGACAAATACGATGAAGGGGATGGTAACAATCTTTTAGATAGATTGCTTTACCTTGATATCCATACCTATCTCCCTGAAGATTTGCTGGTTAAGACGGATATTGCAACCATGGCGAATTCTCTGGAAGCCAGAATTCCTTTTCTTGATCATCTGTTTATGGAATTTGCTGCTGGAATCCCATCTCATCTAAAGCTGAGAGGGTTCACAACCAAATTGATCCTCAAGGAAGCATTTTCCGATTTAGTTCCTGAAGCCATTTTAAAAAGAAAAAAAATGGGATTTGGGGTTCCCATTTCAAGATGGTTTAGAAATGAGTTAAAAGATTATATCTATGAAATCCTTTTAGATCGTAAGACATTGAATCGAGGATATTTCAAAAGAGAAGGCATCGAACGTCTGCTCAATGATCATATCGCATCACGATACGATCATTCCGCGAGGATCTGGGCTTTGCTCTTTTTGGAAACATGGTTTAGGGTTTTCATGGATAGGGAGGGTGATTTTGCCTGCTGTAACGCTTAAAAAGAAGAAAGCAGATCAATGTAACACTTCCGGAGTCAGGACGAGCGGACAGAATCGCAGGCTCTCTTTGATCTGCTTCCTGATGGTGATATTTATTGGAATCCTCTACTTCAATTCTCTGGGGAACCAGTTTACGAATTGGGATGATTCGATGATCTATGCCAATCCCCAGGTTCGGAGTTTGGGTTGGGATAATCTTAGTAAAATATTCACTCTCGGGAAAGCGGCCACTTATCAACCGATTCGAGTTTTAAGTTATGCAGTCGATTATTATTTTTGGAAACTGAACCCTATCGGTTACCATATCACCAGTATTCTTTTTTACATGCTGACCTGTATTTTGATTTTCTTTACACTCCGGTATCTTTCAGCCAGTTTAAGGGAGAAGGTTTCTCCTGATTCTCATGAACGGGTTGCGTTTTTTGGATCGTTACTCTTTGCTACCCATCCTGTGCACGTTGAAGCGGTGACTTGGCTCGCTGCAAGAAAAGAAGTGCTCCAGGGATTTTTCTTTTTCCTGGCCTTCTATCTCTATTTAAAAGGAAGAGAAAAGGTTGGCCGGAAGAAAATAACCTACCTTGGGTTGGTTCTTTTCGCTATTCTCCTTGCAATTCTCTCAAAACCCTCTGCCATCGTATTCCCTGCCGTGATTCTTGTTTACGAAATTGCGCAACGGAAAAATAGATGGATGGAATTTGTAAAAAGTCATAGGATTTTTTTAATTTTTTCGATGTTGATCTCTATGATCTTCGTTATCATTTTGATCAAAGTGGTTTTTGAGGCAGGAGGGATCAAGCCATACCGAGGAGGTTCTTTCTTTAATAATTTTCTTATCAGTTTCTATGCCTTTCTTTATAATATTAAATTATTAATTTTCACGAATTATTCCGCTGCTTACACGATCCCTATTTCCAATCCTATTTTAAGCCTTCATACGTTCCTCTTCATCGGTATTACGGCTCTCCTTTTTGGGTTGAGTTTCTGGTCTTTTAGATATACGAAGATCTTTTTCTTTTCATTCTTTTTCTTTTTGGTGACCCTGTGCCCTTACCTCAATATCATTCCTATCAGTACGCTTCTCGCAGACCGATATATGTTTATCGCTTCGTTTTCCTATTGTTTTCTTGCGGCAGTTTGTTTTGATCGACTTTATCAGTTTACACGTAAAGGATTTTCAAAAGACTTTTTCAAACTTTTGTCAATTCTATTATTGCTTTTTGTTCTAACCGGTTATTCCTTCATGACGATTAGACAGAATAAGATCTGGGAAAATAGTTATACCTTGTGGTCGGATGCGGTCGAAAAATATCCTGACAGTAATAAGGCAAACGCCCTCATGGGCGTGGTCTATATGGAAATAGGAATGGACGAAAAAGCGGTAAAATATCTTGAAAGGGCCGTTGAGATTCTCCCTTATGATTACCAATCTCGAAATAATCTCGGCATCGTCTATGGAAGATTGGGACAACCTCAAA